>CAJDVF010000051.1_pt1 | contig 20143 bp, 17 predicted proteins | sample 7391391 | NCBI WGS metagenome assembly CAJDVF01 (sample SAMEA7055697, study PRJEB34461) | soil metagenome | biome: terrestrial ecosystem; feature: Peninsula; material: soil | place: Antarctica | collected 2016 | reverse complement strand
CAGCTTACCGCGGCCTTCATCGCCTCCGTGTGCCCAGGCATCCCCCACATGCCTTCTTTCGCTTGACTACAAATCCGCCAAGCAAAACAACGCGCTACTACAAACTGCAATCCATTTCATCAACCCCGCTGCCGCGCACAGCTTACGCCGTGCCGCACCGGGCTCGATGAGGATCATCCTTTCCCTTACGATCTCCTCAATCCTTCACTTTTCAAACAGCGGCCAGGCCATTGAATCCGGCCCGGCAGAGAATCCAATTGTAATCCGCCCATATGTCCGTGTCAACTGGCATTCCGACACCACTCGCAGGAAGTCCCAGAGTACCTCATCTCATCGCATCCTGAACGCCGCTTGAAACTGCTGAACGGTCAAAAAACAAGGGCACCGAGCCGTCGCCCGACGGATGTGCAGCGCGCACTCCCCTCACCGCCCCGCCTCTCCTAGCTTGACGCCATGAACGTCAAGACAACAGACGCCGTAGTGTCCGCCCGCGGCGCCCGCCGCTGGGCAGGCGGCCATCCGTGGATCTACCGCAGCGACGTCGAGCAGCGGCCTGACGGACCGCCGTCGGCAGTGCGCGTCCTGGACAGACGCGGTGCCGAGCTCGGCTGGGCACTCTGGAGCCCCGCCTCCGAGATCTCTCTCAGGCTACTCGACCGCGACCCCTCCGCCCAGATAGACGACGGGTGGTGGCACGCCCGCATCGATCGCTCAATTGCTCGCCGGGCGCCCCTGGCAGAATCCGCCTCCGCATACCGGCTCATTCATGGTGAAGGGGACGGATTGCCGTCGCTCAACTGCGACCGCTATGACCGTTGGCTGGTGGTCCAACTGGCCAGCGCCGGACTGGAAGCTTTCCGCGCTCCTATCGTCGCCGCCCTGACGGAACTGACTGGGGCTAGCGGCATCCTCGCCCGGAACGACGTACCGCTGAGGAGTCGTGAAGCGTTGCCAAGAGAGACTGTGCTCCTGGCCGGCGAAGTCCCGCGCGAGATCGAGGTGCACGAGAACGGAGTCCGCTACCTGGCGGCTCCCTGGACCGGCCAGAAGACCGGAGCGTTCCTGGACCAGCGAGAGAACCGTCGGTTGGTGGGCGAAGTCGCCCGTGGCGAAGCCCTGGACTGTTTCAGCTACCACGGGTCGTTCGCCCTCCATCTCGCCGGTCGCGCCAGCCGCGTGACGGCCCTCGACAGCTCGGCTGCGGCGCTGGAGCGAGCGGCCGAGAATGCCGCTCTCAATGGCCTGTCGAACATCCACTGCGTGGAGGCGAACGCTTTCGACTTCCTGCGTCAACAGCAGCGTGACGGCGTCAGCTATGACACCATAGTCCTCGATCCTCCGGCCTTCGCCAAGACCAGGGCAACGGTGAGCTCGGCGCTACGCGGCTACAAGGAGATCAACCTCCGCGCGCTGCGCATTCTCGCTCCCGGCGGACTGCTTTTCACGGCCAGTTGCAGTTTTCACCTGGACCGAGCGCTGTTCATGGAGATGCTCCAGGCGGCCGCCGCCGACAGCGGCCGGCGGGTTGCCCTCCGAGCCGTCACCGCCCAACCACTGGACCATCCAGAACTGCTCACGGTGCCGGAAACCGGTTACCTGAAGGGCGCTCTGCTGGAAGCCATGGAGTAACTGGCACCCAGCGATTGTCACAGTTACTTCCGCACGGGCGGAGTGACACCCTGCGAGATGCAGCACAGTGTCAACCTTCCCGCCACGGTCAGGCGTTGGACAGCAGCGTTAAAGGTGACCCGCTACCGGCGCTGGCAGTGCGAGCAGAAGAAGGTTGAGCGGCCGGCCTGGACTATTCGTCGAATGGGCCGACCGCAACGGGGGCACGGCTCGCCGGTCCGGCCGTAGACGCTGAGCCCCGACGCTTCGGGATCTTCAGAATACCGTGTCGCCCCTGTCTCGCCCAATCTGAGAGCGGTTCGGAGGCCGTCGATGAGCCGAGCCAACCGGATCGTGCCCAAAGACCGGGCAGGAACGGCCGGGTGGATCCGGGCGTGCCAGAGGGCCTCGCTGGCGTAGATGTTCCCAACTCCCGCCATCAGCCGCTGATCCAGTAGCGTCGGCTTTATGGCGCCGCGCCGGTTGGCTAACTGCTGCCTGAGCCAGTTCGATGTCAGCTGGGGATCGGCGACTTCCGGTCCTACTGTGGGCAGGTCTGCTCCCGGCGGCAGCCGAACCACCGTGGCAAGGGCGCGCCGATCGACGAGACTGAACGCTGTGCCGTCGGCCAGCTCCCAACGCACCCGTTCATATTTCGGATTGGGATTTGAAGAGGGCCCGATGGACCAGTCGCCGTCCATCCTGAAGTGCACATCCAGGACGGCTGCGTCGTCCAGTCGAATGAACTGGTGCTTTCCGCGACGCTCAACCGCCTCAATCCGCCGACCGATGAGCTGCCGAGCCGAGACGTCGGGAAGCTGGCGTCGCTGGGAGGGATGAAGGACCGATACGCTGCTGATGGTGCGTCCGACAACGGCGTTACGGAGACGTCGGGCGGCGCGTTCAACTTCTGGCTGTTCGGGCATGGACCGGCCTCAGGTGACTGCCGAATGGGCACAGGTCGTGAGGGGTGACCTTGCGCGACCGTGCCGGGATCCTACCTTTCCCCCACCGTCGTCAACATACCGGAAGGCCGCCGTGCAGCAGCGATCGCTCCAACACGAGTACGAGTTATACATCGAGCGCGAGATCGAGGCCTATAAGGAGAGCGTCTCGAGGACGGCTCTCCTCAGCATCGGCGACGAAGCTGTGGCCTCCCTCTGCGACCAGCAGCAGCTCGCACTCACTGAGTTGCTCGTCTGGCAGGTCGTGGACGCCATAATAATGCGCCGTCTCGGACTGCCCGGCTACTCCGCGTGGCGTAGTCGGCGACTTCGACGACTGAAGGCCTATCGGCGCCCGGAGCACTGGGGCTTCGCCCACGACGCTCCGATCGTAATGGCCAGCACTTCCACCGATGCGGAGCCGCTACACGTTCTCGTCTCGGGGACGCATTCGGAGAGTTCGGCGCTCTTCATGGCGGCCCACGGCTGGGACGTGACGGCGGTGGAGAGTGAGGTTGACAACATGGAGCGCGTCCTGGCGGCGGCTTGTGATGCTGGCATCACCTCGCGTGTCCACGGCTTCATCGCCAACCTGGGCAATTTCGCGCCGACCGTGCCGCTGACCGCTGTCGTCTGCACCCAGCATGCGTTCGCCGGACTCTCCGTTGACGAACGGGCGCGAGCGATCGCCGTCCTGCAGAGCGCCACCCGGGACGGTGGAGTGCATCTAGTGGAGACGATAATTGCCGGGCAGGCCGCCCTGTCGCTGGATGAGCTCCGCGCGAGCTACCAGGGGTGGCAGATCTCGGTGGACGGCGGCATGGGTAGCTCGCCGACGTTCATCGCCCGTAAACTCGCCTCCTGAACGACCGCCAGGGCGCCGGCGCACTGCGGCCCGTCAGCCGACCAATCGCCCTGATGACGGGCCTCCGTGTTGGACGCGTGTCGTTTCGCGACACAAGACCGTCTCCGCCACGTGTCAGAGCGCGACACACCGCCTCCGCCGGGCCTGCACGAGATCTCCAAGTGCTTGTGCTATAACGACTTGCCAGACGCAAACAGCGTGGCACCGGTCGTGCCATAGGGATGATTGTCCGGGCGTACTGTTGCCTGAGAACGTCGCCGCATCTAACAAGTGCTGGCCGGCGCAGAACCGGGCCCCGTCATCGTCAGCCAGAGTGGCAGCTATGGAGCACTTGCAGAGAATCCCAGTCGAAGTCGAGCCCGCGGGCATCGTGATCTCATACGGCGGCCGGGTTGAGCAGACGCCTCGGTTCAGCGCATATATGTGGAGCGAGGCACCCGAGCCCCAAGTAGAAATCACCGCTGCCCGTCGCGCGGCCTGAGCGTCAGCCAGTCCGGCCAGACCGCCGACCGCGGGGCAAAGGAGCTCAAGCATTAAAGCCAGCGAGGCCGGTAGGGAGCAACTCCCTACCGGCCTCGCTGGTGTTCTGAATTAGCCCTGCCTATGCGGCTCAGCTCGGTTTGGACATTGCGGCGCCGGGAGCACCACCAGCTGTCGTCGTGACCTTCCGTGCCGGTGACTTCCTCGCGCCGGCTTTCTTGGCGGCAGGCTTCTTTGCCGTAGTTTTCTTCGCTGCGGCCTTCCGCACGACCGGTTTCCGGGCGGTCGTCTTCGCTGCCGTAGTTTTCTTCGCCGCGGCCTTCCGCACCGCCGGCTTCTTCGCCGCAGCCTTCTTCACTGTCGTCTTCTTTGCCGCGGCCTTCTTCACTGCCGGTTTCTTCGTCGTGGTCTTCGCTGTCGCGTGCTTTGCGGTTGATGCCTTCTTCGCAGTGCCCTTCTTAGCCGACTTCTTTGCCATGACAGGCATGAGAGTCTCCGGTACTGGAGTGGATGACCCGTCCTCTCCCCTGGTGGAGTGGCGAGTCAGGAAGCCAGACTCCCTGAGGAGCCCGACAACCGAGCGCGGATCACATGCACCCCGTGGGCCGGTTAAGGGCTGCACGTTGAGGCCGGTTACCGCCAATCGCATTGCCGCTACGGACGGCACCTTTCCGACGCCGATCGTGAATGCTTCACGATCGGCGTTCCGCTGACATCAGATAGCGTCGCTCAGACTGGTGAAGTTGAAGTCACGAACCTTGATCGGCGGGACCACGACGCCCTGTCCGACACCGCCGGACTCGCTAGCGCTGACGCGCTCAGGCCGTCCAAGTCCTTCAAGATTATTGAGCATGAACACCGGAGATTCATTGAACCGCAGGTTCTTCACGGCGCGCGTGACCTTTCCATTCTCGATTAGGAAAGTGCCGTCGCGTGTGAGGCCGGTATAGAGAATCGTGCGCGGGTCCACCGGTCGGATGTACCAGAAGCGAGTGACGAGGATACCGCGCTCGGTGGAGGCGACGAGATCCTCGAGTGAGGAGTCACCACCGGACATGATGAACGAGCCGCCTGCTTGTGTGGGCTCGACGTTCTTCTGCTGAGCCCAGTAGCGATCGTAGGCCAGTGTCTTCACGACGCCGTTCTCAATCCACGTCGTACGCGACACCGGCATTCCGTCGCCGGTGAAGGTATTGGTGGGAGCGCGCTCGTCGTGCGGATCGGACACCAGCGTGACGCGCGGATCGAGCACCCTCTCGCCGATTTTCGTGCCGCCACCGGCCTTGCTGAAGAAGGAACGCCCCTCCTCGGCACTGCGAGCGCTGAAGGCGCGCGAGAGGAGCTGGACCAGGTTCCCCACCGCGGTCGGCTCGAGCACGACGGTGTAGCGTCCCGGCTCTATCGCCACCGGTTTCTGCGACCGCCTTGCCTTCTCCAGCGCTCGTGCACCGAGGGCCGCCGCGTCTATCCGAGACCAGTCATTCTCCACTCCCCCGGCCCAGCCCGAACCAGTGCCGTCGGGGGTCCGGATCGTCGTGGTGAGCACGGCGCCAGTGTTACGACCGTATGCGAACAGGCCACGGCTGTTAGCGACTGCGTTGCTCTCGGCCTGATGTTCCAGGTAGCCGGTGGAGATTAGCTCCGCCTGACGACTCGGGGTAGCGATAGACTGCACCGCTGCCGCGCGGGCGGTGGGGCTGAGCGCCGCCGTGTTGTCACTCCAGGCGTTATCAGACTCATAGCGCTGGGTACCGAGTTCCGGCATCTGCTCGGGATCTTCCGGCGCCAGACGTGCCAGTTGTTCCGCCGTCTGAACTGCCCGACGGAGGCTGTCCTCATCCAGCTTGTTGGTGGTGACGCTACCGCTCCGCTTGCCTATAACCGAGTAGATCGAAACGGTGGCGTCGTAGTTGTCGCCGGCGGTCGAGATCTGGTTGACAGCAAAGCGTGTGTTGCCGCGTCCGCCACTACTTATGTTAACGCGCGTTGCATCCGCGGTAGCGAAGCTAAGCACGCGGTCGGCGACCGCTTTTGCTTCATCCCGGGAGAGGTAACGCGCCGGGACTGCTAGTGAACGGGGGGCGCTCATGCCGTCCTCCCGGTGTTGATGACGTTGATCTGACGGTGGCGCGTTGGAACGCAGCCGTGGCTTACCGAGTTGGACTGCGCTGGCTGGCCCTTGCCGTCGCCGAATGCGCCGCCGAGTTCATAGCTCTTCTCTCCGCCCAGCATGTCCATCGCGTTCCAGAACTCCGGCGTGCGAATCTGGTAGGCGACGTCCTTCAACATACCGACGATCTTGCCGCCCTTGATCTCGTAGAAAAGCTGGCCACCGAACTGGGCGTTGTAGCGCTGCTGGTCAATGGAAAAGGACCCGTCGCCGATGATTGCGATGCCGCGATCGGTGGCGGCAATAATGTCCTCCCATCCGATGTCGTCCTCGCCCGGCAACAGCGAGACGTTCGGCATGCGCTGGAACTGCACGTCGGCCCATGACTGCGCGTAGGAGCAGCCATGTGAGCGCACCGGTCTGTTCTGCTGCTTGTACCACCAGTCCAGCCAGAGCGCCTGCTCACGGGTGGTCTGATAGTCGTTCACGATGCCGTTCTTGACAATGAGGAAGGTGTCTGGCTTGACGCCGTCGTCGTCCCATCCGCAGGCGGCCAAGGAGCCTTCCTGGGAGCGGTCACCCTGGATGTTCATGAACTCCGGACCGAAGCGGAACTTGCCTAGAATCTCCTCGGGCGGGCTCAAGAAGCTGGTGCCCGCGTAGTTGGCCTCGTAGCCGTAAGCGCGGTCCAGTTCCGTGGGGTGGGCAATGGCCTCGTGAATCGTCAGCCAGAGATGGGAGGGATGCAGCACGAGGTCGTAGCGCCCGACATCCACAGACTTCGCCGAGAGCTTCTGGACCGCCTCATTGGCCCATCGAGGGGCGGTCTCAACGAGCTTGGCGTCGAGCACGTGTTCGTAACCGCGGCCCATGGGCTGGATGTCGGTGGACTGGCGTGACTGGAAGTCAGCCATGTCCGACGACACCGCGGTGATGTTCATGCTGGGTTGGGCGCGGAAGATCGTCTGCGTGATGAGCGAGCCTTCGGTATTGGCGTAGGTCTTCTCATCCTTCAGGAAAAACATGCTGGAGTTGACGAACCGCGCGCCCTTCACGCTCAGAGCGGCCTCGTTGGCGGCGAGCAGTAGCTCGGCCTTGTCCTTCAGGTCCACTTCGAACGGATCGATGCGAGCCGGGGCGCGCCAGACGCCGTTCGGAACCGGCTCGGTGGGCGCGAGGGTGACCGGCTTCACCAGCGCGGCGCGATTCGCCCGCGCCTGCTCAACTGCCTGACGGGCAACGCGAGTCACCTCTTCAACCGTGACATCGGAGCTAGCCGCGAAGCCCCATGCACCGTCGACAAGCGCTCTCACGCCGAACCCGAACGTCTCCCGGTCGTTAATTCCGGCTACGCGACGTTCGCGGGTGAAGATGTTCTGGGTGCGGCCGGCGCTGATGCGCACGTCGGCGTACTGTGCGCCAGCGCTCCGCGCTGCGTCGAGCGCGCGGAGGGCGAGCTCCTTGGCGAGCGGGTCGACGGCCGATGGTACGGCCGATGTTGACGGCCATAGTGGAACAGACGCACCCTGTGCCGACGCTCGGCCGGCGATGCCGGCGCTGAGGGCAAGGGCGGTCGAAGAGCGCAGGAAGTCGCGCCGGGAAGCAGCCACGTCGAATCCTCATGCCCGTGATGGGCGGTCAGAAGTTGCGCGAATATAGGATCGGGCGATTTCACCCGCAATACATACGCGCCGGGACATACTCAGCGTTGTGCGTTTAAACGTGCGGCGAGGAACTGAGGGCACTGGTGTCGGACTCTCCATGGTGCGAGCTTTTCCGTGCGGCTACCAGCATCCGGAGTATCGCATCCGCCACACAGTCAGACTATTCCTCCTCCCGGAGTTCACGGGTGAAAGCTCTCGTAAAGACCACAGCCGGCCCTGGCTTCACGCTCTCCAACGTTCCAGAACCGCAGATCCGCGACGATGAAGTGCTCATCCGCGTGCGGCGGGCCGGAGTCTGCGGCACCGACGTCCATATCCACGATTGGGACGCCTGGGCACAGGGACGTTGCCGTCCTCCATTCACCGTCGGGCACGAATTTGCCGGTGACGTGAGCCAGGTGGGGGCGCTGGTGACCGACGTTCATGTCGGCGACAGAGTGACCGCTGAGGGACACATAGTCTGTGGCCGTTGTCCGCTCTGTCGTACTGGAAACTCCCACGTTTGCCCCAACACGAAGATCATCGGGGTTGATCGGGACGGCTGCTTCGCCGAGTACATCGCGATGCCGGCGACCAACGTCTGGCACCTGGATGCCAACATTTCCTACGACGTGGGCGGCATTCACGATCCAATGGGGAACGCCTTCCATACCGCTCTGACGGCCAGCATTCCTGGCTCGACGGTGTTGGTTACCGGTTGCGGACCGATCGGCCTCTTCGCGATCGGGATATGCCGGGCCGCCGGGGCATCGCACATCATCGCTTCGGACGTCGGCCAGACACGCCTGGCGCTGGCGCGCACCATGGGCGCACACGAGGCACTTATGCCGGACGCCGTGGACGCCGCCGTACGTGCCGCCACCGGTGGCCTGGGCGTTGATGTGGTGCTGGAGATGTCCGGTGTGCCATCGGCGATCCACCAGGGACTGGCGCTCGTTCGCCTCGGCGGCCGGGTACAGATGTTGGGGCTTCCGGCGCGGCCAATCGAGATCGATCTCGCCAACGAGGTCATCTTCAAGGGCGTCACTATTTACGGCGTCGTGGGCCGGCGGATGTACGACACCTGGATGCAGATGGGCCAGTTCCTGCGATCCGGTCAGTTCGACCCCGCCCCGGTCATCACCCATCGCTTCCCGCTCGAGGAGGCCGCCGCAGCAATTGCCGCGATCAAGAGCGGCGAGGCCGGAAAAGTCATCTTCGAGATCGCCTAGTACGTCTGACTCATCGAGCCCGGCGTTCCCGCACTCCTGATATCAGTGTCCAAGCCATGTCCGTAAACGAGAAATTCGAGAAGGAACTGAGCGCCCAGATCGAGCAGCTCCATAACGACAAAGTCTACAAGCGCCTGAACTACATCGACTCGCCGCAAGCGGCGCGTGTTCAGATGGAGGGGCACGGTGAGGTTCTCATCCTCTCGTCCAACAACTACCTCGGACTGTGCGACGAGCCAGCAGTGGTGGAAGCAGGCATGGAAGGGCTGAGAAGGTTCGGCGCCGGTACGGGCAGCGTGCGGTTCATCTGTGGGACCTTCACCGCGCATCGAGAGCTGGAACACGCACTCGCCCGGTTCGTCGGCACGGAGGCATCGCTCAGCTACGTTTCCTGTTGGAACGCCAACGAAGGACTCACGGCTTCGCTGGCGCAGGAAGGCGATTTCGTGATCTCCGATGCGCTGAATCACGCCTCGATCATCGACTCGCTACGTCTGGCCAAGTCGATCACGAAGTGCACCACTGGTGTCTATCGTCACAGCGACATGGACGACCTGGTGGAGAAGTTGCGCGCTCATGCCGGGGCTCGGCGACGGTTGATCTGGACTGACGGCGTGTTCTCCATGGAGGGGAGCATCGCCAGGTTGCCGGAGCTGCTGCAGGTGGCCCGCGACCACGACGCAATCCTGATCGTCGACGATTCGCACGGCACGGGCGTGCTCGGTGACACCGGTCGCGGAACGGCTGAGCACTTCGGCGTGCTAGGTGAAGTAGACATCATCACCTCCACGCTGGGCAAGGCTCTGGGCGGCGCGGCGGGCGGCTTCGTGGCCGGCTCGGCGGCCCTCTGCGACGTGCTCACGCAGGCGTCGCGCCCTCAACTGTTCTCCAATGCATTGCCGCCAACGGTCGCACTTAGCGCGCTGGCCGCAGTGGAGTTCGTGGAGCAACACCCCGAACGTGTGCGTACGCTTCGTGAGAACAGTCAGTACTTCCGCGCGGCGATTGAGGAGGCCGGGTTCAAGCCACTGGCTGGCGAGACGCCGATCATACCGATCATTGTCGGGGAGACATCGTCAGCGATCCAGATGAGCGAACTGTTGCTGGCCGAGGGGATCTTCGTGACCGGATTTGGCTTCCCGGTGGTCGCGAAGGGACAGGCCCGGATTCGCTGCCAGGTGAGTGCGGCGCATACCCGGGGAGATCTGGAAGGTGCAGTGGCCGCCTTTAAAAAGGTCGGCAAGAAGGTGGGCCTGATCTGAGCCGCCGCGGCTCTGCTCGTGGGTGGCCGGCTGAAGGTGCAGGCAGCCGCCCCGAGTAGACACCCCAAATTCCATCATCTGGGGAGGCAACGCTGCAGAAGACGGTGCCGGTGCGCGGCTAGTGGATGACGGTCGTGACGTCCAACAAGGCGAGAATGTGATCGCGATGATGTGACGGCGGCGGGGTGCGCCTCGTCCCAGATTCGAGCCCGCAAAACGCGGGTGAGAGCGCCGCTGGTCGCGGCGCGAGTCGCGACTCCATCCCGTTCTCACGGACCGAGGTTCACCGCATGCGGACCATTCGACGCCTGTCAGCCGGGCTCGCGTTTCTTGTGCTACTGCCGGCGGTAGCGTCAGCACAAACCGCGCACCCATTCACCAATGCCTGGTACTGGGGTGCCAAGGGCGGCGCGATGACGGTGCGCACCGGGCTGGAGAGCCAGATCGCACCCATCGTAGGCGTGGACTGGATGATCACGCGAACGCGAGCCGGCCTCTACCTCTCCATCGAGCAGGGCTACTTCAACGCTGTCGGCAGTGTCAACGACACCTCGTCGGCCAGCGGAGTTCGCGAGGTAAACTTGAAGAACTTTCGGCGAGCGAGTGCCGCCCTGGTAGCCTATCCGGGTACCGTTGGCGGACTGCGGACTTACGCTGGAGTGGGCGTCGCCCTGAACATCATTCAGCGGGCACGCCCGGTGGACCCGGTGTTCACCTCGACCGGCGGCGCTTCCGGAGCGATGCAGCGAATCGAGGATCGCCGCTCGCGCACCTCGGCCGTATTCATAGGTGGGGTGCAGCGCGAGTGGGACAATCTGGCGCTCTTTGGCCAGGCCACCATGATGCCCACTGGCAGCCGGTTCCTGCTCAGCGGTGACGACAACATGTACCTCCTGGAAGCCGGCATTCGCGTCAATATCGGCAGCGCTATCGAGAAGATGGACCGGTAGCGGCGGATCAACCGCCCAGTGGGAGCGACATCCCGGACCTCGCGCGACACGGTATATTGGCAGTAGTTATTAAGGCGGAGGACTCCGGTCCTCCGCCGTTCGTGCATCGTGGAGCCGCGACCGATGGTGGCTTTCTGTCTGATGAGCAGCCGTTGAGACCGGGCCCGTTCAATCGAGCCGGCGGCTTTCGGTACTGACGCCCCTCAATCCTGGAGAAGTATCCATGCCACTGAAGAGCCGATACATCCTGACCGGATGCGCGCTGATGCTCATGATGGCCGCCTGTCAGCAACAGGGCGGCAAGGAGACCGACAGTGATGCCGCGTCCTCGATGGCCGGTGCGGTCGCTGCCGACTCCCACGCCGAAGAAGGTCATGATGCAGCACCCAACGAATCGAATGACGCGCAGACCTTACGTGTGATCATGCAGGGGTTGAGCGTGCAGATGCAGGCATTCTCGCACGCAATGTACACCGACGATTCCGTTCAGATGGTGGCTCGCGCCGGCGCGATCTTCGGCCATGCCAATCTTCTCCCGTCTGAAGTCGAGCGAATAAAGGGAATTTTGGGTTCCGAAATGCCGGCATTCGAGGCAGCTGACGAGCGTGTACACCACGGTGCCGAGAAACTGCATGACATCGCGAAGACGGGCCGGACGGATGAGGTGGCCCAGCAGTTCGGCGAAGTCCAGCGCGATTGCGTGGCCTGCCACACTCAGTTCCGGGAGCGGTTGCGCACCGACCGCCCATAGCGCTCGCCGAGGCGCGTCAACGCTCGTATGGCAGACGCGGAAAGGTGCGAGGGGTGGAAGAGACGAAGGCGGAACCACGCACCAGGTAGCGGAGTGGCCAGCCGACGGCGCGGGTAATCCCTATTCGCGGCGTGACTTCTACCTCGGAGTCGGTAACTGGCAGACCGGCGCGAATGACCAGCGACGACCGTTGCAGGGAGACGCCGTTGTGCTCGGCGCCGATCGCCAGCGCCGCGCACAGTTTTCCCGGCCCGTTGGTCAGATCGCGTTCGAGGCGGGCCGGCGGACGACGCTCCCACATCAATTCCACTCCATCCAGCGGCTCCAGTGCTCTCACGAGGACGGCACTGGGTGATCCGGTAGCGCGGGTGACCGCGTTCATGCACCAGTGCATGCCGTAGATGCGGTAGACATAGGCAAGCCCGGGCGGTCCGTAAAGAGGCTCGGTACGCCGGGTGAGGCCAGCGGTCGCATGACAGGCCCCGTCGTGCTCGCCCAGGTAGGCCTCCGTCTCGACGATGCGACCACGGGCTACGCCGGCCTGAGTACGGCACTCCAGGACGGTGCCCAGCAACTCACGGGCGACGATTTCGGTGTCCCGATCGTAGAAGGAAACCGGGAGCACAGGCCCGGAACGCGAACGCCGCGCTGGATGCGCGGCGTTCGACGTCATGGTGTGCCGCGCGAAACGATCGCGCTATTCATCACTCCTTGCCACCAGTGCCGCTGGAGGTGGTTTTCCGGCCGCCGCGGCGCGAACTGGCCGTCTTGGTAGCGGCAGCGTCACTGGAAGCGCTCGCCGACCGCGCGGCACCCTTCCGAGCAGTGCCAGCGCTCTTGGTAGCCGCTGATGCCGACTTGGCGGTAGCCTTCGTCGGAGTCTTGGCGGTGGCCTTCGTCGGAGCCTTGGCGGTGGACTTGGCGGCTGTCTTGGTCGCTACCTTGGCAGCCTTCCTTGTCGCCGTCGCACCCGTCTTCTTTGCAGCGGCCTTGCTGGTCGCAGGGGCCTTCGTGGCCGTTTCTGCGGGCTCGGCAGCAGGAGCCGTCTTGGTGGCAGCTGGAGCGCGCTTGGTGGCAAGCTTAGAACCGCGCTTCACGGGGCTCTTGCGGGCCGTTGGAGCGGCTTCTTCGGTTTCCGGAGCGGAGCTAGCCGTAATTGTCGGCGCAGCTTCCCTGACCGGCTCTGCATCGGGCACTGTCGAACGAGTAACGACGGGGCGCTCAACCGTTTCCACGACGCCGATGTTGAGCAGTTCCGGTGGAGGAGCAGCGAGCTTACCGCGTGGTGAAGGCCCACGACCACCACCGCCACGATGGCCCATGCCGCGAGGTGCAGCCGGAGCATTGGTGGCGGGAGTCGCGGCGACGGCAGCGGCAGCAGCCCGATTTAGTTGGTCGGTGATCGGCGTCGCGCTGGCGGCCAGGGCCACCTCATAGTCATCACCGCGACGGCGGAGATCTATGATGTTAGCGTCGTGAGCGTCCTTGAGGATGCGCGGGAAGTTGCGCTCGCTGAGGCTCTCGCTATCCCGGCCAAGCAACCTGAAGGCTGCCGGTCGGACATCGCGCGAGCTGACAGTTTCGTCGCCACTGACCAGCGAACCCACGGCACGCTTGACCAGATCGAACGCCTCGCTACGAGTGAGGCGCTCACCGGTGCGGCCGATAACGACATCTTCCGGTGCGGACGGCGTCACCGCGGGAGCGGACTCCGGGGCACTCGGGGCTGTCGTGGCGGGACGCTCCGATCGCTCGGGGCGCCGGCCACGCGGCTCCTGACGTGCGGGCTGCTCGGACGGGGCCGGCGGTGAGGCGACTTCGGTGGCCGCCTCCGTCGCTGCTTCCTCCGCAGCCGCGGACGGCTCGGCGGGACGATCCTCGCGCGGGCGACGTCCACGACGGCTGCGGCCACGGCGGCGAGCAGAACGATCCTCGTCCTCCGTTTCACGCTCACGAGCAGTCGCTGGGCTGTCGGCTGTGGCCTCAGAGGGCGCGGTCGCGGCAGCAGTTCCGGCGGCGTTCATCGGGACGACTTCGAACTGGCCGTTCTCCAGGCGATTCACGCCCAGCAGGTTGCGCTGCGCTGCTTCGAGACAGAACCGGGAGAACTTGGAATAACCGAGTTCCTTCTCGTCGAAGGAGGGATCGATGTCCTGCATGACCTGCTTCAGACGGTCGGACCGCATGACGTCGCCGTTCTTCGCCATCCGATCGATGGACTCCACTACCAGCTCCCACGGGTCGTGCTTGACCAATTCTTCGTCGCCCGACTTCACCAGTCCGGCGAGGGCGTTGTAGCTGTAGTACTCGTCGCAGTTCTGGACCAGCAGATCGCTCGAACTCTCGCGTATGCCGACGCCGATGACGTACTTGCCGTACTCCTTGAGCTTGATGACAAGGCTCGAGAAGTCGGAGTCGCCGGAGAGGAGGATGAAGATCCCGATCTCGGGGCGCGTGAAGACGAGTTCTAGCGCGTCGATGGCGAGGCGGATGTCGGTCGCGTTCTTCTTCGATGAGCCGTATGCCGGCGCGAAGATCAGGTCGATCGACGACTCGGAGAGGGGAACGATGTACTGCGGATAGCGACGCCAGTCTGCGTAGGCGCGCTGCACGGCGACCTTCCCCTGAATGATGTCGGAGGATAGGAGGTTGCGTAGCTCCGTCTGAAGGTCGGAGCGAATCCCCATCGTGACGTTGTCGAAGTCGATGAGGAGGGCGGCGTTGGGGGCGTGCTGCAGAGGCACACCGGCGACGTGAGACATGGCCCCGGGGCCGCGATGCAGAGGGGCGACAGCGGCGCGAGTGGGCGCCTGCCGCGAATAGCGTGCGTTCATGTACCTATCGTGACTGTGTGGTCGAGCGCGACAGTGCGCTCGAGTTCTCGCCGACGCACCTTCCCGTTCCCGGTCAACGGGAACGCATCGAAGAAACGGACGAGATCAGGGATCTTGTAAGCAGCCATCGTGTCGCGGGCGAAGTCTTTGAGCTCCTTGCCCGTGATAACCGCTCCTTCCACCGGCACGATGCACGCGCAGATCAGCTCTCCCAACACGTCGTGGGGAACACCGATCACGCAGACATCGTCGATCGCAGGGTGGGCGCGCAACTGGTCCTCGACCTCACGCGGGTAGATATGGTATCCACCGCGAAGGATCGTCTCCTTGGTGCGGCCCACTATACGGATGTAACCATCCTCGTCGATGATACCGAGATCACCGGTGAGGAAGAAACCTTCGGCCGAGAACGACCTGGCGGTCTCGGCTGGCATGCGGGCGTAACCCGACATGACGTTCGGCCCGCGGACGGCCAGTTCGCCGACAGCTTCAGGCCCATGAAGAGCTCCGGTCATGAAGTCGACAGCCTTCACATCGACACCGGAGAGTGGTCGGCCAACGGTCCCGAAGCGCTTCTCCTCGGGATCTGTGAATCTCGTGATGGCCACCGTCGGACCCGTTTCAGTGAGCCCATATGCTACCTGGACGTCACACCAACGGCGCACCCGTCTGACGAACTCCTCGCTCACCGGACTGCCGGCGATGACGCCGCTGCGCAGTTGCGGGTAACGTGCCGGATCGAAGACTCGCTCCCGCATGAGGAGGTGGAACATCGTGGGTACACCGTGCAGGATGGTGACGCGTTGACGCTCGATGAGAGCAAGCGCGTCAGCCGCCTGGAATTCCTCCTGCAGGACTAGAGTAGCGCCGGCAGCTATCGTGCCGACCACCACGCTGACACCAAACAGGTTGAAGAACGGCAGGGCAGCAAGGACACGGTCTTCTTCCGTAACCGCAATCGCCTCGCCGGTGAGCACCGCCGTTTCCACGACGGCCCTGTTCGACAACCGCACCCCTTTCGGCTTTCCCATTGTGCCGGAGGTGTAGAGCAATGCCAGATCATCGCCATCGTCGGCGACTGGCATTGCCGGCGGAGGACGACCGATGCCGCTGGAGAGTAGATCCTCGAACTGGAAGATCCGGTCGTCGTACCAGAGTTCCTCATCCCCTACCGTCACCACATAGAGCAGGTCGGGCAGTTCAGGGAGCAGGTCCTCGAACAGTTGCAGATAGTCCACGCCGTGGAAATGCTCCACCGTGAAAACGGTGGAAACCTCAGCGTGCCGCAACTGGTATCTCAGCTCATGGTAATTGAGCCGAGGGTTCACCGGGACGACGACCGCGCCCAACCTGGCAGCGGCCAGCAGGGCGACGATCCACTCCGGACAGTTCGGAAGATTGATGGCAACACGATCACCTGCGCCGACCCCCAATTCGACGAGCGCGGCGGCCATCGCCGTCGCCCGCGTCTCCATCTGTCCGTAGCTTACCGCACGTCCATCCGCCACCAGGAGCGTGCTCTCAGCATGCTCTGCGGCGCGCCGGCCGAACATGTCGGCCAGGGTCCAGGCGTTCCCCATCACTCTCCGGTAATCGTGGCAACACAGAAATGTATACTATCGGGAAGCAACGTGTGAAGGGTCAATGCCGGTACCGAGCATTATCTTCTTCACCGAAACCCTCCCTATTTCCTGTGCGTATGGAGCCCGTGTGAGGCAGTTCGGCTTTCGTGCTCGACTGCTCGTCATCCTCCTCCTCTTCGCTGCCCTGCCGGCGCTCGTGGTCACGGTGGCCTGGAGTGTCGCCGTGACTCGGCTGCTGCCGATGGTGAGCAGCGATGCGATGTGGGAGCGAGTGGCGACGACGGGCGAGGCAGCGGTGCAGGCAGCACGATCTCTTCCGCTGACACCCGATCAGGCGGCGGCGATCGACGCCCATCAACGCGAGCTTACACGCTCGCTGACCCTGGCAGCACGCTTCCGCTTTCTCGTCGCGCAGGTGCTGCCCATCCTACTCGTGGGGGCCGTCGTCGGCCTCGGAGTGGTCGTACTTGTCGCATCACGTGTAGCTGGACATCTAAGTCGCCAACTCAGCCGGCCACTCCACGAACTGGTGGGCTGGACGGAACGGATAGCTAGATCGGAGCCTTTGCCCGAGGATCCACCGCGTCGCGGTGCGCCCGAGTTCGCTCTCCTGCGGCGCCGGATGCGAACTATGTCCCGCGAGCTCGAGAAGGGACGATCCCGTGCCCTGGAGACCGAGCGCCTGCGTTCCTTTCGCGAGACGGCACGCCAGGTCGCCCACGAACTAAAGAATCCGTTGACGCCGATCCGGTTCGCCATCGCCCGGCTGGAACGCGAAGCACCAGCTTCGCTGGCCGAGCCGGTGGAGGTTCTGGTCGTCGAGTCGGCGAGATTGGAGCGCATGGCGCGCGACTTCGCCCAGTTCGGACGTCTGCTGGAGGGGCCGTCGGCCGATGTGGACATGGGCGAGCTGGCTCGTTACGCGGCCAGCGCCATCGGCGCCGGTGATCTTGAGTTCACGGTTGAGGTGGAGCCAGCGCTGCACCTCGTGCACGGATATCACGACGCCCTGGCGCGGGCACTCAGTAACGTACTGTTGAACGCTGCGGAGGCCTGTCGGGACGGCGACGCGGTGCTGATCCGCGTCCACAACGCGGACGTCGCCGGTCGCCCCGGGGTCGTCGTCGAGGTGACGGATACGGGGAGCGGCATAGACCCGGCGAAACTGGAACGCATGTGGGACCCGTACGTTACAAGCAAGGGCACGGGCACCGGACTTGGCCTGGCCATCGTTCGCCAGATCGTTACTGCTCATGATGGATTGGTGGGTGCGACGAGCACTCCGGGACACGGTACCACCATCACGATAGGCCTACCGGCCAGCGAGACACTGGCCTTCACGGGAGAATGGGACCTATGGACCAAACAATCGTCGTCCCCATCGGCTTCTTCATAATGATCGTGGTTCTGGCGATCGGGGTGCCAATAGCAAGAGCCTTTATCCGCAACGTTGACAGGCGGAATTCCCCGCTTGCCCTGTCAGCGGGCATTGAGAATCAGCTTCAGCAGCTGCAGCAAGCAGTCGACTCGGTGGCCCTCGAGGTGGAGCGGATCTCCGAAGCGCAGCGGTTCACCACCCGCCTGTTGGCCGGTCATGGTACTGATGGCGAGCATGCCGCCGGCGGTCCGGCCAGGACCCCCGCATCGCAGTCCCAGTTCAGGAGGGAACAATGATCCGGTCCCAACAGCCGGCTGAACCCGCGCAGCCCGCCCCGCCGGCTACTCCTCAACAGGCACAGCAAGCAGCGCAGCAGGCACAGCAGAACGCCCAGCAAGCAGCCCAGCAGGCGGCACAGGCCGTTAGCGACGGGCAGTCCGCGGCTGCCGACGGCGCGGGAATCATCCGGATTCAGGGGTCAGACGGCAAGGTCATCAGCCTCGGACCGGATGGCATGAACGTGACGCAGACTGGGGAGGCACCGCCGCTTCCGATAGTCACCATTCCGAAAGAAGCGATGATCATCAGCATCGCCTTCTTCGTCATGATTGTGCTTGTTATAGTGGGCTGGCCGATCGCCCGAGCGATCGCCAGAAGGATGGATCGCGCCTCGACCTCACCGTCCCGTGCGCCGGCCGAACAGACCGAGCAACTCCATCGCATAGAGCAGGCGGTGGAGGCGATGGCGATAGAAGTGGAGCGAGTGTCGGAGAATCAGCGTTTCGTGACGAGGATGCTGTCGGAAGGACAGCCGGATGGCGCCTTGCTGGTAGCCGCGAGCAGGCACGGAGCCGCTGAGCGGGCGTCGTCTGTAGCCACGCCGCCGCGCTGAGCCGCCGTGCCATCCGTCCTCATCGTCGACGACGAACCGAATATTCGCCGCATGGTCGGTGCGCTCCTGCGCGGCGAGGGGTACGAGGTGCGGGAGGCGCCAGACGGTGCAACGGCACTGACGCTTGCCGGAGAAGCGGAGCCCGACGTGGCCCTGCTCGACCTGATGATGCCGGGCGGGCTGGACGGGCTTCAGTTGTTGGAGAAGCTTCGCGAGCGGCGGCCGGACCTACCGGTAGTGATGATGAGCGGGCGGGCCGGTCTGGCCGACGCGGTACGGGCGACCAAGCTGGGCGCGGCGCAATTCCTGGAGAAGCCACTCACGCCCGAGGGGCTACTGCTTGCGCTCGGCTCAGCGATCGAGTTGCGACAGGCCCGCCGGGCCGCGCAGACGTTGCGCGCCGACCTCGGACTGGCCGGCGAGATGATTGGCGACAGCGCACCCATGCAACGGGTGCGTGAACTCATAGCCCGTGTGGCGGCCACTGATGCTCGAGTCCTCGTGCATGGCGAGTCTGGCACTGGGAAGGAGTTGGTCGCCGCCGCGCTGCACTCGGCGAGCCCGCGACGTGATCGTCCATTCATTCGCGTGAACTGCGCGGCGATCCCGCGCGACCTCGTGGAGAGCGAGATGTTCGGTCACGAGCGCGGTGCCTTTACCGGCGCTACGGAGCGACGGATCGGGCGGTTCGAGCTGGCGCACACTGGGACGCTCCTGCTGGACGAGGTTGGCGATCTAGGTGCCGAGGCGCAGGCGAAGCTGCTGCGCGCACTGGAGGCCCGTGAGATCGAGCGTGTCGGCGGCGGCCGCCCGATCCGCGTGGACGTGCGCATAGTGAGCGCGACCAACAAGGATCTGCCGCGAGCCGTGGAGGAAGGGCTCTTTCGCGAGGATCTGTACTTCCGACTCAACGTCATCCCGCTCACGCTGCCGCCGCTGCGCGACCGGGTGGAAGATGTTCCGGCGCTTGTGCATCATTTCTCTGCCCTCCACCGCACGCGGACCGGACAGCCGCTGCCCCGCTGGACGCCGGACGCTATAGCTACGCTCGGCCGCTACCGGTGGCCGGGCAACGTGCGCGAACTGGCCAACATTGTCGAGCGGATGGCCATCCTTTACGCTGGCCAGACGGTGAGCAAGACGGAGGTGTGCGCGGTGCTTCCAGAAGGACGCTCTCACCCCTTGCCGACGCAGATGGACGTGGTGGTGCCGACCACGGACGGCCAGAACAGCGGTGCGGACGACAGCTTTTCTCTCCCCGTAACGCTATCCGATACGCTGGACGACTATGAGCGAGCACTCATCATGCGCGCCCTGATGGCCGCGCGGGGCAACATCGCCGAGGCCGCGCGGCGCCTGCAGACTGACCGCCCCAACCTTTACCGTCGCATGCGCCGCCTGGGCATCGACGGAGAGGTCTCGAATCCATGAGATGGCTGCTGCTTCCGATGTTTGCTGACAGATCCGTGCGCGGCTTACTACTCGCCGCAACGCTTGTACTGGCGGCGCTGACCCTGCCAACGACAACGGCGGCGCAGCAGCCGCGGACAGACTCGGCGGCGGTGCGGAACGGACCGCTGCCAAAGGCCGTCGGCCGCGAAGCACTCCTGG
>CAJDVF010000052.1_pt1 | contig 20147 bp, 18 predicted proteins | sample 7391391 | NCBI WGS metagenome assembly CAJDVF01 (sample SAMEA7055697, study PRJEB34461) | soil metagenome | biome: terrestrial ecosystem; feature: Peninsula; material: soil | place: Antarctica | collected 2016 | reverse complement strand
ACTGTTGAGCACGTGCTGGCGGCTGCGGTGGCCGAGGAGATCGATGACCTGATCATCGAACTGGACGCGTCGGAGCCGCCTGTGCTGGACGGTAGCTCCGAGCCATTCGTGGAGGCGCTCCGCCGCGCCGGCAGGCACGAGTGGGAGGAGCCAGCCCCTCTGCTAATGATCGATGAGGCCTTCCGTCTTGAAGACGGAAACTCGGTCTACGAGGCGTCACCAGCTGATGTCCTACGGTTGGAAGTCATCATCGAATTTCCCCATCCGCTCATCGGTCGTCAGGAGATTATCCTTGACGTGACACCGGAGAGCTTCGCCCGTGACCTGGCCGGCGCGCGTACTTTCGGCTTCGTACACGAGGTGGCGGCGTTACAGGCGAAAGGGTTGATCCGCGGCGCAACCACCGACAACGCAGTCGTCGTTGGGCCGTCCGGCGTCGTCAGCAACGTGCTGCGCTGGCCTGACGAGTTCGTGCGCCATAAGGCGCTGGACTGCGTTGGCGATCTCGCCCTGGCTGGTGCGCGCGTAAGGGCACATGTGCGCGCTGAGCGGCCGAGCCACAGCGGCACCTTGCGGTTCGTGCGCGAACTGCTGTCCCGCGCTGTAACATCCATGCACGCAACCTGATAAGTCGGCGGTCCCCGCCCGGGCGCGCTGGAGCGCGCTGCCGCCTCAAATATGGAGACGACCTTGCTCGGCATTGACGACATCATGAAGCTGCTCCCGCACCGTTATCCGTTCCTTCTCGTCGATCGCATCGTCGAGATCGTTGAGCGGAAGCGTATTGTGGGACTGAAGAACGTGACCATCAACGAGCCGTTCTTCCAGGGTCACTTCCCGGGGCATCCGATCATGCCCGGCGTGCTGATTATTGAAGCAATGGCGCAGGTTGGCGGCGTCATGCTGCTCAGCACCATGGCCGAGACCACCGCCAAGGTCGTCTACTTCATGTCGCTCGACAATGTGAAATTCCGCAAGCCAGTGCGCCCTGGCGACCAGCTGCGGTTCGAGCTGGACATGACCCACATTCGCGGCTCCGTCTGCAAGATGCATGGGATCGCCTTGGTGGACGGCGAGATCGTTGCCGAAGCGGACATGGCAGCGATGGTTCGCGACCGATGACAGCGCGAATTCATCCCTCGGCCATCGTGGACGGGGGGGCGCGTCTGGGTGAGAACGTGGAGATCGGACCGTTTGCCATAGTTGGTCCGGATTGCGAAGTGGGTGATGGTTGCGTACTCGCCGCGCGGGCAACCCTGGAGCGCAACGTCAGGTTGGGAAGTGACGTGCGCGTCGGCAGCGGGACAATCCTCGGCGGCGACCCGCAGGACCTCAAGTATCGAGGTGAGGAAACCTGGGTCGAGATCGGCGACAGCACCGTCATCCGTGAGTACACGACTATCCATCGCGGAACGGTGGAGTCCCACCGCACGGTCGTGGGGTCGGGTACGTTCATCATGTCGTACGTTCATCTTGGTCACGACTGTCGCGTCGGGGATGGTGTAATCATCTCTAATAGCGTCCAGCTTGCCGGACACGTGCATGTGGATGACGGCGCAATCGTCTCCGGACTAACTGCTGTGCATCAGTTCACGCGCGTCGGGCGGCAGGCGTTCGTGGGTGGATGCTCGCGTGTTGTGAAGGACGTGCCGCCCTTCCTCAAAGCTGTCGGCAATCCGGTGCGGCTGTACGGCCTCAACAGCGTCGGGCTTCAGCGGAGCGGCATGGACGCGGAGGCACTGAAGGCGCTCAAGAGCGCGTATCGTCTTCTCTTCCGCTCCGATATGAACCTTTCCCAGGCTCTCGCACGCGTTCGGGAGGAGGTACCGGACCTGCCGGAGGTTCGCCAGTTTCTGGACTTTATCGAAGCCAGCGAGAGAGGGATCGGATTCTGATGACAGACACCGGAAGTGGCGATCTTCGCATAGGGGTGGTTGGCGCGGGCGGTCTGGGCTACCACCATATACGGCTTCTGCGCGACCTACCGGGCGCCCGTCTGATGGGCTTCCACGAGGAACGCGCCGACCGGGCAAGCGAGGTCGCTGCCGATCTCGGCGTCCGTGCCTACGATTCCCTCGATGAACTGATAGGCGACGTGGAAGCGCTCACTATCGTCGTCCCCACTCCGGCCCATTACAGGGTCGCCCGTGCGGCACTGGAGCGGGGCAGGCATCTGCTCATCGAGAAGCCTATCGCGACGACGCTCGCGGAAGCGGATGAGTTGCTGATGCTCGCCGAACGAGCCGGTGTGATCGTGCAAACGGGACATGTGGAACGGTTCAATCGGGCGGTGCGCGCCGCCCTTCCGCACGTGGATGCACCGCGTTTTGTGGAGAGCGACCGGCTGGCACCATTCAACCCACGCGGTAGCGATGTCGCGGTAGTGCTCGACCTGATGATTCACGACATCGACCTCGTGCGGACGCTGGTCGGCGGAGGCGTCCGCGAGGTGAGCGCGACTGGCGTGCCCGTGCTCACGCCATTCGTGGACATCGCCAACGCGAGGCTCATCTTCGACTCGGGAGCGGTGGCCAACATCACCGCGAGCCGCGTCTCGCGTGAGCGGCTGCGTAAGATCCGCCTCTTTCAGCGTAACGGCTATATATCGCTCGACCTCGCCACCGGAACCGGAATCTTCTACCGACTGCGTGCGGACGTCGATCTCACGGAATTGGCCCACGCCCCGATGGAGTTGGAAGCATTCGTGGAGGCGGTGCCAATCGACGCACCGGAAGGAGAACCGCTACGGCTCGAGTTCGCCAGTTTCGTGGACGCCGTCCGGGGTCGGTCGCCGGTGGTGGCTTCGGGTCGGGACGGTCGCGATGCGTTGGAGATTGCACTCCGAATCGTTCGCGAGATTGAACGCACGCTACCAGCTCTGCGGGGTGCCGGAGTCGGCGCGATTCGTGGCTGAGGTCGCGGTCCCGGCGTTGGAACTCCTGATCGTCGCGGGCGAGGCGTCGGGTGACCTCCACGCGGCTTCGGTAGTGAATCAGCTTCGAGTGCTCCGACCGGAGTTGACGCTGGCTGGAATCGGCGGTGATCGGATGCAGGCTGCCGGCGTCGAACTGATAGAGCACGCCGAGAAGCTGGCGGTAATGGGCTTCGTGGAAGTCATACGCCATGTCCCGCAGCACTACCGGCTGCTGCGTGAGCTGGAGACCCGGCTGCGTTCGGGACGGGTTGGACTGCTCCTCCTGCTGGACTATCCGGGCTTCAACCTTAAGGTGGCTGCGGCTGCCCATCGCGCCGGCGTGCCGGTGCTCTACTACATCACGCCACAGGTGTGGGCGTGGGGTGCGCGACGCATCCCGCGTATCGCCCGTCTGGTGACCAGGGCGGCGGTAATCTTCCGCTTCGAGGAAGAGTTGTTGCGGCCGCGAGGGGTGGACGTGACATTCGTCGGTCATCCACTACTCGATCGGATGGCCAACCTCCCCACGCGTGACTCAGCCCGGGCCAGGTTGGGACTTCATGAAGGCCCGGTGTTGGCGCTTTTTCCTGGCAGTCGTGGTCAGGAGATAGCTCGGCATCTTGATCCCTTCGTTGAGACCGCCCGCGAACTCGAGCGGCGTAACCCGGGCCTCCAGGTGGTGGTGAGTGCCGCCCCGACTGTGAAACTGGATCCTGCGCGCTGTCCTTATCCGATGGTGACAGACGCGTCAGTAGACGTGCTTCGTGCCGCCACGGCGGCCCTCTGCAAGAGCGGAACAACCACGCTCGAAGCGGCCGTTGCCGACTGTCCGCTCGTCATCGCCTATCGCACGAGCAGCATTACTTACCAGATTGCCCGTCGGGTGGTGAAGATCCCGCACATTGGCCTGGTGAACATCGTTGCCGGCAGGGAATTGGTGCCGGAGTTCGTGCAGCATGATCTGGTGCCACGGGCGGTTGCCGACGCATTGGATCCGCTGCTAGACGAGGGTAGCGACGGCCGGAAGCGGATGCGTCAGGGACTGGCGGAGGTACGAGCGAAGCTAGGCACTCCGGGCGCCGCCAGGCGCGTCGCGGCGATGGCCGACGAGATGCTCGGATGAGAGGACTCCCCGCATGAGCGACGCGCCGTCTCCAGGCGAGCGCGACGTCCCACTCCCCGACCCTGAGCAGGAGCGGAAGGTACGCCAGGCAGTCAGATACGGTTGGCCGGCGCTACGTCTGCTTTCCAGTACCTGGCGAGTGACCGTCCTGGGAGCTGAGCCGGTGGCCCGGCTCCGTGAGGCGAAGCAGTCCATCATCCTGGCCTGCTGGCACGGACAGCTGCTGCCGCTGATGTGGTATCATCGGGATGAGGGGGTGAATGCCCTCATCAGCGAGCATCGTGACGGGGAGATTGTGGCTCGGGTTGCCCAACGACTGGGGTTTGTGACCACCAGAGGCTCGACGTCACGCGGCGGTGGGCGAGCTCTTCTGGCCGTGTCACGGTTGCTCCAGGACGGGCACGATGTCGCCATCACCCCCGATGGCCCTCGCGGACCGGCGCTGGTATACGCTCCAGGTGCGCTGATTGCCGCTCAGCGGTCTGGTTCACCCATAGTGCCAATCGCAATGTCGGTTGACCGCGCCTGGCGTCTCCGAAGCTGGGATAGCTTCACGATTCCCAAGCCGTTTGCGAGGATCACCATCGCCTACGGCGAGCCCACCTGGGTCGAGGCCACCGACGCTCGCGGCGCCGCTGCCGAGGTGGCAAGATTCTCGGCCCTACAGGCTGCCGCGACTCGCCGCGCCGAACAGGGCCGTTGAGCGCCAGCATTTCGCTGCCGAGCAACTCTTAATGATGTCTCCAGCCGAGCTTGCCGAGCTCATATGGTACGGTGATGGGTTCCGTGGCAGTGCCGGGCGGGCCCTGCTGGCGCCTTTCGGCTGGGCGTTCGCCGGAGCCGCGGCCATCCGGTCGTGGCTCTACGAGCGGGAGCTTCTGGAAGTAGTCCGCCCCGCCGTGCCAGCTCTCGGCGTGGGGAATCTCACCGTCGGGGGCACCGGCAAGACACCGGTGGCTGCTGAACTCGCCCGTCGGCTTCGTCTCGCCGGAGCGCATCCCGCGCTAGTTCTGCGGGGATACGGTGACGACGAGCCGCTCGTCCATGCCGCTCTCAATCCGGAAGTGCCCGTATTTACGGGAGCGGACAGAGCCGTCGCCGTGCGCGAAGCGGCGGCCGCTGGTGCTGACATGGTCGTTCTCGACGACGCGTTCCAACATCGCCGGCTGGCTCGGCAGGCGGACATCGTGCTGGTTAGCGCCGATCGTTGGAAGCACGGCTCCCGTCGGCCGTTGCCGGCGGGGCCGTTCCGGGAGCCACTGACGGCGCTCCGGCGTGCAGACCTGGTAGTAGTGACCAGGAAGGCGGCTGACAACTCCGACGTGGACGCAGTCTTGGCGGCGATCGAAGCCGCCGCTCCGGGTTGTCCGGTTGCGGTGGTCTCACTTGCGCTTGACTCCCTCGTTGCCGTATCCGACGGTACCCAACGGCCCCTAAGCGATGTTCACGGACTCAGGGTCCTGGCGGCGACGGCAATCGGGGATCCGTTAGCATTCGTTCGACAACTGAGCGCACAGGGCGCCCTTGTGACCCCGCTCAGTTGGGTGGATCATCATGCCTTCGACGACGACGACATGGCCAGATTGGAACTGGCTGCTCGCGACGCCGACCTGGTAGTTTGCACTCTGAAGGATGCGGTGAAGCTTGCCCCTCGGTGGCCTCCCGCCGCGGCGGGCTTGTGGTATGTTTCCCAGACGGTGTCCTTCGAGCGCGGCGAGGAACAGCTGCAGCACATTCTCACCGCGCTGCTCAAGGCCCGTCCCCCACTTCCCTAGTGGCCGGCCATGGCCGGCGGTTCATTCATGTCATCAGACGTTCGTCTGCCCATGCACAACATCGTACGCCCCGACAAGGACACGTTCCTCGACGAGGTGAACCCGTTCGATTCGATGATGTCTCGTTTCGATCGAGCCGCCGAGTTGCTGGATCTCGAGCCCGGGCTGTACAAGGTGCTCCGTCACGCCGAGAAGGCGATCACTATCTCCATCCCCGTCCTCATGGATAGTGGGGAGATACAGGTCTTCACCGGCCATCGCGTTCTCTACAACACCTCGCGCGGACCCGCCAAGGGCGGCATCCGTTTCGACACCGATGTGTCGCTGGAGGAAGTGACTGCGCTGGCGGCGTGGATGACCTGGAAGTGCGCGGTCGTCAACCTGCCGTTCGGCGGCTCCAAGGGTGGCGTAGTTTGCGACCCATTGAAGATGAGCGCCGGCGAGCTGGAACGTCTTACCCGTCGCTACACTGCCGGTATCATATCTACTCTGGGGCCTGATTCGGACGTACCGGCGCCGGACGTGAACACCAACGAGCGCGTGATGGCATGGGTGATGGACACCTATTCCATGCACGTGCGGCACACAGTCACCGGAGTCGTCACCGGCAAGCCTGTGGAGATGGGCGGTTCGCTGGGGCGGCGGGAAGCGACCGGTCGCGGCGTCACTCTGGTGACGAAGGAAGCGCTGGACCACCTCGGCATGCCTGTCACGGGCGCTACGGTAGCCCTTCAGGGTTTTGGGAACGTGGGGTCCGTTGCGGCGACGCTTCTGGACCGTCAGGGATGCCGGATCGTCGGAATCGGCGATAGGATTTCATCCTTCCATAACCCGGACGGCATCGACATCGCGGCCGCCGTGGCGCATGTGAAGCAGCATCGGTCTCTGGACGGGTTTGGCGGCGGTGACGTGATATCGGGTGCCGACCTGTTGACGTTGGACGTCGACGTGCTCGTTCCGGCTGCGCTGGAGAATGTCATCACCACCAGGAACGCGGCAGGAATTCGAGCGAAGGTCCTGATTGAGGCAGCCAACGGTCCCACCACTGCGGCAGCGGATGCGATCCTCGACGATAAGGGAATCTTTATCGTCCCTGACATCCTCGCCAATGCCGGCGGCGTCACTGTCTCGTACTTCGAGTGGGTTCAGGACCGCGCTGGCTACTTCTGGCCTGAGGACGTGGTAAACGACCGACTGCGCGAGATCATGTCACGCAGTTTCCACGACGTGCTGAAGCTGTCACGGGAGCACGGCGTGAGTATGCGTACGGCGGCCTACATGCTAGCTGTGAGCCGGGTGGCGACGGTTCACCGCCTGCGTGGTGTCTACGCCTGATCAGCGGACGGGCTCCCGGCTTCGCAGCTTTAGGGTAGCCCGTCAGCTTCTCCCGTCGTGAAGCTCTCAGTCGTCGCCGTGGGCAAGCCACGTCGCTTGCTCAGTGAGGCCATTGAGGAGTACGAGACGCGTGCAGCGCGATACTGGTCGCTGGACGTTCACGTCGTGCGCGAGGAACCGGCCCGCTCGACGAGTGAGGTGCAGGTGTGCGAGCGGGAAGGGGAGCGCCTCCTCTCCCGACTGCTGCCGTCGGCGGTTGTCGTGGTCTGCGACGAGTGCGGGCGCGACTTCACATCAAACCAGTTCGCTGCCTGGCTCTCTGAACGACGCGACTCGTCCCAGGACGTGGCGTTCGTCATCGGAGGCGCGTATGGTCTGTCGTCTGCGGTACGCGAACGCGCAACGCTGGCGCTATCTCTCGCGCCGTGGACCTTGCCGCATGAGATGGCGCGGCTGGTGCTCGCCGAGCAACTCTACCGCGCCGGCACGATCCTGCGTGGTGAGCCATACCACAAAATCGGAAGCCGGAATGACTGACCAGGACGTGACGGTCTGTACTGAGCCTCTGGGCGGCTCGCCCCTCGCTCTCGCCGCCCTAAATGGCGAAGCGGCGGAATGGTTTGGCAGAGCGCCGATCGGTCCGGAGGAGTGGCGGAAGAGGATTGAAGAGGTCAGATCCACCGCGCCGAACGGATGGCTCGACCTACTCCGGCCGGCGCTGGACGCCAGTGGCGCTGCCGCTGCCAGACTGGAGCGGGTGAAGGAGGGCCGCGGTGTCGTCGTCACGACGGGTCAACAGCCAGGCCTGTTTGGTGGCCCGATCTACACATGGTCCAAGGCAGTCAGTGCCCTCGCGCTGGCTGACGCGTTGGAGGAGGCAACGGGAATTCCAGTGGCACCGGTTTTCTGGGCTGCTACCGACGACGCCGACCTGGCCGAAGCATCCACTACCTGGGTTTCGCTGGCCGGTGGCGCCGAGGAATTGCGCCTTGTCGGCGTCTCTAATGACGTGGACGGGCGTCCGATGGCCGAGGTTCCGCTGCCCGATCTGTCGGCGCAGCTCGCCACGCTCAGACGAGCCAGCGGATCGGTTGCCAATAGTGCTCCCCTCGACCTGGCCGAGAAGGCATACCGGGCCGGAGCTACGGTGGGCGACTCATACCTCGTTCTTCTACGCGGGCTCCTCGAGCCGCTTGGCATCGCCGTCCTGGACGCCTCGCATCCGACAGTGCGAGTCGCTTCCCGTCCACTTATGGTGGAGGCGTTACGGAGCGCGTCCGAGCTGGAGCGAGAGCTGAAGGAGCGTACCTCGGCGATCGAGCAGAAGGGCTTCTCGCCCCAGGTGCCTCAGGTTGACGGACTGTCTCCAGTGTTCGTATACGAGCCGGAGGGCAAGAGACGCGTGCCAGTGACCGAGGCGGCCGGCATGGCCAGCAACCATGACGCGGTGCTGGGGCCTAATGTGCTCCTTCGCCCGGTGATGGAACGCGCGATTCTTCCGACCGTAGCCTACGTTGCTGGTCCGGGGGAACTTGCATACTTCGCCCAGGTGAGCGCAGTCTCTCGCGCCCTTGGCCAGCCGATCCCGCTTGCCGTGCCGAGGTGGTCCGCCCTCATCATTGAGCCGCATGTGGCCGACCTTCTGGAGCTCTACGGCCTGACCCCCCCGGACCTGGCCGATGCCCATGCTCCCGAACGCGCACTGGCCAGGAAGCTCGTGCCGACGGGAGTAAACGCCGCGATCGCCAATCTTCGTTCGGCCGTGGAGACGGCCACGCGGGCTCTCTTGGAGCTGAACGAGACAGCGGAGGGTGCACTCGTACCGCCTACGGTGCCGGAGGGGGCTGCTACAGCCATCAATCATCGGCTGGACCGACTGGAACGGCGCTACAGGGCGGCGGTGCGCCGACGCGAGGCGCGTGCCTTTGCCGACCTATCCACGCTACGCGGCGCGCTCAGGCCAGGCGGTGTGAAACAGGAACGCTCCCTCAATCTGTTGCCGCTATTGGCGAGGCATGGCAATGCGCTGCTGGATGCTATGCGTGTGGCCGCCCGGGTACACGCTGACGCGCTCGTCGGAGTGGCGTCTGCCAACAGGGGAGCGGCGAGCGGCGCTCTTTCTGACTACACCGGCGGGGCCTGACGGCGGAGCGGACAAAAACTGTGCGCCCCTGAAAGGAGCGCGAAACCGTGAATAGGAGGCCGGGTTCATACAGTTCGCGCCCAATCTGCTTATCCTTCAAGTATGCAGAGCGTTCCCGCGGCCGTTGCCGGCAAGCTTCCTCATCTTCCGGATTCGCCAGGCGTCTATCTCTGGAAGGATGACGCCGGGACGGTTCTCTATGTGGGTAAGGCCAAGCGTCTGCGATCGCGCGTTCGCAGCTACTTCGCCAGCGATCACCGCGAGAGCGTAAAGACACGCGCCCTGGTCGGCCGGATAAGCGACCTCGAAACGCTCGTCGTACCCAGCGAGGCGCACGCGCTGGTGCTCGAGGCGAATCTGATAAAGGAGTACCGGCCGAAGTTCAACATCGCTCTCCGCGATGACAAGTCGTATCCCTACATCAAGGTCACCGTCCAGGAGCACTTCCCCCGCGTCTGGGTAACGCGACGGCTGGAGGACGACGGTGCGCGCTACTTCGGCCCGTACACCGACGTGGGAGCGATGCGACGGGCGCTAAATGTGGTGAGGCGCCTGTTCACGGTGCGATCCTGCAGCTACGACATGCCGAGGGAGATGCCCGAGCGGGCCTGTCTAGACCACGCCATTGGTCGTTGCAAGGCTCCGTGCATTGGCCTGCAGAGCGAGGCCGACTACCAACTCATGATCGCTGAGCTGGTGTCCTTCCTGGAAGGGCGGACCTCGGACGTCGTGCGAAGGGTGCGAGAGCGTATGGAGGAGGCAGCATCCAACCTCGACTTCGAGCGGGCCGCCGAGTTGCGCGATGCGCTCCGTCACCTGGAACAGATGGAGGAGCCGACCGTCGTGGTGCAGGTGGAAGGAGGGGATCGAGACGTGGTTGGCTACGCCCGGGATGGCGAGGACGCATGTGTAGCTCTGCTCCGTGTGCGCGGAGGTCGGCTACTGGCGCGCGAGCATCGCTTCCTCGAGAACATTGCCGGCAACCCAGACTCCGAGGTGCTTGCCGCCTACCTCTCGCTTACCTACCTCGCCGTTGAGGAGCGTGCCGGCGAGCTCCTCGTTCCGTTCGATTTCGACGATCGGGAGTTGCTTGAAGAGTCGATGGGACGGACCCGCGTCGTCGTGCCGCAGCGTGGCACCCGGCGTGAGTTGGTGGACCTCGCACAGCAGAACGCTCGTCACCTGTTGGAGGAATCCAAGCTGGCGAGCGCCGAGACCGAGCAACGGGCGGTGGATCCGGTTTACGAACTGGGTCGTGTGCTTGGACTTCAACGTCTACCGCGCAGCTTCGTTTGCTTCGACATCTCCACCGCCCAGGGTACCGACACGGTCGGCTCCTGTGTCTGGTTCGAGAACGGCCGCCCGAAGCGCGCGGAGTACCGCAAGTTCCGCGTGAAGACGGTGGAAGGAACCGACGATTTTGCCTCGATGCACGAGGTAGTCACACGCTACTTCACGCGCCGTGTGGATGAAGGAAAGCCACTCCCCGACCTCGTCGTAGTGGATGGTGGCAAGGGACAACTGGGCGTCGCTCATGACGCCCTCCAGGCCCTCGCCCTCGACGCGCTTCCCATCATCAGCCTGGCCAAACGCGACGAGGAGATCTTCATCCTCGGACGAAGTGAGTCACTTCGCCTGCCCAGGCGGTCGCCGGCGCTACGCATGCTGCAGCAGGCACGCGACGAGGCGCATCGGTTCGCAATCACGTACAACCGCAAGCGGCGAACGATGCGCACCGTGACTTCCGAGCTGCTCCAGATTCCCGGAGTTGGCCCATCCAAGCGACGGGCGCTGCTTCGGCATTTCGGTAGTGTACAGGGAGTGCGTGAGGCGTCTGAAGAGGAGATCGCAACCCTCCCCGGATTCAGCACTACCAGCGCGCGCCGACTCCTCGACTCGCTGGCAGCATCGGCCCCCACCGCGCCAGCCGCGCCAGCCTCCCCTCCATCGCCGGCCGCGCCGGAGGGCGTCGCACCGTTTCAGCCCATCGGTGACGAGGCTCTGTCCACGTCACCTGATAATGACCTTTCCCCCATCCCAGAAACCTACCCGTGAGCACCTGGACTCTCGCCTGCTCGGCCTGTGCAACCCCCGCCGACCTCGCCACCGCCACCGTCTGCGCCGCCTGCGGCCAGCCACTCTTCGCTACCTACACCTCGGCCATCCCGGCCAGAGACGCGCTACTGCCGCGATGGGACATGTGGCGTTACGGCGCCGTGATGCCAGTAGCTGATGGCGAGGAGCCGGTCGCCCTGGGCGAAGGCATGACTCCGATCGTCGAACTACCGGGGCTGGCCAGTGCGGTGGGTGTGCGACGGTTGTCGGTGAAGGACGAGGGGATCAATCCTACCGCTTCATTCAAGGCGCGAGGGTTGAGCGCAGCCGTGACACGCGCCCGTGGCCGCGGCGTTCCGGGTGTAGTGGTTCCAACTGCGGGCAACGCCGGCGCCGCTCTCGCCGCTTACGCCGCGGCGGCGGGGATGCCCGCCCGGGTCTACGCACCCGCCACCACGCCCGCCGCGATCCTCGAGACGATCCGCGTCCTGGGCGCACATCTGCAGCTGGTGGACGGGCATATTGGCGACGCCGGCCGAATGGCGCGCGCCTTTGCTGCCGAGAGCGGTTACCTGGACGTCTCGACCCTTCGCGAGCCCTATCGTGCCGAAGGGAATCGCTCCCTCGGGCTGGAGTTGGCTGAGCAGCGCGGATGGACACTGCCCGATGTCGTCGTCTACCCTACCGGAGGGGGCGAGGGAGTGATAGGCATGTGGAAGGCGTTCAATGAGATGAGGGAGTGGGGTTGGCTGGAGAAGGACTCGCCCATGCCGCGCATCATCGTCGCCCAGGCAACCGGTTGCGCTCCGCTGGTTCGCGCATTCGAGAGCGGTGCTGATCATGCCGAGCCGTGGGAAAACCCGGTGACCTACGCCAGCGGGCTGCGGGTGCCCGGCCCGCTAGGTGACCGGATCCTCCTCCGCGCGCTGCGCGAAACCGATGGCATTGCCGCTGCCGCTGACGAGGACACTATCCGCGCCGCCACGAAGTGGCTTGCCGAGTCGAGCGGCATCGATGCGGCTCCTGAGGGTGGCTGCGCTCTCGCAGTTCTTGCTTCGCTGGTGCGCGAAGGTCGCGTCGCGGCAGATGCCGACGTGGTCGTTTATAACACCGGTAGCGGCGCCTCCTATCGTACTCCTGGCGCCTGAGCTCTCCTCATCCATGACTCTGGATTTCCAGCCATGATTGCCATTCTCGATCCGTTCAGCGGTATCGCCGGTGACATGACCCTCGGCGCACTGGTCGCGGTTGGGCTGGATCCGGATTGGCTACGTGCCCTTCCGGAGCGGCTCGCGCTACCGGGAGTGACGGTGAGCATCGCCGAAGTGGAGCGGAGCGGCATTGTCTGTCAGAAGGTGGACTTTGACATCCCACCACAGCCGCACGGGCGCCATATAAAGGAGATTCGACGACTGGTGCAAGCGGCCGACGTGCCGGCGTCTGTCGCTGAGCGTGCGGACAAGGTGTTCACGGCGATCGCGGTGGCCGAAGGGGAGATTCACGGGGTGAGCCCCGATGAGGTTCACCTTCACGAGGTGGGCGCTGTTGACGCTATCCTCGACGTCGTTGGCTCGGTCTGGGGTTTCCAGTTGCTCGGTGTGGAGCGGATCTTCTGCGGGACCCTTTCGCTGGGTGATGGCTTCGTAAAGGCCGCCCACGGAGTGCTCCCGGTGCCGGCGCCTGCCACACTCAAGTTGCTTGAGGGGCTGCGGGTGAAGGCCGGCCCGGAGGGCGCGGGAGAGCTCGTCACCCCCACTGGTGCGGCGCTGGTTAGGGTGCTCTCCGAGGGCCGCACCCCCGGCGAGTACTTCCCGGTGCGGAGCGGATTCGGGGCCGGTACGCGGGACCCCGTCGGTCGGCCGAACGCCCTTCGGATTATCCTTGCGGAGCTTCCTGAGACCGCCGGCGAGCGCCGTGAGGAGCTAGTTCACCTTGCGACGGACATCGACGACATGACTGGCGAGGCTCTGGCTGTTCTTGCCGACGGCTTGCGAGCGGCCGGCGCGCTTGATGTGGTTTTGACGGCGACGATAATGAAGAAGGGCCGCCCGGGCACTAGAGTGGAGGTCCTGTCGCGTTCAGAGCAGGCAGCGTTATTGGAGGACTGGCTGTTACGTCACGGCAGTACGATCGGAGTTCGACGCTCCGCGGTGAGCCGCCGAGCGCTGGAGCGCCGGGAGCGGGTAGTGGACGTTTATGGTCATCCCGTTCGGCTCAAGATCGCGACTCTTCCGGATGGCTCGGAGCGTGCGAAGGCCGAAATGGATGACCTACGTCACGTAGCTGATGTGACCGGGCGCACAGTGAGCGAAGTCGAACGCATTGCAACGCTTACGGGGGAACGCTCGTAGTTGCGCAGGGTACGATTAAAATGTTGATTCCACAGTATCGGGCTCTCCAAGCCCGTTCCAAATTGGGCCTCTTTCTTCAGGGAGTTTGCTGATGACGGTCAAGATTACGACGGCTCTGCTGGGAGCAGTGCTTGTCGCCTCCACGGCCGGCGCGCAGGCCCGTCCGCCCGCGAAGGGCAGTACAGCTGCGGCCCCCAAGTGCAATATTCAGAGCGGCGGTTCGGTGCAGGTATCGGCCGCCTACGACGCCCTCTCCAAGTTCAATGCGTCAACGAATCCTGAGGAGCAGGCGAAGTTCCTCATGTCTGCCGTCAAGGAGCTGAGCACCAAGGCCGACAAGCCAAACGTCGAGATCGCCCGCCAGTGGGTGCTCGGCCAGACGCTGGTTGCCTGGACGCTGCTGGATGGCAAGCAGACTGGCGGCACGCGTGGCAGCTACGGCTACACCACGGATCCTGATGCGCCGATCGACATCCTGCTTGCCGCCGACACTGCCTTCAAGGCGGTTGCCGCAGCCGAGCCGGGATGCGCTGTTCAGATAGATCCGATGCATCGCATGTCGGTTGTTGCTGCGACCAACGAAGCGACGCAGCAATTCAACGCCGGAAATATCGACTCGGCCACGGTGCTCACGGAGCGTCTCCTCGCCGTCGAGCCAGGGTCGCCTCACGCCTTTCATCTGCTCGGGAACATCGAGGTCAAGAAGCAGAACTACCAGGCTGCGGTGGACCAGTTCGACAAGGTGATAGCCGCGACGGCCTCGGACTCCCTGATGAAGGAAGTGCACGACAATGCGCTGATCAGCGCGGCGTATTTGCTGCAGAATCTCGCTGACGCAGACCAGACCGACGGTTCCAAGGCAACGGCTGAGAAGGCCGCGAAGTACTTCCGCGACTACATCGAGACCCATCCAGACGATGCGTCCGCGAAGTCTGCACTTGCCCGTACGCTTGTTTCCGCCGGTGATACTCTGGCCGCGAGCAGCATGTATTCGACCATGCTTGCCGATCCGTCCAGGTATTCTTCGATGGATCTTCTGAACGCCGGTGTGGGCGCCGCCAATGCCAACAAGCCGCAAGAGGCCATGCAGCTTCTGGAGGCTGGCGTTAACGGCAACCCCTACTTCCGCGATGGACTGTTTGTCCTCGGTCAGGTAGCGCTTCAGGCTGGTGAACTGGCCAAGGCTTCAGACGCGGCGACGCGATTGATTGCTGTCGACCCGAGCAACCCGGACAACTATCACCTCCGGGCTGCTATCTATCAGGAACTGCTTGGCGCGACGAAGGATAAGAAGGAGCAGAAGGCGCTAACCGATTCCATGATCACTGCCAACCGCACAGCTGGTGCGATGACTGTGAAAGTGACGGTTACCGACTTTGCCCAGCCGTCTGACGGTCAGCGAGTTCTCAACGGCACGATAGAGAATCTCTCCGAGACTCCGGCCGACTACACTCTGACGGTGGAGTTCCTTGACGACAAGGGAACGGTTGTGGCTACGAAGACTGAAGCCGTTGCCGGTGTGGATGCAAAGGCCAGCAAGGCGTTCAGCATCACCGTCGATCAGCCGGGAGTAGTTGCCTACCGCTACGCACCGCTAACGAAGTGAGTGATTTGCGGTAAGTACAGGCCAGCGCTTCTGTTCCATGCGCTGGCCTGTTACTTTGCTTGAGCTATGCCAGTTATGGCATGGCGACCCGTGGGGGAGACCGGCTCACGGCCGGCCTTCCCCCGTTTCGCCAGTGGGTGCGTTCGGATCGGCAGAGTTGTGAAGATGCCGCCGAGTGGCCTGGCTGACGGGAAGCAGCTCGTCAACGACGCTGGGTCTCCCGGCCCTGGCGGGCGTCTGCTGGCCCGGCGCGATTTCATCGATGCCCTCGAGCCCGAGGAATCGTATCCCGATAACCGTATTTCCATGAGCGCCGCTTGAAGGTTCCAGTAGTCGCCCTAGTCGGGCGCCCGAATGTCGGCAAATCCGCGCTCTTCAATCGTCTGGTTGGCGGTCACACCGCCATCGTCAGCGAGGAAGCGGGTACGACCCGTGATCGCCACTTCGGTCGCGTGGAGTGGGGCGGAACTCAATTCTGGCTCGTCGACACCGGCGGCCTCGCCGATGATCCCCATCTTCCGATGGATCTGGAGATCCGTCGTCAGGTGATGCAGGCGATCGATGAAGCGGAGATGATGCTTCTTGTGGTCGACGCGCGGGCGGGTCTCCATCCGAGCGACTCGCGCATCGTCGACATCCTCCGGGACAGCGGTCGACCCTGGCTGCTCGTCGCCAACAAGGTGGACGATCCGGCCAGCTCCGATTACTTCGAGTTCTATGCGCTCGGCGCCGGCGATCCGCTCCCCGTGTCGGCAACTAACGGTCGTCAGTCGGGCGACCTTCTGGACGCTGTGGTGGAGAAGCTTCCAGCCGTTGAGGACGAGGTCGGAGAGGGGCTCAGGGTAGCGGTTATCGGACGCCCGAACGTTGGCAAGTCGTCGCTCGTAAACCGCCTGCTGGGTGAGGATCGGCTCGTCGTCAGCGATGTCCCGGGCACGACGCGGGATGCCATCGACGCTCCGCTCACCTACCACGGGCGCGAACTCGTCTTCGTTGACACGGCGGGCCTCCGTCGGCAGAGCAAAATCGACGATGGCGTGGAGTTCTACTCGGCTCTCCGCACGCGACGCGCGATCGAGCGCGCCGAGGTCTGCGTGCTGCTGGTGGACGCGACTCTGGGAGTGGAGAAGCAGGACTTAAAGATCGCCTCGCTCGCCTGGGACGCTGGTCGCGGCCTTATCGTCGTCGTGAACAAGTGGGACCTGAAGGAGAAGGACGATAAGACCGCGGCGAAGTTCGAAAAGGAGGTTCGAGGAAGGGTCGACTTCCTGCGTTGGGTGCCGTTCCTGTTCACCTCGGCGCTGACCGGTCAACGGGTGACCCGGCTCCTCGACGTCATCTTGCAGGTGGACAAGGCGCGCAGCACTCGAATTCCCACCAGCCAGGTGAATGAAGTACTCCAGGGGCTGGTCGGCCGGCTACAGCCGCCTCAGGCCGCCGGACGGGAGATCAAGGTCAACTATGCCACCCAGGTAGAGGTCGAGCCGCCAACGATCGCTGTGTTCGGCAACGATCCTTCCTCCCTTGCCGAGCATTACGTGCGTTACCTGCACAACGGCTTTCGCGAGGCATGGGGTTTCACCGGATCACCGCTTCGTATCGTCCTCCGTAGAAAGAGCAGCTGACCCGCTCCCCGCCCACGACCGATGACGCTCCAGCACTTACTGGGTCTGATTGTCGCTTACGTGGCGGGGTCCATTCCGGCCGCCTACATTGCTGGTCGCCTGGTTCGCGGGATTGACCTGAGGCAGTACGGCTCCGGTAACCTCGGCGCGACAAATGTCTATCGTGAACTAGGTCGCACGGTAGCCATTGCTGTGATGTTGTTCGATGCAGCGAAGGGAGCCCTTCCGGTGCTGCTGCTGCCGCGCCTTATTCAGGGTGGCGACCCGGTTCTCTGGGGAATCGCCTACGGAATTGCGGCGATAGTCGGTCACGTGCGTCCTATTTTCCTTTTGTGGAAAGGGGGCGGGAAGGGAGTTGCCACGTCCAGCGGAGTCTTCGCCGCGCTTGTGCCGCTACCCATGCTGATCACCTTCCTCGTCTGGGCTGCGATCATCTGGGGCACCGGCTACGTATCGCTGGCCTCGTTGAGCGCCGCCGTCTTGCTGCCACTCACCATCCTTTTGCTGGTCGGCCCCCGCTCGCCAGTGCTGGTGGTGGCCATCATCGTTGGAGGTTTCGTCTTCTGGACACATCGGGCGAACATCGGTCGGCTGCGACGCGGCGAGGAGAGCCGCTTCACGCGGAAGTCCAACGGACAGGGGGCAGTATGACTCGCTGCGCGGTGATAGGGGCTGGGGCCTGGGGTACTGCTCTGGCCGACCTCCTGGCTCGGGGCGGCCATGACGTGCTTCTCTGGGCTCGCGAAGCTGACGTGGTGGAGAGCGTCAACGTCCATCATAGGAATGACCGTTTCCTCGCTGGCCACCCGCTGGCGCCGTCGCTCCGGGCGACGACGGAACTGGCCGAAGCTGTCCGCGGCGCTGAGGTGATCACCTACGTGGCCCCGTCTCACGTGCTTCGCCAGGTGGTGCGTGCTCATGCGGGTGCAGTCCCGGTAGGAGCAACGCTCGTCGTCGCGACAAAGGGGATCGAGCGGGATTCTCTGGCGATCATGACCGACGTGGTTGGCGAGGAGCTTCCGGGTCACGAGATAGTCGCCCTGTCGGGCCCCAGCTTCGCTGCTGAGGTGGCCGGCAGGCAGCCTACGGCGGTCGTCGCCGCGTCGTCGCGATTGGCTGTCGCCGAGCGGATCCAGCATGTCTTTTCCAGTGACAACTTCCGCGTGTACGCGCACGATGACGTAGTGGGCGTGGAGCTTGGTGGCGCGCTTAAGAACGTGATGGCGGTGGCGACTGGGATGGCCGAGGGGCTGGGGCTGGGCTACAACTCGCGCGCCGCGCTCATCACCCGTGGGCTGGCTGAAATGACCAGACTTGGTGTCGTTCTGGGTGCGCAGCCGCAGACATTTGCCGGCCTGGCCGGAATGGGCGACCTGGTTCTGACATGCACCGGATCACTGAGCCGCAACCGATCCGTCGGAATGGAAGTAGGGCAGGGAAGCACATTGGATGAGGTGCTGGCAAGTAGGGAGACGGTGGCTGAAGGAGTGACGACGGCCGCTAGCGCGAACGCCCTCGCCAGGCGAGAAGGGGTCGAAATGCCGATAGTCTTCGCCGTGAATCGGATCCTCTTCGAGGGTTCCCCGCCGCGGCTGGCGATCGAGGAACTGATGCGGCGCGAGTTGCGCCCAGAGCAGGATTGATCGGTGGTCGCACGAGGCGGCCCGGATCCCGTGCAGGAGTACTTCTCGATAGGTGAGGTGTGCTCTCTCACCGAGTTGAAGCCGCACGTGCTCCGCTACTGGGAGGGCCAGTTCCGCGCTCTTCGCCCGGCCAAGAATAGGTCAGGTAATCGCGTCTACTCACGTCGCGAGGTGGAATTGATCCTCCTCGTCAAGCAACTGCTGTACGTTGAGAAGTACACGATCGACGGAGCGCGGCAGAAACTGGATACCGAGCGTCGTGGCGGCAACGTGCGCGTCGTCGCGAGGCGTGCCCTTGAAGCCGAGACCTCGGCATCCATCGAGCGCGAACTCGAGGCGATTCTGCGCGTTCTGAACGGCGCGGGATCAGACGGTCGCACGGACTGATCGAATCTCACACTCCAGCCTACTAGATGCGTATTCTCTGCACCAACGACGACGGAATCCTCGCTCACGGGCTGGCCTGCATGGTGAAGGCTGCCGAGCCGCTGGGGGAGATAACCATAGTTGCGCCTGACCGGGAACAGAGCGCTACCAGTCACTCCCTGACGCTGCATCATCCACTGCGCCCGGTGCGCCGCCCGGATGGTGCTTACCAGGTAGACGGTACTCCCACCGACTGCGTAATGCTCGCAGTGGAGGCACTCATGCCTGAGCGGCCGGACTTTGTGTTGAGCGGAATCAACCATGGCCAGAACATGGGCGAGGACGTGCTGTACTCGGGCACCGTGGCGGCGGCGATGGAGGCCATGGCCCTTGGGATCCCGTCGCTGGCGATCTCGTTCGCCGGCGGTGACCTGCGATCTGATCCGCGCCTGATCGACGAACTGGTTCCGACCCTGACGGGCCTCCTTCGGCACATCACCTCGCTCCCCAAGCTGCCACCGGGCGCCTTGCTCAACATCAACCTGCCTCCGGTGAGCGGCGGCAAGGTGAAGGGAGTGAAGCTGACCCGTCTCGGTCGACGGGTATACTCGGAATCCATCACGCCCATGCGGGATCCCTGGAACCGTCCTATCTACTGGATAGGCGGCGGCTCTCACGCCTCTTCAACTCGACCTTACGAATCGCGACGTTCTGGACGCGGCGGAGAACTGGTGGCGGGACATCTAGGCCCGGACCCCCGTGGCCCGCGCCGACGCCTGATAGAAACGCTGCGCTCGTCTGGAATAGATGACACCAGGGTCCTGCGTGCCTTCGACGACGTCGGTAGGCATCTGTTCGTCCCCAGCGGCGTGCGGCATCGGGCGTACGAGGATGCTCCCCTGCCAATCGGGATGGGGCAGACGATCTCGCAGCCAAGCATCCACGCCCGTTACCTCCAGCTAGTGGCGCTGAAGGGCGAGGAGCGGGTGCTCGAGGTCGGCACCGGGACTGGATTCCAGACGGCACTGCTCTCTCACCTGGCGCAGCAGGTGTTCTCGATAGAACGCGTTCCAGCGCTCATGGACCGGGCTCGAGAGTTGCTTCATTCACTTCAGCTTCGTAACGTCTCGCTATTGCTCGGCGACGGAACGCTGGGCTGGCGCGAATACGCGCCGTACGACGCAATTCTGGTGAGTGCGGCCGCTCCTGAG
>CAJDVF010000050.1_pt1 | contig 20900 bp, 16 predicted proteins | sample 7391391 | NCBI WGS metagenome assembly CAJDVF01 (sample SAMEA7055697, study PRJEB34461) | soil metagenome | biome: terrestrial ecosystem; feature: Peninsula; material: soil | place: Antarctica | collected 2016 | reverse complement strand
CTTTGTAGTCGCTGTCCTGCGAACCCCGCGTACCCTCCGGTTAAATCGCACGACGCCAGCCATATCCCGTCGCATAGTATCGCGAAAGTTTTACCGCAGAGTGCGGAGAGTTCGCAGGACCGCATCGACGGACTCGAGGCTCATCCCAAAAACAATTGAAGGGTTGCCTTACGTCGAGCATTCGTCGGCGAACCGCAGCCTGACTTTGTAGTCGCTGTCCTGCGAACCCCGCGTACCCTCCGGTTAAATCGCACGACGCCAGCCATATCCCGTCGCATAGTATCGCGAGATTTTTCAACGCGGTAATAGGAATAAGTTCACTCAGCCTACCCTGCGGTCTGGCGCTGCCACTTAGGATCTGATCCGCCCGTCAGTAGTGGTGCACCAAACGACGGATACCATCGCGCAAGCTCGGCACGTGGAAGTTGATCAGGAGTCCGACGCTGTAACCGCCCAGGCGCAGGTAAGATAGAAGTTGCGCTTCATGGATCGGGAGCAGACGGGAGATCGCTTTCACTTCCACAATGACTGCGTTGCATACCAGAAGATCGACCCGGTAGCCTATGTCTATCGTCGTGCCACGGTACTGCAGCGGTAGCGTTATCTGGGCCTGCACGTGCAACCCGCGCGTCTTCAGTTCATGGACAAGACACGCCTGGTAAGCACCCTCAAGCAGTCCGGGACCGAGTTCGGTATGCACCCGGATTGCGGCGCTCACGACCTGTCCGCTCACTCGGTCCAGCTCCGTTCTGTCCATCGTCGATATCCCGTCGGCAGCAGCAGTTAACCCTGCGGTGCGAACGCCTACCGTCGGCGCGCTGGGAATCGATATCGGCCGACGACGAACTACGCGGCATCGTTCTCACCGGCGGATCGTCTCCAGCGCGCCGCCATCCCCACCGTCCCATTGCAGCGACAGATCTCACGCTGCTGGTGTCACTTCCGTCGACGTCCCTGCGCCGCTCGGCGGTGGTACGAACGGTGCACTTTGAGCTGCCATCACCACTCCCAGGAGCATCCATGAACGACGTCGATGCATCGATACTTTACCTAGTTCACTCGCCAGCCCCACGACATACATGACGGCTCGCGGTACCGGCAGTTATGACGCGGTGGTCGTTGGCGCGGGGCCGAACGGACTGTCAGCTGCCATCCGCATGGCCCAGGCTGGGCGATCCGTCCTGCTCCTCGAGGCCAATGATGTCGTTGGTGGTGCTGCGCGGAGCGAGCAGTTGACGCTGCCCGGGTTCGTCCACGACACCTTCTCCGGCGTCTATCCGCTAGGTGCGGCGTCGCCATTCTTCCGCTCCCTGCCGCTGGCCGAGCATGGGTTGGAGTGGGTGAATTCCCCCGCGTCGCTCGCCCATCCGTTCGACGACGGACCGCCAGCGATGCTTGAAGGGACGGTGAATGAGACAGCAGCCACCCTCGGCGACGCCGGGCCGGCATACCGTCGCCTGATTGGTCCTATGGTGGATAGATGGGAAGAGATGATAGGCGACGTCCTGAGCCCCATCTGGATCCCCCGGCATCCGTTCGTGATGGCTCGTTTCGGTCTCAACGCCTTGCGGTCAGCGCAGGGTATCGCGACCCGGACGCTGGGTGGCGACGCTCGGGCCGGGGCGCTCTTTGCCGCTTCGGCCGGTCACTGCAGCCTTCCGCTCGACATGTGGGTGACGGCGGCCTACGGGCTGGTGCTCACCGGTGCCGGCCACACCATTGGCTGGCCGCTGGCGCGGGGCGGGGCACAGTCCATTGTCGATGCCCTGGCCTCCTACCTCCGCTCGCTCGGCGGTGAGATACGAACAGGCGTGCGGGTGCGCTCGCTAGCCGAGCTGCCGCCCTCACGGGCGACCTTCCTCGACCTCACGCCCAGACAGGTCATTGACGTCGCTGGCGACGCGCTCTCGTCGCGCTACGTGCGCGGCCTGGGTCGCTTCCGCTACGGCGCCGGCACCTTCAAGGTGGACTGGGCCCTCTCCGGTCCGGTACCCTGGCGGTCGCCCGAATGCGCCCGCGCCGCCACCGTGCATTTGGTAGGGTCGCTGGGCGAGGTGTTAGAGTCGGAGAGACATCCGTGGCACGGAGGCATGGCCGATCGGCCGCTGGTGCTCTTCTCCCAGCCCACCCTCTTCGATCCGTCGCGAGCTCCCGCCGGCCAACACACCGCATGGGGCTACTGCCACGTGCCAAACGGTTCCACGGTGGACGCCACCGAGCGCATCGAGGCCCAGGTGGAGCGTTTCGCGCCCGGCTTTCGCGACCTCATCCTCGCCCGACACGTTCTCTCGCCAGCGGAGCTGGAACGGCGGGACTCCAACCTGGTCGGCGGCGACGTCAACGGCGGTGCAGCCAACCTCGGCCAACTCTTCTTCCGGCCGATGGCGAAGCTCAACCCGTACGCCACGCCCGTACGAGGCCTGTACCTCTGCTCGGCGTCCACCCCTCCCGGTGGCGCCGTCCACGGCATGCCCGGCTTCAACGCCGCCAAGGCTGCTCTTAAAGCTGGCTTCTGAAAATTGTCAGCGTAGGGCGGCGGGCTGAGGTTTGTCAGCTTGCTGTTACGGCGCCTTCCGACCCTCCGCAGCCGGCCCGCTGCCGGGCGCCGACTGTTCGTCCGTCTTCCGTTTCCGCACCAGTTCCTCCATCCAACTCTCCACGTCGGCCAGCGCCTCTTCGTCCAAAACGTCCTCGCTCGACTGGATCCCCTCTGGAGCCTCGCCGCCGCTCCGGTCGATCACCGCCTGCACGGTCGAGCGCCACGTCGCCGCCTTCATGACCTCGCCCAGCGTCGCCATCGCGATCTGATCCAGCAGCGACGACGGACGGGTGTAAGAACGGACCTCGAAGCGTACCCGACCATCGTCGCTCCGCTCGCTAAGGAACCGGATGGTACCGGTCAGCGGATGACCCTGCAGAGTTACCGACGTTATCGCCAGCGGCGTCACCTCTTCCACTCGCACCTGTACGTGGCCGCGCATCGGAATCTCCAGCGTCAGCGTCTCGCCCTGCTGCAGCCCACGAGGCGAGCCGGGCTCCGCTGCCACCGTCAGCAGATCGGGGTCGGGGAGCGAAGCGAAGTCGTCGGCCACGATCCGCAGGATCTCCTCCGGGCCCATCGCGCTGCCGCTGATGTCGGCCCAGTAGCGGTGCCGGCGCAGGTCGCCGCGCCCCTCTTCCAGTTTCTTCTCCGGGATCGCGTCCACCAGTAGCCGCAACCCTTCCTCGAGCGGCGTCGGGGTCACCCCGAACACGTCCACGAGCGGGTTTCCGGCCTCAGGATCGAGCACATTCTCCTCAGACAGCATCGTCAACTGCCCTGCATCCACCGGCAGGTCGATCCCGAGCGCGTTCGCCGCGCCAATCCCGACCCGCGCCAGCCACTCCGGCACCGGCAGGCGCATCAGCTTCCGGTCCGTGATCTTCTGGAGCAGGTCGAGCACCTGATTGGTAGTCGTCACGTCGGGGCCGGCAAGATCCAGGGCGACTCCGGACGGCGCGCCATCCTCCACGGCTAGCGCCAGCGCGGTCGCCAGGTCACCAGCCCAGACGGGCTGGAATGGCTGATCGCCGTCGCCGATCACCGGCATCACCGGCGCGCCGCGCAACATCTTGAGGAGGAGCGAGATGACCTCGTCGCCGGGACCGTAGACGTTGCCCGGTCGCAGGATCAGCCAGTCTCCGCCAAACCGGCGCACCATCTCCTCGGCCTCGCACTTGGACCGGTGATAGTCCGACTTGCCGCGCTCGGCGCCCAACGACGAGACGTACACCAGGCGCTTCACGCCGGCCCGCTCCGCCTCGGCGATGATGTTCCGCGTGCCGTCGATATGAACCTTCTGGAAGGTCACCTCCGGCGGGTCCTCGGCCACTATCCCGGCCACGTGGAGCACAGCGTCGCATCCGTCCGCGGTTCCGCGGAGAGAGTTGGCATCGCCGATGTCGGCGACCACCCCCTCTACCCCCTCGTTCCAGTCCCGCGCATCCTCGTCCGCATGGCGCGAAAGGAGGCGCACTAGATGGCCGCGCTTCAGCAACTCCTCCACTGCGGGTCTGCCGACTACACCACTTCCACCCGTCACAAGTACGCGCATCGCAGTTCCCCCGTGGTAAGCCGCCGACCCATCGCCTGGATAACTCCTCCTCCAGCAATGGCAACCAGCAGGCCAACCCGGCCGTGCTCATCCGTTACCCTCTAACTGGCCTACTCTCACGTATGGCTTAGTCGCCAGCTATGCGGGAGAGTGCGTGCGTCACTTCGACGCTTTCTCGTCCGACTTCGCCTTCATAAGTGACAGCACCACGCCGCCGACGAGGATCAGCGCAACCATACCCAGAAGCATGAAGTTGAAGTTCGGGCCAAGTTCGTCGCGTAGCCAATCGGCGATGAGCATCTTCACACCCACCAGAGCCAGAATGAGGGCCAGCGAGTACTTCAGGTAACTGAACTTGTCCATCGCGCCGGCAAGCGCGAAGTAGAGCGACCGCAGCCCGAGGATCGCGAAGACGTTGCTCGTCGCGACCAGGAACGGGTCAGTGGTGATAGCGAAGATTGCCGGGATAGAGTCGACGGCAAAGAGCAGGTCGGTGCTCTCCACCAGCACCAGCGCCACCGCCAGCGGCGTCAGCAGTATGCGTCCGGCATCGGTGCGCGTGAAGAAATGCTGGCCGTGGAACTCGTTGGTGACGGGGAAGAATCGCCGCGTCGTGCGCATTACCCATCCCTTCGCCGGGTCCGCGTCCTCGTTGTGGGAGAACAGCATTCGCACGGCAGTGAAGATCAGGAATACGCCGAAGATGTAGAGCACCCAGTGGTACCGAGCCACGAGGTGCGCTCCGACGCCGATCATCAGACCGCGCATGACGAGCGCGCCGAGGATACCCCAGAACAGCACTCTGTGTTGGTAGATGGCCGGTATGCCGAGCGACGTGAAGATCATCGCCATGACAAAGACATTGTCGGCGCTCAGCGACCACTCGATCACGTAGCCGGTGAGATACTTGACGACCGCCAGGCGCCCGTCGTTGATCTGGCCGTCCACCGCGTCCACGGCCTTCCCCAGCCCCTCCCAGTGATTCTCGTAGGCGAAGTAGACGAAGATGGCGAACAGCAGCGCAACAACTACCCACGTGATCGTCCAGTAGAACGCCTCCCGCACCTTTACCACATGCGCTTCGCGATGGAAGACGCCGAGGTCTAGCGCTAGAAGGAGCAGAATGAAGGCGAGAAAGCCGAGCCAGACGATAATCATCGGAGGATCGTTTTGGATGGTTGACCGAGCGAGCTACGCTCTGGTCCAGGGTCTGGCTCGCGGCCTCTCAGCCGCTCAGTACTTCCGCTGCCTCGCTAGCCACCGCCCACTCAGCCAGGGCGGCGTCCAGTTGACGGCGAGCACGCTCGAGATCACGACCCAGCTTCGCCGCGCGTGCCGCACCTCCGGCATCCACATAGAGCGTCGGATCCTCTAACTCAGCGGTCAGCGACGCAACCCGCGTCTCCGCCGTAGCTACCCCGCGCTCCGCCTTCTCCACCGCCCGCCGTGCGTCGCGGGCCTGGCTACGGCCGCGGTCGGAGCCGCTGCTCCGCTGCTGGGTACGCTGCTTCTCCTGCGCCCGTCGAAGCGATTCAGCCTCCGACGCCCTGGTTGACTCGGCCTGAGCCTGTTCCTCGGCAACCACTTCCCACTCGGCGAAACTACCGTCGAAGACGGAGATGCGCTCGTCGTGCAGCACCCACACACGCGTCACCAGCGCCCGCAGCAACGCCCGGTCGTGGCTCACCAGCAGCACCGTTCCGGGATACCGCTCAATAGCGTCTTCCAGAGCCTCGATCGACTCGACGTCCAGATGGTTCGTCGGCTCGTCGAGGATGAGCAAGTTCGCCCGCGACAGCATCATCATCGCCAGCGCCACGCGAGCCCGCTCGCCGCCGCTCAGCGTCTCGGGGCGACGCAGCACCTCGTCGCCGCTAAAACCGAAGCGACCCAGATGACCCTGAATGTGTCCTCGACCCCATTCCGGACGCAGGTCGTTGATGACCTCGTAAATAGTCTTCCCAAGCGGCACCTGGGTGAGGTCCTGACGGTAGTAGGCGACGCTCACTGAACTCCCCACCTTCAGTATCCCCGACGCTGGCGGCCGCTCGCCGACGATGGAGCGCAGCAGTGTCGACTTGCCCGTTCCGTTCGGACCCACCAGACCAATACGCTCGCCGCGTCGGGCGACAGTGGAGAAATCGCGTACGAGAACGCGGTCCCCGTCCACTCCGGGCACCGTGATCGTCGCCCGGTCGGCCACCAGCACCTGGTCGCCGCCACGCTCGGCGACTTCCAGTCGCAACGTCATCGAATCCTCGTCGCCCACCGGCGCGCTCAACCTCGGCAGCCGCTCCAACCTCTTGCGACGGCCCTTGGCCTGCTTGCTGTTCTGGCCGGCAATGTTGCGGCGAATGTAATCCTGCTCGGCGGACACGACCTTGGACTGCTTGTCGAAACTCCGCTGCTGCGATAGCCGGCGCTCCGTGCGCTGCAGCACGAACGCCTCGTAGCTACCCACGTAAGGAATGGCCGTCCCGTTCTCCACGTGCAAAATATGGTCGGCCACCGTCGCCAGAAAATCACGGTCGTGGCTGATGACGACGACAGTCTTCTCGGTGTCGCGTAGATACCGCTCCAGCCACCGCGCGGTGTCCAGGTCCAGATGGTTTGTAGGCTCGTCGAGCAGAAGGACGTCAGCCGGTGCGACCAACTGACGCGCCAGCCCCACCCTACCACGCTCGCCGCCGCTCAACCGCGCCAGTTCCTGCGTTCTGGCCGCCGTCGGATCGAAACCCAACCCGTCCAGCACGGCGTCCACTCGCGGCGCTATGGTGTACCCGCCCTCGCGGTCAAACCGCTCGAGGTCGCGCGAGTAACGGTTCATGATCTCGTCAGTCACCGCCTCACCCAGTTCGCCCAGCCTGATCGCCTGCTCCTCCAGCGACCTTTCCAGCGCGAACAGCTCCGAGAACTCACCGGCCGCGGCCTCCCAGACCGTCTTCGCGTCGCCAAAATCCCGGTGCTGTTCCAGCAGAACAACGCGCAGCCCGCCCGCCACCGCCACCTGGCCACGGGTGGGCGCCTGGGTGCCCGTGAGAAGACGGAACAGCGACGTCTTGCCGATCCCATTCCGCCCCACCATGCCCCACTTCTGGCCGGCGCCAATGGTGAACGTGACGCCATCCAGCAGCGTGGTGCTGCCGTATTCGATGGCGACGTTTGAAACGGAGATCTGCGTCATGATGGTGGATCAGACAGCGACAGGCGAGGAAAGACGCCTGACAGTTCACGTCGGCGCGGGTGAGTAGGATGTTAACACCACACCGGCCTATGGAAGACAGGCGCCGTAACCCGAAACTGACCGCCCCTGGCCGCCAGCGGCAGCCGTTACGGAACAATTGCCTACTTCCCGACCCACTCCCGCCACGTCGGCTCTGCCGCTCCAACCGTTAACTGGTGCTGCCATCTGACTAGCGGCATCGCGAGCAGCAGTGGCTCCTCGGTGAGCCACCTGAGCCACCGCTCGTCGGAGTAGCGAGCGTGTGCCAACCCCAGCTCAGCATAGCGTCGTGAATCACTGTCAATGAGAGCCGAAATACCGAATTTCTGCACGTACCGTTTCAGTTCTCCAGGCGACGCCGGACGCTCCATGAGGTCCACGAAATGCGTCTTCACCCGCCGTTCGGCAAAGAACCGCAGCGCCTTGCGCGTATCGGAGCTCTTCTTCACCCCGAAGATCTGAACTTCCATCAGCCTCTGGATGGTGGAGGGTAGCGGCCGGCGCGCTCGCCGAGCGCACGGACGGATCAAGATAACTGGGCGACGGGGCCTCCCCGGAGCGTGCGTGGCTGATCCGCTCTAGCTTTCCGGTTATGTCCGCCGCACACGACTTCCGCTCCGCCTGGTTCGCCCCCAACCGTCACGTTCAGACCCTCTGGGGAAAGCTGTTCCGCTCTCATATTCAGCTTCCGTTGCGCACGGAGCGTTGGGAGATGCCGGACGGCGATCATGTTGAGTTGCGTCGCCTGGACGGCGCCCCCGGGCGACCCCGACTGCTGGTCCTCCACGGATTGGAGGGCGGTCCCCGGTCTCACTACGTCCACGGCCTTCTCCAGCTCGCCCACGAACGCGGCTGGAGCGGTGATTTGCTGGTCTTTCGCTCTTGTGGCGACAAGCTCAACGACGCCCGCCGCTTCTATCACTCCGGTGAGACCGGCGACGTCGCCGCAGTCGTGGAACGCCTGATCAACGAGTCTCCCGACAGCCCGCTCGGACTGGCCGGCGTCTCGCTCGGGGGCAACGTCCTCCTCAAGTTCCTCGGCGAGCGCGGCGACGACGTCCAGCCGGCCTTTCGCGCCGCCGCCGCCGTCTCCGTGCCGTACGACCTGGCGCGCGGAGCGGACGCGGTTAGCCAGGGATTCGCCCGGGTCTACGAGCGCCACTTCCTCCAGTCGCTGATGGCCAAGGTCTCGGCAAAACTGGAACACTACCCAGATCTCTGTGATGCCCAGTCGCTCACTGGCGTGCGTACCCTGCGCGATTTCGACGACGCGGTCACAGCCCCTATCCACGGATTCTCGTCTGCGGCCGACTACTACGCCCGCAGCAGTTCGATGCAGTTCCTGGGCAACGTGCGCCGTCCGACACTGTTGTTGAACGCCGAAGACGATCCCTTTCTCCCCGCCTCAGTACTCGACGAGGTACGATCGATCGCCGCCTCCAATCCCCTGTTGGAGCTGGAGTTTTCTCCGTCCGGTGGACACGTCGGCTTCATTGCCGGTCAGGTGCCATGGCGACCGTTCTATCACGCCGAACATCGGGTGATCGAGTTCCTGGCGGCGAAGCTTGAACGTGTTGATGCAGCGCCCATTGGCATGCGATAGACAGGCAGTTCCAAGTTTTATCTCGTCATAGCACATCAGGCGACGGTTCCTGGCGTGACTGTATTCCGGGCGGCAGCTTCTACCGAGGTGGCTCCCCGGGACGGCTTACTTTGGCCGGCGGTTCGATCCGGGTCACCACTATCGCCGCAAAATCGCCTGCACGCTTTCACGGCATGAGGCTGGCGTGCAGTAATAGCCGACACGCCGGACAGACGCTTCGTGCTTGTCGCGCACGTCCCATCTGGTTCGAGGCGGTCCTTCATTCCTCGCGTCCCCACTACCATGCGCTTCGCAATACCAGTCGTCGCATTCCTGCTCGCCGCCCCAATCGCCGCCTGCAACAAGGCTCAGGACGCCACCGCCGAGGACCACACCATGCACGCAGATGAAGCTTCGGCGAGCAGCGTCGCGACAACAGCCGCTGCCGCCGATAGCACCCTTCCCGCGAGTGGAGACGAGGCCAAGGCCCGCCTGGCTGCCTCCCCCCGCCACGGCGAGTGGGCGATGGTCGCCACCGGCGGCGGCGACAGCACCAGAGTCTGGGTCGTCTATCCCGAACGCAGCGATAAGGCGCCGGTCGTCGTCGTCATCCACGAGATCTTTGGTCTGTCGCCCTGGATCCGTAGCGTCGCCGATCAACTGGCGGCTGATGGCTTCATCGCCATCGCCCCGGACCTCCTGACCAAGTTCAACGTCCCCGGATCGCCGCTCGAGCCCGACCCTGACTCGGCACGCGCGGTAATCGCCTCGCTCACGCCGGCTGAGACCAACCGACAGTTGGACGCGGTGGCCAAGTGGGGCATGGCGCTTCCGGCGGCCCTCCAGACCTACGGAGTGGTCGGCTTCTGCTGGGGCGGCTCGGCATCCTTCAACCATGCCACCCACGCTCCCGGCCTGGGGGCCGCGGTGGTCTACTACGGTACTTCTCCCACCTCCGAAGCACTCGCCAGCGTCCGCGCTCCGGTCCTCGGCCTCTATGGCGGCAACGATGCTCGCGTGAACGCCACTATTCCGGCGGCCGACTCCACCATGCGGGCACTCGGCAAGAGCTACAAACCGGAGATCTTTGACGGGGCCGGCCACGGCTTCCTCCGGCAACAGTCCGGCGCCGATGGCGCCAACATGGCGGCCACTCGTGCCGCCTGGCCGGCCACCATCAGCTGGCTCCGCGATAATCTGAAGTAGGTAGATTGTGGCAAGGTGAGAGCAGATGGCGAGTCACCGCTGACGTCCCCTTCCGGTGACTCGCCTCGCTAGACTGATAGGATGTGCAGCGCCGTGGGAGAGTTCCACCGGTTACTCCCACGGCCCGCGTCCCACACCAGCGGTCTTACATCATGCTGTCCTCGCTCTTCCTCGCATCTCTCCTCTCCGGGCTTCTCCTCGGCGTCTACTCGATGCTGAACGGAGTGGAGCGACAGCCGGCGTCGCGTCGGGCCGATGCACTATCCGCATCGTCCCCGCTTGCGTCCGTGCCACCGCCGCCGCCTCCGATGCAGGTGCAGATCAGCCCGCCCACGGTGGCCGCAGCGGCGTTCCTGTTTGGAATGGTTGGATATCTTCTGCTACGCTACTCAGTGCTCGGGCCGGGCATTACGATCGTGCTCGCCGCCGCTGCCGCGGGTCTGGGCCTGGCCGGCATGCTAGCCCTGGTAACTCGTTGGGCCGTTCCCAGCGCCGCCGCTGACCCGGTAGATCCGCGCTATCTGCTTCAGGGCACCCCGGCGCGCGTAACCCGGAGCATTAGCCCGGCTCAGGACGGCGAGATTGACTACTCGGTGGACGGCGCGCGATATGCGACACCGGCTAGAAGCTTCGACGGTAGCTCGCTTACCGTCGGCGCGGAGGTCGCCATAGACCGCATAGAAGACGGAATCGCCTACGTGGAAGACTGGGCGCTCGTCGAACAGCGTCTATAATAGACTTCCATCATCCTCATGCACCTCCCCCAACTCGTTTAAGGGGCGACAACCATGTCCGAGATCGCCCTCTTCGTACTCGTCTTCGGCGGACTGTTCGTGCTCCGCTTTGTCCTCCTGACATTCGTCTTCTTCTGTATCCTGCCGTCAGGTGACAACTGTCCCAACTGCGACGAGCACACCCTCTGGGTGCGAGCGCCGGTGAGGAACCGGATCTTCCCCTGGTTGCGCACGAGCTGGTGTCCCGCTTGTGGCTGGGAGGGAACCCTACGCCACGATCGTGGCGCGCCTCGCAGCGGCGTTCCGTCCGACTCGACGATCGAGCACCAGGCTGGCAGGCGCAGCTGGTGACTGGCCCCGGGGTCAGGCCGGGTTCATGGTCGCCAGCAGTCGTAGCCAGTCGGGCCAGTTGCCGCTGAGCTCGAAGAAGTCGTCGAAGTAGACGAGTCCCAGACTCTCCAGATCGGCCAGCAGTGCGCCCAGTGCATCGTCGTCGTGCACGGGCCCGATGGCGATCAACTCTCCCTCCAGACGGAACTCGTCAGCGGTGAGGTTGAGTCGCTCGTCTATGGCCTGCCTCACGAGCCCGACGCGTTCGAATGCGGTGCGTTGGATGAACAGCGTGGGCCGGCCAGCGGCTACGTCCAGAGGCATGGTTCAGTCGGTCGAGGGATGACGTCGATCACCCTCCAGCGACATGCTCCCCACGCCGCTGATCGACGTCCCTCATGCTACATGACGGTGCCGAGTAAGGGGAGTGAGCGTCGCAAACGGGCTGCGCCCCCCGCCTCAACCTGCGCACCGACCCTGCACGATACCGCTCAGATTGCCCATCTTTCATTAATGACTGAGCAGACATTTGACGTCATCGTCGTTGGCGGTGGCCATGCCGGTACCGAGGCAGCCGTGGCCGCTGCGCGAATGGGGTGTAGCGTGGCCCTCGTCACGAGCGCCCTGGAGACGATCGGCCAACTTTCATGCAATCCGGCCATCGGTGGCGTCGCCAAGGGTACCGTCGTACGCGAAGTGGACGCCTTGGGTGGCATTATGGGCCGGGCCACCGATCTGTCGACGATCCAGTTCCGAATGCTCAACCAGAGCAAGGGACCGGCGGTCTGGGCACCGCGCGCGCAGTGCGATCGTGGCCTCTACCGCCGCGCTGTCCGCTCCCTGCTGGAACGGCATTCCCGCCTGCTTCCGATCCAGGGGACCGTCGCTCGGCTGATCCTGGAGGACGGCCGCGCAGTGGGCGTGGAAACGTTGGAAGGACGCAGCTTCGGCGCGCGAGCGGTGATCATCACCACCGGCACCTTCCTACGCGGGCGGATCCACATCGGCACCGGCACCCGGATCGCCGGTGGCCGCGCCGGCGACCCGGCGAGCGTCCACCTGGCCGAGCAGTTGGAGGAGGTGGGTCTGACGGTCGCCCGTTTCAAGACGGGCACGCCCCCGCGTATTGACGGGCGTACGGTCCGTTTCGACGTGTTGAAGCGGCAGGAGAGCGAGTTGGCGCTCTACGATTACCGCTGGGGACACTTCGGCCGGACGAGGGACAGTGCTGACTCGGCGAGCACAGGCGCCGTCAGCAACGGCTCGGCGAGTACCGGCTCGGCGAGTACCGGCTCGGCGAGTACCGAAACGATGGGCAACGGCTCAGCGAGTACTGGCGCGGTTGCGACGCCCACCGCGAGCACTTGGGCCTTCGGCTTGGAGGCCGGCGGCACCACCGGTCCATTGCCGCAACTGCCCTGCTGGATCGCCTTCGCTGGCGCGGAAGTGAAGGCCATCATCGCCGCGCACATTGGGGAGTCGGCCATGTACGGCGGAGCTATTAGCGGGCGCGGCCCGCGCTACTGCCCGTCGGTAGAGGACAAGATCGTCAAGTTTCCCGACGCCGAGCGCCATCAGCTGTTTCTGGAGCCAGAGGGGTTCGAGACCAACGAGTTGTATGTAAACGGCCTCTCCACGTCACTTCCGGTGGCGGTACAGATGGCCATGCTGCGGGCCGTGCCGGGGCTGGAGCAGGTGCAGATGACGCGCGCTGGATACGCGATCGAGTACGACTACTACCCCCCCACTCAGCTCGACGCGACGCTCCAGGTGCGGGCGCTTCCGGGTCTCTGGTTCGCCGGTCAGATCAATGGAACCACGGGCTACGAGGAAGCGGCAGGGCAGGGCATCGTGGCCGGTCTCAACGCCGCCCTGGCTGTCCAGAAACGTCCGCCGCTCGTGCTGGGCCGGGAGTCATCGTACATCGGTGTCCTGGTGGACGACATTGTCACTCGCGGAGTAGACGAGCCCTACCGCCTTTTCACCTCGCGCTCGGAGTTCAGGCTTAGCGTTCGTCAGGACAACGCGCTCCATCGCCTCGCCCCGATCGGTCGCGAGCTGGGCATCTACAACGAGGTGGAGGAGCGTGAGATAACGGAGCACCTGGCCGCCGAGCAGCAGGCAACAATACTGGCCGCGCGCACGACGATTACTCCGGCCCAGGCTGCCCCGCTGCTTGACGCCGCGGGTAGCCGCCCGCTGGCCCACGGCATTTCCATCGCTGATGTCGCCAGGCGACAGGGGCTGTCGCTGCAGTCCCTGTTCGCCGCTGCCGGTGTGGGCGGTTCGTTGCCACCGGAGGCCGTGGTCACCGCCGAGCTGGAACTCAAGTACGCTGGCTACCTCGCTCGGGAGCGAGCGGCAGCGGAGCGACTGCGGCGGCTGGCAACGTTGGTGCTGCCGGCGGACCTGCCTTACGCGACTCTCAAGTCCGTTTCGCTGGAGGCACGGCAGAAGCTGGCGGCGTTGCAACCGTCCACATTGGCCCAGGCTTCGCGGGTGCCGGGCGTCAGTCCGAGCGACCTCCAGGGGTTGGTATTCGAGGTGGAGCGGAGGCGGATGGCGACCCTAATTCAATCAGAGAGCGATTAGGGTGATGAGGACAGCATAGCGCCATAGATGACGTAGTATGGCGCCAAATGCACGCTGGCATCATGCCATCCGGGTGGCAGTGAGGCGCCATAAATGACACTACGGCAGCTTGGTTATGCCATTATGGCGGCGGCGATGGGAGTGACTGTCCCTACGGCGGTGTGGCTTCAGTCCGACTCTGACTCATCAGGAGAACGACTGACTCTTCGGCCAGTCGCTTCTACGCCGAGCCTTTTTATCCCAGAACACGCCGGCGGACTGTTGGCTGATTGACCACGATCCGGGCCAACCAGACTCTTCCGCGATGAGCCGATTGAGGTAGAATTGCCGCATGTCTCGCAAGGGACCTCGTGGCTTCCACCCTGGAGGCGCACGACGGTTTTCCGTCGCGCGCTTTGCCGAGGTGACCCATGCAGCAAACAGCCCGTTCCGCTACCCGAATCGGTTTTGCCTCTCTGCTACTTTTCTTAGCAGCGGCATGCGGCGGTGGCGGCAGTGATGGTCCCACCAACCCCCCGGGCGGCGGTGGAAGCGGAGGCGGCGCAAAAGCGGCGACTATGGCTGTCGCTGCCGGTGACGGCCAGACTGCCGCGGCCGGAGCCACGCTTCCGGTCAACCCCGCAGTGATCGTGCGCGACGCCACGGGCAAGGCGTTCGCCGGCGCGACTGTCACTTTCGCCGTCGACTCGGGCGGCGGGACGATCGCCTCATCGACGGCCACGACGGGGAGCGACGGGATCGCGACCGCCGGCAAGTGGACGCTCGGCAGCGCCGGACCCCAGGTGATAGCGGCATCTTCCGGCTCCTTGCCCAAGGTGAAGCTCCGCGCGACCGTCAAGGCTGCCGGCTCCTCACTCGCCGTCCAGACAGTGTCCCCGTCTGGCGGGACCATCACGATCGACAAGGCGGGGTCGCCGCTCACCGGCCTCACCTTCATGGTTCCGAGCGGCGCTCTCCCGTCGGCCACAACGATCACACTCAGCGACGTGCCTACTGCCGGCTTCACACCACCGATCGGCATGACCGTCGTATCATCATCGGCCCTCGGCATCAGGGCTACCCAGAGCGCCCTCAAGGCTCCAGTCCTGGTCAGGTTCCCCGTGACGGCAAGGCCGGACCAGGTCAGCATGATCGCCCTACGCAATCCGGCGACAGGAGCGGTCACCGTCCTGCCCACCGTGCGCTCCGATGCCTCTTCGATCACCGTCGCACTCTCGTCGCTGGACGGTCAGGGTGTGCCTAGTGCCCGCCTGGCTACTCCAACCCTCTCCCTGTCGCTGGCGAGCGCGGCTGAGGACGGCGAGGCTGTGATGTTCCAGGTGGCCATCGACCCGGCTCTGCTCGCTCGCGATTTCGACTCGGGTTTCCGACCCGGCGTCGATGACTGGGACTTTGCCCGGAACCCCGTGGCGTCGCTGCCCTTCCTGAAGGGAGGTGGCGAGGCGCAGACCGCCGTCGACCCGGGCGACGGTATGGTCGCCGCGGAGATCTGGTATTTCGTCAACAGAAAGGCGTCCGCCGGCGCCCTCAACCGCAAGTTCCAGTTGCAGGGCGGCGTGCCGGAGAGCAACCGCGACGGGATCAGGTGGAGTGCGATCGCCACCAAGGACGTCCCCGACCTCTACGCTACCGGCGGGATTGCCACCCAGTGGAAGGAGCAGATCACCCTCGATGCGGCCGGCTTTGCGAAGGCACAGTTCACTGGCATAAAGGTGATGTTCCTGCTCGGCTTCGAGCGCCCGGTGCCGGTACTCCTCTTTGTCAGTGACGACGATGGCGCACCGCGCATCGGCGTCGCCTACCGCGTTGCTGGCAACAGCATCGACATCGCCGTGCCCGACAAGCCAGGGGCATCCTACAGGGCGACATATACCGAAACCGGTATGACCCCGTTCGACGTGGTCGGAGTGAACGACGTCACCTACCGGGTGCGCGCGGTGGCCGGGCTCCACTACAGCATGATGGTGAAGGACGCGACCCTCAGCTCACAATGGAGCCGGGTGGCAGCCGGGACGATAGGGGACAGCGAAGGCTGGCCGACCGTCGAATTGCACTACGCGGACGCCAAGCTGGACACCGCGAAGGTTTTCCTCGCCGACACTCTCAGGCACTGGTGGGAGTGCTCTAGCTGCCCCGAATATGGCTACCGACCAACCGCGGTGCCGGCCTCGGCGTCGCATGTTCAGAAGTTCCGGTTCGGTAAGTTCGACGACGCCGGCTTTGGCGGCCTGGGTGAATCGTTCGGCTCGGCGAACTTCGCCCCCAACATCATCCCGGAAGCGACTGATACTCAAAAGGTAGGCTTCGCTATCTACCTGCCGGGGCCCGGTAGCGTCGGCGCCGCCGCGGCCTCACCGGGGTGGTTGGGCTGGAACACTGTCACCTACAAGCGGTTGCGGCTCGAGCCAGAGCCGGCGGAGGTCGCGCTCGGCGCTGGAGACACTACGGTTACCTTCGTCGTCAAGCCCAAAATCGCGCCGCCAAGCGGCACCCGTTACTCCTGGGTGCTCCGCACTGAGACGGGTCGCGACAGCGTGGAGACGGCCAGCGCCACTCACGTGCGCGAGCTCAAGGCTGGCACTGACGGAGTGCTCCTGATCACGGCGCTGGAGCCCGGGAAGCGACGCGTAATCGGCCGCGACTCGGTGGTGATCAGCGCTGATTCGGCCGCGCCCTACTGGCGACTTGAGACTATCGCCGATCAGGATGAGCTGTTCGATGATGATAATGAGTGGAGCGGTGAAGACGTGGCGCTTCTGCAGCGCATGCTAGCCTCGCCAAAGTCCGTGGTGTTAGCGATCGAGAAAGTGGGCGCGGGTCGGGAAATCAACCTCCGGGTGTTGACGTCAGGGACGTGGCAGGACGACGAATGTTGTCCGCTCAAGCCGGGTAATCCGGGGGCGATGAAAGTATTGAAACTCGGAGCCTCTCCCAGGGTGGAGCACCAGGTGGGACCGTTCTTCGCCGGTTGGGGCTTTAGCGACTGGTCGCAGACCACCGACGACCTTTCCAGCGGCACCATAACGAGCCAGTACATTTCAGACTGGGTGTCCTATACTGTCCACGACGCCGGCAGCCAGATGGGTCCGGCGGGCGCCTTCAGGCTCCAGGCCACGCGCAGCGGCAAGACACTCACCGGGACAATAGAGATCTTCATCTGGTGGTTCTCGGATCGCGACAACGAGATCCATGACCCCCCCGAAAGCTTCCGGCTGCCATTCAAGGCCACGCGGATGCGGTAGAACGGCTTGGCCCGGGCGGAAGCAGGGAGGCGGTATGTCAACAATGCTGGACGACCGGGCCGTTATTCCACTTGGACGAAATGAACAGCGCGTCTGCTCTTGCCTGCAGCCGCGCTGTTCCCGTTTCAGCAACTACGCGATCCTATCGCCCCGGCATGAGATAGCGGTCGTACCAGTCGAGGTAGCGTTGAACTCGGTCCACCTTGAAGCTCGGACGTCCAATCCCGTGTCCCTGGCCCGGGTAGACGACGAACTGTGTTGGCACGCCCAGTCCGCGCAGGGCCTGATACATCTGCTCGCTGCCGATGATGGGGACGTTGAAGTCGGCGTCGCCGCCCATGAACAGCGTTGGGGTAGTGATGCGATCGGCTTCGAAGAACGGGTAGGAGACCTTGAGCCAGCGGTCCCGATTCTTCCACGGCGGTCCCATCTCCAGGTCGTACTGGCGGCTGTATTGGTCCGAACCATACATGGAGAGCTGGAGCGAACTTCCAGCGCCGCTGATGGCGGCCTTGAAGCGGTGGTCACGAGTGATGACATAGTTGGTGAGGATCGCGCCGTAGCTCCATCCTCCTATTCCCAGACGCTCGGGATCGGCGATTCCCATCGCCACTACCCGATCGGTCATTGCTAGCAAGTCATCTACCTCCCGGTTCCCCCAGTCGGCGAAGATGCTCTGGCCGTATGCCGAGCCGCGTCCGGCACTACCGCGATAGTTGGCCGTCACCACCAAGTATCCATGGCCGGCCAGGATCATCCGTTCCAGATGGAAGCCGTAGTTGTCCTGTAGGTTGGGGCCTCCATGGATGCGTAGCAGGGTGGGGTAGCGCCGTCCCTCCGTAAAGCCGACCGGCTTCACCAGGATGCCATTGACGACAGTGCCGCCAGTACTCTTTGCGCTGACCCCCTCCGTTTTGGGTAGATCGAGCCCCGCCAGCCAGGCGTCATTCTGTCGCGACAGCGGCCGCAGACTGTCGCCATCCAGCGCGTATACCTCCAGAGGCCGGTTGGGCGTCGACATGAGCATCGCTAGTCTCCCGTCGGACGACTGTGTGGGCGACGAGACGATCTGCTCGCCATGAGTCAGCGGCTCCAGCTCCCCGCCGTCGAGCCCAACTCGGGCGAGGTAGTTGGTGCGGTCGTTCTCGACGGTGAAGATGACCGAACGACCGTCGATGCTCCACAGAAGCTCACCGACGTCCCGATCCAGTGTTGGCGCTAGGAGCCGGGGCTCTCCGCCGGCAGCCGGGACGACTGCGAGGCGGCTGAGGTTGTAGGCCTGGTACTGAGGCTCGCTGCCCTTTCGATAGGCGATGGTGCGACCGTCGGGGCTCCACTGTGCTGGCCCCCGGTCCGGTCCGGGCCAGTTGGTCAGCCTTCGCGGCGTTGCGCCCGCGCGGGCATCCACGATCCAGACATCGCTGTTGTTGGTTCGATCGGGATCGGGTTCGCTACGGTCGCTGATGAAGGACAGTTGCCGACCGTCTGGCGACCAGGTGGGCCCCTCCTCCTCGAACAGTCCGTCGACCAGCCGGGTCGCCTTCCGTGTCTCGATGTCGAACAGGTAGAGATGATCGCGGCTCCGATCGTAGTAGCTGGTGCCGCCCTTGAACAGGTAGCGATCGATGACGATCGGCCTCGGTCGTCCACTTGAGTCGGCGGCGACGGCCGGGTCCGGGTCGGTGGAGATGAAGGCGATCTGCCGCGAGTCCGGCGACCAGGCATAGTCCGAGAAGCCGCCTCGCACATCGCTCACCTTCATCGCCTCGCCGCCCCGTCGATCGATCAGCCAGAGTTGGGATCCTTTTGAACCCTGCCTGGACGAAGTGAAGGAGAGGAAGCGACCATCGGGACTCCAGCGCGGCGAGCTCTCTGCCTCGACAGTGCTGGTGAGTTGAATCGTTGTCTTCCCATCCCAGCTGGTCATCCAAAGATCGCTGACACTGCGGTCGGTTGCCGAGTCGAGGACGGTCACGACGTAGGCCACCCAGTCACCGTCGGGAGAGATTTGCGGACCGCTGACCTCGCGCAGCCGGTAGATGTCGCCGGGCACCGGAGCTCGCCGTATCACCTCCTGGGCCACTAACGGTTGAGGGCCAGCGATGGTGAGTATCGCGGTTAGCGCGGCGAGAGCGGCGAGCAGTCTCGGAATTGAGCGGTTAGCGCGCGCGAGCATGTCTGGCCTGCCGGCTGGAGTGGGGAGCGCATCGGGCGAGAGCAACTAACGATTTCAATATTGACCCTAATGCGTGCGGCCCGCTGCATCTGGCGCGATTCATTTTGGTGTTGGTTGGATTCGGCAAGTGTCGCCACCGGAACCGGTTGGAGGATGCGGCGAGCGGTAGAACTGTCATACCGAGGTTGATCGGAATGGAGGAAAGTGTGCAAGTCGGCACATCACGCACGTCTCCTTCCTGGATCGTGGTCCGGAGCGACATTCGAGCTCAGTTTGAAGACCCGCGCTCAGTGGACATGGTTGGCTCTGTGACCGCGGTGGTGTGAAGAAGTCCGCGGACGCTGCACTGCCACGATTCCTGCACTGTACCAAACCGTACAACAGCCATGTCCCTCGGGACGCACGGCGTTGACAGACACGCTGGTTCACGATGAGCATGAGAGTGTATATGAAAGCCACAGTGATACTTGCGGCGCTTGGCGCTGCCTTCCTCTGCACGACATCGAACGCTCGCGCTCAGGCGCCGGAGCCCGGCTCGGGCCAGGGCTGGGTGCCGGAGATAAACACGTCGGCAAATGGCGAAGTGAAGACCGCCCCTGACCGCGCCACGATAGTACTCGGTGTGGAGACGCGTTCCGAGACAGCGGCGGCAGCGAGCACTGACAATGCGCGCAAGCAAACAGCGGTGATCGCCGCTCTCAGAAAGGCTGGGGTAGCGGAGTCCGACATCGCCACCATCTCGTTCACGATGAGCCCGGACATGCAGTACGACGAGAAGACTCGTACATCGCGCGTCATCGGCTACGTGGCGCGCAACATGGTGCGCGTGCAGGTGAAGGAGATCGAGCGGATCGGCAACTACATTGACGTGAGCATCGCGGCTGGCGCCAACGGCGTCAATTCGTTGGATTTTTCGACGTCGAAGGAAGCTGAGTTCCGCCGTACGGCACTCCGGAGCGCCATGCAGCGCGCCTGTCAGGATGCGTCGGCGATGGCGTCTGGGGTCATTGATCCAGGCATCCTCGAGCGACATGAGTAGCCGTCCTCCCCAGCCGATGTACGCAATGCGCGCCCAGATGGCGGATGCTGCGGAGGGCACACCAATCTCGGCCGGCGAGATGACGGTGACGGTGACCGTGCAGACCCGCTGGCAGTTTGTCGGTGCGGGAATGACGGGCGGTGGCCAGTCTCCCGCCTGCACCTGAGTCATCAGGCAGTAGCTGTTGGACATGATTTTTGGAGGAGGGGCACGTCGATTTAGGTCGGCGTGCCCCTCTTCCGGTCCTGAACTCATTGTTTCACGTGAAACACGTTACTTGATCGGGCAGAGGAGCAATCACCTCCGGCTTCCCCTTCCCATCAGCGCTCCCAAAGCCTCAATCCAGCCGACCGGCGCTTGCTCTTCCCCTTGAGAGGCGGCCCGAGGTTGTGTGCCTGTAAGCTCACGCTTCCGGGCGGGCAGATCGGCCCGGGTTGCCGAGTGAAGGTCGCAAACTGTGACCTGTACAACCCAGCGATGCAATCGTCCGTGTGACAGCTGGGTCGGGATCTGGCGCGTGCAACTATCCTCTCACGCGAGCACACGGCTCGGCGTAGGCTCCGGTCACATTAGAGACCACTGCGCCGCATCGTTTCTGGTGACAAACCGGGACCACCTCGCCATTTAGGGTTAGGTGAAAGTCAGGACCACTGAGCCCGGTGTGCTCTGGCTACAGTCGCGA
>CAJDVF010000064.1_pt1 | contig 22976 bp, 13 predicted proteins | sample 7391391 | NCBI WGS metagenome assembly CAJDVF01 (sample SAMEA7055697, study PRJEB34461) | soil metagenome | biome: terrestrial ecosystem; feature: Peninsula; material: soil | place: Antarctica | collected 2016 | reverse complement strand
TTCTCGCCGCGTAGGAGCAACGAAGCGAGCTCGTTGCGGACCTCGGGGGTGACGTGCCAGGCAACCGTGTTAGGCTTGGCGTTCACGGTCTGCGAAACTATCTGGTTCGGGAAGTTCGTCGCCCGCTCGGGCCCGATGGCGCTGATGCCGAGGGCGCCAAGCGCACCCCGCTCGGTGGCCTGGGCGTAGACAGCGTTGGTTGAGCCGGTGGTCAGGACAAACTTCCCGCGGACATCTATGCCCTCGAAATCCTGAGGACGACCGGGGCCCACATCCACCAGGTCGCCCGACAGATCACCGTTGGCGTTCAGGGACGCGAGGGCAAGAGCGATGTCGTGAATATCGAACAGCTTTACATTCTTCGGCGTAGTCATCCACAGCTCGCCCTGGGTCGGCTGCCAGGCAGTTCCGCCGGGACCGAATTGCTCCACGACAATATTGCTGAAGCCGTACTCCTTGGCGAACTTCGTCACCACCTGGGTCTCGCGGAAGTTGCCCTCGTATTCCGATGCCGGCCGCACCCTCTGATAGGGTACCAGTTCCAGGAGGTGGTTCATGGCCCGATCCCCAGACACTTCATTGATGATCGCGGTCATCTCGGTCTGGGTGAGAAGCGTACGATCCTCGCGCTCCTGAGCCTGGAGAGCGACGGGCAAGGTGAGTGCGAGAGTGGTAGAAACCGCAAACGCTAACGACCTGTTTCTCATCAAGTGATCCGGGAACGGGACTGTGGAGTTTGAAATCACTGGCCTGCAACCTATACCTACGCAGGCCAGGGTTGCAGCGCTGACGGCAGCTTTATGCAACTCCTCCGATAGCGAGCTGGTCCGTGACTAAGTCTGAGGAATTTCTGGCGGCCTGCCCCAATTCACCCGGATCGACCGGCTCTGCGCCGTGCGTGATCATCGCCACCCGATTAACGACCAACGGAACCGACCATGAGACTTCAGACACCATCTGATCACCGTACCAGAGCTCGTCACTCAGGCCGCCGTGGACGCTCCCTGATGCGCTTTTCGGCTCTCGCAGCCGTCCTGGGGTTGGTGTTGAGCCTCGCACCAGCGCCGGCTTCAGCCCAGGGCGCAACGCCACTTATCATCCGGGGCGGCTGGCTCTTCACTGCCACCGCCGATAGCGTCGAGCGCAATCGCGGCCTGTTCGTGCGCAGCGGCAAACTCCTGGTGACGAATGGCATGTTCGGCGACCAGGACACCACCGGAGCCCGCCTCATCCAGCTAGGTGACGAAGACTACGTGCTCCCCGGCTTGATCGACGTCCATGCCCACTACAACATGACACTCGGAGACAGCGGGTCACGCCAGGACGAGTACCAGTACAGCCCTCTCATCTTCCTCGCCAATGGCGTCACGTCCACCTTCCCGGCCGGCGAGTACGACCCCGAAGGCATGATGGAGGCCCGGAAGCGAATCGACAGAGGCGCCCAGGTGGGGCCTCGGATCTTCAATTCCGGCCCCTACTTCGGGACCGCCCGACCAGGTTGGAACCAGGCCGCCACGGCCGAAGATATCTACCGCGAGGTGGACTACTGGGCCGAGCGCGGCGTGCGGGGCTTCAAGGCAAAGGGGATCAGCCCTCGGCATCTGAAGCCGCTCATTGAGCGTGCGCACACGCACGGACTCAGAGTGGCTGCCCACCTGGAATCCGGCTTCCGGGAGAGCACCAACGCCGCCGACGCGGTTCGAATGGGCATTGACCGGGTCGAGCACATCCTGGGCGGAGAAGTTCTCGATAGGGATCGCACCGCCTACCCGTCGTGGATTCAGGTGGACACTGCTTCGAGCGAGTTCCGGGACATCGTTCGGCTGTTCATCCAGAACGGGGTCGTCTTCGATCCAACCATCACGGCGCCGGTGTACTTCAGTACCGTGACCGACAAGCCCGGCTTCGACTATTGGGTGGACGAGAGACAGTTCTTCACGCCGGAGGTTCAGGCGTGGGTCAAGCTCCAACCGCCGCGGAAGCCATTCCCGATGTTTGATTCACTTTATCTGGCGATGATCCGCTCCACTCGGTCGTTCTACGATGCCGGCGGAACCATCACCATGGGCACCGATAACCCGAGCCGCGGTGAGTACCTGGCCGGTTTCTCCGCTCACCGGGAACTGCACGCCCTCACTCTCACGGGCATCCCGAACGCAGCGGTGCTGCGCATCGGGACCATTAACGGCGCCAGGACACTCGACGTGGGCAACACCCTCGGCTCCATCGAGTCCGGCAAGCTGGCCGATCTGTTCGTCATTCGCGGGAATCCACTGGTCGACATTCTCAACACACGGAACGTCAGGTTGGTGGTCAAGGATGGCATGGTCTACGATCCACAACAGCTGCTGGAGCAGGCAAAGGGCAAGATCGGCTTCACGGCACCCCGGCCCGCACCGCCGCGCCGCGCCGGTTCCCGAGCAGCCTTACCGCCAGTGCATTAGCCTATCGCAGCCAGCCCAGCTCAGCCGGCGCAGAAACGGGCCGACGCGATTATGCGCCGGCCCGTTCCCGATCACTGGTACAACCGAGACTACTTCGCTGTCAGCTCCGCCCCGACCAGCCTGGCGATGGCGCCAAGCGTCATCTGGGCGGCAGTGAAGCCGAGTTTGAAGTCGGCGTCGCTGAAGGAAACGAATAGATCTGTTGCCTGATGCCAGTGAGGGTTTGCGCCGCGGCCTGTCTCATAAAGACGCTTGTTCTCGCGCAGGCTGATGGCCGGTATGAGATCCATGAACGGCGATGAATCAGTGTTACTCATCGCGTTGCTGAGCGCCGCTGGGTAGTCCGTGGCAAAAAGGCGGTTGGAATTGATGAGGAGCAGGCCCAACTGCGCCGACTCAGCGGCCTTGGCCGAATTCAACTGAAACTCCACATCCACATCGGCGTCCAGCGCCTGCTGCCAGGTGACGGGATTGCCGTGATCCCACATCATCATGTCGTGCTGGATCATCCCCAGCCACTTCGGCTCTGGGTACCGACCCGACCCCCGCGGCTCTTCGATCCCCTGCAGCTTGGCCCGCTGGTCAACGTAGGCCTGAGCGCCATTAAGCCCTGTCTCCTCGTTGTTCCAGAGCGCGAAGCGCACCGAGCGAGCAGTCTTGATATCCGGCGAAGACAGCACGCGAGCTATCTCCATCACAACCGCAGTTCCTGAAGCGTCGTCGTTGACAGCCTCACCGCCTCCGCGTCCATCCATGTGGCCGCTGATGATGTACATCTCTCCGGGTACCGTATTACCGATCTTGGTGGCGTAAACCTCTTCCCGTGGCGACGCTGCTCCGCCCCCTCGCGGCACGTAGTCATACTTGATCCGCTCGGTGGTGTAACCCCAACTGCGAAGCTGGGCCTCGATCCAGTCGTTCGCTTTCTCGTTGCGCTCGGTGCCCTGCTCCCGATCGCCGAATCCAGCGAGCCCCTTGATCAACGACTTGTAGCTATCGAAGTCGAGCCGGGAGGTAATCTGCTGGATCATGCTATCCGTTGCCGTCATGGGCACGCCGCCCAGAACGCCTCTCGGAATCGGCCGCGGGGCACCTGGTTGGCCGGCGCCCGGTCCACCCGGGCGACCAGGGATGTTCGTCGCCGGGGTGGGCGGCGGCGGCTGTTGCGCCGCCAGCGGAAGCGCCGTAGCCACGGACAACGCGACGGCGCAACTCACCAGCAATGCGCAGCGCGCCTGGCTGGTGAGCTGAACTCCTGAACGATCAGCCATGTCTCATCCTGTGAATGGAGAATTTCACGATCACGCTCAAGCGCCGATGTTCGGATTGTTGAGGCGTTCCTGTTCGGGCAGGGGCATGCACGTCTTCGTACCCCAGGCCTGTCCCTTGTGGTTCTGGCCGGTGGGGAAGGCAATGCCGAGCCTGAGCATGTCGCCCAACCTCTGCCCTTCACTGAATAGTTGACGACGACGCTCCTCGATCAAGAGGGCCATCGGATCGGCAGCCTCGGCGGGCGTAACGGCGGGAATGCCCTGGCTGGCGCGCAGACGGTTGATCGCCTCGATGGTCTCCGCCGGGCGTGCCTCAGCGAGGATCAACTGTGCTTCCTCCCAGGATGCCATCGGGATGGGCGAATCGGCGTCCGGGTACTTGTTCTGGTAGAAGTGCACGGTAACGCCGTCGTGGCCCTTCATGCCCGAGTTCGTCATCGAGATACGCGGATCAGGTGCACCGCCGGCCATGAGGTTCGTGTTCTTCGTTGTCTCCACCGACAGATAGCGGCTGCGACGGTTGAGATTGAATATTCGATTCTCCCGCCGCCCCTCGGATGTCGAGTACTGGGCATTCCAGACATAGCCGGCCGGGATCTCTGCGGCGTCCGACGCGGCTCCCGCCATGTTGCCGAGGTCCAGGCGTGTTCGAGCGCGACCAGCCACTGCCAGAAGCCTCAGATCGGCGCGTCCCGACTTCTCGGCGAACGCGATCGCCTTCGTGAACTTCTCCTCAGCCACCGCAAGCACCTGCTTGGGTGTCATCAGTGGTCCCTGATCCACCGCCATCTCGCAGTAGCCCTCGCCCAGCAGGACGTAGGAGAAGCCGGCGAAGGCGGATAGAAGTCCCAACTTCTCGGCCTGATTCTTCACCGTGCCCTCGGGGAAGGCTTCGATGCGGGTGGCAGCGTCCTCTGTCAGGTAGCGCGCCTGCTGGAGCGGCGTGTAAGCACCGAGGCCAGTAGCCGTGCGGCCTGTTGGGCAGCTACCGGTGATTGTCTCCAGTTCTATACCGCGCCATCCCCAGCCGTTGATATCCAGCCAACTCGATGCGTTCACATACTCGTTCGCCATAATTCCAGCCGTGGCGACGTATTGGGTGTAGGCGCACTCGAACTGCCCGAGGGCGCTATTGACGAGCGTCTGGGCCAGGGCTGGGTTGCTTAGATCGGACTCAGCGACCCGTCCGGGGTTATCGACGTCGAGCAGACCACCGCCGCAGGCTGTCAGGCCAAGGAAAAGGGTGCCCGTGATGAGGCTGATACTCCGTCGCCCACGTGGGTCGGACGAATCCCGGACGGCTGTGCGCCGTGCTGGCACGTGCTTTATGGTTGTCATTCGTCTCTCCTCAGAAGCTCAGGCGAAGCGTCAACGTGGCGCTCGCGGTTGGGGGCATGACCGTCTGGTAGCCGACAGATGCCTGACCTGTCCCACGGACTTCGGGGTCCCAGACAATCATGTTCGCCAGGGGCTCGCGTACCGAGCCATCACGGGCCGTGCTCCATCCATTCTGGGCCGTCCAGAGCATGGCCACGTTTCGCATGCCGAAGTTCACCGTGCCGCGCTGAGCGCCGATCTTTCCGACAAACTGGTCGGGCAGGTTGTAGCTGGCCGATATCTCGCGAAGGCGCAGGAAGCCCGCCTTATAAATACCCGTGCGGTCATTCTCGTAGATTCGCGTGGCAGAGAGAATCGGATTGTTCTTGAGCAGCACTGCCTCAGTCGTGGACTGGTTGTGCGTGGCGCGAATCTCCGTGTTGTCCTGCTTGTGACCGCCATTGCCTTCGATCCGCACGGAGAGCTGGAAGTCGCGGAAGAGCGTGAAGGTATTGCTCAACCCCGCCTGCCACGTCGGCTGCGAATGGCCCAGGTATACCTGTGGCGCCACGGCGCACGGTACGGCCGCGCCACCGGGCTCGATACCCAGCGGTCCAGTACCGCCGTCGCACATGGCATTCACTATCTTGCCGCTTGCATCGAACTCGGCAGAGAGCACGTCGCGCATGAAGAAGTCGGCAATCGAGTAGCCTTCACGGTGGTACGCCTGGGTTCCGACGTTGATGAACTCCAGCCCGCCCAGGTCCTTGATCACGTTGCTCATCGTGGAGTACTGCGTGCTCACCTCCCAGCCGAACCGGGGCCGGTCGATCAGACGCGCCGTCATGCCGAGCTCATTTCCAGATGCGTCGAGCAGGCCGATATTCACAATCTGCGAGCCGGTGAAGCCGGACGACGGAGGAAGCGGACGGTTGACGATGGCGTCCTTGACGGAGCGCTGATAGCGAGTGAATTCGAACGTTATGCGCCCGTCCAGCATGGAGGCATCGAACCCGACCTCAAGTTCCTCACCGCGCTCCGGCTTGAGCTGCGGGTTGCCGTAAGCGGACGGAGTGAGGGCCGGATTGTCCTGGTAGCCGACAACCGGATCATAGAGCCGTGCCGCCGCAAAGGTGGCCGGCTGCTGACCCGCCGCGCCCCAAGCCGAGCGGAGGCGGAACTGGTCGATGAAGTCGATGTTCCAGAAAGGCTCCTCGTGAACCACCCAGGCCGCGCTGAGCTTCGGGTAATAGGCAGCCTTGAATGACTCACCGAAAGCACTGTTGGCGTCAGCGCGCACAGCGCCCGTAAGGAATACCCTGTTGCGCCAGCCCACCTGCTGCTGCGCATAGACGCCAGCGGTGATGTTCTCCACAAAGCTCTCGCCCCCATCCCGAACGGAACCGCCCGAAACAGTTGTGACGGGCACTGCCGGGAAATTCTGGCCGCTCGAGTTGATGAATGTGGACGTGCTCTTGTAGTACTGGAATCCGATGGCGGGCGTGAAGACGAAGTCGCTGGTGCTGAAGTTCGCGCTGCCCGAGTAATCCAGCGTCAGGAAGCGGCGGTTGCCGCGGCTCACTGCCTTGCTACCCAGCCCCAGCGATCCGTAGAAGTGAGCGGCGCCTTCAGGCTGCTGCGGATAGAGCGTGGAGTTGACCTCGGAGTTCATGTCGAGGCCGGCTATCAGACGGTGGGTCATCCAACTGAACGGCTGGTAGCGCAACTCGATGTTGGACGTCGTGCGATCATTGTCCGCGCGGCTCTCCACCTTGCCCCACTCCTCGGGCGGCGCTGCTGTCCAACCGCGGCGGCCGTCGTTGAGGAAGCGCGGGTTCGACCATATAAGGTTGCTGAACGGGTCGGTGTCGATCGACCCCTGCGCGAGTCGCGTCTGGCCCTCTATGTAGTTGCTCCCGACGTTGACCTTCACCTTGTCAGAGAGCGTGAGCTCCATGTTCGCCCGCAAGCCTATTTTCTTGTCCCAGTTCCAGTCCACGACCCCTACGTCGTCGTTGCTGGAGACGGACGCGAAGTAGCGCACAGCATCCGTGCCACCCCTTATACTCGCGTTATAGCCCTGAAGCATGCCGTAGCCGAATATTGGGCCGGTTCCATTGACGCGCTCATTCTCGTAGACGTTGAAGCCGAACAACTCGCCCGGGTTATTCGGATCGGGCATGTAGCGCATCCCGGTGCGTCCCTCTGGGTTCCAGAGCCAGTTGTAGCCGTTGCGGGCGGTGACGTCGAACTGCGGTCGGCCATCCCTTCCACGCTTCGTGATGATCTGGATGACGCCGTTGGAGGCTTCGGTTCCGTAGAGAGTTGCGGCGGCTGGTCCCTTAATGATCTCGACGCTCTCGATATCGGCAGGATTGATATCGTTGAGGCGACTGACATTGGCGCCGCCACGCTGGCCCGGCCCCCGTCGTGAATCGCTATCCATGCGCACACCATCTATGTAGATGATCGGCTCATTGGAGAGGGAGAGGCTGCTGTTGCCGCGGATACGGACGGGTGAGCCCGTGCCCACCTGGCCGGTGCCGGGGAGCATCATGACGCCCGCTGTACGCTGTCCGATGAGCTGGTCGACGTTGTTGATCGGAGCCTTCGCCAGCACCGAGTCGGCGGATACGCTAGCCACCACGTTACCAATCGCACGGCGCTGGGTGCCGCCGGCGGTGCCTGTAACCACCACCTCGTCGAGAGAGACGGACACGGCGTTGATGGCAAAGTCCACGGTCACGGCGGCTCCAGCGACTGTTACCGACTTCTCATCGGAGGTGAACCCGAGCCGCTGCGTACGTACGCGATAGGCGCCGTCAGGGACACCCGTTATGACGTACCCACCATCTTCGCGGGACATCGCGCCGAGGTTGGTGCCAACAACGATGATCTGCACTCCGGCAACCGGCTGCCCCGTCCCGGCATTTCGTACCTGGCCGCTGATCTGGCCGGCCAGAACGGGAATCTCGCTGGCCGTTCGCTCGAGCTGGCTGGTCGTCGTGGACATCCCGGTGGGCCCTGAGCCCTCCGGCGGAGCGATGAGTACGAGGTTGCCATCGAGCGCTGTCGGCACCAGAGGCAATCCAGCCAGCATGACGGAGAGCGCGCGGCCCACCGTCATGTCCGAGCAACTACAGCTCACCCGATGGCCCGCCGGCACGAAGTCGGGGCTGAAAGCGAGCGCAACACCCGAACGCACGTGAAGTTGTTCCAGTCCGCTGGCGAGTTCGACGTTCTCGGCCGTGAACCGTGCCGGACGCTCGAGTGGACTCGCCGTTGTCGGCGCGCTTGCACGTTCCGTCGATGTCCTGGCACCGGCAAAGGTTACGACGCGCTGTGCGTCGGCCTCTGTCGCTGGCAGTACGGCGGCCAGTGATATGAGCAATAACAGACTTCGCGACATGGGGGCCCCCTTGCCTCTCATGAATGGACCCTGGCGATCTCGCCAGGGCAGAACTGACCTACGGCTCGATGCTCGCTACGTTGTCACGAAGGCTGCAGTGAGCATCGACGGCCCTGCAGATCGCGTGGAAAACCTGCGGAAAGCTCTGGTTCGTAAACCACGCAGTTACGGTTCGTGAGGCTACCGAACTATCAGGGAGCAGAACTTTTACGTCGTATCGCCTCTCCAGTTCGAGCGCCACCTGACGCAATGGTGTGCTCTGGAACACCATGAAATCGCCGGCCCAGGCGAGAAGTGAATCCACCTTTACGGCGCTCTCCACGACCGGCGGGCCTCCGTCCTTCACATGGGCAATCTGTCCCGCCACGACATTGAGACGATGCTCTCCACTCACGAGAGCGACCCTGCCCTCAGTGACTACGAGCCGGAGCTCATCGCCCACCACGCGAAGATCGAAGCGCGTTCCCAGTACCTCAACACTCCCTGCCCGCGTGCGCACCGCGAATGGACGCGCACTGTCACGGGCGACGGCGAAAAACGCCTCGCCATCCAGCCAGACCTCCCGGCGTTGGGCGACCGGCGTCACGCGCAGCCTGCTCTCTGGCGCCAGCCGGACCACGCTCCCGTCGTCAAGGCTGGCCGTGACCATCTCCGCCCGCTCCGTCACAAACTCGGAGGCGCTGAAGCTGGCCTCCATACCGTCAGCTCCCGATGGCTGGCGGATAGTGAACAGGAGGATCGCTGCGGCAACAGCAACGACGGCCGTCCATCGCGCACCTCTCGCCCAACCTCCGCGCACGGCCGGGTAACTGGGAGCGCCGATCGATCGCCGCGACCTCAGTTCGTCGAGCGACGGCGCGGCGCGGTCAGGTATCTCAAGCGGATCGGAACGGGATGAAAGCTCCCAGATCCGAGCCATTGCCTGATAATGGGCCTCGTTATGCGGCGACGCCCGTCGCCACAACTCGAGGCGCGTGATGTCGCCGGCTTCGCTGCGCTCCTGGAGCGCAGCGAGAATCAGTTCGTCCACGGATGGCCTGCGTTTCACGTCGGCCTGGGGAAGAGTTCCCCGGGTCCGCGTGTTCACATGCCATAACCCGCCATAATGGGGGTCATACTATTCCGACGGCATATCTGTTGTACGAACTAACCGACGGCGCGGTCCTCGCGTCGGACGATTCGTAGCTCTGGTGCGTGCCGCGTCTCGAGATGTGGTTCGAGCAGCGCCCGCAGTTCTCGGAGCGCGCTCACCAACTGGTTCGCTACTGTCTGCGGAGCGATCGAGAGGACGTCGCCGATCTCCCTGTTCGTCAGCGCGTGGTAGCGAGACAGCACAAAGATCTCTCGGCGGCGTCCCGGGAGGCGCTCCACCGCAGCGACGAGCGCGGCAGCTAGTTCGTCTTCCTCCACTCGCTGGCTCGGCATCGATATCGATGCATCTAGCGGTATTTCCTGGTCCATCCAGCTTCGCTGCGTCTCCTGACGACGCCATTCATTCGCCGCCAGGTTGCGGACTATCCTGTAGAGGAATGGGCGTGCCTGTTCGCCCTGGGGAACCGCATGCCCACGCTCCCACACGCGAACGAACGCGTGCTGGACGACATCCTCAGCCGCCGCCGTATCGCCGAGCAGGCGGCTCACATACGCCACCAGTGGATGCCAGTATTGTTGAAGCAGTTTGCCCAGCTCCTCAGCGTCCGGTACGAGAGGCGGCGGACGTCTCTGCTCGCCCGCTGCGTCAGAGAGTTCCGGATGTCGCATGACGGCAGTCCTTCGTCACGAGAAACAAGAGTCGACCGCGGCGGCCGGCGCGCCCATCACGGGCGCACCGGCACCACGATCACTTCGATAGAAGGGCGTTCCAGATAAGCGGATAAGTTGCCATGCTCTGGGCGCGGTACTGCGGACGGAACCCAAAGAGAACCACGTGCCCTTTCCCCTTCCGCACATCCACCAGAGCAGCCTTACCGTTAAGCTTCTCACCGCCCAGCAGCCAGCCTGACAGGAGAACGTCGCCTGTCGCAGGGTAGTGTGCTACCACCTTCGCCTTACTCGGGTCGGTAATCTCGAACGCCGGCCCGCTTTCAAACCAGGCGATCGACTGTGGCGCAGTCATTCCCGCAGCCAATGGACTGGAGCGATCCAACTCCAACCGGAAGATTGAACCAGGAGCATAGAACTCCGTGGGCGGCAAACCGTCAAGCGCGTTCTTCACCGGTAGCGACAGCGCGCTGATGGCGTAGTCGCTGGCCTTGTTGAAGGCGATCAGAGTTCCACCTGCCTCCACGAAGGCAGCCAACTGCGCGGCGCCCTCGTCAGCAAGGCCGCCCTTAAGGGAGTCCGGGTACTCGCCGCCAGGGCCGGCAGCGATCTGTCGCGCGTTCTGATCAGGAATGATGATCGCATCGTAACGACCCGCCAACTTTCCGGCGCGGATATCCTTGGCCGTGACCATCGTGAAGGGAATGCGGTACTGGTCGAAGACCCAGCGAGTCCAACCCTCGTCCATGGACGGCGAATAATTCTGAAAGATCGCGATGCGACGACTGTTGGCCCCCGTGAGTCCCCGTGCCACCCACGGTATCGTGACGACAGGCGCGAGGGCTGACGAGGCGACTGTAACGGGCTCGCGCACGAAGGCGATGTCCATTCCGTACAGCAACGGCAGCGTATGCGCGGTCACGTCGTACGGCCGCTTGGGGGGACCGCCCGGATACTCGCGAAGGTTGGGGTAGTGCTGCGTCTCCAGCAACGCCTTGGCGAATGCGCCATACGGCTGCGCGGTGCTCATCAGGTAACTCCCCGCGGGGAAGCTCTTTCCGCCGGCCATGAACGGCGCCGACGCCCGTGTGATTTCCACCTGCGCGCGCTGGAGAATCCCCAGTACAGCATTTATCGCCGTATCGCGAGCCGGCTGAGCGGGTATCACTATGGTCGACGGCCAGTCGTCACGGCCGGGCGCCTTGTTCCCGAGCACGCCGTTCTGCTGCACCTGAGCAAAACTGCTCAGCCACTGCGCTCGGTCGTCGGCCGCCTGGGCCAATAGCGCCCAGGTTCCCGCCGTCTGGTAGTTGACGATGTCACCGATGCTCCAGGCGCCACCCTTCCAGAGCGTGAGGAAGTCCACGCCAGTCACCTTCGGATCCACATTGTAACCAGCCCGGAGGTCGTCGAATTTCACATTAATAGGTGACGCCAACGCCGCGCTCGCTACTTCCGTGAGGATGCGGATCGCTCCGTGGTAGTGCTGGTATGCACGCGCTGGCGTCCACGCATCATACGATGTGTTATTGGCGATTCCGGTAAGTCCTTCGGCAGTCATTCGCCAGGTCATCGCCTTTCCCATCTGCGCCACGCCGGCCATCAGGATCGGGTCGATGTTCGGCTCCACCGGATCCATGTACGGCGGGATAAACATGCGCGATCCGTTCGTGCCCTGCTGATGGATGTCGTTGACGATCTGCGGGTACCACTGGCTGTACAGAGAATCGATCACCATCCGCGTCTCGGCCTGGGTAAAGGCGTACCAGTCGCGGTTGTTATCGTGGCCCGTGTAGTGATGATACAGAGTCGGTGGGCCCGTCCCCTCCCATGCGGTACCGAGCGAACTGCGGTACCAATCACCGACGATATCAACACCGTCGGGGTTGAGCGACGGGACGAGAATGACGATTGCGTTCTCGCGAATGGACCGCGACTCGGCATCCTCTCCGGTTACCAGACGATGGGCCAGTCTGAGTGGAGTCAGGAAGCCGCCAACCTCTGTCGAATGGATGCTGGACGTGACCAGGATTACGACCTTGCCGTCGGCTTCGATTCGCTGAAGCTCGCCGTTCCCCAGCAAGCGCGGATCGGCGAGCTTACGCTGCAACTCCCTGTATCTTGGCAGGTTGGCGATGGTGGCCGAATCGCCTATGAAAGCAGCGAGGAACGGGCGACCGAGAGTCGTCTTGCCAAGAGTGTGAAGGGAGAGCCGCGGCGACGCCTTGTCGACGGCGGTGAAATACTCCACCACCTGGCGCCATTCCGGGAGCTTTCGGTCGGTGCCCGGCTCGAAGCCGATCACGCTGGCTGGAGTCGGAATATTCACGGTCGGCCGCTGTGCGCCGGCCGGACTGGACAGCACGCCGACGCCCATCGCGGCCAGCAAAAACGCCGCCGCGACAAGGGGTTTGGTGAGGCGAGAGTTCATCAGTCCGTCTTCCTCTGGAGTTTGTGAACGGCGCCGGACGCTGCCAACCTGGCGGCGAGCTCGCCAGAGGATACTACGCCGAGCCCGCCACCGACGCTGCAGCAGCCAGTTAGGAGATCATCTCCGGTTCCATCACCCTTTCTGTCACTTTCCCACCCACGGCGCTCACGTAGTAGACCTTCGATCCCGCCCGAGTGGAGACCACGCGACTCACTTCATTATCCTGGAAGTAGATGCCGGCGTTGTTGTCGCACGCATAGCCTGGCTTCATCTCGCCGGATCCGATCAGGCGGTGGTAGGTGGGACGACGCTGCTCCTCGGCGTCATAGTGGGGTGAGTGACTCCCCTTGAGAAAACCGAGGCACTTCACGGTGGTAAGCACTTTGGGCCGGGAGTCAGTCGTGCCCTCCTCAAACCAACAGAGCGAGCCGGCACTGGCGCCGCCGAGCACGATCCCTTGATCCCAGGCGCGTCGCAGCACCTCGTCGATTCCCTGCGCTTTCCAGATAGCCTGTTGATTGAGCGTGTTCCCGCCCGACGCCACGATACCGTCCATCGACAGCAGCACCTCATCCCAGCCCTTATCCTGCTGGGTGCTGGCGATGAAGCTTTCCTGTACGAACGGCTCGACGTCCAGCGGCGAGCAATTACGGAACCACGTAATGCTTCCGTCCGGCCTGTCGGCCGACGCGGTCGGCAGATAGCAGAGCCGCGGACGCTTCTTTCCCGTCAGCTCCGCCATGTATCGGATGAAGGCGGTGCCGTAACCGCCACCAGCGATAAGGATCTTGCGGGTCGCCGCCCCGCTGGGCGTCTCGGCCGTCGGAATCGACATTGCCTCGGCCATGGGAATCGAGTTAGGCAGGTGCCCGAAACCGAGGGCGACCGAGCTGAGGGCCGACGAGCGGACGAACTCTCTTCTCTCCATCTCCACTCCAGGACTGGGTGTGGTGATCGATCGGGATGCAGCGGTGAGTTACGAGATCATGGCGGCGTACGCGTCGGGCAGCAAGCTACCCGAGGCGTACCCCTGCCACGTTTCATCCCGGCCGGTTAGAAGCCCGGGACGTTCACACAGCCAACTGGTGCGACCGTGCGCTGGTTGCACTCGTCGATCGGGATCGGCACGCGTGGGAACACTCGGTGCGACGGCAGAGCCTTGGGCAGTGTCTCCAGCCGACCGTAGCGGCGACTGTCTACCCAACGATGACCGTACTCGTCGAACAGCGAGTAGCGGCGGTTATACAGGATCTCATCAACCAGATCTCCAGCGTAGTCGGCCGGCAACGGTGCCAGTCCGCCGGAGTTCACACGCACGAAGTTCAGGTCTGCAATCGCCGACGCCCGGTTGCCCAGGCCGTTGTAAGCCTCGGCACGCAGCAGGATCAACTCCTCGTTCTTGATCCAAGGCACTGGCGCGATGTTGCTCGCGTAGGCCGTGATCCTCACATTGGAGCTCACCCCCTGAGTCGACAGACTTGTCGCCATGATCTGCGCCTTCGACGAGGCTCGAAGATCGATCGAGCCATCCGGGCGTAGTTGCGCGTCGATCAGGAATTCCGGGACCGCGACGAGACTTCTCGGACCCGGATCGAACAGTGGGTTGGTAGCATCGCCCGACGTTGTCGAGTAGACGTGATAGGCACCGTTAGCGAGCGCCGCCGGAGCGGTCGACGCAGTGCTGACGAACGACTCACCGAGCGACGTCAGGGCATCGGCCCAGTGCAATTGATAGACGTCGGACCTTGCCTTGAGCGCCCGGTTCACACGCAGGAAGGTGGCCGGCGTGTTGAAACCGGCGAAACCTGTCGTGAGCGGGAACGGGAAGGCCGTGCCACCGGCAAGAAGATCTACCTTGGCTTCATCGAATAGAGCGGTAATCCTCGCGTAAGCCGCTTCCCGAGTGACAAATTCGCCCATCACCGTGGGATCGGCGTTTACGTCCAGAACGATGCCGAAAGTGTCCCGCACGCGGATCAGGTTCACGTAGTCCTGCGCCATAACGGTCTTCACGAAGCCGCGCACCGCCGCCTTCTGGGCGTCCGTGTAGGCGGGTACCTTCTCCACCGCATCGAGCAGCGTCACCGCCGTGCGCAGGTTGCGGTAGGTCGCGGTCCATCCCTGATCCACGCCGTAACCACCCGGTTCCAGAGGACCGATGAGGTAGGCATTCACAAAGCGGGGCTCAGCGGTGTCCAGGTTGAGGATCTCGCGGCCGTACACGCCGAGCCCGGTCGCCCAGGTGCCGACGCTGGCTCGCATGCCTACCAGCAACCCGACCACGGTAGTATTGACCGTTGCCGCGGTTGGACTGGCGATGAGCCGGTCGGTACTGGGGGAGTTGTAGTTGGGCACCACGACTTCCTTGCAGCCACCCAACCCGGCAAGGGCTGCGAGCGCCATTGGTAGCGCAATCGAGCGCGCACGAACTTTAAGTCTGCGCATCATCAGAAGTTCACGCTGAGGTTGAGCCAGAAGGAGCGGCTGGCAGGGTAGGCGGCGAGCTCAAGGTTCCGTTGAACTGCTTCCGCGGCGCCTGCTCCGTAATTGTTTGCTTCCGGGTCACCACCGCGGAAGTCGGTCCACCAGACCAGGTTACGGCCGCTAAGCGAGAGCTTCGCGCCATCCACCCTGGAAGTCCACTTCTCTATCAGACTGAGCGGGATGTCGTAGTTGAGCGTGACTTCGCGCAGTTTGGTGTAGGAAGCGTCCTGGTAGTAGATGCTCGTGACCTGCAGGTACGGCGTAGAGCGATACCGGCCCGTACTTGATCTCGTTCGACCAACCGGCGTTCCAATCGGGGTTGCCGTTACCCATCACAACCTGGACTACTACCTTTCCGCCCGGCTGGGGCAGCGTGTCATTACCGATGATTTGAGTCGCTGACTTCCCTTCTTCGATCTTGGCTGCGCCCGACTGTGGCGACCCAAGAAGGAAGGTGGGTACCGGCAGATCGGTGATCTTGCTTCGATTCATGCCCCAGCTGATGCGGGTGTTCCAAGTGAACCGATCGTTCATGACAGGGAATCCACCGATCGCTGTCTCCAGCCCCCATACCTCCATAGCCGCGCCATTGGAGATCTCCGAGCTGAAACCGGTCGTCGGAGCAAGGGTGCGGGTGATGAGAAGGTCGGAGATGTCGCGACGGAAGCCGGTGAATTCGGCTGTAGCTCTGTTACCGAAGAGCGCCGCGTCCACTCCCGCCTCGACCTCGCGCTGACGCTCTGGGCGGATGTCCGGCGCGGCCCGCGTCGTCCCGACCCGGAAGGCGCCGATCCCGCCGATGCTGGACAGATCGAGCCCGGTGAACTTCTGACCGTACAAGGGCTGGTTTCCCGTCTCGCCGTACGCCGCGCGGATCTTCAATTCGTCCACGAGACCGGGGAAGAGTCCCGGGAACCGGTACGACGCTGACGCCTTGGGAAAAAGGAAGAACTTCTTCGTATCGCCGTTGTTGCTGCTCCGGTCGGCGCGTGCGCCAACCGTAAGCAGCAGCCGCTCCTTAAACAGGATCTCAGTCTGACCGAACATGCCGAAGTCCACGACCTTCAGTCGCGATTCAGTTACGTCGCGAATGGTCCCGGCATCGACGATCTCGAGACCGCCGAGGAGATTCTGCGCCGATGCGCGAGTCTGCCCCAGGGTGCGCCGCTCGTACTGCGTGCCAACCTGCGTGGTGATCCCCAGGCTGGCAGAGGGCGTCCAGCCGTGCACGAGGTTGACGTTCAGGTTTCCCTGCACGTTGTCGGTGTAGGACGTCGCAGTCGTACCGGGCAGCCCATCCAGCGGCTCGAACTGGAGTTCGGGCGGTGAGTAAATGACGTTCTTCTGATTCAGAACGTCCGCCCCGCCGTACGCGATGACCTGCAGCTTGTGACTGTCGGTGGTCAGGGCGTCAAACGTGGCCCGGGCCGTCGTGATGCTCCGCCAAACTGATTCCCCGTTCTCGAACAGATCGATGGTCTGGAGCGGATTGGAGTTGTAGAGCGGATTCTTGGGATACTTGCCGTCGGCATCGGGCCGGAGGTCGATGAAGCTCGGGATCTTGGTGAGAGCGTAGGCTACTGAAGTGCCCGTGTTGTCGTTGCCGAACAGACCACGGTCGTTGCTCGTTCTCAGCAGCTCGGAGCCGACCTGGATGTTTATGCGGTCACCGACTTTCTGGTCCAGGTTAATGCGCACGCCCGACTTCTTCGCGTAAGTGTTGCGGACGATACCATCTTCGTTCCGGAACAGTCCAGAAATGAAGTAGCGAGTATTTTCCGAACCGCCACTGACGCTGAGCGAGTTCTCCGAGTTCACCGGATGTTCGCCGTATGCCAGATCCTCGTAGTCCAGGGCGGTGTTCGTGTTGTAGTAGTCGGCGACGCCCGGGCCAAATGCCTTCACCGCGTCCTCCAGTGACTGGAAGCGTCGCGAGCCGTTCTTGTACGCCAACCTCGCAGTACCCACTCCAGATCGCAGGGCGAACTTCGGCGCACCCGCCGTGCCGCGCTTGGTGGTGATAAGGATTACCCCGGCCGATGCCTTCGAGCCGTAGATGGCCGCGGCAGCCGATCCCTTGAGGATCTCGATATTCTCGATGTCGTTCGGGTTCAGGTCAGAAATACGGTTTGCCGGATTCTCCTGGGCCCCTACCGAGATTCCCGAACCGGACGCGCGCGTCACCTTGTTCGTGCCGGAACCAATAGCGACGTCTGATACGATCACGCCGTCGATCACGTAGAGCGGCTGCGAAGCCCCGAGGATCGACGAGACGCCGCGCAGTCGCATCCTGTTACCGCCGCCAGGTGCGCCGGAGGACTGCGAGATCTGAGCGCCAGCGATCTTACCCTGGAAGGCATTCTCGATCGACTGCGTCGAAACCTTCGTCAGCTCCTCAGCGTTCACCGTGGCGACAGTGGTGGCCAGGTTACGACGCGATATGCCGGTCGCCTGTCCTGTCACCACCACCTCGTCCAGGTTCAGCGGATCTCGTCGCAGCAGCACTTCCACTGTCGCGGCCGTCGCCGCGACAGCAACGTCGGTGGGAGGGTATCCGATGCGCCTGACTGTCAGTGTGACGGCACCCTGAGGTACCTGTAATGTGAAGGCGCCGTCGTCGCGCGTCACCGTGCCAATGGTCGTGCCCTTTACAACTATCTGTGCGGAACCGATCGGATTTCTACTGCCTTCTTCGCGTACCGTTCCATTCAACGGTCGAGTCGGTCCCTGGCCGTGAACCGGTACAGAACCGGCCACTAGAGCGACCATGAACATCAGGGCTCCTGCCCACGAACGAGATCTGATCACGTGGTATACATCCTCGGTTGCTGTTTGTGATCGCGCTAGTAATTCCACCAGGGTGTTGTCGTGCCTTCGGGCTTCTTCTTGAGTCCGAACTCTGCCATCTCCTTCAGTCTCTCAGCGTTGCTGACCGGTCCGATCCAGCAGTGTCCCTTCTGGTCGCCGTAAAGGAAGTAGCCCGGGTAATGGGGGTTCTCCGTCGTCTTCATCCACGCCTCCAACTCACGCGTGGCACGATCCAGAAAGAAGTTGTCCATGTTGCCGGTGTAGAGGTGCAGCTTGTCCATCAACTTCGGTCCCACGGTCGCCCAGTTCTGCTTCAGGTAGTAGAGGATGTCGAAGTTCTCCTTCCAGTACTGCGTTACCGAGTGGTCGATGACGCCGGTGCGCTTGTCGAACGCCGGCTTGAAGTAGCCATCATCGCCGATAGGCCCGAACGCAGCCGACCATATGTCCAGCTGCCCCCCGCTGCGCCCCTTGGTGCCATTGACGAGCTCCATCCAGTTACGCTGCTGCGAAGTCTGCCTGATCTCGCCGTTGATCTCGCGCGAGTTCACCGTCGGCGTGCGCTGCCAATCACCTATCTGCTTGTAGAAGGCGTTCTCGTCCTCATACATGTTGATCCCCTCCACGTCGGTGAAGGTGACCGGGTCCGAGCAGTACGCCCACGTGCCACCAAAGAAGTCAGGCTGCCACACCTGCAGGGCCAGAGCTTCCCATCCTCCGGTGGATCCACCGGACAGCCAACGGGCCCACGGCTCGCGGATGGTACGATAGCGCTTCTCCAACTCCGGGATCAGCTCGTCCATGATGGCGTCGCCGTACGGGCCCACATTCACCGAGTTGACGGCGTAAGAGTCGTCGAAATAGGGTGCAGGGTGCTGGAAGGTCACCGCGATCATCCGCGGGAAGTCCGGCTTCATCCAGTCGTTTCGAAAGGCCGTGTCGGTGTCGAAGCGATACGGTGCATCGGTCGAGAAGTGCCCCTGGATGTAGTTGACCGGATAGGCCGTGGTGCTGCGGGCATAGTCGCGCGGCAGGAGCACCGTCGCGCCCAGGTAGATAGGGCGTCCCCAGAACTTGGTCAGCGACGGACTCTGGAACTTGAAGCGCTGCACGAACTCGTTGTCCGCCGGTAGCTGGATGGGCGGGATCTTCTGGTCGGCTACCAGCTTTACCACCTGCCTGGACATTGGATCTATCCGAATCTTCTGCGGAGTGCTGTAGATGTTGCCCGGCGAGATCGGCCACCTCTGGCCTTCCCACTGATCGTCGTGCATCCACAGCACGTGGCCGTCAGCACGTTTAAACTCGCTATAGATGTTCACGAAGCCCTGCACCCAGTATTCGCCCGCTGGGATGTCAGCGAGATCTGTGACGGGGGTGCCGAGCTCGGTACCGTCGATGACCGCTGCGCCACCAGGGGCCAACCGCTCAATATCACGACCGAACATCGGCGCTCCCACTCGGCCTATCTGCAGCCTCGGTTCGCGATCGTTGTTCTTCGAGATCATCACGTAGACGCGACCCGTCGTCGGCTCGGCACGGACGGATGTCGGCACGGAGACTTCGAAGCGGATAGCCGCCTTGCCGGATGGACCGGGCAGGATTTGAGAGGTCTGTGCAGCGGCCGTGGCCGGCAGTAGAGCCAGCAGGCAGAGAATGCGCCCGATCATGGCAGCACCGGGATGCGGATGTTTGACGGCCGGGCGGCAGAGCGGAAAATCGTCATGGTTTCGGCCTTGAAGTCGGCCGCTGTGGCCGTGTTGATATTCGGGATGAATTTCTGCGGGTTGCGGTCCATCAGCGGAAACCAACTGCTCTGAACATGAACCATCAATCGGTGCCCCTTCCTGAAGGTGTGGAAGACGTCGTGAAGGATGTAGCTGACGGAGTCGGGCTTACCGGCGACCAGCGGTTCGGGCTCGTCCCTTGAACGGCGCCAGCGGGCACGATAGACGTCGCCCTTGACCAGTTGCTCGTAGCCATCCATCGCCGGATCGGGGGCGCCGGGCGCCGGCGCTGGTGCTCCGCGGGCAGGAGGCGGCACGTCGGGCCAGACGTCGATCACCTTTACTATGAAGTCAGCGTCCGTGCCCGTACTCGCGATGTGCAGCGTGACGCCAATCGGGCCAGCAACTGTGAGGTCCTCGGATAGTGGGCCGGTATCATAGACCAGCACGTCCGGACGCCGGCTGGCGAATCGCTGATCCTCGATCGGATAGAGGCGGTAATAGCCGAAGGATGTCGCCTCGGTGTACGGCACCGGCTTCGCCGGGTCGCTCACGTACTGATCGGAACCGTCGGCGGCCGTGGGCCGTTCGAACGACAGCTTTCCGTTCTCACCCAGATAGAGCGACCGTGGTTGCGCTCCCTTCGGCGGCCAACTGTCGAACGTGCGCCAGGCGTTCGTCCCGGTCTCGAAGGCGACTACCCGAGGCAACGGCTTGCCGCAGCGATCCTTGAGCAGGCAACTAAAGAAGGGGAAGCCAATGCTGTCGCGGAAGAACTCGCCAGTTTTGCTCCCGAACTGCAGCGGCCCGAAGGATTCCATGTCGGAGCGGTTCCAGTCGCCGTGACCCCAGGGGCCCATGACGAAGGTGCGCCTCGTGCCGGCGCTCATATCCTCCAGCGATTCGTTCAGCCGCAGCGGTCCGTAAGGATCCTCCGCGTCGTACCAGCCGCCCACAGTCAGCACCGCCGGTTTAATGTCCTTGATGTGCTTCCAGATGCTGCGCTTCTGCCAGTACTGGTCATAGTTGGGGTGCGCCATCAGGCTATCCCAGAAGGCCACCCGTCCATCCAGCAATCGCTGTGAGTACCCTTGCAGCGTACCGGCACGGAGAAAGAAGTTGTAGCCGTCGCCTGTGCCCGGTGTCGGGCGAGCTGGGTAGGTCGTCACCCTACCGTCGCGAGGCTGGTCGAAGCCACTGATGAAGTTGTAGGTCTGGGCCAGCGTGAGGACGCCGTTATGATGGCGGTCGTCGCCCAGGTACCAGTCAATCATCGGTGCCGACGGATAGGCCGCCTTGAGCGCCGGATGTGCGCCGGGGAGTCCGGCGGCAACGAAGAAGCCCGGCGCCGAGTTTCCCCACGTGCCCACTCGGCCATTATTCCGGCGAACGTTCTTCAACACCCACTCAATCGTGTCGTAGCTATCGCTGGATTCGTCGACGTCCTTCGGACCGCGCTTGACGTCCAGGTGAGGCGTCATGAACGAGTAATAGCCGTCGCTCATGTAGCGACCGCGAACATCCTGATATACGAAGATGTATCCGTCATCCTGGAACGCCTTCCACGGGCCTAGAGATGCCGGGTAGGCGCCGGGACCATACGGGGCGACGCTATACGGCGTGCGCATTAGGAGGATCGGATAGCTCTTCGTCGTGTCTCGTGGCGCGTAGATAGCGGTGAACAGCTCGGTGCCGTCGCGCATGCGGACACGCACCTCCCGCTTCGCGTAACGCGCGCTGACTTCAGCGGCCGCGGCGGGTACAACCGGCTGTGCAGGCAGCTCAAGCGCCGGCGCGGTCAGGATCAACAGTGCCGTGGCCGCCGTGATCGATAGCTGACGTGAGAGCATCGAGCGAACCTCTGGGATGTGAATCTCTACGAGGAGACTCCAGTCACCCAGCATCCGCCCGCCGCCATGCGGGCGGCTGCATCCGTCGGTCGGTCTGGAAACCTCCCCATCAGAGGTGGTCTGTGGGTGGTACTTAATACAGGAACTTCGCAGTGCCAGGATATGGCGAACAGCAGAGAGAAGCACAACTACTCCTCTCATGCCATCAGCAGAATGAGAGATTCTTAACCACCAATTACGCCTCTCACCTTCGCTTTGTGGCGGCCTCGAGCTTAAAAATTTCCGACAGCTAAACACACGGCCGGGCTCGCCTGGTGGGGTGTCGGGTGTGTCCTCTGACAGTTATTGTTCGTCCCTGTACGTCGGACCTGACCACGCACCCTTCACGGCCCACATGCCACCAACAGGCAGGTAGGCGATGGTCACGTGGACAAACTGGGGTTACTGAATGTCACGAACATCCGCGACAGCGCTTCTTGGAGCAGTCGCTCTAGCCACTGTAGCTACTGCTTGCATGCCGGACAGCGCAGCTGTGAGCGATGGCATACGCGCCCCGTCGGCAGTAGTGGCCGAGCATCCGCTGGCGGCCATACTCGCGGCCGCACCCGCTGACTCGAGCCCTCTCGCCAGACTCGCGGCGAATCCGCCGGCACTCAGGCTCCGGTTCACTCCCGCGACTGCCGTCGTCAGGAACTTCGCCGAAAGTGGCCTGCCATCGTCGATGCGTGACTCGCTTTCGGCGCGCTCGGTCCAGAAGGTCCTCCAGAGCGTACGCGGCGAGGCGACCTACTATGCCGACAAGTTCGACGGTCGGGAGACAGCGAGCGGCACCATCTTCCGGCAGAACGACATGGTCGCCGCGCACCGGGGTTTCCCTTTCGGCACACTCCTCCGCGTGACGAATACCCGGAACGATCGCTCAGTCGAGGTTCGCGTGGTTGACCGTGGTCCGTGGGGCGCCCGCGCCGCTGCCCGCAATACCATCATCGATCTCTCCAGACGTGCCGCGCGGCAACTCGGCTACGTCAGCCAGGGACGTGCTCAGGTCAGGATCGACGTGCTGGAGTGGGGCACAAGAGGTAGATCGAACCGGAGCAACGGCGCAGGCTGACGGGGCTCTGCACAGGCTCGACAGGCGTCTCGCTAGCGGAGCTGGCAGCAGCAGTGTCCGAGATCGAGATGACCGTTGCGGCGGTCAAAAGGGCGAGCGCTGCGAGCTCAAGTCCGACCTGCTAAACTCTACCGGCTAGCGAGCGTCGAGAGACATGGATAGGCGAATGGCGTTCCGGTGCATCACTGCCGTCATCGTCTAGCGGGAACCGTCCGTCCGGGCGCGCAAACTGTCCTCATGTTCCCGTAACTCTGGAGTGAACTCAGCGCCGAAATCATCCGCTTCGTAGAGCGGACGAATCTCGATCTCGCTCTGCGTGCCAGTAGGATTAGGACAACGCTTCACCCACTCCACCGCTTCCTC
>CAJDVF010000090.1_pt1 | contig 23185 bp, 14 predicted proteins | sample 7391391 | NCBI WGS metagenome assembly CAJDVF01 (sample SAMEA7055697, study PRJEB34461) | soil metagenome | biome: terrestrial ecosystem; feature: Peninsula; material: soil | place: Antarctica | collected 2016 | reverse complement strand
TGGTCGCCGGTTTCGCAGCTTTCCTTCGACGTCGGTGTGGCCGACCCGGACGGCGGCGACGTCAAGCTTCTCATCGGTGGCGGCTACTCCCGCCTGCTCAATCGTTCCAGCCAGGACCTGCCGCTTGACCTGCTGCTGACCGCCGGCGCATACGCTGCCCTCACCGATCCGACCATTTTCACGCTACCCGTGGGTGTGTCGGTTGGCCATCGTTTCGACCTGGAAAACGGTCTGGCCCTCACTCCGTACATCCATCCGCGACTGGCGCTCAGCTACTGCAACAGTTGCAAGGGTGGGGACTCGGATAGTGACATGGACGTCGTATTCGACCTGGGCGCGAATTTCGAGGTCTCTCCGCGTCTGTCGCTCCGGGCAGCCATCGTTTTCGGTGGAGATCGGAACGACGCAATCGGGTTCGCCCTCGCCTGGCGTCCAGTCGCTCTGCGCCGCTGATCCCGCCTTCCGTTAGTCTGGCTCGCCCCACAGTTGTGAGGGCGAGCAGACGAATGGCACGGGAGCAACGGATACAGGGTCGGTCTGCATCTTGCCACTCTACAGCGCAATACACGCCACCCTATCCGGATAGATATGACCGCTGTCGACCGTCCACCGATTCTCGTTGTCGATGACAACCCCGACAACACGGAGATCATTCGTGAGTACCTCGAGTCGCGCGGCTATGCGATTACGGTCGCTAATGGCGGTGACGAGGCGCTGACGCTGTTTGAGCGGGTACGACCACGGCTGGTGCTGCTGGATGTGATGATGCCGGGCCGCGACGGCTGGGAAGTCTGCAGACTCATGAAGCGGCATCCGGAACTCGGGCGGACCGTGAGAATAGTTATGGTCACGGCGCTCGACGATTGGGATGACAAGCGTCAGGCACTGGAGACCGGCGCCGACGATTATGTCGAGAAGCCGTTCGACCTGCGACAGCTGGCGACGACCGTGGAGCGCAACCTGGCGCAGTTAGCTGCGGGATGAGAGCCAGCGAAGGCAGTGCACCACTGTGGCGAAGGATGACTTGAACGTCGTACGAGACGCTCCCCATATTCTCACCGACAGTTCGGACGAGTCGGTCGCCGAGGCAGTCGGCCAGCTCGAGGCATGGGGACTCATAGTCGCCAATGGCGCTGAGTTCCTGGCTGCACTGGAGTCGCACGAGGGGGTTCGAGCGGTGCTCACGGCAACCGAGAATCCCAATGCCCTCCGCGACATCTTTGACCGTGCCCGTGTGCGCGGAATCCCCGTCATTGTCGCCTGCGCGGACGAGACGGCGTGGAGAAGAGCGGTCGAACTGCACGCGGATGAGTGGTATCGCACTCCCGCCCCCGCCGACGAGATTGCGGCGCGAATAAGGACGGCGCTGCTGCGCGCGCGGCAGTCCGGCGTGGCCATGACGGATCGCATGGAACGCACCGAGTACGAGCACATGCTCTACGACAACCTCACCGGCTTGCCGACGTTGCCGGTGATGATCGAGCATGCTCGCGCCCGGTTCAAGGAGCGCGGCGAGCTGGTGGTGCTCTACTTCAACTTCGTCCGCTACTCCAAGATCGAGGAGATCTACGGATGGGAGAAGCTCGACGCCGTATTGGAGACCACCGCTGGAGCCGTGCGCGAATTCCTTGCTGACAGCCCTCTGCGTACGTCGCGAATGATGGTGAGCTTCATCAATGACGACGACTTCGTGCTGTTCCACGTGCCGCCTGAGGGTGCCCTGGCGGCCACCGACACCGAGATCACGGCGGTGGTGGCCACCTTGCAGCGAGAGGTGGCGGCGCGAATAGAGGCGGCGCACGGCGAGGATGTGGCGGCCCTATTCGACATCTATGTCGGGCGCGCGCATGTCCACTACAACGCCAAGATCCGTCTCCAGCGCCTCATCTATCGCGGCATTCGCGAGGCTGCCAATGCTGCGAAGAGTATTGAGGAGCGAGAGCGCGCGAGGCGGGTCGATGACCTCCGCGCAAGCATCCGTGATCGACTCGTCTACGTGGACTATCATCCGATAGTGCGCGCCGCTACCGGTCAGGTGTTCGGCTACGAGGCGCTTGCTCGCGGAACGCTACGTAGTCTGCGAAGTCCCGAGGTCATGTTCGAGGTCGCTGCCGAGGCTGATCTGGTGTGGGAACTCAGTCGGCTCTGTCGACAGAGAGCTGTTGAGGGGATGCGTAGCCGCCTGCAGCCGGGGGAACTCCTGTTCATCAACGTCGATCCTCATGACTTCGCCGATCCTGCGTTCACTGAGGAGGCGCTCATGGTCGACGAGCCGGGATGTGTCGTTATCGAGATAACAGAGCGAACGGCGATCAAGGACTACCCGAAGTTTCGGGAGCGGCTGCGCGCATTCCGCGAACGCGGCTTCCGCTTCGCCGTTGATGACGCGGGCAGCGGCTACGCGGGTCTGGGTTCCATCGCCAACCTCGAGCCCGACTTCATCAAGCTCGACATGTCGCTCATAAACTCGATCGATACGAACTTCATCAAGCAGAACCTGGTCGAGACGATGGTCCGATTCGCCAACGATCAGGGGGCCATGGTGATCGCCGAGGGCGTGGAACGGGTGGAGGAGTTCGAGGCCGTGAAGGCCATCGGTGTTCACCTCGTCCAGGGTTTCTACATCCATCGCCCAGTCGCCGAGAGACCAGAGTCTTAGGCGTCGTAGTCTGGCTGCTTATCGCTCAGCCTTTCCGTCTCCAGCCGCGCCAGAACGGCGAGGGCTAGACACCAGCAGCGATTGGACCAGGTCGTAAGATCTTTCCGCCGCGCCGAGACCGGCCTCCACCACGCAACGGGCGCGGTAGCCGAGGTCGGACCGAACATCCGGCTCCCCGAGTAGGACGGTCAGTTGGCGCGCCAACTCTTCCGAGTCGGCCACGGCTGCTCCGCCCTGGCGCTGCTGGAGTAGCGCTGCGTCGCGGCTCGCCTGCCAGCGCGGACCGAACAGTACCGGCGCACCGTACGCTGCCGGCTCGAGAACGGAATGGAGGCCGGCGGCGTGGAAGCCACCGCCCACGTATGCTACGTCGGCCAGAGCATAGAGTTCACCGAGCACCCCGACACGGTCCACCAGGACGATGTCGCTGGCTGGGTCGGCTACGTCTAACCGATCGAGCCGCAGGCCGGCATTCGCTGCCCACTGCTCGATCGGCTTCAGATGGGCCGAAGTCGGTTCGTGTGGGGCAATCACGAGACGAGCCGTCGGGACGTCCCGTAGCGCGGCAGTCCAGGCCGGCAGGAGCACTGCTTCGTCAGCCGGCCAGGACGAACCTACGACGAGCGTTGGGCGATCGGACGCCAGTGGCGCAAGTAGCGGTGAGTCGGGTCTCGCGGCCCGAGCGCGATCCCAGACCTGATCATAGCGCGTGTCGCCGGTCACCTCGATCGCGCCAATTCGGACGCCTAGCGCGACAAGGCGCTCGGCGTCATCGGAGTCTATTGCGCCAACTCTGTCCAGCCGGGCATAAGCGGCACGCAGAAGGCCGGCGGCGGGGCCCCTCCGGCGCGACGACGTAGAAGACAGCGTCGCGCTGACAAGCCCCAGCGGAACGCTGCGTCGGCTGGCTTCATTCACCAGAGTGGGCCAGACGTCGAGCTTGCTGAACACCAGCGCGTCGGGTCTGAGCGCATCCAGAACAACGCGCGTATCGCCAACGGTGTCGAAAGGGAGGTAGTCGGCGAAGTCGACGTCGAGGGCTCCCGCGAACGATTCGGCGCTGGGAGAGAAGAAGGTGTAGGCAAGTTGCAGTTCGGGCCGCCGCTGGCGAGCCAGTTGGAGCACCGGGCGTGCCTGCAAACCCTCCCCGACGCTCGGGGCGTGCATCCAGAGAAGGGGACGGCTCAGCACCCGGCCGTGCCGGCCCCATTCATCGAAACGCGCCCTAATACCACGTCTGGCGCGGAGGGTGCGCCAGAGCTTTCCCTCCGACGCTGGTGCGATCGCCGCCGCCGCGCGAGCGAGTTGACCGGCGCCGGAGTACAGCAGCCGGCCCAGCGCGTTCGGCGGCCTATCCGTCACCCGGTCAGCCCGGGAACGTCCGGCATTCAGGGTGCAGGGGCGGGGGAGGGGGCAGCGGCGAGTGCCGCTTCAATGGCCTCTCGGAATACCTCGACCGGCTGCGCGCCCTCGATCTTCATGTCACCGACGAAGAAGGTGGGGGTCGGCCCGACGCCAGACGCCTTCATCCGGGCTATGTCTGCTTCCACCAGCGGGAGCATGAGACGGCTGTCCAGGCAGCTGGCGAACTCTGCCTTGTCCAATCCCGCCACTGTTGCCAGGGAGTCGAGCACTGGACGTGCCGAGGGAAGCGGGGCCCATCTCTCCTGCGCATCGAAGACGAGGTCGTGGTACCGCCAGTACTTATCCGCTCCCTGCGCCCCGGCGCACATGGTCGCTTCAGACGTTATGGGCGCATTGGGATGCATTCCCAACGGGAAGTTCACATACGCCAGACGCACCTTGCCCGTCTCCACATAGTCGCGGATGATGGTCGGGAAAACATCGTCGTGCCAGTTCTTGCAGAACGGGCACTGATAATCGCTCACTTCGATCAGCCAGACGGGTGCGCTGGCGCTGCCCCGAATGCGAGCTGAATCAGCTCGGGCTACGCGCGGATCGCTGGGCGGCGTGCCGGCGGCGGTCGAGGAGGCCTCCGGGCGGGCGGCGGGCACGCTCTCGCCGCCCGAGCAGGCGATGAGCAGCAGGACGGGCAGAGCCAACAGGGAGACCCGGACAGCTTGGCGGATGGTCATGGCGCGGAAGATGAATAGACGGTGAAGGGCGGTCGCGGGTAATGATACGGTGATGGTCGACGCACCGCCACGCAAAGCAGCGCGCCAGGAAGCCTCCGGTTGCAGGTACGGCGTCGACACTTTCACCGCCCCGCGTGCGTAGGTACATATGAGACTAGCTGGTTTTCGATCGTGGCAATCAAGCCGGAATTCATCTGAATCCTCGCGGATAACTCCATAGTGTGGTCGTCGTTTCTTTCGTTGGTCCTCGCAGTCTCCCTCCAGCAGGGTCTGCAGCTCCCGGCTCCGACCGGCTACGTAAACGACTTCGCCAACGTGCTGTCGGCGCAATCGCGTTCGCGGATCACGCAGATTGCCGAGAACGTGCGGTCGGGTGGTGGAGAGATCGTGGTGGTCACGCTTCCCGACTTGGAAGGGCGCGACGTGTCCGACGTGGCGCTCCAGATCGGGCGACAGTGGAAGGTGGGGCCGCAAGGAGAGATCGGAGATCAGAGCCGCAATGCCGGCGCGGTGATCCTGATCGTGCCCAAGGAGTCCAGCAGTGACGGCCGAGGTCGTTGCTGGGTGTCCACTGGTCGCGGCACCGAAGGGTTCCTCATCGACTCCGACGTCGCCTCCATCTGCCGTGCCGCGACGCCCTATTTTCAGGCGCGCGATTATGGCGCCGGAGCGACGGTGGTGGCCTACAGGGTAGCAGAGGAGTTCGCCCAGGAGTTCGGCTTCGCCCTGGACACCACCCTGACAGTGCCCTCAGGAGCGCGTCGGTCGCCGGAACAGCGCGGAATCCCGATTGGCAGTATCCTCTTCTTCGTCTTCATGATCATCATCTTCTCGCGGCGGGGCGGTCGACTCTGGCTCCTTCCGTTCCTCATGTCGGGAGGCGGCGGCAGTGGGAGGCACGGCGGCGGCGGCTTTGGCGGCGGCGGGTTCGGCGGTGGCGGAGGCTTTGGTGGCGGCGGCTTTGGTGGCTTCGGCGGCGGCGGCGGCTTCGGTGGTGGAGGCGGAGGTTCCAGTTGGTGACACGTATTAAGGGAGCGAACCTGGTGACAGCGACAGCGCTGGTGAAGGAGTTGCTCGAGGTTTTTGGCGACGGCCTGCATACGGTCGCTCTCTACGGTTCGGCGGCCAATGCTGCGGACGGCGCACGACCGGGCGACCAGCACGTGCTGGTGATCGTTGACTCGCTACCGCTGGATCGCCTCACCGATGCTGGCGCCCATGTCACGAAGTGGCTGGAGGCTGGTCATCCGGCACCGCTGATTCTGACCTTGGCTGAGTGGCGCTCCAGTTCCGATATTTTTCCAATGGAGTACGCGGACATTCTGGCCCAGCGTCAGGAGTTGCACGGAAAGTTGCCGGCGGATGGTATCGTCGTACAGCCGCCGGAGTTGCGGGTGGCGGTAGAGCGGGAGGCGATGGGTAAGCTGCTCCAATTGCGACGTGGCGTGATCGCGGCCGGGTATGACGCCGAGCGTCGGACAGAGCTACTTGCCGCGAGCCTGAGCACCTTTCTCGCGGTCTTTCGCGGTGCCCTAAGAACGATCGGGATCCGTCCCGATGGCGACCCGGTGGGTACGATCCGCGAGATCGGCTTTCGGGCCGGTCTGGATGTGGTACCATTCAAGCGCGTGCTGGACCACAAGCGGGAGACGGTTTTGCTGGCTCCCGCCGAAGTGAATTCTGTTCTGGCTGGTTACCTGGCTTCATTGGAGGGTCTGGTAGCCTGGCTGGATCAATTGGTGCCGGCGGAGTTGCCGGCATCGCGATCGATTACTCCGCACACCGGCTGATGGCCGTTTCGCTGCAGATCGACGTACCGACCTATCACCGAGGACTGTCCATGCGACGCAAGCTACTGCTACCGCTACTGCTGCTCCCGTTCGCCCTTGCGGGATGCGGCTACAATACGATCCAGACTTACGAGGAGCGCGTTGACAGCGCGCAGGGGCAGATCGAGACGACGCTCCAGCGGCGGGCCGATCTTGTGCCCAACCTGGTGGAGACCGTGAAGGGTTTCGCCAAGCAGGAGAGTGAGGTCCTGACAAACGTGACGCGTGCACGGGCGGGACTTGTTGGCGCACTCCAGAAGCCCGGCGGCACCAATCCGCAGGAACTGGCGGAGGCGAACGCTGCCCTTACGCGATCGATCAACCTGGTCGTCGAAGCGTATCCCGAACTCCGTTCGAACGAGAACTTCCTCCGTCTGCAGGACGAACTGGTAGGTACAGAGAATCGCGTGGCAGTCGCACGCCAGGATTACAATGGCGCTGTCGAGGCTTACAACGCCTATATTCGACGATTCCCGCAGAATATCACGGCGAAGGTCACCGGGGCGAAGCCGCACGAGTACTTCCAGGTCACGGACGCGGCCAACCGCGAGGTTCCGCAGGTCAAGTTCTAGTAGGCGCCCCGGTCGATGGCCGGGCTCGCTGGCAATAAGAGGGGGCATTGGACTGGTCTGTCCGATGTCCCCTTTTGGTTGTCCGGAATACGGAACCGCGCTTGTCCCGGGGCGCACCTTATGCATGCGACGTCACGCACATAGTTGGCGGAGCCACCTATGTAGCGGCGGTCGAGGCTCGAGGGATGATCTGTTGTGCTGATCAGTGATCCCTTGCGCGGCGGTAGAAGCAATGAGTAGCGGGGTGAAGGATGAGGTGGGTATCGCGCAAGCAACGTCCTCCTTGGCGCACGTTGAGGACGACAGGTCCGCGGGGGATGTCAGAGCCGGCTCATGCCATCCGGTCCGCCATCAGTTCGGCTCACACCTTTGCTAGCTCGCCTCCTCTACCCCTGCCTGAGTCCTCGGCCAACTCCGCGCTGCCGTCCATGGACCCCCCGAGCGTGCGGTTCGCGGCAAATGCGCTTCACGACCTGTCTCGCCCCGGGCATGCCCGCCCGCCACCGCTCCGGATGGATCACTACTCCCCGCCGAGCTCTTAACGCGCGGAAATACCGCGCCGCCGGTTGGGACTGCCGTGCGTCTCAGTGCCTTTCAGTTGAGTTCGAAACGCGACCCTCGCTGGAGCGCAATGAGTGGCACCTGGCTCTCCATCCTGATGCCGGAATCACGGAATGAATCTCATATTTCGTCGGCTGCTAATGGCGGTGATGCCGGGCCTGGCGTTCGCGCCGGGTCTGTTACACGCCCAAGCGGCGACTACAATTTCGGGGAACGTCGTGTCTTCCAACGGCCAGCCGATAGCCGCGGCTACTGTCTTCATCTCCAACCTCAGCGTTGGCACGCAGACGGGAGCGGACGGCAGTTACACCTTTACGGTTCCCGCCGCTCGGGTAACTGGTCAGACGGTGACGCTCACCGCCCGCCTGGTCGGCTTCGCGCCACAGTCGGCGCAGATCACTTTGAGTGGCGCGCCCATCACCCAGAACTTCACACTCACCATCAGTCCGCTGCGACTGGATGAAGTCATCATCACTGGCGCCGGTACCCAGACCACGCGGGCGGCGCTCGGCAACGTCATCAACTCGGTGGACAGTTCCCTCATCCAGCGGGCAGCAGAGCCGCAGAACATTGTCAGCGCTCTAACCGCGAAGGCGCCGAACGTGGTAATCCAGACGCAGTCTGGCGAGCCGGGAGCCTCGGCATCGATTCGCATCCGGGGCGCCTCGTCGGTCATCGGCACGAACCAGCCGCTGTTCGTGGTGGACGGTCAGCCGATCGACAACGGCACGGTGTCGGTCAACGGCGGTAACCAGAGCGTGGTGGCCCAGAACAGAGCCGCCGACGTCAACCCGAACGACATCGAGTCCGTCGAGATCCTGAAGGGCGCGGCGGCGTCAGCTATCTATGGTGCGCGCGCGGCAAATGGCGTAGTCCTGATCACGACCAAGAAGGGACGTCCTGGTCCGACCCGCTACACCTTTCAGAGTAGCGCTTCATTCGATCGAGTGGACCCGCGTGTTCAACTGCAGGAGAAGTACGGACTCGGCTCGAGTGGTGCGCCATACGGCGCCGACAACCCGTCGCCCCAGGCGGCCAGATGCACTTCCGATTTAAACTGCGCGCCGGTGAACATCTTCAGCTTTGACGGCGAGGATGATGCGGTCACCGCTACCACTGCTTGGGGACCGGCACTCCCAGCAGGTACCCCGGTATTCGGACACCTGTCGGAGATCTACGACACCGGCCTCACTTTCGACAACCAGTTGACCGTCAGCGGAGGGAATGATCAGACCACCTTCTTCGCGTCCGGTGGACTGACACGGCAGGAGGGAGTGATAAGGGGTCCCAACAATTCCTACAACCGGGCCAGTATCCGCCTCAAGGCATCCCATCAACTCGTATCCAACCTTCGTCTCGGCGGCAACTTCTACTACGTAGATACGGACGGCGCCTATGTGCAGAAGGGATCGAACGTGTCAGGCCTGCTACTCGGAGCACTACGTTCTCCGCCGGAGTACGACAATCGAGACTATCTGAACGCGATCAGCGGCTTGCACCAGTCCTATCGGTTCCGCAATCCGACTGAGGCGAGCCTGCGTCGCGGCCGCGGTTACGACAATCCGTTCTTCTCGCTGAACAACCCTGGCAACACGAGCGAGCTTGGTCGATTCATCGGGAACATCAACGCTGATTTCACGCCACTTGAGTGGCTCCGGGTGCAGTACACTCTTGGCTTGGACTACTACAACGACACGCGTAAGGAGGCGTTGCCGCTGACGTCGTCGTCGCAGCCCACCGGATCGGTAACAGCTTTCGATAACAACAACCGTCAGATTGACCACAACCTGGTCGTGACGGCTGAGCATCGCTTCAGCGATATGTTCCGCGGTGAGCTGACCCTGGGTCAGAACCTGAATGAGCGACGTTACCGGTCAATCTTCGCGAACGGTATCGATCTGATCGCGCCGGCGCCGCTGGTCATCCAGAATACGGTCAGTTCATCGCCGGCGCAGGAGTTCAAGTCGCTGACACACGTTGAAGGCTACTTCGCCCAGGCCCAGTTGGACATCGCCGATCAGTTGTTCGTGACCGCAGGCATTCGGAATGACGGTTACTCGACCTTTGGCTCGTCGTCTCGCCGGGCCAACTACCCGAAGGCATCCGTTGCCTGGTCGTTCACGAGGGCGCTCGGCATGACTGAGCGCGCATCGTATGGTGAGACGGGGCGTGAACCGCCTGTCTACGGTACCATCACGGCGCTCAGTTCCACCACTCAGTTCGGCTCTGGATTCGGCGACTTCATCAACAGCTCGCAGGGAGGCCAGGGAGGACTGGTTACGGCCTTTACCGCCGGCAATATGGACCTAAAGCCGGAGCGCAATCGGGAGACTGAGGCTGGAGTAGACCTGAGCCTGTTGGACCAGAAGGCAGATCTCGGCTTCACCTACTATTCCAAGCGCTCCACCGACGTGATCCTGCCGGTGCCGGTGAACGCTGCCTCGACAGGTTCCGGCCAGCGCTACGCCAACGCCGGTGTGATTACGAACCGCGGGGTCGAGATTACCATGAACCTACGTCCAGTTACAAATCCGAACTTTGCCTGGGATGTCGGGCTACAGTTCGGACGTAACAAGGGGCGCGTGGAGAGTCTCGCCGGCGGGGTGGAGTTCATCCCCTACAACAACGAGGGTTTTACGGGTGCTATCGGATCATCGACGGTTGGCTATGCGCCAGGAGTGATCCGCGGCAATGACTTCGCTCGCTGTGGCCGGACTGACAACACGTTCCAGGTAACCGAGTCGGGACAGACGCTCGGCGACTTCTGTGCCGGTGCGGTCGCCGGCGCGCTATTCGTTGGCGCTGATGGCCAGCCGGTAGTGGATCCGGCCGAGCATGTCATCGCTGACCCCAATCCTGACTGGACTGGTGGAGTGAACAGCTCGATCACGCTGTTTGGCAAGCTTCGCTTGAGTGGACTGCTGGACGTGCGCCACGGCGGCCAGGTGTGGAACGGAACCAGAGGCATTCTCTACAACTTCGGTACGCACAAGGACACCGAGATCTGGCGCGAGAAGACTGCCGTCCTGGGCGACAACTTCCTCACCGATGTCTATCCGAACGTCGTCGGCCCAGGAGTGGGCACGGCTCTGTTCTCCAATGCCGCCGAAGCCGAGTCATGGTTCCGCGGTGAAGGTGGCGGCTTTGGCCAGACGGCAACGCAGTTCATCGAGAGCGCCAGTTTCGTCAAGCTGCGGGAAGTATCGTTGGAGTACACCTTCGACCATCCGTGGGTAAGCCGGAGCGGATTCAATAGCCTCGACGTCCGCGTCGCCGGTCGCAACCTGGCCATGTGGACGAACTACACGGGTCTTGATCCGGAGGCCAACCTGGGCGGTGCCGAGTTCCTGACTCAGGGTTTGGATTATTTCAACAGCCCGTTCACGCGATCCCTCGTGGTGTCGCTCACTTTCAATCGCTGAGCGACGGAGACCTACTGTGCGATACGCATTTAAGCTCATCCCGGTCGTTGCGCTGGCCATTGTCGGTGCCACGGGATGCAACGACTTCCTGACTGGCGGCGAACTGACGACCGACCCTAACCGGCCCACCTCGTCGACCGCACGCCAGTTGTTTGTAGGCGTCCAGAGCAACATATGGGCGTTCCTGGCCAGTGATCCTGTGCGAACCTCGGAGATCTGGGCACAACACCTCACCGGCGTCCAGGGCCAGTACCTGCTGACGCAGCAGTATTCCAACAGCGAGAACACCACGAACGGCTTCAATCAGGGGCTTTACACCGGAGGCGGTCTGGTGGACATCCGGCGGGCCCAGGGAATTGCCAGCGAAGCCGAAGACATGGTGTTCGTCGGCACCCTTCAGGTGCAGGAGGCGCTCCTGATGGGCGTGGCTGCGGACATGTTCGGAGACGTGGTCTACAGTCACGCGTTAACCAATGAACCAAACCCTCCGTTGGATAGCCAGTTGGAAGTCTATGCTGCCCTGCAAATCAAGCTCGACAGCGCGATCACCAATCTCTCGGCCACCGGGCCGAGCAACGTAGGTCCGGGCGTGGCCGACCTGGCATACGGCGGCAACGTGGCGAAGTGGACGAAGTTGGCCCACACCATCAAAGCGCGGTTGTACATGCATACGGCGGAGGTGGACCCAGCCGCCTATGCAAAGGCGTTGACGGAGGCGCAACTCGGTCTGACCGGTTCGTCGGATGACTTCGTTGCGATATTCAGTGGCGCCAACAACGAGCAGAACTTCTGGTACCAGTTCTTCGAGGTCCAGCGTGCTGGCTACATCCGGCCAAATCCGACCTTCGTGAACCTGCTGGAGAGCAGAAGCGATCCACGGAGGGATCTCTACTTCGATGAGACGGCTGCCACCCTGAGCACGACGCTTCTCGCCCCGGGCTACACGCAGCCGCTCATCTCGGCCAACGAGAATCTGCTAAACTGGGCTGAGGCAGCCTACCGCACCGGCGCAACCGGGGTTGCGCTTACCCAGCTCAATGCCGAGCGCGCGCTATGGGCCGATCGAGGAGTGACACTCGCGCCGGTGAGTGCGACGGGGCCGGATCTGCTGCGTGAGATACTTCTAGAACGCTACAGTGCGCTCTTCGAGACGCAGGAACCGTGGAACCAGTACAAGCGCACCTGCTATCCGAACCTCGCCCCGACTGTCGCCGGCGGGCGGATTCCGGCGCGATTCTATTACGACACTTCGGAACGACAGACCAACTCGAGCCTCCCATCAGCCGACCAGCAGCCCACGCGAAACAGGAACGATCCCGTGAACGGCACCGATCCGTTCGGCGCGGCGTGCAGGGCTGAACCGGCGGCTAGCAACACGCCAGCCAGTTGAACCGACGATCGGATCATGGGTAGAGAGGGTGCGGGCGGCACGTTCCTTTTTGGGGCGTGCTGCCCGGGCCATCTTGCCTCCTGAGCGGCTTCCAACCCATTGTGGCCGCGCCGCTTTTTCTTTCCATCCGCGACATGTCTCGGACACACTGTTTTCGCCTGGCCATCGCTGGCGTCACTGCCCTGGCGAGCGCTGGTTGTTACACCTACGCACCGCTGACTCTGGCTGAAGTAACCCCGGGTCGCACCGTGCGGGTGACGCTGGACGATCATGGCACCGCCGAACTTTCACAATGGATAGGAGCACGCGGCGCATCGCTGGAAGGGCGGGTCCAGTCGGTCACCGACACGTCGATGATCCTTGCCGTTACCGACGTCGTTCGCCTGAACGGAGCGACCGAACCCTGGACTGATGAATCGGTCTCGATCCCGCGACGTCTAGCCGAGTCAATTGGAGTTCGTCGGCTCAATCGACAGCGCACCGTCCTCACCAGCATCGGCGCGTTGGCCGCAGCATTCGCCGCCAATTCACTGCTGGGAAATGGCGGGGGACTGTTCGGCATCGGTGGTCGAAACAGTAGTGCGCGCCGGTAGCCGATTCGGCGGATAGTATCCAATTCCAGCCGCGGCTGAAACGCTACTTTTGCTCCTTGGGGAAGAGCGGGTCGCCCTTGGTTACTCGCCAGCCCGTTGGGTCAATGGCGGAGATGCTATCAGGCGTCTGCTCCTCCACCCGTCCTGGGGCACCTAGCTGTGCCCAGAGTGTGGCCGCCTTGGACGGCATGAACGGCCAGAGGTATACCGCCTGCCGCGCCAGTTGGCGCATGAGAGAGGCCAGGGTATCCTCGAGTTCTCCCCGCCGCTCCGGGTCCTTGGCGAGCTTCCAGGGGGCCTGGCGGTCCACGTACTCGTTCGCTCTCTGAACCGTCAACCAGAGCTGACGGAGAGCTTCGTTGGGTAGATATCCGCGCGAACCGTCCATGGCCGACATATACGCCTGAATGTTCGCTGCGTCCTGGGCGTCCACTTCGTTCGGAGAACCGGCGGGCACGATCCCCTCGAAGTAGCGCTCCACCATTGCCATGGTGCGACTGGCCAGATTGCCAAAGGCGTTGGCAAGGTCGGCGTTGTAGCGATCTTCAAACCGCTCCCAGGAGAAGCTACCGTCGGCGTCGAACGGCACTTCACGCAACAAGAAGTAGCGGAAAGCGTCCGGTCCGAAGCGGTCTATAGCCTCGCCGAGGTCCAGTCGCACGCCGGCCGACTTGCTGAAGCGCTCGCCGCCCAGAAGGACGAAGCCGTGGGCCCAGACACGCCCAGGGAGCGGCAACCCGGCCGCCTCCAGCATTGCCGGCCAGATCACTGCGTGGAAGCGAGTAATGTCCTTGCCCACCACGTGCAGGTTAGCCGGCCACCGCTGCTCGAAACCAGCCTCTGGGTAGCCCGTTGCAGTCAGGTAATTGGGAAGCGCATCGAACCAGACGTAGGTGGTCTGCGGCTCTCCATCGCCGAGCGGGAAGGGAACTCCCCATCCGAACCGTGCGCGACTCGCAGAGATATCCTCCAGCCCCTGGTCGAGGAGCGCCAGAATCTCGTTCCGACGGCTCTCCGGCTGCAGAAATTCCGGGCGGTCGTGGAGCAGCTTGCGAAGAAAGTCCTCGTAGCGACTGAGTCGGAAGAACCAGTTGCTCTCCTCCACCCATTGCAACTGGCGCGTGGGATGGAGTGTGCACCTCCCGTCCACGATCTCACTGTCTCCCTTGAACGACTCGCAGCCGACACAGTACCAACCGTCGTAGGCGCGCTCGTAGAAGTCGTCCGGGTTCCGCTCATGGATACGGCGGATGAGCGCCTGGACGCCGGCGATGTGGTGGGCGCTAGTGGTGCGCATGAACTGGTCGTACGAGACGTTGAGACGTTGCCACATGCTCTGGAAGCGAGCGGCGACATCGTCCACGAGAGCCTGTGGGGTAAGGCCGGCAGCATCAGCGGCCTGCGCGACCTTCTGGCCATGTTCGTCCATGCCGATCAGGAAGTGGACGTCGTCCCCACGCAGTCGATGGAAGCGGGCGATTGCGTCGGCGCCAATCTTCTCGAACGCGTGACCAAGATGCGGGTCACCGTTGGCGTAGTCGATCGCCGTTGTGGAGAGTCCGTCTCCATCCTCACGGCTTGTCCTGCCCCGCCGCCCACCGCGTCGGCCGCGACGCCGGCGGCGCCTCGCATCATCGGATGGAACGCCATCGACACCATCGGCCCCATCGGCCGTCCCGTCGTCGATTCCGCCTTCCTCGTTGGCGTCCATGGTGGAATCGGCTACGTCAATTCTTTCGGCTCCGCTCTCAACAGGCTTTTCGTAGGCACGGATAGAGTCAGCCGCGGAACTGTCTGGTGATCCTGGAGTCTCCGTGGCCACGGGAGTGCTGTCAGTCGGCTTAGCGGTGTCTCCGGAGCGAGTCTGTTTAGTGTCGGATTGCGATTGCGAATTTGGTAGCGCGGGGTCTGCTGACGGCATCACGCATCGGCAACGCGCGACGTGGTCGCGGCGCCCGGTCGCGCTGCGACGGGGACTCATCCTCCACGGCGCAGTCTTCGTCGCCGGACTTTCTTCCGTCGTCCTCGTCAGCGAGGTCGTCGACAACCGAGTTTTCCGCGCCGTCGGCAGCGTCATCAAGGCTCACGCCCGCATCTGCTCTTCCTTCTGCCCACGCAGCAATGTCAGCACGAAGATCGGCCAGCTCGGCGATTCGCACATCGCCCTCGACATTCCGTAGGGTCACACGGTCGCTGAAGATGTCGTTGGAGACGACCTTCTCCTCGCCGCGCGCCGTGACCAGGATGCGTCCCTCCTTCGGGAAACGCTTGCGGCTCTGGACGTAGAACTCGTGTTCGTAACGCAGGCAGCACATAAGGCGCCCGCAGGCACCGGAGATCTGTAGTGGGTTGAGCGACAAACCCTGGTCCTTGGCTACGCCGAGGTTGACCGGTCTTAGTTCGGGAAGCCAGGACGCCGAGCAGTACTGGCGGCCGCAGCGGCCAATTCCGTCCAGTCGGCGGGCTTCGTCGCGTACGCCGATCTGCTTCAACTCGATACGCGCACGGAATGCACTGGCCAGGTCACGCACCAGAGCGCGGAAGTCTACGCGGCGCTCGGCGGTGAAATAGAGCGTGAGCTTCTTCCGATCCCACTGCCATTCAGCATCGGTGACCTTCATCGTCAGCCCGTGCGCCTTTACGCTTTCCATCGTCTGGCGACGTGCCGCCTCGTCATCCTGGTGGCGGAGTTGGTGCTCGCTCTCGTGTTCCTCGGCGGTGGCCGGTCGCAGCACTTCGCGCGTCACCGGACCCGCCAACTGGCCGTGGGATGTGCCAGCAAACCGTTTCGCGGCCAACTCGCCGGAGCTGTGCACAACGCCCAGATCCTCGCCGCGGTCAGCGTCGACGATCACGGGCGCGCCGACGGCCAGCGGCTCATCGCTGGCCCAGTGGAAGAACTCCTTACGGTTCCCTTTGAAGCGTACTTCGATGAGGTGCATACGTACGAAATCTACTCCACGAACCGGCCCATGCGGAGGTACTTCTCACGCCTCCGTCGCACCAGCTTCTCCGGTTTCAGCTTTCGTAGTTCGTCCAGTTGCCGCACCAGAACATCGTGAATGCTCCTGGCGGTGACTTCATGATCGGCATGCGCGCCACCTGGCGGCTCGGCTATGATCTCGTCGATCACCCGCAGTTCGTAGAGATCCTGGGCGGTGATCTTGAGCGCCGTCGCAGCACGCTCCCTCACCTCCGGGCTCTTGCCATCCTTCCATAGAATGGCCGCGCAACCTTCCACGGATATGATCGAGTAGACGGAGTTCTCGAGCATCATGACACGATCGGCGACGCCCAGGGCGAGCGCTCCTCCAGAGCCGCCCTCGCCGATCACTGTCGCTATGATCGGGACCTCCAGTGCCGCCATCTCGAACAGATTGCGGGCGATCGCTTCCGACTGACCCCGCTCCTCCGCGCCCAGTCCAGGCCACGCGCCGGGGGTGTCGATGAAGGTGATTACGGGAACCTGGAATTTCTCCGCCAGCTTCATCAGCCGGAGAGCCTTGCGGTATCCTTCGGGATGCGGCATGCCGAAGTTCCGTCGAAGGTTCTCGCGCGTGTCACGACCGCGCTGCTGTCCGATCACCATCACCGTTTCACCCTCCAGCCGCGCCCAGCCGCCAACTATTGCAGCGTCCTCGCGGAAGAGGCGATCTCCGTGCAGTTCGATGAAGTCGGTGAACACCATTCGCACGTAGTCCAGCGTGAACGGTCGCCGCGAGCTGCGTGCAACCTGCACCCGCTGCAGCGGCGTCAGGTTGCGGTAGATCTCCGTCCGTAGCTCCCCCAACTGTCGCTCCAGCGGCGCAATAGCTTCAGCGAGGTCTATCTGCCGTTCACCGGCCATTCGCTTAAGATCGTCGATCTCCTTCTCCAGCTCTACGATCGGCTTCTCGAAGTCCAGCGTTGCCGTGCTCGCCACCTTAGCCCCCGCGCACGAGTCGGACCTGATCGTCACCGAGCAGCATCCGTAGTTCCTTGAGGGCGGCGTTGGTCGCCGCCAGAGTGAGTGAGCGCGACCGAAGGCGCGCCTGTATGCCGTTACCGTCGCTCCAGTGCACTTCCAATGGCGCCGTGCCCGGGTGCGCATCGACAACCGCGCGCACGTCCTGCATGACCTCAGGCGATACGTCGCGCCCGTAAACCATGCCCAGGCATACAACCACCTGACCGTTAGTTCTCAATTCCTCGAACCGCTGCAGTCCTTCCACAATGAACGTCGGCACATCGGCGTCGGCATCACGCTTGGAATAGCCGCCCTTGATGAGCATCGGAACATCGGTCTTCATGCGTTCGGCGAGCACCGACCATGCCTCTGGAAAGACGAGAAGTTCGGCGGTGCCGGAGAAATCCTCAACCGTGATCCGGGCAAACTCCGAACCGCTTCTCTTGGAGATCTGTCGCTTTACCGCCGTGACCACTACGCCGAGTGTCATGGGATCAGCGGACCAGGTGCCCAACTGCGTTACCGCGTGAGATGCGAAAAGCTCGCACTCGGTACGGAAAGGCTCCAGGGGGTGACCGGAGATATAGAAGCCCAATATCTCCTTCTCCCGGGTCAGCCGCTCGGACTCTCCCTGCGGTGCGACATTGGGCAGGACGAGCCGGGTGCTGGATACGCCCTCGCCGGGCGTTGGATCTCCGAACAGCGACACCTGCCCGCTCTCACGCTCCTCCTGCTTCAGCCCGGCCTCCTGCATGGCCTGGTCGAGTGCGGCCAGGTACTGTGCACGATGCCCGCCCAGGTTATCGAGGGCCCCCGCGTGGATGAGCGCCTCGAAGACGCGTCGGTTGCAGAGGCGCAGGTCGAGCCGTTCCACGAAGTCGAAGAAGTCGGTGAATGGGCCCTCTGCGCGGGCAGCGAGCATCGAGTCGATAGCACCGCGTCCCACGTTTCGCACGGCGCCCAGCCCGAAGCGGATGCGTGTTTCGCCGACGACTGTGAACTTGTAGCCCGACTCGTTGACGTCCGGGGCGAGCACTTCCAGCCCCAGTTCGCGTGCCTCGTTGATGTACTTGATGACGCTCTCCGTGTCGCCGATGCACGACGTGAGGAGGGCAGCCATGAACTCCGCGGTGTAGTGCGCCTTCAGGTATGCGGTGTGATAGGCAACGATGGAGTAGGCGACGCTGTGTGACTTGTTGAAGCCATAGCGGCCGAAGGTCTCGATCTGCCCGGCCAATTCAACGATCGTCTTCCGGTCATGCCCCAGCGCCACCGCCTTCTCGATGAACTTGCCGATCTCCTCGTGGATGAGCGCGGCATCCTTCTTCCCCACCGCCTTTCGCAGCACGTCGGCTTCGGCTAGCGAGATGCCGGCGAGCGTCTGGGCGATCCGCATCACCTGTTCTTGATAGGTGATGACGCCGAAGGTGTTCCTGAGGATAGGCTCGAGTTCGGGGAGGGCGTAAGCCACTGTCTCCTCCCCCCGCTTACGCCGGATGTAGACGTTGTGCATGCCGGCGTCCAGCGGACCGGGTCGAAGCAGCGCGTTCGACGCGACGAGGTCGTCGAAGCGGTCGCAGCGCATGCGCCGCAACACGTCCGTGGCCAACGGCGACTCGAACTGGAAGACTCCCGCCGTGCGTCCGGCGCGCAACTGTCGGTAGGTCTCCTCATCGTCGAGTGGCAGCGTGTCCAGGTCCACCTTCACGCCGTGACGTTCTTCGATCGCCTTCACCGCGTCGGAGAGAACGGTGAGCGTGGTGAGGCCGAGGAAGTCCATCTTGAGCATCCCGGCCTTCTCCAGCGAGTTCATGTCGTACTGGGTCACGACAATCGCGTCTTCGCTTCCCGCGCTTGCTCCGGAGCCGCGCGACGACTGGGTGCAGATAGGGACGTAGTCGGCGAGTGGGCCCGGCGCGATCACGACGCCCGCTGCATGCACGCCGGTGTGGCGCGACAGCCCCTCGAGGGCGCTTGCATAGTCCAGCAATTGCCGGTAGCGCGGCTCGTTGTCGTAGAACTTCTTGACCTCCGGTACCTTCTCGATCGCCTCGGCGACGGTCATGGAGAAAGCGGGTCCGTTGGGAACCAGCTTTGCCAACGCGTCGGTCTCGGACGGCAGGAAGCCCAACGTGCGCCCGACGTCCTTGATAGCGGCGCGCGACTTCATGGTGCCGAAGGTCACGATCTGACCCACTGCCTCACGCCCGTACTTCTGGCGCACGTACTCGATCACTTCGCCGCGCCGCTCGAAGCAGAAGTCGACATCCACGTCGGGCATCGACACGCGCTCCGGATTCAGGAAGCGCTCGAATAGCAGGTCGAACTGCAGCGGGCAGACGTTGGTGATCCAGAGCGCGTAGGCGACAAGCGATCCGGCCGCGCTTCCGCGGCCAGGGCCCACCGGTATGCCGCGGTCGCGGGCCGCCCGGATGAAGTCGGCGGTGATCAGGAAGTAGCCGGCGTAGCCGGTCTTGGTGATGACTCCCAGCTCGTAGTCGAGTCGCTGCTGGACCTCCTCGCGGAGCGGCGATCCGTAACGGGCTATTGCCCCGTCGGTCGCCAACTGCATTAGGAGTTCGTTCTCCGTCGCCACTCCGGTCGGCAGCGGGAACTGCGGCACGTGGTACGTCTTGCTGAACTCCACATCCGTCTCTTCGGCGATGCGGAGGGTGTTCTCCATGACGTCGGGGCGGTCTGGAAAGCGCTCGCGGATCTCCGGCGCTGACTTAAAGTACAGACCGTCGTCGTAGTGCATCCGATTGGCATCGGAGCGGTCCTTGCCAAGCCCGATGCACAGCAGGACGTCGTGGGAGTCGTGGTCGGCGTGGGTTAGGAAGTGGGCGTCGTTGGTGGCCACGACTGGGAGGCCCAGGTCGTCGGACAGGCGAAATATCTGATCGTTGAGCTTCGCCTGACCGGGAGAATCATGCGCCTGCACTTCCAGGTAATAGCGGCCCTGGAACAGCTCGGCGTACCATGCGGCCACCTCGCGCGCGCGCGCGTAATCGTCGCTCAGCAGGTGAGTGGCGACCTCGCCCGCCATGCAGGCGGAGGACACGACCAGACCCTCGCCATGGCGAGCTAGCAACTCGCGGTCTATCCGTGGCTTCACATAGAAGCCTTCGGTGTATGACAGCGATGTCAGCTTCACCAGGTTGCGGTAGCCGACCAGATTCTGGGCTAGGAGGACGAGATGGTAGTAAGGTCTGAGGCCAGGCGCGGGCCGAGCCTTGATGCGCCGATCATCGGGGGCCACGTAGGCCTCCATTCCCATGATCGGCCGGAGCTTCGCCTTTTTCGCCTTCTCCTGGAATTCCCACGCGGCATGCATGTTCCCGTGATCAGTGATCGCGAGACCAGGCTGCTCCAACTCGAGCGCGCGCTTGATTAGCGCGTCGATCCTGTTGGCGCCGTCGAGGAGGGAATACTCCGAGTGGCAGTGTAGATGCACAAACGACATCAGGCTTTCATAATAGCAGGAGCGTCGGTCGGCTGTCAAAGCGTACCGACAACCGTAAGTTGCGGCTAAATGTTTGTGAGTGTTAGCTTTAACGGGTCGCGTCCGGCTCTACCTGGCCGTCGCCGCCGTCCCTTTCACATCGTTCCGGGACCTCCGATGCCTCGATGCTGGGCTCGCTCCGTAGTCATCCTTCTGGTAGCCTTAAGTGCTGCCTGCAAGTCAGGTGGCGGAACGCCGCCCAACGACGCGCGCATCAGCCTCCTTGCGCAGAGCGGCCAGTCGCTCAGTGGCCCGTCGGGTGCCCGCCTGCTCGGCGTTCCGCTGGTGCAGGTTACTGACGCCGCCCATCAGCCCGTCTCGGGCGTGGTAGTTGGCCTGACTCTAACGAGTGGGGCGCAGTCCGGCTTCTCTCTGCCGCAGGCGACCGCGGTCAGCGGCCCGGACGGTATAGTACGCGGAGACGTCGTTCTGGGTCAGCCTGGCAGCGCATCGATTCGCGCCACCACCACCACACCGGCAACCGCCGAAGCGACCGTTACCGTGACGGCCACCGCCGGGCCAGCGCTTACCACAGTGAGCCCATCCACCTTTGGCGCCGGCGACGAAGTCAGCCTGACAGGCAGTGGCCTGCCTAGCGCAGCCGCGGGCACCATCGTGCTGGTGGGCGGAGTTCCGGCCACAATCATAGCCGCCTCGGCCGCGAATCTCCGCGTACTTGCCCCGGCCTGCGTACCAGCCGGCCCGATTGCGATTTCGGTGCGCCTGGCGAGCGGCGCGACAACCAATTCGTTGAACGCCACATACACGAGTTCGGTGAACAACCCAGGGTTGGCGGTCTTCGAGGCAATCACGGTTTCGGCGGCACAGGTTAGCCAGTGCCTCAGCCTGGCGGGTGCCGGAGCTCGCTATCTTGTCGTGCCGCAGTACGCCACATCCGACGTTGTCCCCGGCTCTGTCGCCAATACGAAGCCGACCTTCACCCTTGGCGCCAACGCCGGTGGTGCTCCGGTGGCGGCGGTGACGGCGAGCGAGGCTCCACTCTCAGCGCAGGCGTCCCTCGACCGCTACCTGCGACTCTCCGAGCGGTCACTCGCGCCGCTGGCGGCGCGGAGCGGCGCGAACCCGCCGGTGGAAGCGCCGCTGGCCGGCCTGACGCTCAACAGTACGCGATCGTTCAAGGTGCTGTCCAACCTCGACGGCAGTACGTTCGATGATGTGACTGGGCGCCTGAAGTTCATCGGCGGGAACATGCTCATCTACGTCGATCAGGCGGCTCCCGCCGATGGGCTCACGGATACCCAGCTCACGGGGCTCGGTAAGCTGTTCGATCAGAAGCTCTACGAAGCCGCGAGCCACGCCTTTGGCAGTCCAACAGACATCGACAAGAACGGTCACGTCGTGGTCCTCATGACACCGACGGTGAACAAGATGACCACGAAGTCTGACTGCAAGACGATTGGCTACGTGACCGGCTTCTTCTACGGACTGGACCTTTCGCCGTTGGCCACGAACTCCAACAAGGGCGAGGTCTTCTACAGCATGGTCGCCGATCCGTCGGGGGCTACTGGCAGCTGTTCCCATTCTATTGCCGAGGTGCAGCGGCAGGTGCCAGCGACGTTCATCCACGAGTTCCAGCACATGATCTCCTACGGCCAGCACGTGCTGGTGCGTGGCGGCCGGGACGAGGAGCTCTGGCTGAACGAAGGGCTCAGTCACATCGCTGAGGAATTGGGTTCGCTGCTCTACGAGCGCGATCCGAGCCAGCCGCGTTCTACCCCCGGCCAGATCTTCCCCGATTCCGCACAGGGCTTCATCAACGGCGACATGCGGAACGCCTACAACTATCTGCGCCGGTCAACGAACACCTCAGTCACCCTCACGCAGGGCGGAGCGACGCTGGAGGAACGCGGCGCGGCGTGGCTGTTCCTTCGGTGGCTGGGTGACCAGAAGGGAGAGGGTATCTACCGGAGGTTGGTGGAGACTTCGCTCACCGGAGTACGAAACGTTGAGGACAAGGCGGGCGAGCGATTCACTCAGATGTTCGGGGACTTCTCGCTTGCCGCGTATGCCTATGACGGTGTCGCCGGCGTTCCGGCCGACGCCTTGCCAGAGCGCTATCGTTTCCTCGACATCGGCGGCACCGATTTCGACCGTGCCTACCCGATCAACCCGTCCAGGTTCGTACCGGGCGGCTCGGTCACTGCTTCAATGGTGCCCGGGACTGCGACCTGGTACGAACTGCGTACAGGTACGGAGCCGCGCGTGGCTCTGTCGTTCGGCGCCGTCGCCGGAAGCTTCGACCCCACGCTGGGTGCACAGGTCACGATTCTCCGCCTGAAGAACCAGTGACCCAAGCGCGCTGGCCGCTCCGTCGGCTGGGGCGCGTACTGGCCGGCTCAATTCTGCTGCTCATCGCGATAGCCACGATAACCGTGGCGGCGACGCGCACAGGACGGTACCTGGTGCGCGCTGCCTGGGAGGAGGGCAAGATCCTCAACCGGCGGCGCCCGATCAACACTGTACTCGCTGATGGCACGGTACCAGTCGCGGTGCGCGACAAGCTGACGTTGGTTCTCGCTGCCCGCGCCTTCGCCGTCGACTCGGTGCGTCTGGATGCTGGGGACAGCTACACCGCCTATTCGCCGCTCGACAGC
>CAJDVF010000049.1_pt1 | contig 23301 bp, 16 predicted proteins | sample 7391391 | NCBI WGS metagenome assembly CAJDVF01 (sample SAMEA7055697, study PRJEB34461) | soil metagenome | biome: terrestrial ecosystem; feature: Peninsula; material: soil | place: Antarctica | collected 2016 | reverse complement strand
CTGGAATGGCGTGTAGGACAGGTTCGAGTCGAGAGTGGTCGGGAGGAGCACCTGGGCTGGGGATCAGGTCCAACTACCCACACCAAAGCCTGAAGACCCCACTTTTCAACCTCGCTGATACACCTGTCCATGCCGAAACGTCGTTCTCGCCAATCTGATAACCCAACGCTCCCGATGCGTCCGCTCATCCGCGCGTTGCTGCTCGCCTTCGGCGTGCTCGTCGTCGCTCTCTTCTTCCTGATCGGGGTCCTCAGCGTTACCCGAGATACCCCGGTCAACAGTGTCCGCACGCTGGACGGAGGTCGGTTGCCGTCGCTGACCGACACCCTCTTCCAGCGCACCATGCAGATGTATACCGGTCTGGGATTGCACGAAGGCAACATCGTCGAGCCTCTGGAGAACGGTGACGGTACATATCCCATTTTCTGGGCCGACCTGCGCGGTGCCAGTAGTACGATTACCGCTCAGTTCTACTTCTCCCAACCGGGTGAGGTAGCCGACACGCTGGCAGCGATCCTGGTGGAACGGCGCCGAGCCGGAGTAAGAGTACTTCTCCTGCTCGACGCATTCGGTTCGGGACCGCTGAAGGGAGAGTGGGTGGAGGGTTTGCGCGACGCCGGGGTTGAGGTGGCGTGGCTCCGGCCGTTGCGCTGGTATACCCTCCACAAGGCGGACGAGCGCTCACACGTTCGGGCGATCATAGTAGACGGAGGGGTGGGCTACACCGGAGGCTTCGGGCTGGCCGATTACTGGCTGGGAGACGGTCGGCACGAAGATCAGTGGAGGGAATCCAACGTACGCGTTCAGGGGCCAGCAGTAGCGCGGCTGCAGGCGGCTTTCGCTGAGGGTTGGGCGGAGGCGACGGGTCAGCTGCTGGTAGGCGACCTCTTCTTTCCGCCAGCGGCGTTCGCCCCGGTTGGCGCCATCCGCGCCGGAGTGCTGCACACCGCTCCAACCGTGGGGAGTACGTCGGCTGAGCGCTTCCTCGCCCTCACCATCGTTGGCGCACGGAGCCAACTATACATCACAAACGCATACTTCGTCCCCGGAGAGGAGTTCAGTCAGTTGCTGATGGACGCCGCCGGCAGGGGAGTGGACGTGCGTGTACTAACCGCCGGCGAGCGAACGGACGTAAAGACCACTCGCTATGCCTCCCGCTATCGCTACGAGCAACTCCTCGAAGGCGGTGTGCGCATCTTCGAGTACCAGCCGACGAACATTCACGCCAAGACAATCGTGGCTGATGGCGTATGGAGCGCGATCGGCTCCATGAACTTCGACAACCGCTCGCTAGCCTTCAACAACGAGCTGATGCTCGCCTCGCTGGACAGCGTGCTGGGAGCGCGGATGGATTCCATTTTCATGGCTGACCTTCCATTCTCGCGCGAGATCCAGCTCAATGAGTTCCGCCGCCGCGCCTGGCGTGAACGGCTGCTTGAGTGGGGGGCAAACCTGGTATGGCGAGTGCTCTAAGGCGCGAACTAGTACTCCGACGAGAGGCCGACTTACCAGTTCCTTACGGCCGACCCAGCGCAGCCCGGACGGCCTCGCGCATAAGTACCAGGCGGTCACCATGCGCTGCGGGCGAGTCGTCTCGAACGTGGAGTTCGATGCCGTCGGCCACTGCCATGCGGCGCCAACTGCGAGGGGCGTCGTCATCGGTGGTCAGCGCGGCGGTATCAGCGCCCACTCCGAGGGTGGATGAGAGAGACTGAGCGACGCGGCGCTCCAGAATATCTCCGCTCACCTCATGCAACTCTTCCTTAATCTCCGCCAGCGTTCGCCCCTCGCGCTGGCGGATCTTGATCGCCAGCAGTTGGAGAAGGTGCCGGTAGTTATAGGTAGCCGCGGTACCTGTGCCTTCGGGCCGGTCGAGGAGGCCGTTGGCTACATAGAAACGAATTGCGCGGGCGCTCGGTGCGGCGCGCGCCGATGCGTTGGTGGGCCGCAGCCCGGCGGCGTCAGCAAGCGAGGAAGCGTGAGCGGCCAGGCCGCGGGCATTCCATGGGGCATGGCGCGCGTGAGCGCGCAGAAGGGCAACGGGTGAGTCGGCCATGTGGCGTACAATAACCGCAAGGTGGCGTGCCGGCGAGAGAAGACAGCGGCCGATGAGGAAAGCTGTCCGGTGGCTGGACTGAGAACCGTGCGCCGACACGCCCGGCCTGCTTCGTCTGCCGCTAAGCTGTGGAGAGAAACTCGTTGAGTAACTCCACCAGTTCTTCGGAGCGTTCCAACTGAGGCAGATCTCCCGCGCCATCGAGGATTGCGGCGCGGAGGTCTCGCTTGATGGCGCGATAGCCGAACGACTCCTCGGCCGGGTTCAACTCCGCTTGCGCGCCCCAGAGGAGCATCGTCGGCTGTAGTAAACGGCGTAGCGCTGGTCTGATATCAAGATTGAGCTGGTTGGCCAGCCAGGCCGATGGGGCGTGCTTAGCGCCCGGCTGGTGAGTGGTGGCGAGCGCGGCATCTAGCAAGTCGGCATCCACCTCTGCATCGCGGTAATAGCTCTGCTCCAGTGCCGAGCGCAGCGCGCCGCGAGTCACCCGGGCATTCCACGCTGCCGTTCCAATGATCGGCGCGTTCACAAGTCTGCAGCTAGCGTCGTCCATGGTCGTCGGACGTTCGCGCAGCCGCGCCAGTCCCGTCGGGGCGACGAGAGCGACGACCGGGAAGCGCGCCGGATCTGTGGCCGCCAGCTCAACCGCGTATGCTCCGCTCAGACCTGCTCCCACCAGAGCCACCGGGGTGCCCACGACACGCCGCGCAAAATCGGCGATGAGAGAAAGGTAGAGACGGGCAGAGTATGCCACGCGCGGCCGATCAGAGCGTCCGAAGCCGATCAGATCGAGCGCATGGACGGTGTAACGCTCGGCGAGTGCTGGCGCGATGTCGCGCCATTCCAGACTCCAGTTCCAGAGGCCGATGGAATGCAGCAGGAGCACTGGTGGTCCACTGCCCACGACATGATGGGCGATCTGGTGACCGCGCCATTCCATCCGACCCTCGGCGCTCTGGAAAGGCTGGCCGAGCGCTGGCGTGCCGCGGCTGGCGATGGCGCTATACGTCGCCGCTCCGCCCAGTGCGGCACCGCCAGAAATAAGGAAAGGTCGCCAACGCATCTTCATGTGGAGTGAAACTGCCCACCTGCGACGACCGGCGCAACGCGCTGGGTGAAGGAGAGGTGAGGGGCAGGGAAAGGTCAGCAAAGACGAGCGGCGCAGCATCTGGAGGATGCTGCGCCGCTGGCCTTGTCGCCGACGACGCCGGTGTTGGCGCAGATGGGGAGGAGGAAGCCCTTTGCGCCGCCGCCGGCAGGTGGGCCGGTTCGTCGCCGTCTAGCGTCCGCGGGCCACGCGCTTGCTGGAGGTGCGCTTGGCTGCGGCACCACGCTTCGCCGCACCGGCCTTGCGCGCGGTGGACTTCTTCGCAGTGGCCTTGCGCGCGGTGGACTTCTTCGCAGTGGCCTTGCGTGCGGTGGACTTCTTCGCAGTGGCCTTGCGCGCAGTGGACTTCTTAGCGGTAGCCTTGCGCGCGCTGGACTTCTTCGCGGCTGTCTTCTTCGCCGTAGCCTTGCGCGGCGCGGCCTTCTTCGCACTGGCCTTGCGAGCGGTGGACTTCTTCACGGCAGCCTTGCGAGTCGACTTCTTGGCGGTGGTCTTCTTCCCCGCAGCCTTGCGAGCGGTCTTCTTCGCGGTGGCCTTCTTCGCGGTCTTCTTGGCAGTCGCCTTCTTCGCGGTGGTTTTCTTGACGGCTGCCTTGCGCGCGGTGGACTTCTTCGCCGTTGCCTTCCGAGCGGTCTTCTTGGCGGTCGCCTTCTTCGCGGTCTTCCTGGCCGTTGCCTTCTTGGCCGTGCCCTTCTTCGCGGCGGTCTTCTTGGCGGCAGCCTTCTTCGCGGTGGCCTTCTTCGCGGTCTTCTTGGCGGTTGCCTTCTTGGCCGTCGCCTTGGCAGGGGCCTTTTTCGCTGCGGCCTTGCGAGTCGTGCTCTTTCGGCCACTGCTCTTCCGCGCGCTCGTGGGGGCGGCGGCTTCCGTCGTCGTCTCGGGGCTCAGCGTGCTCTCGTCCATGGTGTCTCCTTGTGTACCGGCAGTGTTCGGCGCCGAGGCCGCGGATATCGCGGGCGCGCCGACGGTGTCGAGTGCTTCCTCCTCCAACTCGTCCGCGTCGCCACGACTGCCGGCGACGTCGCTGTCCATCTCTTCGTCCTTATCCTCCGACTCGTCCGACTCGTCGGAATCTTCGAGGTCGCCCTCTTCCTCGTCCTCGTCCTCCTCGTCGTCCGGATTCTCCCACAAACTCTCGGAGTCAGGCCGGCGGATTCTTCCTCCCCAGCCACTTTCGTCGTCTTCGTCTTCGTCTTCGTCGAACGACCCGCCACCACCACCGTAGCCCAGATCGTCCATGTCATCGTCACCATCGGAGAACTGCGGCGCTGCGAACAACGTGTAGTCGTGCGGCATGACCGTCTCCTGTAAAAGTGTCGCCAGCGTGTCACCACAACCGTTCGCGGCCTGTTCATCCGTACATCGGCGTTTCGCGCCCCATCCTCGCCGCTCACGGTATGCCTCATGCCTCGCTCAGCAGCGCATGCACGCACATGCTCGCGCACACCCAATACCATACACCGCGCCCGTCGTCAAGCGTCAGGACGCGGAAGCGCGCGAAAAGTAAAGCGTATAAGGCCTGCGCAACAGGTAGTACGACAAACAAAAAGGAGAGCGACGTCTGTCCGCTCTCCCTTCTGCCTATGGTCGAACACTGCCTCGAGCGACGTCAGTCGCCGGCCGGTGCCGGCGCCAACGATGCCGATTCACGGCCGCGTCGACGCGAACGCACCCACTCCACTGCGTCGTCAAACAGCGTGTATACCACGGGAACCACGAACAGTGTGAGTACGGTGGAGGTGATCAGTCCACCAATTACTGCACGTCCCATCGGTGCCCGTTGCTCTGCCCCCTCGCCGATCGCGATCGCTAGCGGCAGCATGCCGAATATCATTGCGGTCGTCGTCATGAGAATCGGTCGCAGACGAACACGGCCGGCACTCAGCAGCGCCTCCCTCTGGCTGTGTCCCGACTCCCGTTGCTGGTTAGTGAAGTCGATTAACAGAATGCCGTTCTTCGTCACCAGACCCATCAGCATAATGATCCCGATCATCGTGAAGATGTTCAGGTTGCCGCCGGTTATGAGAAGGGCGAGGGCCACGCCGATGAAGCTCAGAGGCAGCGCCAGCATGATCGCCAACGGCTGGAGGAACGAGCCGAAGAGCGATGCCAGAATGAGATAGATGAAGACGACGGCCAGAATGAGCGCCTCCAGAACGTAGCCCTGAGTCTCCTCCAAGTTCTGCACGTCGCCCTTGAAAACCGTCCTGTAACCGGCGGGAAGCCCCACCGCATCGATCGCCTCGCGGGCCGACTTTGCCACGTCGCCCATCGCGTAGCCGGGCAGGATGCCGGCGGAGATGGACACCTGACGCTCGAGGCTACTGCGCTCGATCTGCTGCGGACCGGTGCCGGCAGTCACTGTCGCCACCTGGCCGAGCGGTATCGCTGCTGCCCGACCGGTACGGAGATCCACATTGGTGCCCTGGATGACGATACCTGCCACGTCATCCACCGAGGTACGCATGGAATCCGGATAGACCACGATCACATCGTGGCTGTATCCGAGAGCGTCCTCCCATTCGGTCGCCCGCTGTCCGGTGAACAGGGGCTGCAGCGTTCCAGCGATCGTCGCCAGACCGAGTCCAGCGGCCCATGCCTGCTCGCGATCCACGTGGACGTCCAACTGCGGCACGTCGCCCTCGTCGCTCGACGTTGGCTCGGCCATGCCCGGAACTTCGCGCATCGCTTCCAGAACCTGTTGGGCGGCGATCTTCAGCCGCGTTGGCTCCGGGCCCTGCACGTTGATCTGGATCGGCTGCCGGTAGCCGCCGAAGATGGTCGGCGTGCCGGTTATGTTCGCCTTTACTCCAGGGATCTTGCTCAACTGACCGCGCAAAGCCGTCTGGATGGCCTCCTGCGTGCGCTTACGATCGGCCTTGGGGGTGAGCTTCACGAACACTCGCCCGTTGGTGGGCGAACCGCTGAATCCGCCACCAATCGAGGTGTACGTGAACGCCACTTCAGGCTGTTCGCGCAGGTAACCGGCCAGGGCTCGACCACGATCCAGCGTGTAGTCCAGGCTGGAGCCCGGCGGCGTACGGTAGTTCACGTTGAACTCGCCGCCGTCGAAGTCGGGCATCCAGGTGAAGCCCAGCCGCGGCACGATTAGTAGCGCGATCGCCACCGACACGCCGGCAGCGACGAGGACGGTCGGCCGATGGTTAAGCGCCCAGTTCAGCCAGTGCGGATAGCGGTTGACGAGCCGATCGAACTGAACATTGAACGACCGCGCCCAGTGCCGCGGCGACAGGTAGCGGAACCGTCCGCGACTGGCAACTCCATGCCCGCCCGTCTCCCTGTTGTGCTCCACCTCGGGGTCGGGCCACACGCTGGAGAGCATGGGGTCGAGGGTGAAGGAGACGAACAGCGAGACGAGTACGGCCGCGGCGACGGTGACGCCGAACTGGAAGAAGATCTTTCCGATCTGGCCGCCCATGAAGGCCACCGGGATGAACACGGCGATGACGGCGAACGTCGTGCTCACCACCGCCAGTCCGATCTCGCTCGTCCCTTCCTTGGCCGCCGTGTGATGGTCCTTACCCATCTCCAGATGCCTGACGATGTTTTCTCGCACTACGATCGCATCGTCGATAAGTAGACCGATGGCCAGCGATAGAGCGAGCAGCGTCATGGTGTTCATTGTGAAGCCGAACACCCACATGGCGAAGAACGCCGAGATGATGCTGATGGGGAGGGCCAGCCCGGTGATGACTGTGGAGCGCCAGGAGTTAAGGAAGAAGTAGATGATGATGACGCAGAGCATCGCACCCAGCACGAGCTCGTGCTGCACCGCCTCCAGCGACGCCTTGATACGCCGTGAATCGTCGCTGACCTTGATCAGCTGAACGTCGGCGGGCAGTTCCTGCTGCAACTCATCCAGCACCGCGCTCACGCGGGCGGCCACGTCGACCGTGTTGGAGCCCGATATCTTGAGAACCTCCAGCGACACCGCCGGAGTACCGTCCAGCATTGCTGCACTCCGCGGCTCGGCCACTCCATCAACGACACGGGCCAGGTCGCCGATTCGCACCGGGGAGCCGTCGCGCACGGCCACCGTGATGTCGGCGAACGCCTTCGGGTCCACGATGCGGCCCGTCACGCGCACCAGGCGCTCGGAGTCGCCGCTGCGCACGCGGCCGGCGGGCACGTCCTGATTCTCGCGCTGCAGCGCGGCCATCACCTGCGGCGGCGATATGCCGTACGCACGCATCGACGTCGGGTCCAGCTCCACCCTGATCTGTCGCTCCGCGCCTCCCACGATGTTGACGCCGCCAACGCCGGGAATTGCCTCCAGCCGCGTTGAGATTACCTCGTCCGCCATGTCGGTGAGCTCACGCAGGGGGCGCTCGCCGCTCTGCGCGGCAATCGACATGATCGCCCGGTCGTTGGGGTCGAAGCGGAGGATCGTCGGATCTTCCACTGTCTGCGGTAGCTGGCGACGCAGACGGGCGACCTTGGCCTGGACGTCCTGCAGCGCCTCGCCAACCTTAACCCCGAGTTGGAGACGAACGCGGACCATCGAGCTCCCCTCGCGGGAGGTCGATGTCACCTCGTCCAATCCCTGAACAGTGTTCAAGGCCTGCTCGATCGGTCGCGAAACCTCGCGTTCCACCACCTCCGGCGAGGCGCCAGGATAGGCGGTCTGGACCATCACGATCGGGTAGGACACATCAGGGTACTCGTCCACGGCCAGTCGCTTCAGTGCCACGGTGCCGAGGACGACCAGCGCCACCATCATCATGGTGGCGAATACCGGCCGCTTGATCGAGACGTCGGAGAGAAACATGGAATGCGGGGTGGTGAGACTCGGAAGGAAGTGTCCTTCCGGATGACCGACTATCTGATATCAGGACGGCGGGCGAGCGTATCGGGCGCGGCGCTGATGGAGTCGCTTCGGGACGTCGTCGTCTCCCGTTCGCCCACTATCTGAACCTGCGAGCCGACCCCGATGGAACCAACGTTGCCTACCACCACCCGATCCCCGACGGCGACCCCGTTGGTGATCTGGGCGATCCCGCGAACCCCGTCCACTATCCCCACCTGCACCTCGGCGCGCTCCAGGCGGTCGCCGTTAATGCGGTAGATGAACGGAGCCTCGTTGTCGCCCGACTGCCTAACCGCGGCGACGGGGACGAGAACGGCATCGGGAATCACCTGCCCGATGATGCGGCCGGTGGCAAAGGTGTTCCCCTTTAACCGGCCGCCCGGATTGGCTACCTGAACGTAAACAGTCACGGCCCGGGTAGCCGTGTTCACGGTCGGGCTCACCCGCGCGACGCGGCCGTCCAGCGGCTGCCCGTCAGCGACGAACCGAACAGGCTGACCGGGACGGATATCGTTGGCCACCCGCGCCGGCACGTCGGCACGAAGCTCCAACTGGTCGTTGCGAACGACCGTGAACATCGCCGCGCCACGAGCGACGTGCTCGCCTCGCTCCACCATCCGCTGGCCGACAACGCCAGCGGTAGGAGATAGTACACGGGTGTCGGATTCCTGGCGACCGGTGCTGCGCAGGCGCGCCTCGGTAGCGGCCAGGCGAGCCTGGGCGGCGACCGCATCCTGCTGGGCGGCGCGATAGGCCTGCTCCGATATGGCACCGGCCTGGAAGAGCTCCTGCGACTGCTCGGCGTTCCACTTTGAAGTCGCCAGAGCACTCACCGCCGACGCTCGATCCGCCTCAGCGCTGGCCCGGTCGCTCTCTTCCTGGGCGGATTCGAACCGAGCCAGAAGCTGACCCTGGTTGACCCGTTCACCCTCGCGCACAAGTACCGACTGCAGGTCACCCTCCAGCCTTGCCCGAACTGTCACCTGCTCGATCGGCGTCAGGTCTCCGGTCACCGCAGTGCCGGCCTCAATGGCGCCGCTCTCGGCGATCGCCACGTCGCTGGCCGCCAGGACCACCATCGAAGAGCCGGGCCCGCCTGGCCCACCAGGACCACCCTTACCTCCTCCCTGACCGGCGGATGCCGCTGAACCGGCGGCCCCGGCCTCGGCTGACGCATCGCTGCCGCCGCAGCCGGCGGCGGCGAGCACCAGCGCGACGAGGATGACTGCTGGACTGGCGTTAAAGAGGTGGCGTGGAAGTCGAGACGGGAGCATCAGTAGGTGGCACGGATTGGGAAGGCGCATTGCCGGCCGCGGGAAGGGACGGGATTGGCCGTCCCTCCGCTCGCGCCAGCTCGGCTGCCGCAAGGTAAAGGTCGACGGCGGCGCGGGCGGCGTTCGTCTGGGCTGTGAGTCGCAGGAGTTGGGCGTCGCTCGTTTCGAGCTGGGTGCCCAGTCCTCGGGTGAAACGGAGAGAAGCCAATCGGTACGTCTCGTCGGCCTCGTCTACTGTCTGCCGCTGCGCGGCATAGGTCGCCCCGGCGCGCTCGAGCTGGCGACGAGCGCGAGCGATCTCTACCGCCACTACCTCGCGCTGCTGGTCCAACTGCAGGTCGGCGATACGTGCCTGGGCCTGCGCCGTCTGGATATTGGCGCGTGTGCGCAGGCCGTCGAACAGCGGCCAACTTACCGCCACCTGGAGCGAGCGGTCGGAAAACCATCCGCCGTTCTGCTGCGTGCAGAGGCGGTCCGGAGCCGAACCGGGTGGGCATGAAACTGGGTCCAGGCGGCCGATCTGCGTTGGAACGTTCCGGAAGAAGCCGCCGGGCGGAAAGGCCAGGTAGCCAATAGTCGCCGCGACCGAAACCGTCGGTAGCAGGTCGGCGCGGGCGACGCGCACACTAAAGTGACGCGCCTCGGCGGTCAAACGGGCCGCTCGCACGCTGCCGCGCTCATCGGCCGCGTCCATAAGCGTCTGGCCGACCGGTCCCACAACCTGGCCGCCCGGAGCAGCACCTTCACTAACCGACGCCACGGCGGCGGCCACCGCCTCTCCATCCAGTACCGTGGTCAATCGCACTGGCCGCTCAAGCGGCAGATTGAGCAGGCGCTTCAGCTCGATCAGAGCCAGATCACGATCATTCCTCGCTTGGATGACCAACGGCTCAAGGTTGGCCCGCTCGACGCGCGCGCGGAGTACGTCGTAGCGAGCCGCCCGTCCACCGCTCTCAAGCTGCTGCACCTGGGCCAGCCGATCGTCGGCAAGGGCGAGGTTGCCTTCCTGAATCACCACCAGTCGATCGGCGAGGAGTGCGCCCAGATAGGCACGCTGGACATCCAGGGTGACCGTCCGGCGAGTTTCCTCGGCGGTGAGCACGGCGGCGTCACCGACACGGTTGGCGGCACGGGCGGCAGAGACCACGCGTCCGCCCTGGAAGAGCGTCTGCGAGACGTTGGCGCCGGTGTTGTAGGTGTTGGACTGACCGAAGATGGAGCCGACCGCCTGCGCGCGGGCGTTCTCCAACTGGTGCGAGTACGTACTCGACAGCCGCAGTTGTGGCAACCCGGTGGCCCGCGCTCCCAGTATCTGGGCGCGGGCGACGTCCACCAGGGCCCCGGCAAGACGGACTTCGTCGCCGACCTCAAGTGCGCGAGTTACCGCGGCGTCGAGGGATATGGATACGGTGTCGCCAGGCGGTGACCCCGACACCCACTGGGCTTCGACGGTCGAAGGGTCGCAGGCGAGGCCGCAAATGGCGATGAGCGCCGGGAAGACAGGCGCAAATTGAAATGATCGGACCTTCATGGTGCTCGTGGTACGCCAGAAAGTTGGAAAACGTTGGCCCGGCAGGGCTTCCAAGGCCACGCGTTACGCAACCTGTACCATTACCCTACGAGTCGTCGACGTCGATAAGGATCGTCGCGTGTTGACGCTCCACAACTGCGCGCAGGGCGGCGAGCACGACCGGATCCACAAGATGATCCTGTTCGGTTTCCAGGAAGTGGAGAGTCTGCTCTGGAGTGAGCGGTTTGCGATAGGGCCGTAGCGAGGTGAGTGCGTCGAAGGCGTCGCAGGCGCAGAGGATCCGGCCGCCAAGCGAGATCGCCTCTCCGGCCAGCCCGCGAGGGTAGCCATGGCCGTCCCAGTGCTCATGGTGGTCCTGCACATACTGCAGCCCGGCGCCGATGATGTGCCGCAGCGGAGCCAGTATCTCCACTCCAACTCTCACGTGGTCCTTCACGTGCTCATACTCATCCGGATTCAGCCTACCGGGCTTGTTCAGCACTTCTTCCCGCACACCTATCTTCCCCACGTCATGCAACCGGCCGGCCAGGCGGATGTCTTCCACAAGTGCTGTCGGCAGCCCCATCTCCTCGGCCACGGCAGCACCAAGGTCCGCCACCCGTTGTGAATGGCCCCGCAGGTAGACGTCCTTGGCCTCCTGGGCGTTAATGAGCGTCTCGACTATGCTAACCGTTAAGGCGCGCAAGGCCGCCTTCTCCTGTTCCAGCTCGGTTGTCCGAGTGGCGACCTCCGCTCGGATACGGCGCTCCATCTCACGACGATCCATCGCCTGCCGCCGGCGCTGGAGCACGCGCTTCATCGCGCCCTCCAGATCGTTCAGCTCGATGGGCTTCATCAGGTAATCCATTGCCCCGCCGGACAGCGCCTCGGTGGCCGTGGGCGCATCGTTGACAGCGGTCAGCATCATGATCGCCACGTCTTCGTCCAGCTCGAGCGCCAGCGGCACCAACTCCACGCCGGTCATGCCCGGCATGCGTACGTCGCAGAGCACCACCGAATACGACGATTGGCCCAGCAAAGCCAGCGCCTCCACTGCTCCGGACGCTGTGTCGACCGAGTAGCCGCGGGTGCGCAGGAACTTGCCCAGCGCGAGACGAATCGTCTCCTCGTCGTCCACCAGGAGCACACGTGGCGGACCCTTTTCACTGGGAAAAGGCCCGGACGGAAAATCGATCGGCGCCAGGACATCCCTCATGAGGTCACGTCTGGGCCATTCCGGTGTGGCGGCGAGGGGAGTGTGATGCGGAACGTAGTCCCACCGCCGGGGTGGCTCGCTACAGTGATCCCACCGCCGTGCGCCTGAACGATTCCGTAGCTCACGCTGAGTCCAAGGCCTGTGCCCACGCCGGGCGGCTTGGTGGTGAAGAACGGTTCGAAGATGTGGCGCTGGGTCTCCGCATCCATCCCCGCACCGGTGTCTGCAATTTCCACGATCACTTGCTCCCCTTCGGCTCGCGTTCGCAACGTCAGTCGCCGTTCTTCCGACCCATGCATCGCGTACTCGGCGTTGACGAGCAGGTTAAGCAGCACCTGCTGAAGCCTCTGCTCGTCAGCGACCACTAGCGGCGCGTCGGGGGCAAGATCGAAGTCCACGGCAATACTTTCCGTCCGCAGCGTGTAGGTGCGCAGTCTAAGCGTGAGTTGGACCAGTGAGTTGATGTCCACCTGCTCCAGATGCGCGTCTGTCTTGCGAGAGAAGAGAAGTAGGTCGCGGATAACGCTTCCCGCCCGGTCCGCTTCACGCTTGATCAGTCGCACCGACTCATTCTGCTCCTCGTTCAGCGGTTCTTCAAGCAGCAACTGGGCGAACGCCGAGATGCCGGTGAGGGGATTGTTCAGCTCATGCGCCACTCCAGCGACCAGGGAGCCGAGGGCGGCGAGCTTCTCGTGCTGGCGGAGTTGCTCGGCCACCCGACGCTCCTCAGAGAGATTGCGCATGCCCAGCACTTCGCCCACCAGCTGGCCCTCGTCGTCCCGGATCGCCGCTCTGGTGACGCTGACCGGGAAGGTGCTGCCGTCGCGCCGATAGTGAACCAGCGGCTCGGCGGGTACTGCCGGGATAGAGCCGCTACGTGTGGTCGAACGGCCCACATCGTTGGAGGACGTGGCCGTTGCAGCGGTGGGAGCAAGGGTGCCGACGCCGATCAACCGTTCTACCGGGAGCCCTGTGAGCTCGTTCTGCGGGTAACCATACTCTCGTACCGCCGCCTCGTTGGCGTATCGTACCTGGCCTTCCGGGTCGAGCACTAGCACCGGCTGGTCCATCGTCGCCAGCGCTGCCGCAAGCATCTGCTCGCGCTCCATCCGCCGGCGCTCTTCCTCATTCAGGAGGAGCATGTCGAGCGCAAGCGCGACCGGCGCGGCCAGTCGAAGCAGGGCCTCGCGGCTCTCCCCGGTGAGAATGGTGCCGGTGGGAGTACCGGAGACCAGCATTCCGATGACGCGCTCACGAGCGACGAGGGGGACGAGTTGACCGGCTATCCTTGGCTGCACCAGCTCGGGTCCGGGAAGGACGGCTACGGAGAGATCGACCAGTTCAGTTATCTCCGGCGGGCGGAGGAAGCGAGCCAGGCTTTCCCGCGTGGGTCTGATCGCGTCCTGATATGGTCGTCCCACGCCCAGTGTGCCTACGTATTCCAGTTGATCGCCGGGCCTGATGACGGCTAACGCCTTGCCAAGGCTGGGCACGACACGCTCAACCACGGCCAGCAGTTGGTCGGCGACTGCCCGGACGGTGGATGCTCCAAGAGCCAGCCGGGCAATTTCCGCGGAAGCCTCGGCAAGCTCGCGTTCCCGCTGCTCGGCGCCGAACAGGCGCGCCAGCTCCAGCGCCGCACCGGCCTGACGAGCGATGATCGCCACAAGGTCGGCGTCGTCGAGGGAATAGGCGTCGGCACGATACGACTGCACGTGCAGCACTCCCAGCACGCGAGAGCCATGGCGGATCGGTGCCACGATTCCGGCCTCGGCGCGATGCCACTCTCGCCCAGGCTCCGGCCGGGACGTCGAGCTCCAGCTCCATATCGGCGGCCGCTCACGCAAGGGGATGTCGCGGCGGCAGGCCTCGGCGGCGACTGCATCGCGCGCTGACGAATTCGGTATCGACTCCGCCGCCAACCGTCGGCCGTCCACCATTACATACTGCGGGTCGAAGCTGGCTGCCTCGCTGTCGGCGGCGAGCACAGCAAATGCCGGCGCGTCCACGACGGAAGCGACCGCCCGCTGCAGCTCGGCGTAAACCTCCTCGATGTCGGTGCGGGCGATGGCCTGCTGCACCCGGGCGACGGCAATCAGGCGTGCCGCGCGTCGCTCAAGGTCCGACACGAGTGCGGCGTTCCGCATAGCCATCGCTATCTGTGCGGCGAAATCGATCAGCAGGTGCCGTTCCCCAAAGTCGAACTTCTGTCGACTGCGGTAACAGAGCACGAGTACGCCGCGCGACTGGCCCCCGGCTTCCAGCGGTATTACCGCATAGGCGAGAGACTCGTTAAGCGGGAGCCGAGATGCCGCGTCGGCGTTGGCCGGCGCCAACATATCCGCCACGAAGCATGGCACGCCGGAACGCAGGACTATCCCGGTGTCCAGCTGCCAGAACCGGCGGATCATCTCTTCCTTCTGCGGCTGCGCAATGTCGCCGTGGCTTTCAGTCAATTGCCCAGAGCTCGGATCGGCCAGCAGCACGCAGGCGCCGCTAGTGCCGAGGACAGTCCGAGCTATACGAGCCGCGCCTTCGTAGACGGCACTGGTGGTAACGCTGCTCGTGAGCGCCGCGGCGGTATCAGCGATGATCCCGGTATGGCGGGCGGCCCTGGCAGCAGCTGAGTACAGACGGGCGTTCTCAACGGCGATTGCAGCGTGGTCGGCAAGCTCCGCTAGCACTGTCTCGTCGCGCTCGTTGAAATCTCGGGTGATTCGTCCGCTCACCGTAACCGCCCCGATCGGCCGGCCGCCAATTAGCAGAGGCGCCGATATCACAGTGTCGCGGAAGGCGCTTGCAGAGTTCGCGCCTGTTTCTACCATGTCCCGGGCGAGCGTCGGCCACCGTTGGTCGTCGCTGGCTGTGCCGCAGATACGAACCGGGCGGGCAGCACGAATTGCTTCTCCGCTGAAGCTGAGCGCGACCGGTAATCGCTGGCCGACGACGAGGCTGCAGTCGCCGTGCACCCCAGCCACCACGAGATCGTCACCGTCCAGAGTGAAGAGGGAGCCGTGATGTCCGCCCAGCAGTTCGACCGCATGCCTGGCTACGAGACCTACAATTCGGTCGAACTCGAGCGACTGGTTCAGTTCGCGGACGACCGACGAGATGCTCGGTATGCCGCGTTGCGGCAATGAGAAGAGCACCGTGACCATTCTAGCGACTGGCGACAGTCGGCAGAGTCGTCCTTCAAATGGATGCGCGCTCCCGTCGTGCGGTAGCCGGAGCTGGGCTGGCTGACCGTCGCTGAGTGCCCGGGCGAGGGCGTGATGAAGGGGCTCTTCCAGAGCGGCCGGCAGCAACTCGGCCAGCGAACGTCCGACCAGCTCCACCGCCGACTGGGACTGGCTGAGCGCTCGAGCTGCCGAGTCGTTAGCGTATGCGACCCGGCCCGTGGCATCCACGCAGACGAGGTCCCCGGCTACGAAGTCGCCGATGTCCGCGAGGACGGACAGGTTGAAGTCCGTCGGATCGCTGTCCCTTCCGGGTGGAGTTGAAGGAGGCAGGGCGCGCTGGGGAAACGGAGAGTCGACGTCGGATGGAGCGGTCCACGTCGCCCGACTGGGGCGACTATCCGGGGCGTCCCGACTGGCAGACGATCCGGAGCGGCAACTGTCACTCATCCGATGCTGATGGCGCGAGCCGCAGCTCTCAGTGGACTCGCGCCAGTAGAGAAGTCATTTAGCCCGTCGTCGAGCCTCGGTGAGAGCGATGTTGATGTCGTTCTGATGTGCGTCGTATTCCGGTCGTTCCTGAGCCAGTTCCGCCGGTGCGGCGGCCACCAGCTCGCGGGCCAACTCGGCGCGCCGAGCCTCGTTCTTCCGTAGATCTGCCACCCGGCCCGCCAGCACCAGGCCAAGCAGGTGCTTCGGGTTCTCCTGGAGCAGCGTGTCAGCCTGCGCCTCGGCCAGATCGAGCGATCCAGTGAGCTCGAGGATGCGACCCAGGTCATAGCGCCGCAACGGGTCCATGGCCGGAAGCATGGCGTAGGCTTCGATCGCCATCGGAGACATGTTCTGGACGAATTCGCTGTCCCCGGCCTCGTACTTCTCCATGATACGGTTGAAGAGCCGATCGGCACGCTCCTCGGGTGACATGTTGGAGATGTCCGGAGCTGGCCCACCGCCAGCGCCGCCGGCGCCGCCAGCAAACGGTCCGGCCAGCGGACCGGCAGCCACCGGAGCGGCCCCGCCTGCTGTCTGCCGCTGGGCGCTGAAGTGCTGGGCCGCGACGTAGGCGCCAAAGGCGAGCAGGGCTATCGCCGCGAACGCCCACGGCAGGGCGGTGGAACTGCTGTTGGCGGCCGCACTCGGGCGCGACGGCTGAGCGCCGGCAGCGGTGCCGCAACGATGACAGAAGCTGGCGCCCGGCGTCAGAGTAGCCCGGCATCCGGCGCAGGACGCCCCGTCTACCGGGGTGCCACATTGTGCGCAGAATCGGCCGTCCGTCTTCGTCCCACAACTGGGGCAGGCGGCGGCTCGAGAAGAAGTCGAGGTCATACTGGATAAGCTAACGCGCTAGCGGCCACGGGGAACGGTGGTCGTCCGCCCCATGGCCGCAGCTTCTTCTACTTCTCGCGCCCACGTCGCTCAGGATTCCGATGGCGCCCCGGCGACGGTGGCGACTGCCTTACTTGGTGGGCTTCGAAATCTTCTCGATCGTCCGCTCAGACTTGCCGTCGCTCTTTGCCTGCAGAACGATGTCGGCCTGGGCCACTATACCGACCAGATTGCCATTCTCGTCAATGATCGGAACGCGACGCAGCTGCTCCTTGCCCATCAATTCCATTACGGAGTCCACGCTGTCGTTCGCGCCGCACGTATGGGGCATGCCGCTCATCGCCTCACTGACCTTCGTGCCCTTAGTCTCCCGTCCATCGGCCACAACTCGAATCGCGATATCCCGGTCGGTGATGACGCCGACAAGCTTACCGGAGCCGTTGGCTTCCACCACCGGGATAAGTCCAACGTCCTGCTCCTTCATCAGGCGCGCCGCATCCTGAAGGCTGGCATCGGGCGTGGTGGTACTCGGCGTGCTAGTCATGATCTCGCTGGCTTTCATAAGCTGACTCCTGGTTTTAAGCGGTTGAAGAAGGGCGATCGAGCAGCGGATGGCACCCTGTTGACGTTCCAGCCGCGGTTGATGAGGTTCGCTCTCTTGGGCTTGTTAGAAGGCAAGGGATGTGCCCGGCAGGCCGGAAGCCGTTCCCCTCTCTCTGTCCGCGGCTTATCCTCAGCCCGTTCGGGAGCCGCCCGCATGCATGGCTTTCATCGCGCTCCAATACTCTTCCTCCCTCCCCACCGTGTCTCCTTCACGCTCCCTCCTTCCCGACCTGGCCGGCGTAAGCGCTGCAGACCTGCTCGAGCTGGCTGAGCGCAATAGCGTGCGGTTCCTGCGCCTCCAGTTCACCGACATCCTCGGCGTCAACAAGAACGTAGAGGTGCCGGCGTCACAGTTTGAAAAGGCGCTCCGCGGCGACATCACCTTCGACGGCTCCTCGATCGAGGGGTTCGTGCGCGTGGAAGAATCGGACATGCTCCTCAGGCCAGATCTGTCGACCTTCCAGATCTATCCATGGAGTGACCCGGAGAGTCGTGTAGCGCGCCTCATCTGCGACGTCACGAAGCACGATGGCACCGCGTTCGAAGGCGATCCGCGGCGTGTGTTGAAGCGACAGGTTGAGCGGGCGGCAGCCATGGGATTCACCATGTACGCCGGGATGGAAGCCGAGTTCTTCATGTTCAAGCGCGGTCCTAACGGTGAGCCCACCACTACCACTCACGATGTAGGTAGCTACTTCGACCTCACCCCAGTGGATCTCGGTGAGGACGCGCGTCGGGCCATTGTTGACGTGCTGGAGTTGATGGGATTCGAGGTAGAAACGGCGCACCATGAGGTGGCCCACGGCCAGCACGAGATCGACTTCCGCTACGCCGATGCGCTGAAAACGGCCGACAACATCATGACGTTCCGCTTCGTCGTGCGACACGTCGCCCAGCAGTTCGGCCTGCACGCCTCGTTCATGCCGAAGCCCATATTCGGCCAGAACGGGAGCGGAATGCATACCCACCAGTCGCTCTTTCGCGACGGTGAGAACGCTTTCTACGACGCCGACGCCGAGTGGCAGCTATCGCGAACGGCACTGCATTACGTGGGTGGACTGCTCAAGCATGCGCGTGGCTTCTGCGCCATAACCAACCCACTCGTCAACAGCTACAAGCGACTCGTACCGGGGTTCGAGGCACCGGTGAACGTTGCCTGGTCCATGCGCAATCGATCGCCAATGATCCGGGTGCCCGAGCGCCGTGGCGCCGGTACGCGGCTCGAGCTTCGGACCCCCGATCCGTCAGCCAATCCATACCTGGCGCTGGCGGTCCAACTGGCGGCCGGCCTGGATGGCATCGAGACAGAGGCTGACTGGCGCGAGCCGGTGAACACCAACATCTGGGAGATGTCGTACCGGGAGCGCCGCCGTCTGCGTATAGACGATCTTCCGAGTAACCTCGCCGAGGCGTGCGACGAGTTGGAGAAGGATCGGGAGATCCAGGCCGCGCTGGGGCCGCACGTCACCGAGTATTTCCTGGCCGCCAAGCGTGAGGAGTGGCGCGACTACATAACCCAGGTCACGTCGTGGGAGATGCGGAACTACCTGGCGAAGTACTGATCCATCGGCGCGGCGCCTGACAACCTTAATCGCGTTGCCTGTCTGTGGCCGACTGGATCAGCTACCGCGGTAGGTGGAGTAGAAGTACGGCGTAACAGTGATCGGAACGTGGTAGTGCTGGGCAGCGTTTCCGATACCGAAGCGGACGACCACCATATCCAGGAACGGCGTCACGTCGGTTCCTGTCTGTTTCGCCGGCATCGCCGGCTTAGCCGACATCGCGGGGCTGCCAGACTGACTGGCATCCGCGCGGCTGAAATAGTCGCCGATGCCGAAGACGATCTGGTAGGTGCCTGTCTTCATCTCAGCCGGCCCCAGCAACTGCCCCACCCGCCCGTCGGCATTGGTGGTGTCAGTCTTTACCAACGTTCCGGTCTCGCCGTTCATGCGGTAGAGGCGGACGACAACGCCACGACCTGGAATGCCACGCGTGACATCCAGGACGTGGGTAGACAGGCCTGCTTCGGGCTTCTGAGCCCGAAGCGACACGGCGCTTGTAACGACCAGCAACGCCACCATTAGGGATCTCATCATATCCCCGCTTCAGGCAATTCGAGGGCCATTTAAACCCTGATGAGGTCGCTGTTCGCGTGGTTGCTTCCGGGTTCGCCGGCCGCTTCTGCCCGAGCATGCTGGTCCTCTATAACAAGCTCTAGCGACAGGCTAACTCACACCGCGAACAACATCTCGCGGTACTTGGGAAGCGGCCACAGCTCGTCGGCGATCACAACCTCGATTGCGTCGCAGGATTCCCGCAACCGGCGCAAGCTCTCAGCGCCATCGCCGGTGAGACGGCAGGCCTGCGCATACTCGTCGCCGTGCAGAGCGTCGATCTCCCGCAGCAGGGCTCCGTGTTCAGCCCGCCTGGTCTGCAACGTCTCCACCAGTGCGCCGATCTGGTTGGCCGCAGCCAGCTGCGGTATCACGATGATTCCGGCCGCGCGCGCCTGCGCGGCACCGTTCGCCAACATGCCAAGGTATGTGTAGGAGGCCGGTAGGATCATCGTGTCCACCAACTGCTCGATCATGTTCATCTCGATCATCATGTCCATCACGTAGCGCTCGATTCGCACGTGATAGCGCGCCTGCAACTCTCGATCGGTGAGTATGCCGAGGGAGGTGAGGGTGGCGCGACTGGAATCGGTGATCAGCTCGTTCAACGCCTCCGGTGCGCTGGGCCGATTGGGGAGACCGCGACGGGCCGCCTCATCCACCCACTCGGAAGAATAGTTATTCCCCTCAAAGCGGATCGCGGTCGACTCCTTGAATGCGCGGCGAGCGACTGCGAGCACCGCGTCATCCACCCGCGCACCGCCGTCCAGCGCGTCCCTCACCTGTATCCTCAATTCGTCGATCGCCTCAGCCACTGCGGCGTTGACCAACGTGACCGGAAAGGCCACCGAGGCCGAAGCACCCACCGCGCGAAACTCGAACTTCTGCCCGGTGAAGGCGAACGGCGACGTACGATTGCGGTCGGTGTTGTCCTGCTCCACTTCGGGCAACTTGGCCACGCCCAGCTTAAGCATCACATGAGTGGCGCTGCCGTTGGTCGCCTTGCCTTCCACGATGGCCTCGATCATCTCCGTGAGCATGCTGCCCATGAACACCGAAATGATGGCCGGCGGCGCCTCGCCAGCGCCCAGCCGGTGCTCGTTGCCCGACGTCGCAATCGCTGCCCGGAGGAGTCCGTTGTGCTTGTGCACTCCCTTCAGCACTGCGGCCAGAAAGATGAGGAACCGCAGGTTCTGGTGCGGCGTTCGGCCAGGCTTGAGAAGGTTCACGCCGTCAACTTCCGCCCGATCGCTGGCGATGGCCATGGACCAGTTGCAGTGTTTCCCAGATCCGTTGACGCCGGCAAATGGCTTTTCATGCAGCAATGCCTGTAGTCCGTGACGGATCGCCACCTTCCGTAGGATCGCCATGACGATCTGGTTGTGGTCGACGGCAATGTCGGTCTCCTCGAACGCCGGCGCCATCTCGTATTGGCTGGGGGCGACCTCGTTGTGCCTCGTCACTATCGGCACGCCGAGCCTGTAGAGCTCCTGCTCGACCTCGGCGATGCACGCCTGGATGCGCTCCGGGATACCGCCAAAGTAGTGGTCTTCGAGCTGCTGTCCGCGCGGCGGCTGGGCGCCCAGCAGGGTCCGGCCAGCCATCAGGAGATCAGGACGCAGCGCGTACTGGGCGCGGTCGATGAGGAAATACTCCTGCTCCACGCCGAGCGTGGTGTAGACGCGCTGAACGCCGCGCTCACCCATCAGTTCGAGCAGTTCGATTGCCTTCTGCGAAAGGACGTCCGAACTGCGTAGTAGCGGCGTCATCTCGTCCAGCGCCTCACCGTTGTAACCGATGAACACCGACGGTATAAAGAGCGTGCGGATCCCCGCCGACTCCACGATGAATACTGGACTGGACGGGTTCCACGCCGTGTAGCCGCGGGCCTCCCAGGTGGCTCGCAGCCCACCCGACGGGAAGCTCGACGCGTCGGGCTCGCTCTGGATCAATTGAGCCCCGGTGAAGCTCTCCATCGGCTCACGATCCTCGTCGAACGAGAGGAAGGCGTCGTGCTTCTCCGCTGTGAGCCCGGTCATGGGCTGGAACCAGTGGGTGAAATGTGTTGCCCCATGGCTCATCGCCCAGTCCTTCATCACCTGGGCGAGTACCGGCGCCACCTCCACGTCCAGCTTGTGCCCCTGCCTGATGCTACGCACCAGCGACTCGTACACGGCTCGTGGCAGCTTGTCGCGCATCTGGCGCGCGCCAAAGATGTTGCTGCCGAAATAGGAAGACGTCGGCGGCCGCATGGTACCGTCACTGGAGCGGGTGCCGTTGTGCTCGGCGATTCTGGGCGCGCGATAGGCGAGTTCCTGAAGGACGTTCCGGCGCGAGCTACTGGCAGACGAGGGCATTGGGGTTGGCGTCGAGTATGGGCGGAACTGTAGGCGACGAGTCCTGAACTAGACTCGGCCGACGTAATGTTAGCATTTTTCTGTTAAATCTGCAATAACAAATCCGAATTTCGGCCAATCCGTCACCCGATTGGTTGTGCTGTAGCATCTCGTGTGCAGAATATGCAATGTACGCGGGACGGAGCCATAATCTGGCGGGATCACCACGCACCGGAAGCCGAATGAAAGCCGAAGATTCTGGTGCTACGAAAGCGCCCCCTGAAATTGCCAACGGCTATTTCAGGGGGCGCCTTGCTCTGACGGACTGGACTGGGAACGGCGTACGAGATGTCTGCGCGGTGAACGTCGGCCGATCATCGACTCCGATGCCGGCGGCTGGACATCACTCGCCAGCGCCAACCACCGCCACGCACTGAATCTCGATCCGGGCGTCGAGGGCCAGGCCGCTCGCGGCGAGAGCCGTGCGCGCCGGCCGGTGCTTGGCGAAGAACGGGATGTACGCCTCGTTCATCGCCGGAACGTCCTTCATATCAGCGACGAATACCGTGCACTGGACGACGTCATCAATCGTCGCCCCGGCGCGCTGCAGTACGCCCGCCATGTTCGTCAGCGCCTGCTTGGTCTCGGGTACAATGCCGCCGGGGACGAGACCGCCTTCATTCGTGCCGAGTACTCCGGCCAGATAGATCGTCTGACCGACCTTCACACTTCTGGACAGCGTGCCGCTGGTACTGGGCTCGTTGAACTGGGCCTTCACCGGCTGTTGGGCGGCCAGCGGGCGCACTGCCGGCCCGGCGATCATCATGACGGCTAGGGCCAGCGCGGCGAATGGAAGCGCGACAGACGGGCGATGGGACTCGGACGGCTGGGTCATGCTTAAGTGGGGCTCGGGAAGGGGCGCTGGCGGAGCTGCTGGCGCCGATTCAGGCTTTGAGTTCACAACCCGGTAATTTGGCCACTGTGACCGCCAGCGCACAGCGAGGCACCTCACAGATGGCGCAAACCCGGCGCGACGTCTCCCCGCCAGCCGTTACGGCTACTGACCGCGCTGACCGGATTTGGCCGACGCTGCCTTGGGTGGAATGTGCGATGGCTGCGGTCCACGCTTGAGCTTGCCAGCCGAAGACGGGTGCGCTGATTCGGGCAGCTTGCCGTCCTTGTCGCGATGGGGCTTCCGTGAGAAATCGGGGATGTCACGTGATGACTTCTTCTTCATCTGCTCCTCCAGGGTGAGATTGGCGTCCGTGGCTCGGCTCGCCAGCGGATGACTTCTTCTTCATCTGCTCCTCCAGGGTGAGATTGGCGTCCGTGGCTCGGCTCGCCAGCGGAGATTCCTTCCCGCATGCAGCATACCCGCAAGGGTCGTGTCTGGTTGCAACATGGCGGCTGCTCCCATCCGAGTCTTAATCGCGGTCGCAATGGCGACACCGGTAATTTGGACGCCGCCGGCACCAGTCAGTCGCTCGCGGTAGTCAAACCGAGACCGCCCGGCAGCGGAAAACTGCTCGGCGCGCGGCTCACTGTTCCCGATTCAGCTTCGCCGAGCTATGAGTTCGATCTCCACCGATGCGCCCAACGGCAGTCCCGCCACGGCGACTGTGGTGCGGGCTGGGTATGGTGCCGAGAAGCAGGAGCCATAAGCCTCGTTCATGGCCGGGAAATCGGCCATGTCGGTGAGGTAGACGTTGCACTTGACGACGTCGTCCATCGTCAGGCCGGCGTCCACCAGCACGGCC
>CAJDVF010000068.1_pt1 | contig 23379 bp, 17 predicted proteins | sample 7391391 | NCBI WGS metagenome assembly CAJDVF01 (sample SAMEA7055697, study PRJEB34461) | soil metagenome | biome: terrestrial ecosystem; feature: Peninsula; material: soil | place: Antarctica | collected 2016 | reverse complement strand
GAAGTGGGAGAGCAGCCAGTGTGCGGTGGACACCGGTTGGGCGCGCTGGAGGTGGGTGTAAGCAGGCATGATTGCGTCCTGCAGTTCACTCGCCCGGTCTACCATCACCTGCTGTAGGGCGGCGATGGCGCTGTCCAGCCGGCTGCAGGCATCCATCGTCCAGAGGCGCGTAGCGGTGGCCACCTGGTCGTTGCGGCTGCGCCCGGTGTGCAGCCTGGAGGCGACCGCTCCCACTTCCTCGTGAAGGAGACGATCGATCATGGTGTGGATGTCTTCGTCGTCTGCCTCTGGCTCGGCACCGGCAGCGAGTCGTTCACCGACCTGATCGAGACCTTTCTCCAGCGACTGGCTGTCTTCCAGCGTGAGTACACCTCCCTGCCAGAGCGCCATCGCCCATGCCTTTGACAGCTGGATGTCGAATGGCCAGAGCCGGAAGTCGGTGCCGATGGACCTGTTCAGTCGATCGAGCGCCTCGGCCGGGCCGGTGGCGAAGCGTCCGCCCCAGAGCTTGTGGGAAGGGGTGCCGGTTGTCATCTGGGGTCTCTGGAGGTGAAGGCTGGTGGGATCAGGAGTGCATGACGCGTGCTGCGTCAGTCGCGATTGCGGGGCTCGGCTGCGGACTAACGGTGGCGTTGTGCGACGTGGAACAGTTACCGAATGTGGCTTGTTGTTGGCGTTGTTCTTTTATGGCTTCGTGTCTTTGTGGTTCTGTTGTTTTTGGTTTTTGTTTTTTGATGTCGTCGCTGTTCTGGCTTTGGGCCCCTTGCTCTTGCGCGTCGCGTTCTTTATCGACGCCAACCATGCTGTACGCGGGCGTGCGACTTTCACGGGCTGAACGATGACAGCAACTGCGGCATACAGGCACGCAGTTGCTGTCAGGGTCAGTAGCGTTCGTGTGCCGTCAACCAGTTGGACGTCGGTAGACGCTCGACCACCGATGACAGCCAGACGCGCTCTCCAGGGTTAAAGCCCGGAGAGGGCGTCTGGTTTAGCTCAGTCGGCTCCTACGAGCGTATTCGCGCTCTCGGCGGCGGCGGCATCGGCGCGAGCGGTCAGTTCCTGATCCTTGAGCGCGCGTACACGCTGTGGGAGAGCGAAGAGACGGATGAAGCCTGCAGCGTCTGACTGCTGGTACACGTCGTCCTCGCCGAAGGTGACGAACCGCTCGTCGTAGAGAGCCTGATCGCTCTGCCGGCCGACGATGATTGCCGAGCCCTTGAAGAGACGCAGTGTCACGGTTCCCGAGACACGACCCTGAACAACATCGATGAAGGCGTCGTGGGCTTCGCGCTCGGTGGTCCACCAGCGGCCCTCGTACACCAGGTCGGCGTAGCGCGGGGCGAGGAGGTCCTTCGCTGAGAGTGTGCGACGGTCGAGGACCAACTGCTCCAACTCGCTGAGCGCGGTGTAGAGCAGCGTGCCGCCGGGCGTTTCGTAGATGCCACGCGACTTCATACCCACCATCCGGTCCTCGACGATGTCCGCGCGTCCCACGCCGTGACGACCGGCGATCTCGTTAAGCAGCGTGAGCAGCGCCACACCGCCCAGCACGTCGCCGTTCACGGAGACTGGCGTACCCTTGTAGAAGCCGATCGTCACCTCTTCCGGGACGTCGGGCGCGAGTCGCGGGTCCACGGTAAGCATGAAGAGGTCGTCAGGCGGCGCTACGTTCGGATCCTCAAGCATCCCGCCCTCATGCGAGATGTGCCAGATGTTGCGGTCGCGCGAATAGATCTTGGCGGCCGTCGCCGTCACCGGGATGTTCCGCTCGGCAGCATAGGCGATGGCGTCCTCACGGCTGCGAATGTCCCACTCGCGCCACGGGGCGATCACCGGCAACTCGGGAGCGAAGGCAGCATAGGTGAGCTCGAACCGCACCTGGTCGTTCCCCTTACCCGTGCAACCATGAGCCAGCGCATCGGCGCCTATGCGCAGAGCCACCTCGGCCTGCCGACGAGCGATGAGTGGACGCCCCATGGACGTGCCAAGGAGATACTTACGACCATAGATGGCGCCCGCGCGAAGCGTCGGCCAGATGAAGCTCTCGACGTACTCCTCGCGCAGGTCCTCGATGTAGCACTCGTCAGCGCCGGAGGCGAGCGCCTTCTCACGCACTCCCTCCAACTCGTCGCCGCCCTGACCGATGTCGGCGGCTACACAGACCACACGCGCGTCATGGTGCTCCTTGAGCCAGGGCACAATGATCGAGGTGTCGAGACCGCCCGAATAGGCGAGGACTATAGTAGGCATGAGAGGCATCGCTCAGAATGGGAAGATATTCAGTGACGATGCATATTTAACTACTTTGGCCATGAATGCAAGTGGAGGAAGAGTGCGCGCAGGCGATCCATCTTCCCATTCAGCCGTCAGCCGCCACCAACTTCTCCGGCGAGTGTCTTGATCCGGCGCGCCAGTCTCTCCCGCGCCGCCGATGAGCGGCAGATTAGAAGGATCGTGTCGTCGCCAGCGATCGTGCCCACTACATCTGGCCAGTCTTCCTCATCAATCGCCTCGGCGATCGTCTGGGCGCCGCCACGCAGGGTGTGCAGTACCAGCAACTCGCCCACCCCGTCCACTCCATTGAAGAGTTGCGGGAGAAGGTTGTCGAGCATCATCCGTTGCCCGCCGTCGTCGCCGTCGGTAAGCGCGTAGCGGACCCCGGTCGCCGTCGGAATTCGGGCCAGTCGGAGCTCGCGCAGGTCGCGCGAGAGGGTGGACTGCGTGACGTCCCAGCCGCGCTGCTTGAGCAGTCGCCGCAGTTCCTCCTGACTACCTACCGGCTTGCTGACGACTATCAGCCGGATCGCATCCTGTCGCTCTCGTTTGTTGGACATGCTGGAGGATGCAGGTGGCGGGCGAGACGAGCAAGGGCGACGGGCGTATTCCGAAGTAAGCTCACTCATCCTGACGGTCGCTGCGGCCACGACGAAACACAGGTTACGGCGGCTTCGCTTCGCGCATGACCCTATCTGGTCCGGCCTTTGTGGTCAATCAGATTCTGAAGCGGCCTCGATCCGTCACGCCGTCGTCCCTGCCGCGCGGCCGGGAAATGTCGTTCGACGGTCCGGCGAGCACGCGGTGCCAGTAGTGCCCCGCGCGCGGCCGCGAAAATGGTCGCCAGCAGAGTCCGGCCATTGACAGTGGGTCTCTGCAAGAATATGCATTAGGAGTGCATAAGATTCCTGTTGGGGTCCTCGGGGCCAGCGGCTATGCGGGGCGCGAGCTCTGCGCCATCGTCAATTCCCATCCGGGGCTCGAGTTGGCCTTCGCCAGCGCGGGCGGGCAGGCTGGCCAGACGGCCCGGCTGGGTGATCGCGATGTCACCTTCATCGCGTCGGACGATGCTCCGCTCGACCGCGCCGAACTCGTCTTCAGTGCCCTGCCCCATGGCGCATCGGCGCTCTGGGTGGAGCGGGCGCACCAGGCGGGCGCGCGCGTGGTGGACCTGAGCGCCGACCTGCGGCCTGGCAACAGCGTCGCTCCGGCAGCCGTCGGTAGCGTCGTTCCCTATGGTCTGCCGGAGGCCCTCCGCTCCGGCCTGGGCGGGGCCTCGGTGGTGGCGAACCCGGGCTGCTATCCGACCGCGATTCTGCTCGCCCTCCAGCCGCTGGCTGTGAGTGGCAAGGTGCGCCCGGGGGCGTCGATCAACATCGCGGCGGCCAGCGGCGTCACCGGCGCCGGCTATTCGGCCAAGCCGGAGCTCCTCTTCGGCGAAGTCACCGAAAACTTCCGCCCTTACGGTGTCGGTAACGAGCACCGCCATCTGAACGAGATGCGCGCCATGATGGGCGACTGGAAGGTGGACGCTGACCTCATTTTCACACCACACCTCCTGCCCGTCGCGCGGGGTATTCTGGCCACCATCACCGTGCCGCTGGCTGAGCCGCTCGACGAGGGGGTGGACCCGGCCGGAATGTGGCGCGAGTTCTACGCCGGGGAGCCGTTCGTGGAGATAACCGACGCTCTGCCCGAGTTGCGCGATGTCGTACGGCGGAACGTGGTCCGGATAGCTGTCCGCCGAGCGGCCAACGTGCGTACGCCCACCCTGATTGTCATCGCGGCTATCGACAACCTGGTGAAGGGAGCCGCCGGTCAGGCGGTCCAGAACGCCAACATTCTGCTCGGGCTGCCTGAGACAACTGGGCTGGCGTTGTGAACGCGACGGTCGAAGGGGCGACGGAGACGGCTGCCGACGTGCCGACGCTCGTGGAGCGGTTGGTCGTCAAACTGGGCGGCCGGGTGCAGCAGGATCCGCGGTTGCCGGGAATGCTGGCGGCGCTCGCCTCCTCCAGACCCGGCGCGCTCTGCATTGTCCACGGCGGCGGCGACGAGATCAGCAATCTGCAACGGGCGATGGGGATCGAGCCGTCGTTCGTCCATGGACGCCGGGTTACCAGCACCCAGGACATAACTCTGGTGCGCATGGCGCTCTCCGGAACGAGCAACAAGCGGCTGGTGAGCACGCTCGTCAGCGCCGGCGCGCGGGCTGTCGGCATTTCTGGCGAGGACGCTGGCCTGCTCGAAGCGCGAGTGACCGACCCGGCGATGGGCCGGGTCGGTCGCGTTGAGAAGGTGAACACGCGCCTGATAGAGGTGCTCGTCGCCGGGAGTTACCTGCCAGTAATCTCGCCGGTGGCAAGAGACATTGAATCGGCCAATGGCTGCGCCCTCAACGTGAACGGAGACGACGCGGCGGCGGCAATTGCCGCCGCCTTCGGGGCAGCTGAGATCCTCTTTTTGGCCGATGTGGACGGCGTTCTGGCTGACGGTGCGGTCGTCTCCCGGCTGGACAGCAACCAGGCGCGCGCGCTGGTTGAGCGCGGTGTCGCAGTAGGCGGGATGGCGGCAAAGCTGGACGCCGCACAGGCGGCGCTGGTCGCCGGCGTAGGTCGAGCCCGCATTGGCGGTCTCGAATCTCTGGGCGACAGCGCCCTCGGCACACAGATCACCCTGGCTCAGGCAACCACATGAGCCGCTCGTACTCAGAGGTTCGGAACGATGGCAACGCTAGTCAGTCCGGAAACCCGTCAGATATCAGCCGTGACGTCTGATCCGTCGCGCTCGGCGGCGCCTCAGGGCGTCTCCAGCGCTGGCGACGCCCTCCTCCCGGTCTACCGGCGGGCGCCGTTCGAGATCGTGCGCGGGGAAGGCGTCGAACTGTTCGACGCCGATGGCCATGCCTATCTGGACTTCACCAGTGGCATCGCCGTCAACTCGCTCGGTTATGGCGATCCAGGCCTCACGGCGGCGTTGCATGCGGCCGCCGACGGTCTGGTGCACGTCTCCAACCTCTTCCGTACTGCACCTGGCGAAGAGTTGGCGGCGAAGCTGGTAGAACTCTCCTTTGCTGATAGCGTCTTCTTCTGCAACTCGGGAGCGGAGGCCAACGAGGGCGCGTTCAAGATCGCAAGGCGATGGGGACGGGCGCGCGGCGGGACCGCGAAGCACGGCATCGTCGCCCTTCGGGGTGCCTTCCACGGCCGTCTCTCAGCCACCCTCGCGGCCACCGACCGGCCGCAGTACCGGCTCCCCTTTCGCCCGTTGGCCGGCGGAATATCGATCCATGAGCGCGACATCACTGAATTGTCGGCGGTGCTGGACGCGGAGACGACAGCCGCTGTAATCCTGGAGCCAGTGCAGGGAGAGGGAGGCGTCAGGGTGCTGGACGCCGATTTCCTGCGCGAGTTGCGTGAGCTGACGCGTGAGCGCGATATCCTGCTCATCTACGACGAGATCCAGTGCGGGTTGGGTCGGACGGGAACTGTCTTCGCCTATGAGCACAGTGGAGTCGAGCCGGATATCCTGACGCTGGCCAAGCCGCTCGCCGGCGGTCTGCCAATGGGAGCGATCCTGATGACCGCCGAGGCCGCGTCGACCATGCAGCCGGGTGACCACGGCTCGACCTTTGGCGGCGGACCCTTTGTGGCATCGGTAGCCAAGTATGTCGTGGGGCGGTTGAGCGACCCGGCACTCCTGGCGCACGTGACGCGCGAAGGGGAGTGGCTGGGCGAGCAACTGGAGGCAATGGCCGAGCGTACCGGTAAACTGCGTGCGGTGCGCGGGCTGGGCTTCATTTGGGGGGTGGACGTTCACGAGAAGGCTGGCAACGTGGTCGCCCGGGCGCGCGACCTGGGCCTGCTGGTGGTGAGCGCCGGTGATTATACCGTCCGGCTTCTGCCGCCCCTGGTGGCGACCCGGGCCGAGTTGGCTCGAGGGTTGGCACTCCTGGAAGCAGCTCTGGGGTGATGTAGGTCGCACTTTAAGTCTGCCAGACCCCCTCGGCGGCCCATAGCTTGCTCCTTGAAATGCTCTGCCGGTTGGCCAACTGGACGATACCAGGCCCCGGGAGCCGCACGATGGTAAGGCTTTAAGCAGACTCGTGCGCGAACCATCATGAAAGGGAGTGAATTATGAAGCGGATACTTGGTGCGATTACGGTACTTTCGTTCGCCATGGTCGCCGTCACGTCCAGCGCCGACGCGCAGGACATGGGCGGCACCCGTAGCGTGAACTTCGGCATCGCCGCCGGCGCCAGCTTCCTTACGGGCAACTATGGCGATTTCTACGATACCGGCTTCAACGTCATGGGTACGCTCGGCATGCAGCCGGCATCACTGCCGGTGGGTCTGCGCTTCGACGCTGCCTACAACAGCTTCGGTTCCAACGGCCCCACGCTGAAGGTCATCTCAGGTACGGCCAACGCGGTCCTCACCACGTCTAACATGAGCGGCGTGAAGCCGTACGTGATTGGCGGCGTCGGCATATACAACTCCAAGGCTGGCAGCGGCGACGGTCAGACGAAGTTCGGCCTCAACGCCGGCGGCGGTATCGAGTTCGCCCTCAGTGGCTTCAACACATTCGTCGAGGCGCGTTACCACAGCGTCTTCACCGACGGCGACAACATGAACTACATCCCGCTAGTCTTCGGCATTAAGTTCTGAGCGATGGCGTAGCAGGTTGAAGGTGACGGGGCGGGGGATTCTGGAATCCTCCGCCCCGTTTTGTCGTCCGCAGACGCGCCTGGCTGCCGTTGCAGTGAAGGCAAGGTTTTGTTTTGACAGGATTGTCAGGATTCACAGGATTGAACGACACCGTTCGATTGGCCTGGACAGTTGTCCGGCAAAGCAAAGGCGTTGTCGGGATGTGTGTGGGTAGCTCTGTGGTATTTCGGAGCTACGCATCGCGCACGAGACGTTCATACCGAGACCCCCAAAAACAAACCCCACCCACGGCATGCAGCAGAGTCAGACGCCGTCACAAGTGAGCATCCCGTCAATCCTGTAAATCCTCTTAATCCTGTCCAATCAGCTACCGGCGGCCACGCGATGCGCTCCCCATGGCGGCCGAGTTTCTGATATGACCAGGCATCGACCTGAATGCACGCGTCTCATTGTCGTCCGCAGATTCGCGCTCAACTGCCGTTGCGGTGAAGGCAGGGCTTTGTTTTGACAGGATTTACAGGATTTACGGGATTGAACGACGCCTTTCGACGGCAGGGACAGTTGTCCGGCAAAGCAAAGGCGTTGTCGGGATGTGTGTGGGTAGCTCCGCCGTATTTCCGAGCTACGCATCGCGCATCAGGCGTTCACGACGAGACCCCCAAAAACAAACCCCACCCACGGCACGCAGCAGAGTCAGACGCCGTCACAAGTGAGCATCACGTCAATCCTGTAAATCTCGTTAATCCAGTCCAAATTGCTGCTACTAGCGATGCGACATGCTCCCCATGGCGCCCATGTCGTTGATCTGACGCGATCAACCTGAATGCGCGTGGTCTCATTCCAGGCCACGACGGACGAACAAGGTGGCCAGCGACAGCGAAACCAGCGCGATAACCGCCAGCGGCCACGTGTTGGCGATGATGTCCGAAACCGGCATCGCCTTGAGAAAAGTCCCCTGGACGATGACCAGGAAGTGCGTGAGAGGAATCCCCTGGGCCATCCACTGCAGCACCGTCGGCATGTTTTCCACCGGGGTGGCGAAGCCCGACATCAGGACCGCGGGTACGCTGATGGCTGACGCGCCAAGGATTGCCTGCTGCTGCGTCGCGGAGACCGAAGAGACCATCAGGCCGATACCAACCACGGACAGGATGAACAGCAGAAGGCTGGGCAACAACAGCCAGAAGGAGCCCTCGAAAGGGATTCTGAAGATGAATGCTGACGCGGCGATCATCATCAGTCCGAGCGCAACTCCGATCGCCAGCGCGGGCATGGTCTTGGCCACGATGATCTCCAGCGTGGTGGTCGGTGACACCAGCAACTGGTCGAAGGTGCCCAACTCGCGTTCACGTGCGATGGACAACGCCGTGATCATTAGTGAAGTGAAGAAGACCAGAATGCCCGCGAGGGCCGGCACCACGAACCAACGGTAGATGAGGTTGGGATTGAACCAGTGGCGGACGACGACAGGGGATTCATGGTGCGTGACCCTCTGGGCGACGGCACCGACGTCGGCCGCGATGATGCTTAGATAGCCAACCATGATCTGGCCCGCATTGCTGCGCCGACCGTCGACGATGACCTGTATCGTGCCGGTACGACCGGCGGCAATATCCCGTGAAAAGTCCGGCGGAATGTCGAGCGCGGCAATCACCTTGCGCCGGTCGATCAGCCGGCGCAACTCGTCGCGACTGCGCACGGTGTATACCGTGCCCACGAAGTCGGCGGTGCCGACGCGTGCCACCAGTTCATGCGACCAGTGGCCGGCATCGAGGTTGTAAACGGCAATGTCGGCGTTACGCACTTCCAGGGTGGCAGCGAACGCGAAGATCACCAGCTGCATCAGCGGCGGCGCGAACACCATTAGGCGGCTGCGTGGGTCACGCAGGATGCTGAGCAGTTCCTTTACGATCTGCGCACGCAGGCGGGCACTGACGACGGTGCTTAACAGGCGGCGCACTACTCAGGGCTCCAGATTCTTGCGCGTCTTGCGCCTGGCGATAGCGAAGAAGAGCACGCCGATCGCCGCCATCGCCACCAGATCCGGCACGAAGACCGCCCAGACATCGCCGGCCAGGAATACCGTCTGCAGCGAGGAGACGAAGTAGCGCGCCGGAACGAGGTAGGTCACCACCCGTATGGCCAGCGGCATGGCGTCGATCTCGAAGAAGAAGCCCGACAGCAGGAACGCCGGTAGAAAGCCCGAGAAGAGCGCGATCTGCGAGGCAAGGAACTGGTTCCGGGTAACCGACGAGATCAGCAAACCCTGTCCGAGCGCTGGAATCAGGAACACCGCCGACATGGTCATAAGCGCCAGCACCGAGCCCCTTAGCGGCACATCGAAGACGAAAATCGCAAGCGCCGCCGAGCCCAGCGTCGCGATCATGCCCAACACGAAATAGGGCAGCAGTTTACCGATCAGGATCTCCAATATCGACGCTGGGGTCGACATGACCGCCTCCATCGTCCCCCTCTCCCATTCCCGCGCGACCACCAGCGCTGTCATCATGGTGCCGATGATCGTCATCACGATGGCGATTGCGCCCGGTACAAGCGCACGCCGGCTTTCGAGTTCGGCGTTGAACCAGAAGCGCGGTTGCAGCTCAATCGCCGATAGCGGGGCGCCCCCACTGCGGCTCGCGGCCCAGCTCTGCACGACGCCCTGCACGTAATTGGCGACGAAATTGGCCGTGTTAGGTTGCGAGCCGTCGGTGATCACCTGCAGCAGCGGTTGCGGTACCTGCGACGCCAGCCGTCGTTCGAAATCCTGGGGGATCACAACGAAACCAAGCAGTTTGCCGGACACCACCTTGTCGGCTACTTCGCGGCGGTCTCGGGCCGGCGTCACCTTCAGGTAGCGGGAACCGGAGAACGCGGCGGCCAGGGACCGTGCGGACGCGCCATCGGATTCCAGCACTACGCCGATGCGCACCTCGCGCACATCCAGCGATACTGCATAGGCGAACAGGAAGAGCAGCGCCACGGGCAGCGCGAAGGCTATCAGGATGGTAGATGGATCGCGTATCGCCTGCAGGCTTTCCTTCCGGACCAGTGCCATAAGCCGCCGCCGGTCGAACTTGCGGCCGGCTCGTTTCCCGGGCGCTACACCCGTGCGAAGGGCCGGGGATGGGCTGTTCATGCCGCTCCCTTCGCTTCCAGCTGTGTCCGGTCTTTCAGTGCCGCCGACTCGACCAGATGGATGAAGGCATCCTCCATTGTCGGATCGGGACGGTCGACGCTCCGGGAATCGCGCTTCAGGCCGTCGGGTGTGTCGAGGGCGATCAGCCTGGCGCTGTACATCATCGCCACGCGGTCACAGTACTCAGCTTCGTCCATGAAATGGGTGGTGACCATCACTGTCACGCCCTTCCGCGCCAGGCCGTTGATGTGTGTCCAGAATTCGCGCCGGGTAATGGGATCGACGCCCGACGTCGGCTCGTCGAGGAACAGTACCGGCGGGCGGTGAATCAGTGCGCAGGCCAGCGCAAGTCGCTGCTTGAAGCCCAGTGGCAGCGAGTCTGGTGAGGTAGCCAGGTAAGGCTGCAGATCAAAGGTCTCGATCATCTCGTCGATGCGCGCTCGCCTGATGGCGCCATCCAGCCCGTAGACGCCGGCAAAGAAGGCGAGGTTCTGGCGTACCGAGAGCAGCCCGTACAGAGAGAATTTCTGCGCCATGTAGCCGAGCCGGCTCTTGGCCGCACCCGGGGCACGACGCAGATCGTTGCCCGCTACCTGCGCCTCGCCTTCAGTGGGCTTGAGCAGCCCGCAGAGCATCTTGAAGGTCGTCGACTTGCCGGCACCGTTGGGACCGAGAAGGCCGAAGATCTCTCCCTTACGAACCTCGAAGCCAACGTTGTCGGTTGCCGTGAAATCGCCAAAACGCTTGGTCAGGTTCTGGCAGGAAACCGCGATGTCAGAATCGATTTTGACCGTGTCCATGCGCTCAGCCAGCGCCGACGTCCCGCCGGGACCGCCGCCGAGCAGGTCGATAAAAGCGTCTTCGAAGCGGGGCTGCACGGGCTCGATAGCCGCGCCGACCGAGTTGGCCAGCGCGTCGATTTCTCCTCGTCCAGCGTCGCGGCGCAACACCACACGCACTGCGTCGCCCTGAATCACACCGTCGCTGACGCTGGGAAGGTTCAGCGCCCGCGACAGCACCGCACGGCGCTCGCCTCCGGCCCCGGTCAAACGGAAGCTGCGCTGCTTCAGTCGATCGGTGAGATCCTGCGGCGGACCGTCGAACTCGAGCTTGCCTTCGTTGAGCAACAGCACACACTCGCAGCGCTCGGCCTCATCCAGATACGCTGTCGACCAGACGACAGCCGTACCGTCGTCGGTCAACGCCTGCACCATGCGCCACAGATCCTGTCGGCTGACCGGATCGACGCCAACACTGGGCTCGTCCAGCAACAACACCTTTGGCTTTGCCATCAGCGCGCAGGCGAGCCCGAGCTTCTGCTTCATGCCGCCGGAGAGCTTGCCAGCCAGACGCGTGGTGAACGGCCCGAGTCGGGTGAAATCGAGGAGACTCGCGAAGAGGTCCCCGTGCTGATCGGCATTCATGCCGCGCAACTGCGCGTACAGTCGAAGATTCTCCATCACTGACAGGTCTTCATAGAGACCGAATCGTTGCGGCATGTAGCCGCTGGCGATATGGATGGCGTCGTTGTCCTCAACCACGTCGAAGCCGGCCAGCGTAACGCGGCCGCCGTTGGGCACTAGTAGCCCGGTCATGATACGCATCAGAGTGGTCTTGCCAGCGCCATCGGGCCCCACCAGGCCGGTGAGGCGACCGTAGCGAATCTGGGCGTTCAGACCGCGCAGGGCTTCCACCTTGCCGAAGTGCTTGGTTACGTCTTCGATGACGACGGCAACATCCGCGTCAGGGGTGCGTGCGCCTTCGACCGCGGGGTGCGCACTCATCTCACTGCCTGCGGGGCTGTTCGTCATCTATATCGATCGTCACCGGCATGCCCTGACGCAGGCGCTCGTCGGCGTCGGAAACGACGATGCGCAGCCGGTAAACCAGATCTGTGCGCAGGTCAGTGGTCTCGACGGTCTTCGGCGTGAACTCCGCGCGCGGCGAGATGAATCCAATCTGGCCGTGGTAGCTCCTGCCGGGGGAATCCGTATGCACCTGCACCTTTGTGCCCGGCGCGATGCGGCCGAGGTCGGGCTCGCTGACATAGGCACGCACGTAGACCGGATCGCGCAGGCTCAGGCTGTACACGGGCGTACTGCTGCCCACCATGCTGCCCGGTTCGCGCACTCGTGCGATCACGGTGGCATCGCTGGGCGCCACGAGATCCGTGTCGGCCAGCGCTGTCTGAGCCTGGGCCAGCGCCGCCTCGGCCGCAGCCACCCGCGCCTCACCAGCGGCTATGTCCTCACTGCGGAATCCGGCTTTGGCCAGCGATAGCGCCGCCCTTGCGGCAGCCAGGTTGGCGGCTCCCTGGTCGTGCGCGGTGCGCACAGCGTCGAGGGTGCTCTGACTGATTGCGCCCGCCTCAAGCAGGGAGCTTTGGCGCACGAGGTTGCGCTCGGCCTCGTTGAAAGCCACCTGTGCGTGCTGCACCTTCTCCTGGGCCTGCGCGATATCCTGGCGACGGTTGCCGCTGCGCAGCTTGTCCAGCTCGGCCTTCGCAGCGCCGACCTGGGCCTCAGCGGCGGCTACCTGCTCGCGATAGGGCGTGGCATCGAGTCGAGCCATGACCGCGCCCACGGTGACGGTGTCGCCCTCGTCGAAAGCCATGCTGACGACGCGGCCGGGCTGGCGGAAGGACAGTTCCACCTCGCGGATGTCGACGTTGCCGTAAAGGCGCAACGCATCGTGATGGTCGCGGTCACGCAGCAGCCAGAACCACAACAGGCTAGCGGCGGCGATCGCAACAATGGCGAGCACGACCCAGCGGGTCCTGCCGCCAGGAATGGCTGTGGTTTTCATGGGCGGACTTCCAGCTCAAGTTTGGTCATGCGCATTCCTCGCGGCTCATCCGGACCTGCTCCGGATTGTCGTGGCCGCCGGTGCACCGGTGACCGTTCACTCAAGTGCAATCGGCCGGTCGATAAACGGGAGTAAGTGAACTGCCTGGGAATTCCCTCATCCCTGCGCCGGCTTAATTAGAGCGACATGGGCGCGTGCTACGTCTGCTCGTCCCGGTCGTGGACGAGGATGGCCTCGTGCGCTCAGACGCCGCATTCGCCGCGACGGTGGTCGTAACAGCCCGCAGCCTCGAGTTCATCCAACCGCCAGACTATCGCGCGATGCATGCCGCCGGCGCCGGCGAACAGTTCCCGGACGGTCTCCGTGAACGGTCCTCCTCCATGAGGTCTCATCACGGCAAGGCTTTAGAGAGTGTAGTAAGTCGATGCACCGGACAGCGAAGACCCGGGTTCTTACTGCCCGCCATATTGGCAGGCACATCAATCCTAGAGCTCGTGTGTATTCAACCACGGTGGCCATGCGACGCGCTCCCGGTGGCGGCACGGCTTTGATGAGACAGGATTTACTAGATTGACAGCATTGTCGGCCCCTCGGCGTCCGAGCACCCCGCCGCGACGGATCAGCTAACCAGGCGAAGCCGTGCAAGCATCACGGCCCGAATGTCGCCTGCGGTTGACGCCGACGCGTGTGGGGAGGTCCTGTCGGGAAGCGCCGATCAAGAAGGTATGGCCGGAAAAGCCCCGCGCGAACGTGCGCTCGGCGACACATGGAACAAGATTGGCCACTGGCACGTCGTGTTCGACGTCGAGCGTCTCTCGTTCGCTATCACCATCGCCAGGGGCGCAGAGCCTGAGCGCCGTGCGCACAACCGATTTTGGCATTGCCGTCGGCGGCGCCTTCCCCGTGGGCGACAGGCTGACGGGTCCCCAGTTTTCCACGAGAGGAGCTCCGGCCAAGCTGGATGCGGCGGGCGGGGCTAAGACCGGCTTCACCGTTGCTGCTTCGATGGGGATCAGGCCGGTGAACTCGCCGGTGAGTTACCGTCTGGAGGCGCAGTACACCCGTTTCGGGCTGAACCCTGAAGGGCGGTTTGGACCTGGTGGCGCGCCGGAGACGGCTGACGGCCATGTTAGCAGCCTGAGTGGAACGGGCAACATCGTCATCGTCTTACCCCTGCCCAGCCAGCTGCGGCCGTATTTCATTGGTGGAGCGGGTGCCTATCTGGTCACCAGCGACATCACTCAGGAGCCCAACAGCACCTTCGGCCCCCAGAGCCAGACAAAGTTTGGTTTTAATGGCGGCGCTGGCGTCGAGATGGCCGTCGGAAGGCTCCGTGGCTTCGCCGAGGCGCGCTATCACCGTGTCTTCACCGACGGGCAGTACGCCAATTTCATCCCTGTCACGGTGGGCCTGAAGTTCTGATCGGAGACAGGGGCGGTCGGCCGTCGGCCAGCTGTTCGTCGGCAGGTGATGCGGCTATAACGCGGCTAAGCGGATGCGTTGCTTCCGTGACTGACGCACCCCGGCAGCAACTCTACCTGAAGTTGATGACAAGGCCCCGGTACGCCACATGGCGGACCGGGGCCTTGTCATCGATCGTCCAGCAGCGAACCCTGGTGCGCGCATCAGGCGCCTTACTGCACCCTTACTGTTTTAATGCTGTCGCTAAGCACTGCCCAAAAACTCACGGGAGCGTGAAGAACGACAGTCCCGCGGTCAGGTTCAGGATCGTCGCGGAATCCTTGAAGTCGTAGCCCATTGCCGCCTCGAAACGGGTCGAGATGCGCTCGCGCCACGGCACCTTGATGCCCAGGCCGCCACCGAGCTGGAACTGCGTCTTGCTCGGTGCGCTGATGTAGTTGACCTCAGCGAACGGACGCACGTAGGCCTGGCTGGCCCTGCGGTTCTCGGTGAGGTGATAGAGCATGCCGGTGCCGAATCCGATCGTCGTCGCGCCATCGCGGCCGCTGAACTTGTTGTAGTTGAGCGAGCCGTAGGGCTCGATCGACACCCGCGGCGACCGGAAGAAGCCCACCCGCAGACGCTGGGCGGGAAGGTTGAAGGACGTGTAGGAGCCGCCGCTCAGGCCGAACTGGACGCCGGCGTCGAAACCAAACTCCTTCGTGTTATCGACCAACTGGGCATCGCCGCGCGTGGGGGCGACGGCGAGCAGACAGGCCGCGATGGCGGCGATACCGAACCTCGTACTGTTCATCAGAATCAATTCCCTGGGTAGCTGACACTCCACCGTGACCCAATGTGAGTAGGGGCGACGGCGCGGAGCATCCATGGATGCTGTCGACTGTCGTCGCCCGTGCAAGGTCGAAGCCAGCGCGGCTGCGTTGATCCTCGACGCCCGACCTTCCAGGCCGTACTTTTAAGTAAGAGCGCTGCGCCTTTCAGTCCCGGCCGCTGAGCGTCGCTCATCTGAGCGTCGCTTGAGCGCTATCCCCTTGTTCCGCGTTCGATGCCATCCTCCCTGACCACTTCCAGGCCGCGGTCGCGGTCAGCGCAAGCAACATCGCTCGGCGCCGCGCTCCTTCTTCTCTTTTTGGCTGCGTCGCTGCCCAGCGTGGCCGTCGCCCAGGGTGGGCCGTCGGCTGCCGCGACGGGAACCGACGACATACGACCGACGCTGGTCGTGTTCATCACGGTCGATCAGTTGCGGAGCGATTACCACGACCGCTTCGCCAGCCAGCTCGACGGCGGACTCGCCCGTCTCTATAAGGGGGCCGTATTCACCAACGCCCATCAGGATCACGCCATCACGGAGACGGCGCCTGGCCATGCCAGCACTCTCTCCGGGCGCTTTCCGGCGAGCACCGGCATCCTCATGAATTCCGCCGGCGTCAGCGATCCGCAGGCGAAGCTGGTGGGTGGCGGTGGAGCTGGTGCGTCGCCGTTTCGGTTCCGCGGCTCCACGCTCATCGACTGGATGCGCGTGGCCGACCCACGCAGTCGGGCCCTCAGCGTCTCGCGCAAGGACCGCGGCGCCATCCTGCCTCTGGGACGCGCTCACCAGCCGGCGTTCTGGTATCCGGGGGACGGTCGCTTCACTACCAGCGACTATTACGCCGACACCCTGCCCACCTGGCTCCAGGAGTTCAACGCGCGGAAGCTGCCGCAGAGTTATGCCGGCCGCTCGTGGACGCTGCTGCTACCGGAGAGCGCCTACCCGGAGCCGGATAGTGGAGTTCTGGAGAATCGCGGGAAGGACTATCTCTTCCCGCACGTGTTGTCCGCTGACACCACCAAGGCAGTCGCAGCGATCACTGGTTTTCCATGGATGGATGATCTGATCGCCGACGCCGCCCTGGCCGGCGTGAGTGCCATGGGCCTCGGTAGCGGACCGCAGACCGACCTGCTGGCCGTCTCCTTCTCCACCACCGACGCGATCGGACATGCGTACGGACCGGACTCGCGCGAGTTGCACGACCAGATCCTGCGCCTGGACCGCGTGATCGGTCGCTTTATCGACTCCCTCTACACCATGCGCGACTCCTCTCGTATCATCTTCGCCCTCACTGCCGACCACGGCGTCGCCCCGCTCCCAGAGGTGCGCTCGCACTATCCCAATCAGGGCGGGATGCGCTACGACCTGAAGGCCATGCGTACTGCTACCAACGCCGTGTTGGCGCAGTTCGGAGTGCCCGACAGCACGGTGACGATGGCGGATGATATGGTACAGGTGGACCGTGCTGCGCTGGCCCGTGCCGGTGTGCGCACGGACGCCATGCTCGACGCTTACGCCACCACTCTGCGCGGCATTCCGGGTGTGGCACGGGTGGATCGGTGGCGTGATCTGGCCGCCATGGACACGGTGAAGGACGAGGTAGCGCGACGCTGGCTGCACATGATCGCGCCGGACCTCGCTCCTGAACTCGTCGTCACCATGAAGCCCTACAGCGTCTCCACCACCCAGACGTCGTTCACCCACGGGCTTCCGTACGAGCACGATTCACATGTGCCTGTCGTCTTCTACGGCGCTCCTTTCAAGGCAGGCCGCTACGACGCCTTCAGCCGCGTCGTTGACATGGCCCCGACCCTGGCCGCGGTGCTGGGCATCCAGCCCACCGAGAAACTGGACGGCCGGGTGCTGGAAGCTGCGATCAAGGGCGCGCCGACAGTTGGCGGCGGCGGTCGCTGAGAACATGAGCGCCGACCGCGCGTCCCGCGTCGCATCGTTGCGGAACGCCTTTGACGAGGTGCAGTTTGGGCCGTCGCGCACACTCAACCTGCGCGAGTCGCTACCCACAGTCCCTCAGGCGGTCGAGCGCACCGAGTCGTGGCTACGCGAACGGCAGATGGCGCGGTCGGGCGAGGTGCTGGTCATTACTGGCCGGGGGAATTCCAGCGAGGGAGGGGTATCGCCGGTTCGCGAAGGGGTGCGCCGACTGCTCACCCAACTCAAGCGGCGCGGTGTCATCACCTCGGTGACCGAACACACGGCCGGCTCCTTCGCCATCCGTCTGGCGCCGGTCGCTGCTCTGCTGGATGCCGGCCGACGGAAGCGCGAGTCGGAGCCCCGTCCTACTCGCGATCCGGCGGTGCTGGTGGGCATCGAGAAGGAAACGCGGCAACTTCTGCGAGAGCTTGCCGTGCGCTCGCTGGAACTGCTCGGCGGTCACCGACTGGATGGTCGATTCGTGAGCGACGAGATGGCGCGGCAGTTCACCGCGCTTATTGCCAACGTCCCCAACGGCGGCGACCGCGAGGCGCGCCTGCGCGAGGTGATCCGCTCAGCGCTGCACGACCTGGAGGAAGCGGTATGACAGCCGCTGCAATTGCGTGGACCCGTGTCCGCGCCGTCAATGTGTCACCACTTTCCTGATTCACCCAACACCACGAGCCACGATGCGACCCAGATTGCTCGCGCTACTTGCTTCACCACTGTTCGCGCTTCCACTGGCGGCACAGATGTCGGGTTACGCCCCGGCGACGGCGGCCCGAGAGAAGGCCGTCGAGGCGGCTGCCGCGGCCGTACCCGATGCAGCCAGGTCGCGCGTCCACTCGCGCGCGCTGTCGTCCGATGTGCACGTGGCGGGCACCGAGGGACAGGCGCGTACGCGTGATTATGTGATCGATCAGATGAAGGCGATGGGGCTACAGACGGAGGTGCGCGCTTACGACGTATGGATGCCGCACCCCACCAACGTCCAGGTCTGGCGTCTGTCGCCCGACACGTTGGTGCTTTCTCTCCAGGAACCGGCGGTTGCGGAAGATCCGTGGTCGCAGCTTCCGCAGTATCCCACTGTCAACGGCTACAGCGGTAGCGGCGACGTTACCGGTGAAATCATCTATGTGGGCTACGGGTTGGTGGAGGACTACGCCACGCTGGACTCCATGGGCATCTCGGTGAAGGGGCACATCGTTCTCGCTCGCTACGGTCGCTCCTTCCGCGGCATCAAGGCGCGCGAGGCGGAGAAGCACGGTGCGAAGGCGCTCCTCATCTACAGCGATCCGCAGGACGACGGTTTCGTGCGTGGCGACGTGTACCCTGAGGGTCCATACCGCAACGAGAACGGCGTGCAGCGGGGAAGCGTCATGAACATGAATGGCGACCCGAGCACGCCCGGCTGGGGTAGCACCAAGGGTGCCCGCCGTATTCCGGTGGACAGCATGGACGTACCGCGGATCCCGGTTGTCCCCATCTCCTGGGGCAATGCGGCGAAGCTGATGGAGGGCGTGCGTGGCGCCGACATCCCGGCCGGCTGGCAGGGCGGAATGCCCTTCCGTTACCACGTCGGACCGGGCCCCGTGCGGGCGCGGGTGGTGGTCGAGAACGACACGGCGACCAACGCCATGAAGACTATCTGGAATACCTACGGCATCATCCGCGGCAGTGAATACCCCGACGAGATGGTCCTCATCGGCGGCCATCGTGACGCCTGGAACGTGGGCTCGAGCGACAACGTGAGCGGCACGGTGAGCATACTGGAAGCAGCGCGCGCGGTGGCCGACCAGGTAAAGGCGGGACACCGTCCCAAGCGCACGATGGTCTTCGCTACCTGGGACGCCGAGGAGTGGGGACTTATCGGGAGTACTGAGTACGTGGAGGACGATTCGCTGCGACTGATGCGTGGCGGCGTGGCCTACCTGAACCAGGACGTCGCGGCCTCCGGTCCCAACTTTGGCGGTGGCGGGTCGCCGTCGCTCCGAGAGACGCTACGCGATGTCGCCCGCAGCATTCCTGATCCGAACGGAAAGGGCAACGTCTACGATGTGTGGCGTAAGAGGGCCGGAGTGACAGTGGACTCGCTTGAGCCGCGGATGGGTGATCCAGGCGGCGGCTCCGACTTCGCCGGCTTCTACAACCACCTGGGCATTCCCATCGCCGACTGGGGCTTCAGCGGTGGCGGCGGCGGTAACTACCACTCGGCTTACGACACCCCGCACTTCCAGGAGAAGTTCGGCGACACCGAATATCGTTATCACGCCACTGCCGGAAGCGTTGGCGCGGCGATGATGCTTCGGTTGGCCAACGCGGACATCGTGCCTTACGACTACGTGGAGTTCGCTCGCACGATGCGCGGCTACCTGCCCGGCGTCGATAAGGAGTTGACGACGGCCGGCCTCGGCAGTGCGGCCAGCGGCGTAGCGGCGCTGCGCGCGTCCATCGACCGGATGGAGACCGCAGCGGCGGCATGGACCGCAGCGCGCGACGCAGCGCTGGCAAACACTCTGCCGGCGCGTCCGGTGCTGGAGCGCACCAATCGCGCGTTGCGCGAGGTCGAGCGCGCCCTGACGCGACCGGAGGGACTGCGCACCCGCCCCTGGTTCCGCAACCTGATCTACGCCGCTGACGAGAATAACGGGTACGCGAACGTTGTCTTCCCGTCGGTGATTGAAGCGACACGACGCAAGGACGCGGCACTCACGGCGGCCGAACTGACAGATCTCGCCAGTCGGTTCGATAAGGCAGCGGCGGCGCTGGACGCGACGCGCGCAGCGCTGGGTAGCTGATCGAGCGAGGTGAGAGCGCCGGGCGTCGGGAGAGTGATCCCGGCGCCCGGCGCTTGCCGTTTGTGGTAGTTGGAAGAGCGATTATCAAGACGGAAGCGCAGCTGGAATCCGTCGTCGCTAATGTCATCCCGCTTTTTAGGGGTCAGTGCCTGTCCGTGGCCGCTGACATGAGAACGAGGAACGGGGAATACCGGTTCTCGTCCTCGCGAGACTGATCACGGTGCCCGGAACTCAGTCGCTACCGGCAGTAGAGCCTTCCAACAGGCCGTCAACCAGCGACTCGGCGGCGGCGACATTGCGCGGGTCGCGGAAGATTGGTGCGCCGCGCAGTGTTGGGCGGACGCTGGCCGCTAACTCCTCCAGCCGCGCCAGTTGTGCGATGGCCGCGGCGTAGGTCTCAAGCAGGCCCTCCACGTCGGGTGGGGCGGAGAGTGAGCGGGCGCGCTGTAGCACCGAGGTGTCGTAACCCGCGTCCCACCAGCGGGCGATGGCCCTGTCCAGCCGCTGTCGCCACTGGTCCGGCGGCGAGATGTGTTGGGTGACGACGGTCGTGAGTCCTGCCAGGAACAGGGCGAACTCCTGTCCGACTGGCGACGGCTTCGCTGCGGCTGTCCCGACGACCCGCTCTGTTGCTGTCGCGATCCCTCCGACTGATGCCGTCGCCGCCGGGACAAATGTCCCGACGTCCCGCTCCGTCGCTGTTGCCATCCCTCCGCCTTGAGGCGTCGCCGTGGCCACCGCCGTGTCCCATTCTCGCGGCGTCGCTGGAATGGGTGTGAGTACCGGCGAGGAGTGGCGACGGGCCACGTAGGCGCGCGGCAGCAGGAGGCCGTCGCCGGAGCGGGCCAGTGGGAATGCACCGGTCCGGTGGCGCGCGCTGCCGACAGGTTTGCGCCGGCCGGGGCTGGTCATCGCCCAGCCGCCGGGAGGTGTCGGGCGAATCGAGACGACGTTGCTAGTTCGCGGTGTCGCCGTCCGCACGCCGACCACCGCCGACGGCGATCCGGACTCGTGCGGTGTCATCGTCGCCGGAGCCGAATCGGACTCCATCCACGGCCCCGCCTCGGGGCGCGTTGGCCGGGCGGGGAGCGGAACGCGCACGTCCACTCGTACCGACCTGTCGACTACCGGCTGCGGCGATCGTGGCGGCTCCAGCGCCATCACAACTGCGCGGGCATTGGCCGGAGCCATCCCTGCCACCGCGCCGCTGCAGGCACAGCCCAGACGCGGCGCGACGTCGAGCAGTATCGCCTCACCACCCATTAACTGCTCGGCGAGCTCCGCCGCGAAGTCGGCGCCGTCTACCTCCAGAACGCGGTAGGGAAGCCCACGCTCGGCCATCGCCTGCGCGGTCGGGAGACCGCCCGGAATGGAGAGATGGCGACGGCGGTCTGGCGGCAGGACGTCGTCGAAAGTGGTTGGCATCTCCTCCAGCCTGATTCCGAGGTCCGCCAGCCGGTCCAGGAATTCGTGCGGGGCGATCTGCTCGTCTATTGCCGTTGCGCTAGCGCCGCCGTCGTCGAACGGGCAGGTGCCCACGTAGGTCACGTGTAGTGGCGTGGACCCGGCCAGCCGGCGCAGATAGCGCGCGGCGGCGACGGGGGGAGCGGCGAGCGGAATGAGGGCGTTGGAGAGTTCGGTGCCGGTTCCCGTGAGGCGAGCCGTGACGAGCGGACAGGCGCAGCAGATTGCCGGTCGGCCGTCACGATGTTCCAGCTCCCTCAGGTAACCCTCGGCCACCAGTTCGTCGCCCCAGCTGGCCGGCACGGCACTCTGGTAGCCGGCCCGCAGGCAGGCCAGGAAGAGTTGCACCGCGGTGGCTGGTAGGGCAGCCAAGAGGGCGTCGGCGCCCAAAATGACGACCGGGGTGGGCTGGTCACTAAGCAACTTCGGGAACTCGGGCGACGACATGCTGTCAGGCGATCTCGGATCGCACATTCGAGCCTGCTAACACCCTTTTCGGAAGGAGTGAGAACAGCCGCCGGCCGCTCGCGTCCCACAGGTGAGAGGCAGCGATTGGACGGCAGCGCAGGAACTGCGCGGCAGTGTGATGGTGCCCACAGTCGCGCTCGGGTACGGCCCGGACATTGCGAAAAATCCACGTAGGATTGACGTGCAAACAGGCGTCGAGCGGTTCAGCGGAGACGGACCGACATGGGAGGCGGTTGCAAATGGGGGTTCGGTTGTGACTATCGCTGTGGGAGAAGATGAGTTGGCCGCCCTGTCGGCCTATGCCGCGAGTGCCCGATGGCCGTGTGGCTTTCCCGTCTATCAGCGCGGCGCATGCGCGGACGGCCTGTTCATCGTGCTCCAGGGCTGCATCGTTTTGCGTACGCGTCTCAAGGGCGGGCGTGCTTTCGTGCCCAAGGTGTGCAGCAATGGTGAGATATTCGGCGCCGAAGGGCTGGCGGCCGATGGTGTCTATCAAACCGACGCGCGGGCGGACGGCGATACTGTGACCCTGCACCTGAGCCGTAGCCGGATGCGCACCCTGCTCTGCGAGCGGGCGCCCACGGCGATTGCTCTGGTGGAACAGGTGGGCGTCGCTCACGGGCAGCTGCTCGAGCGGCTGCGGGAGCTCTCCATGCTCAGCGTTGAGCAACGACTGATGGCCGCCGTCGAACGTACGCGGCAGCTGCGGTCCCTGTTGGACAGCAGCCAGCCGCTGGTTCTCGACGCGGCCGGCTATCGGCTGCTCTGCGAGATGGTCGGAGCCACCCGCGAGTCGGTGTCGTTGGCGATCGGCCGGCTGATGGAAGAGGGGCTGGCCCAGCGTGACGGCGAACGGGTGGTAATAAACGCGAGCAGCAATGGCGCAGTTGACAGCGACGACGTTGAGGATGCCGAGTTGGCGGACACTGGCCGGACGGTCAGGCGTGGGCGTCGGTCCAGCGACCGGAGAGCATCGCTGCGGTCCTGAGTACGGCGCCCTGGGACGGCGGGCCCGAGACGGCTGGCGCAAGTAGCGGGACACGGCTCCGCCCCTCACCGGCGACCTGTTTGCGCGGGTGAATTGATGGAGAGCTGCCGGCGTCTGTGCTGCCCGACGCGCTGTCACGGCTACTGCCTCTGGAGAATGTGTGGACACGAAAACGCCGAGCCCGCCAGACGGCGCGGATCGGTGACTGTAGGCTGCTAAGGCATTCGCCGTACCGTCGAGCTCGTATGACTCGCGGTGCAGCCCGCTATGGTATAGCTTCGGCGCTCAGTTCGTAATGCTTGAGCCTGCCAAGGATGGCATTTCTATGTTACTTCTCCCTCTGTGGCGTACTCTACAGCAATCTCCGCCGACGGTGCTCCTCCGGAAAAGGAAGCCGCGCTAGGATCGCCCGGCACAGCCGCTGCCGGCCGTGTTTTACGATCACGGAGGAGGCGTTACCTCCGTTAGCGCAAAGCGTTTGTAGCGCCTGTGCCACAGCTTTGTCTACGAAATGGATGCCTGGATTGCGCCGGGGTTAATGGCTGTCTTTCCGCACTGATCGCCCGGATCGCTTGATGACGGACTGTGTTCGCTCGGGTCGCGTTCGATGC
>CAJDVF010000082.1_pt1 | contig 23491 bp, 19 predicted proteins | sample 7391391 | NCBI WGS metagenome assembly CAJDVF01 (sample SAMEA7055697, study PRJEB34461) | soil metagenome | biome: terrestrial ecosystem; feature: Peninsula; material: soil | place: Antarctica | collected 2016 | reverse complement strand
TTGCTCCAGATCTACTCTAACATTCACACCGTCATGCCCAACCTGGAGCGGGTGGAAACGCTTCTCCAGACCGAGCCGGATGTGATGGATCGCGCCGATGGACGCCGGTTGACGACAGCGCCGCAGGCGATCGCGTTCGAGCATGTGGGGTTCGATTACGGAGATCGCGGCGTCCTGCATGATGTGACGGCAACTTTCCACGGCGGCGAGACGATCGGCATCGTCGGGCCCTCGGGGGCCGGGAAGACGACGTTGATATCACTACTGCTTCGCCTTTATGACCCCACCTCCGGCCGCATCGCCTTCGACGGCGTAGACCTGCGCGAGATACGACACTCCGACCTCATGTCGCTGTGCGCAATAGTGCCGCAGGAGCCGTTTCTGTTTCTCGACTCGATCGCCAACAACATCCGCATCGCTCGTCCGGACGCGACGATGGAGGAAGTGATCCAGGCGGCGAGGGCAGCAAATATCCATGACGAGATCCTGCTCATGGAGCGGGGCTACGAGGGAGTGGTGGGCCGACGTGAGGATGCGCACGGTGTCTCGGTGGGGCAGAAGCAGCGCATCTGCATAGCTGCGGCTCTCCTCAAGAATGCGCCCATCTTGGTACTGGACGAGGCCACGAGCAATCTCGACTCGGTGTCCGAGCGGGCAGTGCAGTCGGCCATCGACAGACTGATGGAGGGACGGACGACCTTCGTCATCGCCCATCGCCTCTCCACCCTCCGTCGCGTCGACCGCATCCTGGTGCTCAATGAGGGGCAGGTTGTGGCGCTTGGAACACACGAAGCTCTGCTCGCCGAATGTGAGATCTACCAGCGTCTCTGGAAGTACCAGACGACGCACGACGATGAGCTGGACATCTCTTCCAGGCCCTTCGAAACGCTCCCGACCAGGGCTGGTGCGCGCTCGCCCAACGGCAGCACGTCGCACGCTGTGCTAACCGCAGCGGGAGGTAACGTAGCATGAGCGACGGCGGCCGGTTGGCTGTGATTCCCGCGCGCGGCGGCTCACGCCGTGTCCCAGGCAAGAACGTGCGGCTACTGCTTGGTCGGCCGGCGCTCGCGTACACGGTGGATGCAGCGCTCCACAGCGGGCTCTTCGACCGCGTGGTGGTGAGTACCGACAGCGAAGAAGTGGCTGACGTCGCGCTCGAGTGCGGTGCCGAAGTCCCATTTCTCCGCGAGCCAGCCCTGGCTGACGACCACACTCACGTCTCTGCAGCGACGGTAGATGCACTGAGACGCCTGGATCCGGCGAGGCAGTGGTGCACGATGGTCGCGCAGCTGATGCCCAATTGTCCGTTACGAACGGTGGATGACGTGTGCGACAGCCACGCTGTCTTTGTCGCCAGTGGCAGCCGGTCGCAGCTCTCGGTAGCCGAATTCGGTTGGCAGAACCCCTGGTGGTCAATGAGGTTGGGTGCGGGCGGGGAACTCGTGCCGCTCTTCCAGTCCGAAGTAACTCGCCGCAGCCAGGAGCTGACGCCCCTCTACTGTCCCACAGGCGCCATCTGGTGGGCCAAGGCGGAGACGCTTTACCGAGAGGAGAGTTTCCACGTATCTGGACGCACGGGCTGGGTGATACCGTGGGAGCACTCCGTGGACGTGGACACGGAGTCCGATTGGGTCATGCTCGAACTGTTCGCTGAGCGGGCAAGGTTGCAGGCGCACGCCAGCGGCGCTCGGGTTATGGAGACCGCTCGTGGCCACTGAACGGCTCGCCCTCTTCACCACCGTGTATCCGGCCGTTCTGCCATACCTGCGAGCCTGGTACGCGTCGGTGCTCAGCCAGACAGATACCGGCTTTGACCTCTGGATTGCCTCCGACGACGTGATGCCCGCTGAGGCGGCGGCAGCAGCGGGAGCGACCATCGTCGCTTCGTGGTTGCCGGCGGAACCCGGCGACACGCCCACTACCCTGCGGGCGCGGGCGATGTCGCTGCTCGTGCTGCGGTATCCGGCCGTGATCTTCGTGGACTCTGACGACCTCTTGGAGCCGACGCGAGTGGCTGCGGCTCGCGAAGCCCTCACCAACTGCGAAGTGCACGCCTGTGCGCTAAGCCTGGTGAACGTCACCGATGACGACCTCGGCATCACCCTGGCACCATCGGTCGGGAGCGATGCCGCAGCACAGTTGCCTGTCTGGAATGTGTTCGGACTGTCCAACACAGCCTATCGGAGTAGCGTGTTGCAGCGCTGCCTGCCAGTACCGCCCGGGACAGCGCTGGTCGACTGGTATCTCGCCACCGCCGCTTGGGGACAGGGCGCCCGCATGGTGTTCGATTCCGTTCCGCGGATGCGCTACCGGCAGCATGGCGGGAACATGGCGCGAGTGGTTCCGCCGTTCACCCCCGAGTATCTGGAACGGGCGACGACACTCGTGTCGCTCCATCACCAGGCAGTTAGCCGCGTCCAGGCGGTATCGGGATCGATGCGCGCGCCGATGGAGCGGGCGGCCGAGCGAGTCCGTGCTTTCCGTCGCTGGACGAGTTCTTCACCTGCGGCGCTCGCCCAATACGCCGCTGCGCTGCACCAGTTGCCAACAGTACACGCATGGTGGTGGTGCGTTGCTCATCCCGACCTGGAGGTCATGTGGAGCAGTTCGTGATCGACGGCCGGTCCATTGGACCGGCATCGCCGCCGTACATAATCGCCGAGATAGGTGCCAACCATAATGGCGATTTGGATCTATGCCATGAGTTGATCGACGCTGCCCACGAGGCCGGCGCGGATGCGGTGAAGTTTCAGTCATGGTCAAGCCGCTCACTCATATCGCGGGCTGAGTACGGGCGCAACACGCGCTACGTGGCGGGGAATGGTGGTGGACCGACGCTCCAGGAAGCAGTGGAACGCTACCAACTGACGTCGGACGACCACGTCTCGATCGTCGAGTACTGCCGTGAGAGGGGCATCACCTGCTTCTCTAGCTGCTTCTCGCGCGAGGAGGTGGAGCTTCTCATGTCTCTCGACGTGCCTGCGTTCAAGATCGCATCGATGGACGTGAATCACTTACCGCTACTCGAGATCGTGGCGCGCACCGGCCGGCCGGTGCTGCTCTCGACCGGCATGGCAACGCTGGGCGAGGTCGAACGCGCCCTCGGAGTCCTGCGTGCAGGAGGATCCGGTCCGGTGGCGCTGCTACACTGCGTGTCGCTCTACCCCACGCCGTCGGCACTCGTGAACCTGCGACAGTTGCACACCTGGTCCGTGGCGTTCGGCGTCCCGGTCGGCTTCAGCGACCACTCGCTCGGGAACGCCATAGCGTTAGGCGCCGTGGCGTTGGGCGCCTGCATCATCGAGAAGCACTTTACGTTGGACAAGAAGCTGGACGGATGGGATCACGCCATTTCTGCCGATCCGCCGCAGTTGAAGGCGCTGGTGGATGACTCGCGTGAGCTTCACGCCGCGCTGGGGACGAGCGCGCGGAGCGTACCAGTTGAGGAGATGGAGAAGCGCAGCAGCTTCCGCCGCCGTATGGTCGCTCGCCGCTCAATGCGCCAGGGCGAGCGACTCACAGCCGACGATGTCGACTTCAAGCGCCCAGGGACGGGAATTCAACCGGACGAACTCCGCTACGCGCTACAGCGCCCTCTCGCCCGTGATGTCGAGGCCGAGGATGAACTGGACTGGACTGACCTCGGCTGAGCGATGAAGCCCGCGCGGGTACTCCTGTTTGGTGATGGCGGGTGGGCAGCGGAGACGCTGCTCCGACTCGCCGCCGACGGTCGCGAAATCGCCGCCGTGGTGGCGCGCGCACAGCCCACTGATGGGTCGCTCGCCGCCGCCGCGGCCAGGCTCGACGTGCCCGTACTGCGTCCAGCACGGGTGAACTGCGCCGCCAGCGTGGCAGCACTGGCCGCCCTGACACCGGACCTGATCCTGTCGGTAGCCTACGACCAGATACTGAAACCGACCATTCTGAGACTGGCGCCACTCGGCAGCCTGAACGTGCACGCCGGCAAACTTCCCGGCTACCGCGGTCGCAACGTCGTGAATTGGGCCATCCTCAATGGCGAGACGGAAATCGGTCTCACCGTTCATTTCATGGATGAAGGGATCGACACAGGCGACGTCGTACTGCAGCGAACGTTGCCTATCGGCTGGACTGATGACTACTCGACCGTTCTTGCCAGCGTCGTGGCGGCCGTTCCTGATATCGTAGCCGAAGCGGTCGCCCAGATTCTCAGCGGTCGTGCTGTCCGGCAGCCTCAGGATCACATGCTGGCTACCTACTACGGCGGCCGCGGGCCCGGCGATGAGTGGTTGGACTGGAGCGCTTCCAGCCGCGACCTGCACAACAAGGTTCGTGGAATAACTCGGCCAGGCCCTGGTGCACAGACGCTACTTGATGGCCGCCGGCTGATCGTCTGGCGCGCGCATTGGGATCCGGCGTGGCCGTGCTATCGGGCCACCCCCGGTCAGGTGGTGGGTCGAGATAGCCACGGCGTGATGGTGAAGACGGGAGACTCGACACTGCAGTTGATCGAGGTGCAGCGGGGAAACGAGACAGCCGCCGTTCCTGACTGGCCAATTGGAACGCGACTGGGAACCGACGTGAACGCGATGTTGACAGCGCTCATCGGTCGTCTGGAAACGCTGGAAGCCCGACAGGGCGAGGAGGTCCAGTGATGGGTCAGGACACCGTGACAGCTGTCGGACTGACGCCACTATCGGCGACGTTCTCGGCTACGACATCGTTGAAGATGATCCCGCCGTCAGTTACGGCAGCCGACAACGCGCTCAGCGCGGTCGGATCGGCTAGCGGATCGGTTGCCTGCGAGCGTCTCGCTGCCACTCTCATCGAGCCCTCGGCGACGCTGGGTGAGGCACTAGCGCAACTGGACGCAGCAGGGGTGGGCGTGCTTCTGGTGGCTGGCCGCGGTCGGCGGCTAGTAGGAGTGCTCACCGACGGAGATCTCCGCAGAGCCATCCTTGCTGGCAGCGGTCTGGACTCGCCAGCCCTCCCCTTCGTCTCTCGCGAGCCGTTGACGGTGGGACCGGAAGCAGGACCCGACGCCGTACTCCGGTTGCTCGACCGCGGCCGTGACTATGCCGTGCACCACCTTCCGGTGGTCGCCGACGACGGCGTGGTACTGGGTGTATGGCTACGCAGCGATATCGTGCGAACGCCGGGCACTGACCTGCGAGCAATGATCATGGCCGGCGGCTATGGCATGCGCCTGCGGCCGCTGACCGAAGGCATCCCCAAGCCCATGCTCCCGGTTGGCGATCGTCCGCTGCTGGAGCTCACCATCGAGCGACTGCGGGCGGCCGGAATCCGCCATGTTGGCGTCGCCACACACTATCTGTCCGAGTGCATAACGGGGCACTTTGGCGATGGCAGCGCGTTCGGGGTGGAGATTAGCTACTTCCCCGAAGAACAGCCGCTGGGGACAGCGGGAGCGCTGAGGGCGCTGCCCGACGACGGGGAGCCCCTGCTCGTCCTTAATGGCGACGTCCTCACTGGCGTGAACTTCGCCCGTATGCTCGCCTTTCATCGCGAGTGTGGAGCGGAACTCACCATGGGTGTGCGCGAATTCGTGATGGAAGTGCCGTACGGTGTCGTGGAGTGTCATGACACTCGCGTGCTGGGCATCCGTGAGAAGCCGCGACAGCGCTACATGGTGAACGCAGGAGTCTACCTGCTGGAGTCAGCTGTTCGACGCTTCGTCCCCGACGACCTGCGGTTCGACATGCCGGACCTGATCGGACGGCTGCTAGCCGCCGGCCGACCTGTCGCCGCCTTCCCAATCGTTGAGTACTGGCTCGACATCGGCCGGCCTGCCGACTATGCACGGGCACAGGCTGACATTGCCACAGCGAGGCTCTGATCATGCGTATTCTCGTGACCGGCGGCGCCGGCTACATCGGCTCTACACTGGTCCCCCGACTTCTCTCTCGCGGCCATGCTGTTCGTGTCCTGGACCTCCTCTGCCACGGCGGCGAATCGCTGCTCCCAGTCTGGAGTCATCCGGCGTTCGAGCTGCGGCGCGGCGATGTGCGTGATTCGGCGACAGTTGCCGCGGCGTTGACCGGTATGGACGCTGTGGTCCATCTGGCAGCGATAGTCGGGGATCCGGCCTGTGCGCGCGACCCTGAGACTGCCCGGTCCACCAACCTGGACGCCTCACTCGACCTGCTGCAGGCGGCACAGAAGGCTGGTGTGTCACGCTTCATCTTCGCTTCCACCTGCAGCAACTACGGCCGCATGGACGACCCGTCGTTGCTGGTGGATGAGAACTCCGATCTGCGCCCGATCTCGCTATACGCCGAAACCAAGGTAGCGGTGGAGCAGGAACTGCTGGCTGCGGCGTCCGACAGTGGCCTCTGCGCCACGCCTCTGCGGCTGGCGACGGTGTTCGGCGTATCGCCGAGGATGCGCTTCGACCTTACCGTCAACGAGTTCGCGATGGAGCTGGCGATGCAGCACCGTCTGGTGGTGTTCGGCGAACGCTTTTGGCGCCCGTACGTGCATGTTCGTGACGTTGCGCGGGCGGTGGAGACAGTGCTTGAGTCGCCCCGCGACCGCGTGGCAGGACGGGTATTTAACGTGGGCGCGACGGACGAGAACTACCGCAAGCAGGAGATAGTCGACCTGGTGCGATCTGAGATCCCTGACGCCGATGTGGAGTACGTACACCGTGACGAGGATCCGCGCGACTACCGCGTCTCCTTTGCTCGCATCAACAGTGAACTCGGCTTCTTCCCCAGCCGGTCGGTGGCCGACGGGATTCACGAGGTGGTGCAACTGGTACGAACCGGTTTACTCGAGAATGTTGCCAGCCCGAGGTATCGCAATTGACAACCCTATCCATGCCGACCGCCACGGTCGCTGAACTGCGCGCGCCGGGTGCTCCGGCGCCGGCCGGCGGCATTCCACTATGCGTGCCGGAGATCCGCGGAAACGAGTGGCAGTACGTTCGTGATTGCCTGGATACCGGGTGGGTGTCCTCAGTCGGCTCCTACGTGGATCGCTTCGAGCGGAAGCTGGCGGATACTGTAGGCACGAGCCACGCGATCGCTACGGCGAGTGGAACGGCGGCCCTCCATACAGCACTCCTGGTGGCCGGTGTAGAGCCGGAGGACGAGGTGCTGGTGTCGACGCTCACTTTCATCGCCCCGGCCAATGCCGTGCGGTACGTCGGAGCCTGGCCGGTATTCATTGACGCCGAGCCGCGTTACTGGCAGATGGACCCGCAGCGCGTCACTGACTTTCTCCGTGGTCATTGCCGACGCATACGTGGCGTATGGCGTCAGCGAGCCACCGGCCGCCGGGTTCGTGCGCTCCTCCCGGTACACGTGCTCGGCCATCCAGTCGACATGACCTCGCTATTGAGCGTGGCCCGCGAACATGAGTTGGTGGTTATCGAAGACGCATCGGAGAGCCTCGGCGCGACATGCTACGGCACGCCGGTGGGAAAACTGGGTCACATTGCCTGCTTCAGCTTCAATGGCAACAAGCTTCTCACCACCGGCGGCGGTGGCATGCTGGTCACCGATGATCCCGCGTACGCGGCCCGGGCGCGCTACCTTACCACCCAGGCCAAGGACGATCCAATCGAGTATGTGCACGGCGCGGTGGGCTACAACTATCGTCTCACCAACGTGCAGGCGGCGATCGGTGTCGCACAGCTGGAGCAGCTCGATGACTATGTCGCCGCCAAGAGGCGGATAGCGGCCCGCTACGCCGCCGCATTCGACGAGATTGCGGGGCTTCGTTCGATGGGCGGACCGAGGCCGATCAGGAAAGGGTGATATCCGCCGTGCGCCACGCTGCGGTGGACAACTGAGATGACCACCACTGCCAGCGCACCGGCCCGTTCACCTCGATCGGGCGAGGTCGCCCGTCTCGGCGAGGCTTCGGCGGATGCCGGCGCCCGCGCAGTGCTTGACGCGGCGCTGCGACGATTGGGGATTGGCGCGGGAGCGGTGGTGTTCGCGCACGTTGACCTCGCCGCGCTCGGCCCGACGGTCAGGGCGGAGGCCCGGCCGCAGTTGCTGCTGGATGCGTTGCGGACGGCCGTTGGTGTTGAAGGCACGCTCGTCATTCCTACCTACACCTTCTCTTTCTGCCACGGCGAGACATACAGCGCCGACGAGACGACGACGGACGGCGGACCATGGTCGCCGAGTGCCGATTTTCTGGAACTTTTTCGCGCCCAGCCCGACGTTGTGCGATCGGCCGATCCGATTCACAGCGTGGCCGCACTGGGCCCGCGAGCGCACGAGTTTCTGGACGATATACCGGCGACCTGCTTCGGCTCGGGAAGTGTCTTCGACCGGCTCATTCAGGCCGGTGCGCAGGTGCTGCTGGTGGGGCTCCCGTTGGTGGAGGCAACGATGCGCCACCACACCGAGGAACGGCTTGCAGTCCCCTTCCGCTTCCGCAAACTGTTCACAGGACACATCAACACGTCAGATGGGGAGCGGCGTCAGGGTTGGGTGTACAGTGTCAGACTGCTGGCTAAGAACGGCGCCCCTGATGGAACTCGCCTCGAGGAGCGGGCTAGGGCTGTCGGCGTCTGCAGGGTAGAACCGCTGGTCGGCGGGGAGCTGCTCGCCGTGGACGCTCGGGAATACGACGCATTCGTGGCGCGGGCACTGCTGGACGATCCCTGGTTTACCGCCCGTGGGCCCGCCGGCCAGCCTGAGCAACTCGACTGCGCGCGCGTGGGCCGGTCACTGGTCCGGCCGGAACTGCCAGAGCAGGCCACGATGCGGCAGATGATAGACGGACTGTGGACGCTGCCGCGAGACATCGTCTCCGAAGGGTACGATCGCGCCCTGGACGCCCTCGGAAACCAGGTGCCCATGACGGTCCACGAATTTCCGTCGGGCACCGAGTGCTTCAGTTGGATCGTGCCGGAACGGTGGAGTTGCCGGGAAGCATACCTGGAGACGGTAGATAGGCAGCGACTCTTCTCGTATGCCGACCATCCGCTCCACGTGGTCTCCTACTCGCTCCCGTTCGACGGCATCGTGACGCGAGACGAACTGTTGGCGCACCTCCACGTGCACCCGCTACTCGACGACGCCATACCATTCATCTTCAAGTACTACGAGCGTGATTGGGGTCTCTGCTGCACCCGGGAGCAGCGTGACGCCCTCACCGACGACCTGTATCTCGTCGTCATCCGCACCGATTTCAGCTTCGGATCGCTGAAGGTGGGCGAGGTGGTGGTACCCGGAACGTCAGACGAGAGCATCGTCCTCTGTGCCCATCTCTGTCACCCGCACATGGTCAATGACGACCTGTCCGGAGTCGTGGTTGGGGTGGACGTGATGCGCGAGCTACTGCGCCGACCGCCCGGTCGGTTCACCTATCGCTTTCTGATCGTTCCTGAGACCATCGGCTCACTGGCCTGGTTGAGCCGGCACGCGTCACTTCTACCTCGTTTACGCGGCGGACTCTTCCTCGAGATGCTCGGGCTGGATCAACCGCTGGCGCTGCAGCACTCATTTGCTGCCGACAGTGACGTCGATCGCTGCTTTGCCATGGCTCTCGCGGCGGCTGAAGCTGACAGTTGGACGGGCGCCTTCCGCACAATCATCGGCAACGATGAGCGGCAGTTCAACGCGCCCGGAGTACGAGTCCCGATGCTCTCCCTGTCGCGCGTCCGCCGTCCGGGGGACCCATTGTGGCCCTATCCGGAATACCACTCGAGTCGCGACACACCGGCGCTTGCCTTAGATGACCGGCTAACCGGCGCGCGTGATGCGGTTCTGCGCATGCTCGACACGGTGGAGTTGGACGTGACGCCGGTCAATTGCTTCAAGGGAGAAATTTTCTGTTCACGCTTCGGCATTCACGTGGATGCCTACGCTAATCCGGAGGGGCACCGTGCGCTGTTCGACATCATGTACCTGATAGACGGTACCCGATCGGTGTCGCAAATCGCACGGGAGCTGAATGTGCCATTCGAAGCCGTTAGTGAGGTCGTGACCGAGCTGCGACGTCACGACCTCGTCAATACCTGAGGTCAGAGCCCGTGCGCATCGTGATCGAGCCAGGCAGCTACAGCCTGTGCAACATGGGGGACGTGGCCATGCTACAGGTGGCAGTACGTCGGCTGCGCCAGAGCTTTCCGTCGGCTGAGATTCGGGTCTTGACACACGATCCCGTTGCCCTTGCCGCATTCTGCCCGGAGGCCATTGGACAGCCCGCATCTGGGCGCGCGCCTTGGGTGGCCGGAGGGGTGCTGCTGGGGCGGCTGCATGGACTCATGCCGGCCACGCTCTCACGCATGTTGTCGCGTGCCCGCATGGCCCTGGGCCGCCGCTGGCCGGGGCTGGTCGCGACACTTCTGGCGACTCGCCTGCCAGCGAAGTCGAGGGCGCGCTTTCAGGACTTCATGTCTACCGTCCGTGGCGCTGACCTCTTTCTGGTTGTCGGACAGGGGGCCATGAATGATGCGACCCGCCAGCATGCTGACACAGTACTGGCAACGCTGAGCCTTGCCCAGCGCGCTGGACTGCCAACGGCGATGATGGGGCAGGGCATCGGACCACTGCATGGGCGCAAACTGGCTGCGAGAGCGCGGACAGTGCTCCCACAGGTGCGTGTTATCGCGCTTCGCGAGCGATTGCTGGGGCCATCGCTGCTTACCTCGCTGGGGGTTCCCGAAGGTCGCATCGCTGTCACCGGCGACGACGCAGTGGAACTCGCATACGGTCAGCGGCGAGCTACCCTGGGCTCTGGACTCGGTATCAACCTGCGGGTGTCTGGTAACGCTGGCACCGATGAGCAGTTCGTTCCCCGTGTTCGTGCGGCGATCAAGGATGTTGTTGCATCGCTGGGGTTTCCGCCTCTGGTGCCGGCACCGATTGCCAGAGGCCAGGCGCACGACGCTGATGTCATAGGCCGGCTGATCGCCGGACTGGCAGAAGGTGAGGTCGATACTGGCGTGGAACTGGACTCTCCATCGCTCGTGATTTCTCGTATTGCCGACTGCCGGGTGCTCGTGTCTGGTGCGTACCATGCCGCGGTGTTTGCCCTCGCCCAGGGAATTCCCGTGGTCTGCCTCGAAGCATCCGAGTATTACGTGGACAAGTTCAGGGGATTGCTGGATCTCTTCCCGGGCGGGGGTGAGGTGGTGTCGCTAAATGCGCCTGACCTGACCGCACGGTTATCGGCCGCCGTTCACCGCCTCTGGAACGACGCCGAGAACCGGCGAAGCGGGCTGCTTCGCGCCGCCGCTGCCCAGGTCGCCGCCGGCCATGCCGCCTACGCTCAGGTAGCCGTTTTACTGCCCGCTGAAAGCCAGATGCCGCGGGCTGCTCTCATGGCTCCGCTCCCGGCTGGAGTATCGCTCTCCCATCTGCTCGCCGCCGATGCCTCAGCAGCGTCCCCGCCCTTGCTCGATCCTTCCCTCTCACCGTGAGGCGTCGATGACCGCGCCGCGAATCGCGCTGCTCGTGGATCATCCCCAACGAGATTTGCGCGGCGTCGTCCTGACCGCGCTCGAGCTGTCTCGTCGCGGTGCGGTCTGCCACCTCGTGCCGGCTAATATCGCGCCTCGCGAAGTGTGGGCATTAGCACCCAATTTCCTCGTGCTCAATTATTTCCGGCGGAGTAACGAAGCGCTCGCTCGGGGTGCAATGGCCGCTGGAATCGGGGTTGGCCTTCTCGATACCGAGGGCGGCGTCTGGTCCAGCGTCGAGAGCTATACGGAGTTGCTCTGGTCTGACGCGACCCTGCGGCACGCGGCCCGAGGCGTCTGCGTGTGGGGGAACGCCATGGCCGGTGCACTGATCACCCGAGGGATCTTCACGGCCGATCAGCTCACCGTCACGGGGTGCCCACGCTTCGATATGTACCACCCTTCCTGGCGGCAGGTGATATCCAGCGACGACCGGGAGATAGAAAGACCCCGCGTCCTCGTGAACACCAACTTCTCGACCGCCAATCCGCGCTTCACCAGCGTGGAGCAGAAGATTGAAACATCGAGGCGCAACTTTGGTTGGTCCAACACCCGCGTGGACGAGCTATTGCGGACCGAACGGACGGCAATCACCGCGATGATCGACCTTGTGGCGCGACTGGCCACCGCGTTTCCGAACATTGACCTGGTGGATCTGCCGCTCGGTGGCGGTTATACAGCGCAGTTGCACGACCGGCATCGAAGCGGGCTTCGCCGGCATCCCCACCCTCTCCCCGCGTTGGGTTCCGGCTCCGTTCGAAATGCCCACAGCCGAGTCCGTCAGCGTGCCCTGCGACAGCTTTGTCGAGTTGAGCCATGCGCTGGCCAGCATCATCGCTGGGGAGTGGGAGGCGCCAACGACGGTGGCCACTGCTATCGCCACGGTCACCCATGACTGGTTTCACCGCAGTGACGGACAGGCCCATAGTCGGGTTGCTGATGTAGTGATGAAGGAAGCAGCCCGTTGTAGTCCGGTCAGTCTCGCCGCATGCGATCGGCTTCTCTACATCGATCCGGAAGGGTCGGGGCTGCGCACGCTGGAGTGGATGGGGAGCCAGATGCGGCGCGGATTGCTGGCATCGCAGATCGTAGCCGCGGCCAGGAAGAACGGCGAGCCGCTGGGCGGAATGCGGGTGAGCGTGGGCCTGGCTCGCGAGCGAGGCGAGTGCCGCCGAGACGCACACTGCCACTCCGTTACGGTCGTGGCTAAGAAAGCCGCCGAGAGGGCCGCATGAAGCTGGCCTTACTGCTACCCGACGGGGTGGGTGTGCGCAATTTTCTTCTCGGGCCGTTCGCCCGAGCGGCCGTCACTCGCGGCCCCGTTGCACTCTTTCACGTCATCCCTGATGCACTGGTTGCCGACTACGCGGCGCCCTTCGGAGCATCGATGACGTGGCACAGCCTGCGACCGTTCGACGCGGGTCGCGTGGCCGAGACTCTGGGGAGTGCGCTAGGCTACGCGCACATGCACTGGGGCGATACTCGCGCGATGCGCCGCCGTCTCGCCATTCGCCCTCACGCGCCGACGGTGGGAAGATGGGCTATGACCACCACCGCGCGCCTGGTAGGCCGAGCCGCGGCGACTGAGGCGGGAATAAGCTGGCTGGCGCGCCAGCATCAGGCGCGGGCTGCCGCCGCGCCTGCGGTGGCCCATTATAGGCGAACCTTCCAGACCCTACGTCCATCGGTGGTGTTCGCCTCGCACCAACGGCCTCCGGAAGTGCTCGCGCCCGTACTGGCTGCGCGCAGCCTCGGTATCCCTACCGCCACCTTCGTCTTCAGTTGGGATAACCTGACGAGCAAGGGACGCATTCTGGCGCCGTTCGAGCACTACCTCGTCTGGAGCGCGTTGATGCGCGAGGAACTGCTGCGATTTTACCCCAGCGTAGCGCCGGAGCAAGTGCACGTAGTGGGCACGCCGCAGTTCGAACCGTACACGGATAGGTCGCTCGAATGGACACGACAGGACTTCTGCGCCCGTCTTGGCCTCGATCCGGACCGACCGATCATCTGCTACTCGGGTGGCGACGCTGGCACCTGCCCTGATGATGCGGCACACGTCAGGCTTATTCTCGAGATGATCCGCGAAGGTCGTATACTCGGGCGGCCACAACTTTTGCTCCGCCCGTCACCAGTGGACAACGGCGGTCGTTATGCAGCGGTGAGGGAGGCCTTCCCGGAGCTCGTCTACTGTCCGCCGACGTGGCGGCATCCCGAGCCCGACCGATGGTCCCGCGCAGTTCCAACTGCCGATGACTTGCCGTTGCTGGCAAACCTCACCCGTCACTCCGACGTGAACGTGAACGTGGCGTCCACGATGACGCTGGACTTCGCGCTGCACGACCGCCCGGTGGTGAACGTCGCCTTTGATATGAGTCAGCCGCCGCCGCTGGGCACGCCGATATGGGATCTCTACTACCAGTACGACCACTACAGGCCGGTGATGGAACTGGGAGCAGCACGTATCGCCCGCTCGCCTGATTCACTGGCCGCACAAATCACCGCGTATCTCGCCGACCCCTCGCTCGACCGTGAGGGACGCCGCCGGCTGGTTGAACTTCAGGTTATGTCACCGCTCGCTGGAGCTAGTGAGCGCATACTCAGCGTGCTGGAACAGATAGGACGAGTAGGTGGCGCGGCGATACCGGCCACCGAGCATCGGCCCATCGACTCGAACGTTGAATATTCGCGCAGCGAAGCCATCGGGAGCCACGCCGCGGCGGCGCAGCTTAGCGTGGCAAGGCTGGAGGATGTCCCGTGAGAATAGTCTTCGTCTGCGACGAGTATCCGCCTGGACCACATGGGGGAATCGGGACGATGGTGCGGACGCTTGCCCGTGGGCTGGTGGCTGACGGTCACGAAGTGCGCGTTGTGGGCAGCTATGATCGACGCTATCCGGCCCCGGACTATGAAGTTGACGAAGGAGTACAGGTATGGCGAGCACGGCTGGGCCGCGGTCCCCTGGCTTGGCTGCGGGCGCGGATAGCGTTGAGAGCGAAGGTGGTTAATTGGTGCCGTGCCGGATTGGTGGATCTGGTGGAGGTGGCCGATTGGGGCGGACCGGCCGCCGGGTGGCCTTCGCTGCCGGTGCCGGTGGTGGTTCGACTCAATGGCTCAGCTACCTTCTTCGCCGCCGAGTTAGGCGGGACAGTGAATCGCACCACCGCCATGCTCGAGCGACGCTCGATGCGCCGGGCGGACTACTGGGCGAGCACCAGTCTCTATACCGCCGAGCGTACCCGCACTCTGTTCAACCTGCCAACGGAAGCCGACGCGGTGCTGCCTAATGCCGTCAGCCTGCCACCGGTGGTGACCGCCATTCGATCAGCGCGCAGGGTGGTATTCAGCGGTACACTAACGGCGAAGAAAGGAGTGCGTTCGCTCATCGAAGCATGGCCGCTGGTGCTGGCGAGCGTGCCCGACGCCGAGCTACACCTGTATGGCAAGGATGGCAGGAGCGAGTTCGGAGGTAGCATGCGCGATGAACTGAGGTCGAGGTTGTCGTTGAGTGATGCGCAGCAGGTGTTCTTTCACGGGCACGTTCCGATCGAACAGTTGCTCACCGCGCTCGCCGAGGCCCGCGCCGCGGTCTTTCCATCTTATGCTGAAGCCTTCGCCCACGCGCCGCTCGAGGCGATGGCCGTAGGCTGCCCGACGGTCTACACCCGCCGGGGCAGCGGACCGGAGCTCATCACGCCTGAAGTCGACGGACTGCTCATTGATCCGGATGACCGGATGGCGATTGCCGCGGCTATCATCCGGCTGCTCACCGATGACGCGCTCGCACAACGATTGGGCGCCGCCGGTCGGGTGACGATTGCCGATAAATTCTCAACCCAGCATCTGGTGGCGGCGACTGTGCGCTTCTATGCCAGCGCGGCTGAGCGGTTCCGCGCTCGCCGCGGATCGACCATCACCGATTCCAGCGGGAGCCGACATGCGCTCGCCGGCTGACATCTATACCAGCCAGGACCGCTCCGATCCGGAGAGGCCACGGCTGTGCCGGAACGCAGCAGTTCTTTCCGATCATGTCGTGCGCTCCGTCCGTATCTACGGCGAAGGAGAGCTCCCACCGGTAGGCCTGGCTGGCGCCTCGTTAACTAGTCCTCTGTCCGGCTGCAGCGTGGTTATTTGCACGCATCGCAGGCCTGCTGCGGTGCAACGTTTTATCGAGTCGCTGGCCAATCAGCTAACGCCAGTGCAGCTACTGATCGTGGATGCCAGCCCTGACGACTCCACCGAGATCATGCTCGAGGATCGCGCCGCTGCAGGGCGTCTTCCATGCGCCACTGATTACCTTCGCGTAGATGGTCCACTGCGCGGACTCACGCCTCAGCGAAATCTGGCGCTCGAGTACGTCACTGCTCAACTGGTTGGCTTCTTCGACGACGATGTCGTCCTTCTGCCAGGTGCGCTGGAGCAGCTCGTGGTTGCCATTCTCAGTCGCGGGGTAAGAGCGGAGCGACTTGCCGGCGTGGGCGCAGTGATCGAGAACGAGCTGGCACGTCCGAATGCGCTCTGGCAAGTGCGGCGGGCGCTGGGAGTGGTTCCTTCACTCAGGCCGGGCGCCTACACGACATCGGGGATGAGCGTGCCGTGGCGCTTCCTGCCGCTGGGGACGGCCGACTCCGCGTCATCGTCGGGCGAACTTGTGGAGGGCGACTGGCTACCTGGCGGCGCGATGGTCTGGCGAACGGAGCAGGCGCGAAGCGTCGGCTTCTGTGAGAAGTTGGGTGGATATGCCAGCGGTGAGGATCTGGAATTCAGCCTTCGAATGCGGGAGCATGGCCCGCTGGCTGTCGAGACGGATGCGAGGGTGCTGCACCTGCCGGCTGCTGGTGGTCGCCCCGATCAGTCAGCGATGGGCTACCTCGGTGCTCGGAACCTCTTCCACATCCATCAGACCTGCCGCGGTGAACGCCCAGGCTGGCAGACGGCCTACTTCCTCTACGCGTTCGCCGTTGACACGCTGGTCCGTCTAATGGCGCTCGCCCGACCCGGCTCGGTGCCAGCCCGTTGGGCATTCGTGCGAGGACGGTTCCACTTCTTCCGCACCTTGATAGCCCAGCCGCGACGCACCGCCAAGCCGCCGCTTTCCATGGTTGGTGCAGACGTCGGCAGGAGCCAACATGGCTGATCAGGTACAATCGCCTCCTTTCGCCGGCTGGAGTGCAGCGTCCGATCTGCCGCGCCGGGTCGTCGGCGCCGGCGCAGCGGTTCGGGTCACGCCACTTGCGACCGCCCCGCCAATGGCACAGCGATGGGCCATAGTCGTTCTCGTCGTCATCGTCCCGGTCTGCCTGGCCGCCCTGGTGTTCGGTCTGACGCCAGCGCTGACCGTGATTGTTGGCGGCGCCATCCTGGCCGCGCTGGTGGGTCTGCGCCGACCGGTGCTCGGACTCTACGCCGTGGCCGTGCTGTGCACGGTCGACTCGATGACGCGCGTCTACCTGATGAACGGCGGATGGTTGCGCTGGAACACGTTCAACTACCTGCTCCTGTTGGTCGCCGCGCTTGGGATACCATTCCTGCTTCGCTTCCGGAGCAGCCAACTGCGCCTGCTCCAGGCGCTCGCGATCCTCCTCGCCCTGGGACTGCTGAGGTCTCCGGATATTGCCCGCGGAATGCAGGACTTCCTGGGCATGCTGGCAGTGTTCGGTCTCCTGATATACTTCGCCCGCGCGGCTGACGAACCGGAGATTTGGTTCTGGCTGGGTATCGTGACGGGTGTCCTGGGCGCGCTCATCGGGCTCGACTTCTATGCCGGTGTGGAGCCGGCCGGCCGGATCGACCCGAACGCCTGGTCGCTATCCTCGCTCACCGCGCTCTTTGCGTTGGCCTTCGGCTATCCGTCGGCGCTCCTTCGTCGACGCGGTGCACTCATTCTCGGCGCTCTGGCCGCGATCAACACCGGCTGGATCTTTCTCAGCGGCAGTCGTGGCAGCATGCTCGCTGCTTGTTGCGTACTCGCCTACATGCTCGCAGTCACTCCTGGCCTGCACCGCCGGATAGCCATGCTGCTTGTCGGTGCGCTATTCCTGGGCGGGGTCGCAACTCAGTTCGGCGACCTCGAGGCGCACGCTCTATCGCGTGTCGCCCGTCTCTTCGACAGCAGTCGCGATCTAACCAATCGGACCAGTCATCGCTGGTCGCTGGTAGTCGGCGGCTGGCGCATCTTCGAGGCGCATCCAGCGGTCGGCGTCGGCACGGGTGGCTTCATCCCGGCATGGCGGCAGATGGGGGACGTGGGCGACATCCCGGACTTCGACGCGGTCGCTCGTGGCCGCGAGGCACATGCAGCATGGGTCAAGGTACTGGCGGAGAACGGGCTACCGGGCGGACTGCTGCTGGCCGCCGTGGTAATCTCCTTCGCCCTCCGTGGCTGGCGCAGGCCGCATCTCCGCGCGCTCGGCATTTTCGCATCGGTGACCATCGGCTCGATCTTTATCTCGACCGAGTTCCAGAGCAAGGGGGTCTGGTTCCTGGCCGCAGGCGCGCTCGTCATCCTCAATCAGGACGCGTTCCGGCTGAGGCGTGGCGTCCCTGCCGTGGGCCCGCCTCCATGAACGAAGCACACGGCAGCACCACCGCCGAGCGTTCACGCGTCGACATGGTAGATAGTGCGCGCGCGGAGGCCATGAGCACCACACCGATGCCCACGGAGGCAGGTGTGGCTACCACGCCCTGCTTCAGGGATCGGCTGGTAGTGGTCAGTTGTGCCATGCACTACCTCTGGCAGGGCGAGTACCACGCTTACGCTCCCTATACGCGAGAGATGGATCAGTGGTCCCAGCTCTTCAGCGAGCTCGTGATCGCGGCACCCCTCACCGAGACTGAACCGCCAGCCGACTGCGCTCCGTTCGCCGGCGCGAAGGTAAGGGTGGTCCGACAGCGCAGCCTGGGTGGCGAGACGGTGGGCGCCAAGCTGCGGCAGTTGTGCGCCCTTCCCTGGATCTGTCGCGATCTCGTCAGAGCGTTTCGACAGGGCGACGCCATCCATGTGAGGTGTCCGGGAAACCTTTCTCTTCCCGCAATCCTTCTCGCACCGCTCTTCTCGCGCCGGCTCGTCGCCAAATATGCCGGTCAGTGGACTGGTTATCCGCAGGAGCCGTCCACTTACGCACTGCAGAGATGGCTACTGCGCTCGCGGTGGTGGAACGGTCCTGTCACTGTTTACGGGCACTGGCCTCACCAGCCGCGGCAGATCGTTCCGTTCTTCACATCGGTGATGACAGCGCCCCAGGTGGAGCGTGCCCGTACTGCGGCGCGGAACCGTCGGTCGAACTCGCCGCTCCGCTTGCTCTACGTAGGACGGTTGGTCGCCACCAAGCACGTGGACGCGTTGCTGCAGGCTACCGCTTCCCTGACGGCCGACGGTATCGCGGTAACGACGACGATTGTGGGGGACGGGCCGGACCGCGAGGCGCTGATGGTGCTCGCCAGTTCGCTCGGCATCACCGGTCGGGTCCACTTCGCCGGTGCCCTACCTTACGACGCCGTGCTCGATTCCTACGAACGCGCCGATGTACTCGTGCTCGTCTCGGAGTCGGAGGGATGGCCTAAGGCAGTGGCGGAAGCGATGGCGTTCGGTCTGCTCTGCATCGGATCCGATCACGGCTTCGTGGCCGAGATGCTGGGCGACGGGCGGGGCATGGTCGTGCCGTCGCAAGACGTGGAGGCACTAGTGGTCGCGCTGCGCAGAATTGCCGCCGACCCTGATTCGTCGGCTGAATACTCCGTCCGTGCGGCTCGGTGGGCACAGCGTTTCTCCCTGGAGGGGCTGCGAGATGCGCTGGCAAACCTTCTTAAGGATCGGTGGGCGGGGAGCGCCGGTGATGACTCGCCGGTATCCAGATCAGCGATCCGGTTGCGGTCATGAAGTCCAGGGTCGCGGTCATGCACATGGTCGACACCCTCTCCGTGGGCGGCGCCGAGCGAATGGCTGTGAACATTGTGAATAGTCTGCCGCGCGACCGTTTCAGAGCGCATCTCTGCTGTACTCGTCATGATGGCCCGCTGGGCGCCCTAGTGGACGATGATGTGGTGCGGCTGACGCTTGGGCGTACTCATCGATTTGATGTGTCAGCTCTCGCGCGGCTCGTCGCACACATACGAGAACACGATGTACGCGTACTGCACGCCCACAGTACGGCGGTGTTCGCCGCCGTGCTTGCGTCGCTGGCACCTCCCCATCCCGCCGTGGTCTGGCACGATCACTATGGGCGGTCCCTGGGCTCACGTACCGCGTGGCCATACCGCGCAGTCTCCAGACGACTGTTTCACGTGATCGCCGTGAACGAACCATTGGCGCACTGGGCCCGGAGTACGATGGGCGTGCCGTCTGGACGAGTAAGTTACATCCCTAACTTCGTCGCTCCGGCATCGCCGGCCGGGCACGCGGTGGATCTGGCGGGGCGTCCTGATCGCCGCGTGGCGTGCGTGGCCAATCTGCGACCGCAGAAGGATCATGCGACGCTGATCGCGGCCTTCGCCCGAGTCGTCGCCGCTGTGCCCGATGCGCAACTCCTGCTAATGGGAGCGGAGAGCGACACTGGCCATGCCGCCGCCCTTCGGCGGGCGGTGGATGAGGCGGGAATTGCGGCAAATGTCAGTTGGCTGGGAGTGCGCGACGATGTTGCGCAAGTTCTCCGAGCGTGCTCCGTGGGCGTGCTCAGTTCGCTCTCGGAAGGACTGCCGCTGGCGCTGTTGGAATACGGTCAAGCCGGACTGCCCAGCGTCGCTACGCGTGTCGGTCAGTGTGATGATGTGCTGAATTATGGCAATGCCGGCGTGATCGTGCCGGCGTCTGATCCGGTACAACTCGCCGCTGCCCTGATTGCCCTCCTTCAGGACGAGCCACGCCGGAATGCACTCGGCGAAGCCCTGCGCCTCCGGGTGGCGGAGTGCTACGGTGCGGCACGGGCGGTAGCGTCAGTGAGCGCCATATACGAAAACGTGTTAGAACACGGTAGAGTTAGCGTCAGGGCTTACGGTGAGACCGGGCGGGTGACGAGGAAGACGCCGAACGCTGGTCTCGTGGACGGTGCTACCGTGCGGGCACCGATGGGTGACGGCGGCTTCAGCGGCGTCATTGGAAGCGAAACGCTACCGCCAGCGTAGACGCCGTCCAGGACGGGCGGCTCGGAGAGTCTTTCTACTGGCCTCACTTCATACCGATCGCCCGCCCGCAGGATGGAGGAGAGGTCCACTGCCACCTCACTAACGTTGCCCCAGCCATAGATAACGACGTGACCGCGCCCCGGCTCGTAGCGGTTCGGACGCACGAAGATCCATGGTGCTGACGGCGCCGCCTGCGCCGTCGAAGCGCCGCCGAACCCGGTTCGAGCGAGCCACTCCCGAAGGCTGAGATGCTCGTCGTTGAAGGTCCAGCCCGGTGCGCCGGCGTCGGCGTGGAAGGAGGCGCCACTCCAATTGATCCCACGCGTCGTACCGCGCACGTCCACCTGGGTGACCGCCGTCGCTGTCACGTTACCGCTGGCAGAAACGGAAGACCAATCCCATAGCCGGAGCGCCGGATCTCCGCCGACGATAACGTTGTTCGTCAGCACCAGATCAGCGTTAGGCACCTCGTAACCAAGCCACATGTTGCCGCTCCCATCGGCAGGACCATAGAGGTAGTTGTCACGCACAATGATCCGCGACGCCGGCATGCCGCCACCGACAAGCAGGTTCGGTGCGGCATCGTTCTCGCCGATGCTGCCACTCCCGAAGATCGCGTTCCCCTCGATCGTGTAGCCGGTGAGGGGGCCGTTCTCGGAGCCGTGGGCGTGGATCCCGAACGCCCAAGAATCGAAGATGACGTTGTCGGCAATGAGCTTGGTGCCAACGGCGTTCTGGGTGTAGATGCCGTGGTCGAGATTCGTCGTGCGGCCGTTGTTGTAGAGGATGCAGCCGTAAATCTCGCCTCCGTCCGCCTCCTTCCAGAACCCAATTCCGCTACCGGCAGCATCATGAACCACGAGGTTGATGAAGCGGATCCCGTCGCCGAACGCATCGATCCCCTGCGGTCCACCAGAGCGCGGGCTCGAGTTCATGATCTCGAAGTCGCGGTAGTCGGTATAGGCACCGTGGATTGTCAGCGCGGGGTCGGTGCAACCGGCGTTGTCCAGCGTGGCGCGCTCACCCGGGTACTGTCTCACGACGATCCGCGCGTCAGCAGTGCCGGTCAATTGGCTGGTGAAGCAGCCGTGGTATCGACCACCGCGAAGCCAGAGGGTATCGCCGGGCAACAGGCCATCCGGGTCGCCGAAGGCGGTGGACATATCCCAGGGCCGCCTGTCACTTCCGTCGCCATCGCGCGTGCCCGTGGGTGCGACGAAGCGCTCGACGGGGCTATGGCGAACCGGTGGAGACGTGGGTTGATCGTCGCCAGCGCAGCCTAAACCCGCCGTGGTGAAGAGCAAAGCAGCTACCGCGGCTGCTGAGCGCAGTCGAGATAGTCGTGTTGTGCACAGCGGAGGGGCGCCATGTGCTGGCGAGCCGGAAATAGGCATGAGCGGCATGAGGAGCCCGGGAACCAGAACATCCCGCAACGGACGCCGGGGCGCCAATGCGGGATGTTCGACACGTTAGGCCTCCTTGCTGGGAATGCAAGCGGCCCGTTCGTGGGGTCGCGCCGCCTGCTACGGGGCGCTGAGTGCACCCCGTAGCAAGGTGGACTACTTCCTGACGATCAGGAACACCTGGAACTCGGGCCCGGTCGACTTCGGCGCCCTGGCACTGCCACCGATCGGGGCAGCGATGCCGTTGCCGCTCATGGGAAGCGAGAGCGAGCCGCCAGTGTAGGTACCGCTGAGCACCGGGTCGGCGAACAGGTTCTGGACGTTCCGGACCTCGTACTGGTCTCCCGAGCGGAGAATGCTCGAGACATTGGCGCTGACAGTGCCTGCCTTGTCCCAGTTGTAGATCACAACGTGGCCGCGACCCGGCTCGTACTCGTTGGCACGCACGAAGACCTTCGTACCGGTGGGACGCGTGGCGACCACCTTGTCGCTGGAGCCCGCGCCCACTACCGACTTCCAGTTCGTGAACGGCAGGTGCTGGGTACCGAGAACCCACGACTTGGCCGAGGCGTCGCGGTAGTAACTGTTATTGCTGAAATTGAAGCCGTTGGAACTGCCCTGGATATTGGCGATCTGCATCGAACCGAAGATCGTATTGCCGGAAACGTTTGCGGTCGTCCAGCGCCACATCCGGAGAGCGGCCTCGCCGCCGGCGATGTAGTTGTTCTGGAGCGTGAGGTCCTTATTCGTGACCTCGTAACCCAGCCACATGTTGCCGGAGTTGGCGACGTTGGAATACAGGTAGTTGTCGCGGATCACGATGCGCTCGGCGGGGGTGCCACCACCCACCAGAACGTTGGGGGCGACCCCGTTCTCACCGATGCTACCGTTGGTGAATAGTGCGTTCCCCTCAATCGTGTAGCCCTTCAACTGCGCGTTGTCAGAGCCATAGACGTGTAGCCCGAACGCCCAGGAGTTGAAGACGATGTTATCGGCGATGCGCTTCGTACCGACGGCGTTTTGGGTGTAGATGCCGTGGTCGAGGTTGAAATCGCGGCCGTTATTGTAGAGGATGGTTCCGTATATCTCGCCGCCGTCCGCGGGAGCCCAGAAGCCGATGCCGCTGTCTGAGGCGTCATGGACCACGAGATTGATGAACTTGAGGTAGTCGCCGAAAGCGTTGATACCGATCGGGCCGTCCTTACGCGGCGCCGAGTTCATGACCTCGAAGCCCCAGAAGTAGGTGTACGCGCCGTTGGCCGTCAGCGCCGCGTTGTTGCAACTGGCATTGTCGATGATCGCGCGCTCGCCCGGATACTGCCGCACAACGATGGGCTTCGTTGAAGAGCCACGCAGTTCGCTGGTATAGCAGCCCTTATAGGTCCCGCCGCGCATCCATATCGTGTCGCCGGCAACGACGCCAGCGGGCTGGCGGAGGGCGGTGGCGAGATCCCACGGGCTGGCGCTGGTGCCGGCGCCAGTACTCCGGCCGGTGGGGCTGACGTAGCGACCAACACGAGGACCTTCCGACTCCTGGATCGGA
>CAJDVF010000047.1_pt1 | contig 23954 bp, 20 predicted proteins | sample 7391391 | NCBI WGS metagenome assembly CAJDVF01 (sample SAMEA7055697, study PRJEB34461) | soil metagenome | biome: terrestrial ecosystem; feature: Peninsula; material: soil | place: Antarctica | collected 2016 | reverse complement strand
CATCCCGATCGCCATGGACGAGGGGCTTCGCTTCGCGATCCGCGAGGGCGGCCGCACCGTCGGCGCCGGCGTCGTCACCAAGATCCTCAAGTAATCGCGGCACGGGCTCCGGCGCATCGACTCTGGGATCGAGAGAGCGGAGACGTTCCTCAGATACCGCTCGGTGCCCCGGTGGCCCAACGCTGCACCATCTGGACGCTCCGTCGTACCAACGTAACCCGTAACCCTGCTGTTAAATGGCGCGCGATAAGATCATCCTGGCTTGTAGCGATTGCAAGAATCGGAACTACTTCACCGACAAGAATAAGCGGCTCCATCCGGAGCGCGTCGAGTGGAAGAAGCACTGTCCGCGCTGCAACGCCCATACGCTGCACAAGGAAACGAAGTAATCATGGCCTCTACCGACGTCGTCGAGCACCGGAACGCGTTCCAGCGGATGCGTCTGTTCTACAACGAGGTCGTCACCGAGATGAAGCGCGTCACCTGGCCGGACTGGCCGCAGGTGAGGCAGCTCTCCATCGGTGTGATCGCGCTGTCGTTGTTCATCGGCGCCGTAATCTGGCTGATGGACGTCGTACTCCAGCAGATCCTCGTCCGTTGGTTGCCGGCCATATTCGGTAGCTGACGATGGAGCATCGCTGGTACGCCATCCAGACCACCGCCGGGCACGAGAACAAGGTCCGCAACTTCATCAACCGTAAGATCGAGGCTGATCCGTTGCCGCCGGACGAGCGTCCCGTTCGTCAGACGCTCGTTCCGACGCACGAGGTGGTCGAAGTCAAGAACGGTAAGAAGGTCACCGTCGAGCGGAAGATCTATCCGGGGTATGTGCTCGTCGAGATGATCTGGAACCAGGAGACCGCTCACACGGTCAACAACATCCAGGGCGTGATCAAGTTCGTCGGGCACGAGCGGACGCCAATGGCGCTCCGTCCGGAAGAGGTCAACCGAGTCCTGGGCGTCGTGGACGAGACGGCGACCGAGGAGCCGAAGGAAGAGATCCCCTTCCTGGTCGGACAGGCGGTGCAGATCACTGAGGGCCCCTTTACCGACTTCAACGGTACGGTCGAGGAAGTCATCGTGGATAAGGGCAAGGTGCGGGTGTCGGTGAGCCTCTTCGGACGGCCGACCAGCGTCGAGTTGGATTACCTGCAGTTGCAGGGTTACTAAGTAGCTGTATCGGTGTAAGTGCAGGAATGGGCGGCTGGATTCAGTTATCGGTCGCCACCGTCGCTACCACGACGACGCGAAGCTTTCGTGGGAGTACGGGGTCCGTCTGAACGGGCTCCCATACGTAAGAGGCTAAGGAATGGCAAAGAAGGTAACGGGGTTCGTCAAGCTCCAGATTCCGTCGGGCAAGGCGACTCCGGCTCCTCCCGTGGGAACGGCCCTCGGCCCCCAGGGGATCAACATCATGGGCTTCTGCAAAGAGTTCAACGCTCGGACGCAGGGCCTGGATACGATCCTCCCGGTCGAGGTCACGATCTACGCGGACAAGTCCTTCACCTTCATCCTGAAGACTCCGCCAGCGGCGGTGCTCCTCAAGAAGGAGGCGGGAATAGAGAAGGGGTCGGGCGCGCCCAACAGGACCAAGGTGGCTTCGGTCACCTCGGCGCAGGTACGAAAGATTGCCGAGGTCAAGATGCCGGATCTGAATACAGAGTCGATCGAGTCGGCCATGGCGATGGTAGCCGGGGCGGCGCGGTCCATGGGTATCGAGGTGCGCGACTGATGCCCAAGTTCGGCAAGAAGTATCAGGCAGCCGCCGCCAACCGTAACGTGGACTCGAGCGTTCCGGCCCGCGAGGCGCTGACCTTCGTGAAGGAGAATGCCTTCGCGAAGTTTGATGAGAGCATCGAGGTGGCAATTCGCCTCGGCGTGGATCCGCGCCACGCCGATCAGGTGGTGCGCGGTACGGTCGTCCTCCCTGCAGGCACGGGTAAAGCCGTCCGCGTGCTGGTCATCGCCGTTGGCGACAAGGCCCGTGAGGCGGAGGCTGCCGGTGCCGATTTTGTCGGCGTCGAGTACATCCCGCGCATCAAGGAGGGCTGGACTGACTTCGACGTCATGATAGCCACGCCGGACCAGATGGGTCAGGTGGGTCAGTTGGGTCGCGTACTCGGTCCGCGCGGCCTCATGCCCAACCCGAAGGCTGGTACGGTGACCTTCGATGTGGAGCGTGCTGTCCGCGAGGTAAAGGCGGGCAAGATTGAGTTCCGCGTCGATAAGACGGGGAACGTTCACGCCGCCATTGGCAAGGTCTCCTTCCCGTTGGAGGCGCTGGAGACGAACTTCGCCGCCTTCATGGACCAGATCGTCCGCGCGAAGCCGAGCGCGGCGAAGGGGGTCTACGTGCGCAACGTCGCCGTGTCCAGTACGATGGGCCCGGGCGTGCGCGTCGACACCACGCCTTTCCGGTAACCGGCCATGAAGCGTAGCGATAAGGAACAGCTCGTTCAGGAGCTGAAGGATAAGTTGGTTGGCGCCTCGGCGCTCTACTACACCGATTTCACCGGGCTCAACGTGAAGCGGATGACGGAACTCCGTCGTCGTTTCCGCCGGGCCGGCGTCGAGTACCTGGTCATCAAGAACACGCTGGCGCTCCGCGCAGTTAGCGAGAGCGGCCTTTCCGGTGAGCGGCTGCGCGGCCCGACGGGTGTCGTGGTCGGTACCGATCCGGTGGCGGCGGCCAAGGTGCTCAAAGATTTTGCCCGTGAGAACGACCAGCGGCCCAGCGTTAAGGGCGGCATGCTCGACGGTCGTGCGATCGGTGCTGAGGAGGTCAAGCAGTTGGCCGAGCTACCCTCGCGCGAGCAGATGCTCGCCGAGCTTGCCGGCGGTCTACAGTCACCCCTGACCGCCTTCGCCGGCGCGCTCAATGGGATGCTGTACATGTTCGTTGGAGCCCTCGATGCGCTGGCCAGCCAGCGCGAGAGCGCCTGAAACCCCAGGCGTACTGCCTGACCACGCCCCAGGACTCATCCAGTCGTCTGGGTTTTATCTAGGAGATTACCATCATGGCAAACGCGACGCTTAGCAAGGACGAGATCCTCGACGCGATCGGCAACATGTCCGTGCTCGACCTGAAGGATCTGATCGATGCCTTCAAGGAGAAGTTTAATGTTACGATCTCGGCCGCCCCGGTGGGCGCAGCGCCGGCCGCTGGTGCAGCCGCTGCCGCTCCGGCAGTCGAGGAGCAGACCGAGTTCTCGGTGATGCTCAAGGATGTAGGAGCCAAGAAGATCCAGGTTATCAAGGTGGTACGCGAGATCACCGGCCTGGGCCTGAAGGAAGCCAAGGACCTCGTCGACAGCGCGCCGTCGGAGGTCAAGGCCGATGTCTCCAAGGAGGAGGCAAACGCGATCAAGGCGAAGCTGGAAGAGCAGGGCGCCGGGGTCGAGATTAAGTAAGCAGGCCGCGGTGCCTGGTCGGAAGACCGGGCATCGTGCGCTCCGGCGCTCGGATGGCCAGCAATGGCTGTCCAGGTGCTCCGGCGCCCGGTCCCCGGCTTCGCGGCCTCACCGCCGTGGGCGCGCCACGCCGTCGGCGTGGGTCCGGCGCCCCGGCCGACTTCCTGACTTCGACGCGATAGTGTATATTATTACCTTCGCATTACAACTGAAGTCTTCGTTGCCTCGTCCCGCCTCGGCTTCGCGCCGAGGAGCGGGGGCGGGGCTGTTTTCGCCTGCGTGCGGGTGATATATGGCTGATATGATGAAGCAGATCTCCTTCGGGAAGCTCGACTCGGGGATGGACATGCCACACCTCCTCGATATTCAGACGCGTGCGTTCGAGGCTCTGCTGCAGCTCGACGCAGCGGCCCACGACCGCGAGGACGTTGGGTTGGAGCGCGTCTTCAAGGACCTCTTCCCGATTACTGACGTCCACGAGAATTTCTCTCTCGAGTTCGTCCGCTACTCCCTCGGGGAGCCCAAGTACTCCGTAGAGGAGTGCATAGAGCGCGACATGACCTACTCGGCGCCGCTTAAGGCGACGCTGCAGCTCGTGATCAACGAGGAGGTCAACGACGTCAAGCGTCCGCGCAACATCATCGAGAAGGAAGTCTATCTCGGCGAACTCCCCCTCATCACCAAGCTGGGGACGTTCGTCATCAACGGCGCCGAGCGCGTCATCGTCAGCCAGCTGCACCGCTCGCCGGGAGTGGTGTTCGAGGAGAGCACGCACCCCAACGGCCAGCGCCTGATCAGCGCTCGTATCATCCCCTTCCGCGGTTCGTGGGTCGAGTTCACGGTGGACATCCACGACGTGATCTACGTCCACATCGATAAGAAGAAGAAGTTCCCCGCCACCGCCCTTCTCCGTGCCTTCGGTTACGGGTCGGACTCGGACCTGCTGCGGCTCTTCTTCGCCATTCGCGAGATCGATCTCACGCGCGACCGTCAGGGCCGCGCCGAGACGCGCGAGGTGCTCGGGGCAGTGATCGCCGAGGACCTCTCGCTGGCTGGTGAGGCAACCGAGGAGGACGCGCCCAAGCTGCGCACTAAGAAGGCCCGCGCCGAGCGCGAGCGTTCGGAGAGCGAGTTGCTGGTGCGTGAGGGCGACGAGCTGACCGAGGAGATCTACAACCGTCTCCGCCGTCAGGGCGTCCAGCGGGTGAAGGTGTTCGCCTCCTACATGACGGTCGACCTCCGCGATGAGCTGGAAGCGTTCGACCGTGGTGAGCGCGAGAAGCATCGGGAGCTGGCGCGCGACGTTGTCGACGCGGAGAGCGGCGAGGTGCTCGCCGAGGCGCACCAGAAGCTGACCGAGGCGCTGGCCAAGAAGCTGCGAAAGGCAGACGTGATATTCGTCTCCGTCTTCGTCGCTTCCGGACGCGCCGAGTCGGTGCTGATCAAGAACACGCTCGCCAAGGATCCCACCGGTCGCGTCATGGACAAGGTGAAGAAGGAGGATCGGCGGGTGGAGAGCGATGAGGGTGAGGAGATCGCCCTCAAGCAGATCTACGCCCTTCTGAGGCCCGGCGAGGCTCCCAATCGGGAGACTGCCCGTCAGGCGCTCGAGCGTCTGTTCTTTAGCCCGAAGCGCTACGACCTCGGTCGCGTCGGCCGCTACAAGATCAATCAGCGGCTGGTCCTCGACACCCCGGCGAATGTCACGGTACTCACGAAGGAAGACTTCGTGGCTATCGTCCGCTATCTCGTCGAGCTCCGCGAGGGACGCGGTCACACAGACGACATCGACCACCTGGGCAACCGTCGCATTCGTTCGGTGGGCGAGCTGATCGCCAACCAGTTCTCCGTTGGCCTCTCGCGCATGGCGCGTCTGGTCAAGGAGCGGATGTCGATTAACACCGATCCCGAGAAGATCTCGCTCGACGACCTCGTCAACGCAAGAACGGTTTCGGCGGTGATCCAGGCGTTCTTCGGTTCGTCGCAGCTCAGCCAGTTCATGGACCAGACCAATCCGCTCGCCGAGCTAACGCACAAGCGTCGTCTCTCGGCCCTCGGACCGGGTGGTCTTACTCGTGAGCGAGCCGGCTTCGAGGTGCGTGACGTCCACTACTCGCAGTACGGACGCATGTGCCCGATTGAGACGCCGGAAGGGCCGAACATCGGCCTCATCACGTCGCTTGCGACCTACGCTCGGGTGAACGATCTGGGCTTCGTGGAGACCCCTTACCGCGTCATTCGTGACGGTCAGGTAACGGGCGAACTGGCGTGGCTGGATGCCAACCGGGAAGAGGGAGCGACGATCGCTCAGGCGAACGCACTGCTGAACCCCGATGGCACCTTTGTAAACCCGCTCGTGCTCTGCCGTCGTGAGGGTGACTTCCCGCTCGTGCCGCCAGATCGCATTGAGTTCATGGACGTCGCACCGGAACAGCTGGTGTCGATTGCCGCCGCGCTCATTCCGTTCCTGGAGCACGACGACGCCAACCGAGCCCTCATGGGCTCGAACATGCAGCGTCAGGCTGTACCTCTCCTGAACCCGCAGACGCCAGTTGTCGGTACGGGGCTTGAGGAAACGGTCGCGCGCCACTCCGGCGCTGTCGTCATCGCCAAGCGGGCAGGTGTCATCAGCCGCGTCACGGCCGACGAGATCATTGTTGATGCGGGACACGGTGGCGAGCGTGATCGCGGAGCCGATCGAAGGTCGTCCGGCCGTCCGCTGGCGCGACTCACCCAGCACGATCGTTATCCGCTCAAGAAGTACTGGCGCACCAACCAGGATACGGCGATCAACCAGCGTCCGCTCGTGACTCTTGGCCAGCCCGTGTCCGAAGGTCAGGTGCTCGCCGACGGTGCGGCGACCGAGATGGGACAGTTGGCACTCGGCGCTAACGTCACCGTGGCTTTCATGCCATGGTACGGACACAACTTCGAGGACGCTATAGTACTCAGCGAGCGCCTGGTAAAGGACGACGTGTACTCGTCGATCCACATCCAGGAACTCGAGCTGCATGTCCGCGACACCAAGCGCGGCCAGGAAGAGATCACGCGTGAGATTCCCAACGTGGCCGAGGAAGCCCTGGTGGATCTCGACGAGCGCGGCATCGTCCGCATCGGCGCGTCGGTCAAGCCTGGCGACATCCTTGTCGGCAAGATCACGCCGAAGGGTGAGACCGAGCTGAGTCCTGAGGAGAAGCTTCTAACGGCGATCTTCGGCGAGAAGGCGAAGGACGTAAAGGATTCTTCGCTCAAGGTGTCGCCGGGTATGGAAGGCGTCGTCATCGACGTCAAGATCTTCTCGCGAATCGAGGATCAGGTCGTCGAGAAGGATCGCGGCGAGCGGATCGGTGATGTCCGCCGGCTCGAGGGCGAGGAGAAGATGCGCGTCAACGAGGTGCGTGACGGCGAGCTGGTCGAGATTCTGGAAGGGCAGACGGTGGCGCTGGCGCTCAAGAGCGGGACGGTGGAGGAGGCCATAACGGCCGGTACCGTGCTCACCGCCGAGGTGCTCCGCGACCTACGCTTGCCGTCGCTGGACCTCAAGACGTTCCGCGTCGAGGATCGCTCGGTGAACGAGACCATGCGTCGGATCATTGACGCAGCAAATGAGGAGAAGGCACGGCTGGAGGAGCGGGCAGAGGAGCGTATCGACCGCATCCTGCAGCCCGATGAACTGCCGCCGGGCGTGATCCAGTTGGTGAAGGTTTATCTGGCGGAGAAGCGCAAGATCTCCGTCGGCGACAAGATGGCCGGACGTCACGGTAACAAGGGTATCGTTGCTCGCATCGTGCCCGAGGAGGACATGCCGTTCCTCCCCGACGGTCGTCCGGTGGACATCGTTCTCAACCCGCTCGGCGTGCCGAGCCGGATGAACGTTGGCCAGATTTTGGAGACCCATCTTGGATGGGCGGCGAAGCTGCTCGGGTTCTATGCCAAGACGCCGGTCTTCCAGGGCGCCAACGAGCGCGAGATCGGGATGCTGCTCAGGATGGCCGGACTGGGCTGGGTGCGTAATTCACTACAGCTCGAGACGCCGGCTCCGGTTTACTCGGAGATCGACGTTCGTACCGTCCTCAATGACATCCGGCCTAAGATCGAGGAGCAGGACCGCGTGGAGCTGTTGGCCGACGCGAACCTGAACGACCTGGCGGCGCGCGGCATCAGCGCCGAGTCTCGAGAGATCTTCAACCGCACGCGCGATTTCCTCGTAGCGGCGGCTAAGGAGCTGTCGAAGCGCGAGGTGACTGAATTGGAGGCGCAGATTGCCTTCCACGAAGCGGTGGCCGACGACGACACACGACCCGACGAGGAGCGCGAAGTCGCTCGTACGGAAGGTGCGGCACTCGCTACTCAGCGCGATCGCGACGCCGCCGACCGGCTTCTGGAGCAGGAACTACCGGCGCTCGCCGCGATGCTCGGCAAGAAGTCCGATGCCGACGTCGACCTGGCATCGATTGAACTACTGCGGCTGGGTGGTCTGACGCCCAGCGGCAAGATCCATTTGCGTGACGGGCGGAGTGGTGAGCGTTTCGCCAGTCCGGTGACCGTTGGCGCGATCTACATGCTCAAGCTGTCGCATCTCGTGGACGACAAGATTCACGCACGGTCCATCGGACCGTACTCGCTGGTAACGCAGCAGCCGCTGGCCGGTAAGGCGCAGTTCGGCGGGCAGCGTTTCGGAGAGATGGAAGTGTGGGCACTGGAGGCGTACGGTGCAGCGCATATCCTGCAGGAGATCCTGACGGTGAAGTCCGACGACGTGAACGGGCGCAGTCGCGTCTACGAGGCGATCGTCAAGGGGCAGAACCTGCCGGAGCCCGGCATTCCAGAGTCCTTCAACGTGCTCGTGAAGGAACTTCAGGCACTGGGCATCTTTGTCCGAATGGGCTCCAACACTGATGGTTTCGGCTCGCCGGATGGCTCGGCGGGAAACGGGAGCGAGGAGTAGGCGAATGATCGATTTCCGCAGTACGCGCGAACAGAGCGCGTCGGCGTTCGACAATATCCAGGTGCGGATTGCCTCACCTGAGGAGATCCGTGGCCCCAAGGACCCCAAGGAGCGCGAACGGCTGGAGATAGCCGGCCTGCGCAGCTGGTGGTCGTGGGGTGAGGTCACCAAACCCGAAACCATTAACTACCGGTCGTTCAAGCCGGAGAAGGACGGCCTGTTCTGCGAGCGCATCTTCGGTCCTGTAAAGGACTGGGAATGCCATTGCGGGAAGTACAAGCGCATCCGCTACCGCGGCGTGATCTGCGATCGCTGCGGTGTGGAAGTGACGCTGAGCAAGGTGCGCCGTGATCGCATGGGGCACATCGAGCTCGCCGTGCCGGTCGCTCACATCTGGTTCTTCAAGACGCTTCCGAGCCCGATGGGCAACCTGCTCGACCTCACGCTGCGTGACCTCGAGAAGGTTATCTACTACTCGAATTACGTAGTCGTCGACGCTGGTGAGCAGGAAGTCCGTCGTAACCAGCTCCTGGACGAGGACGAGTACCTGCGTCTCTCGCGTTGGAGCCGTGCCACGTCGATCACCGAGGAGTTCCTCAACCTGTCCCTCCCGCTCCGTCAGGGCGGTAAGGACAAGGGCCCCGTCACGATCACCGAGGACCTGATCGGTCAGGCTAAGGACGCCGACACGGAGTTCTACGCCGACATAGGTGCTCCCGCGGTGCGCGAGCTCCTCCGTCGCGTGGATGTCGACTCGCTGGCCGAGACGCTCCGCGCGTCGGTGATCACGGAGACGTCGCAGCATCGCAAGAAGCAGATGCTGAAGCGCCTGAAGATTGTGGATGCGTTCCGCAATTCCGGAGAGGGAACCGAGCTTCGAAACAAGCCGGAGTGGATGATTCTGGACGTGGTTCCGGTCATCCCCCCCGACCTGCGTCCGCTGGTGCCGCTCGATGGCGGCCGTTTCGCGACGAGCGACCTGAACGACCTCTATCGTCGCGTCATCAACCGTAACAACCGGCTCCAGAAGCTCATCGCCCATCGTGCTCCGGAGGTCATTCTCCGTAACGAGAAGCGCATGCTGCAGGAGGCCGTTGACGCGCTGTTTGACAACGGGCGCCGGTCGAAGGCAATCCGTGGCCGCGGCAAGCGGCCGCTGAAGTCGCTTTCCGACATGCTCAAGGGCAAGCAGGGCCGGTTCCGTCAGAACCTGCTCGGTAAGCGCGTGGACTACTCTGGACGTTCGGTGATCGTTGTCGGTCCAGAGTTGCAACTGCATCAGTGCGGTTTGCCGAAGGCGATGGCACTGGAGCTGTTCAAGCCCTTCATCATCCACAAGTTGGTGGACAAGGGGATCGCCGAGACGGTCAAGAGGGCGAAGAAGATCGTCGAGCGGGAGAGTCCCGAGGTGTTCGAGATACTCGAGGAGATCATCCGGGACCACCCGGTGCTTCTTAACCGTGCGCCGACGCTCCACCGTCTGGGCATTCAGGCGTTCGAGCCGGTGCTGGTAGAGGGGAAGGCCATCCGCATCCATCCGCTCGTTTGCGCGGCGTTCAACGCCGACTTCGATGGCGACCAGATGGCCGTCCACGTTCCTCTCAGCTACGAGGCGCAGATCGAGGCGCGCGTGCTGATGCTGTCGTCCAACAACATCCTCAAGCCGAGCGATGGTCGCCCGGTGGCGGAGCCGAGCCAGGACATCGTGCTCGGTTGCTACGTGGCTACGAAGGCACCGTACGACATTGAGACTCTGCTGCTTACGGCGCCGAAGTATCGCTCCGTAGCCGAGGTCGAGATGGCGATTGCTCACGGCGTCCTCACCCAGCAGACTCCCATCCATTTCTGGGTTGAGGATGAAGAGGACGGCGCGCGCTGGGAAGGAACGACCGCCGGTCGGGTGCTGTTCAACGAGATAGTGCCGCCGGTGCTGGGCTTCCAGAACCGTGACATGAAGAAGCGGGCTCTCTCCGAGCTGGTGTTCCAGTGCTACCGTCACGTCGGTCTAGCCGAGACGGTGAAGTTGCTGGATCGACTGAAGGACTTCGGCTTCTTTAACGCCACACGTGGCGGCGTCTCCATCGGCATCGAGGATCTCCATATCCCCGCCGACAAGGAAGTGCTGCTGGCCGAGGCGACGGAGCGCGTGGAGCGATTCCAGCGCGCTTACCAGACCGGTAACATCACGAACGGCGAGCGCTACAATAAGGTCATCGACACCTGGACTCACGCGAACTCCGACATCGCCGACGCGATGATCAAGACGATGCGGGAGTCGCAGGGTGGATTCAATCCGGTGTTCATGATGTTCGACTCCGGCTCCCGTGGAAGCCGCGATCAGATCCGCCAGTTGGCGGGTATGCGCGGACTCATGGCAAAGCCGCAGAAGAAGCTCACCGGTGGCATTGGCGAGATCATCGAGAGCCCCATCCGGTCAAACTTCCGTGAGGGGCTATCCGTGCTCGAGTACTTCATCTCGACCCACGGCGCACGTAAGGGACTGGCGGACACCGCACTCAAGACGGCCGACGCCGGCTACCTGACGCGACGTCTGGTAGACGTTGCGCAGGACGTCACCATCTCCGAGGAGGATTGCGGTACGATCCTCGGTCTCGAGGTGAGTGCGCTGAAGGAGGGCGAGGATGTCATCGAGCCGCTGACGGAACGCATCATCGGTAATGTGGCAGCCGAGGACGTCGAGGATCCACACGAGCGTGACGAGTCCGGTCGTCCCCGAGTATTGATCGAGGCTGGTCAGTTGATCGACGAGGAGACGGCGCAGGACATTGAGGACGCCGGCATCGAGTCCATCAAGATCCGTTCGGTGCTCACCTGCGAGGCGAAGCGCGGCCTCTGCCGGATGTGCTACGGCCGGAACCTGGCGACGATGGCGATGGTTGACATCGGCGAGGCGGTCGGCATCATCGCTGCCCAGTCCATCGGTGAGCCGGGCACGCAGCTAACCCTGCGTACCTTCCACATCGGTGGAACCGCAGCACGTATCGCCGAGCAGACGGCCCGGAAGACGAAGGTTGCCGGTACGATCGAGTATGGCGACCGGCTGGTGTTCGTCACCAACCTGGAGGGGCAGAGCATCGTCACCTCTTACGAGGGTGAGATCATCATTCGGACGTCGACGGAGAAGAACGCCGCCGTCGGCACGCGCCTGCAGGTTCCGTTGGGCGCGATCCTGATGGTGGAGGACGGGCAGGAGGTGCGGCGCGACCAGGTGATGTTCACCTGGGACCCGTACACCAACCCCATCCTTGCCGACGTCGAGGGCACCATCAAGTTCGTGGACCTCATTGACGACGAGTCAGTGTCCGAGGAGCTCGATGAGCTGACCGGCCTGCGCCAGCGAGTGGTGATCGAGGATCGTGAGAAGAAGCTTCATCCGCACATCGAGATCTGGAGCAACAAGGGGGGCAGCGACGAGCGCATGCGCGACTTCGTGATCCCTGTCGGGGCCCAGCTCACGGTGGAGGACGGCCGCCAGATCTCCCCGGGCACAACGCTCGCGAAGATCGGCCGTGAGGCGTACAAGACGCGCGACATCACCGGTGGTTTGCCGCGAGTCGCCGAGCTGTTCGAGGCCCGTCGTCCGAAGGATCCGGCGACGATCTCGGAGGTAGATGGCGTGGTTCGCTTCGGCGACATCAAGCGTGGCAAGCGCGAGATCTTCGTGCAGCCCATGACTCAGATCAGCGGTCAGTGGGCGGTGGATGAGACTCAGCCGGCGCAGCTCTATGAGGTGGCGGCCGGAAAGCATCTACGCGTTCACGAAGGTGACCGCGTGCGGGCCGGCGACCGTCTCAGCGAGGGTCCGGTAAACCCGCACGACATCCTGCGTATCAAGGGCCCGCGAGCGGTGCAGGAGTACCTGCTGAACGAGGTTCAGGAGGTCTACCGTCTGCAGGGCGTGAAGATCAATGACAAGCACATCGGCGTGATCGTTAAGCAGATGCTGCAGAAGGTACGCGTGCTCGATCCGGGTGACACCGAGTTCCTTGAGGGTGAGCACGTGGATAAGGGCGCCTTCCGCGACCAGAACGACAAGGCGAAGCGGAAGCGGACTGTGCCGGCGGCAGCGGAGCCTTTGCTGCTCGGTATCACGAAGGCGAGCTTGACGACGCAGTCGTTCATCTCGGCAGCGTCGTTCCAGGAGACCACGCGTGTTCTTACCGACGCCGCGATCCGCGGTGCTCGGGACGAGCTGCGGGGCCTCAAGGAGAACATCATCATCGGCCACCTGATTCCGGCGGGAACCGGTATGTACCGGTACAACGACGTGGATCTGGAAGGGAGCGGGATGCCGATGCCGGAGCCACAGGCGGCGGTCGAAGATCCGATGCTGCCGGGGCTGTTGGGATCGCCGACCCTGGCGGAGTTCGGCTTCGCCAAGGGCGGAGCAGGCGACCTTTAGCAAACAGAAAGGTGGGATCGGCAGTGGTGAGGTGCTTCATCGCGCCTCATCGCTGCACTTCCCTGCCTTGACGTGCATTCCATAATCAGATACTTTCCGCAGTCTGTACCGCCCCACTTGGGGCGCTAGCTCTGTTTGTCCCCGAGGGGTATGCCGACTATCAACCAGCTCGTCCGGCGGGCACGCCAGGACGTTTCGAAAAGTGTGAAGTCGCCCGCGCTGAAGGCGAATCCGTTCCGTCGCGGCGTGTGCACGCGTGTCTATACCACGACGCCCAAGAAGCCGAACTCGGCCCTCCGCAAGGTGGCCAAGGTTCGTCTGACGAACGGCTTCGAGATCATCGCGTACATCCCGGGCGAGGGACACAATCTGCAGGAGCACTCGATTGTTCTGGTACGTGGCGGCCGGGTGAAGGACCTGCCCGGCGTGCGTTACCACATCGTTCGCGGTACGCTGGACGCTGCCGGGGTTACCGGCCGTAACCAGAGCCGCTCCAAGTACGGCACTAAGCGTCCGAAGCCTGGGCAGCCCGCCAAGGGTGCGCCCGCCAAGGGAGGTAAGAAGAAGTGAGCCGCCGCAAGAGTGCCGTCAAGCGTACGATCCTGCCGGATGCGCGTTACGACAGCCAGACCGTCTCGAAGTTCATCAACGTCCTCATGTATCAGGGCCGCAAGTCGGTCGCCGAGAGGATCTTCTACGACGCGATGGATCTCGTCGAGACACGGACCAGCCAGCCTGGGGTCAATGTCTTCAAGCAGGCGCTTTCTAACCTGAAGCCGGCTCTCGAGGTGAAGAGCCGCCGCGTCGGTGGCGCCACCTACCAGGTGCCCGTCGAGGTGCGTCCAGATCGTCGGACCGCCCTGGCGATGCGCTGGCTCATCAGCTATTCGCGTGACCGTAGCGAGAAGTCGATGGCCGAGAAGCTCGCCGCCGAGGTGATTTCCGCCTCAAAGGGCGAGGGAAATGCCGTCAAGAAGAAGGAAGACACGCACCGCATGGCCGAGGCGAACAAGGCCTTCGCCCACTATCGCTGGTAGTCGTGTAGACAGTATGCCAGATTGCCAGCGGCGCCTTCCGTTACGGAAGGCGCCGCTCGTGCGTTGTACCATCGATAGTCGAACGCCCAATTGGCCGGGCGTGCCACAGCCGCTCGCAAATGCCGCCCGAATTCTCGCCAATGCCATCTGACCTGACCCTCCCAGCGCCCACCGACGGCGTCGTCTATCAGGCACTCGACGATGGCGCGGTGCTCTTTTCGCCGGCCGCCGAACTCTACTTTGGTCTTAATCACGTCGGCGCACGGATCTGGGAGTTGCTCACTCCTTCCGGACGCCAACTGGGGGAGATCTGCGATCGACTGCACGAGTCGTATCCAGACGCCGATCGTGAGGCACTCCAGAGCGACGTTCGCGATCTCGTGGTCAGGCTGTCCGCCGAGGGTCTGCTGACCCCCGTGCCGCCGTCGGCGTGAGCGAAAAAGGAATTGGCAGTGCCAGCAATGCCCGTCGACGACTGAACTGGTATGACTTACGGGATGCCGGCCACGCCCAGGTAGCACTACTCCGCGCACTGGCCCGCGTTCGCACCCAGGCCGTTGGCACCCTCGTCTCACCCTTCCACACACGCGCGCTCTCAGGCAGTGGCCCGGACGAGAGCCTTGCCGGGCAGCCATCATCGGTCGTCGAACGGGCCAGCAGGCGGACCGCCATTCAACGGCTCGAACTGGCTATCGCCCGTGCTGCCCGTCGAGGGATCTTTCGCCCTTCCTGCCTCGTCCGTTCTCTGGCTCTCGCTGACCTGCTCGCACGCCGTGGCGTGGCAGGAGCGGAGATTCGAGTCGGCGTCCGTCATCCGGGTGAGGGCGTAGCATCGCCGGGCGAGTCCGGACCACAACTGGAAGCGCACGCCTGGGTGGAACTGGACGGAGTGGTGCTGGGTGATGACTATCGCCGCGCGCACAGCTTCACCCCGCTGGGCGGCGTGCGCGTGGTGCAGCAGCCCACGGACCGTCGTCGCTGACGTTGTCCGGTAGCGCTTTACTCGCCGTGTTCGGTCCATCAGCATCGGCGATGATTCCCACCAGCGCCGCTGACCGGGATCGCCGAGCCCGTGCCCTCGACGAGGGGAGACTGAGCGATGAGGCGCCCCACTACCTGAGCGCTTTCCCCGATCTCGCACTGGGCCGGCTGAGTTGGGCGTTCGCAGACGGACTGTGGGTGGCCGCCGACGCCGCACTCTACTATCGCGAGGAGTTGAGGACGAGCCTGAACGCGGCAGGTGTAGACGCCAGCGTCGATAGCTCAGCGGCGACGCTAGTCCTCGCCGCCTACCGCGCCTGGGGCACGGAACTGGCCGCGCATCTGGAAGGCGACTTTGCGCTACTTCTCTGGGATCGGCCGCGCCGCCTGTTGCTGGCCGCGCGGGATTTCGTGGGCCGCCGACCGATGTACATCGCCACCCTGGCGGACGGCGGGATCGCGATCGCCTCGGACGTCTCGACCTTGCTCGCACTCCGGGCTTGTCCGACCACGCTGGCTTCAGATGCGCTAGCGGGGGTGGCCGCCGGGCTTCCCGAGTCGCCGTGGGACACGGCCTACGAATCGATTCGGGTGCTGCCGGCGGGCCACACCTTCAGTGCGCGCGTGGATGTCGGCGGTCGGTTGGAACGCACGGCGACGGAGCGTCACTGGATTCCGCCCACCTTTGAGCGAGGCGGTGGTGCGCCGTTCGCCGAAGCTGCTGATGAGCTGAACGGATTGCTCCGGGCAGCTGTCCGCGAGCGGCTGGATGATGCAGCGCCAACCGCGGTCTGGTTGAGCGGCGGGTGGGATTCCACAACCATATATGGGGCTGGAAAGGCGGAGTTACGGAATGGCGCCGTGACCGGGGAGTTGCGCCCGGTCTCCATGAGCTACCCTGTTGGCGATCCCGGGCGTGAGGACGAGCTGATAGATCAGGTGGCAGCGTTCTGGAATGACAGCGTGAACTGGTGTGATTCGTCTCCGATCACGCTTTTCGGCGACGCTCGGGCTGACGCCGCGGATCGGGACCTCCCGTTCGCACACCCGTACGCACTCTGGACCCGCCAACTGGCGGCCACCACCAGAGCGGCCGGCTCCAGTGTTGCGCTAGACGGCAGCGGCGGCGACCAGCTCTATCAACTCTCCCCGATCTACCTCGCCGATCTCGTCGCCCGCGGCCGCTGGTTGGCGGCAAGGCGCGAGTGGCACGCACGCAACATGACCGGCCTGGGCTGGCGCCGGTTCGTGCGTTATGCGGTGCTCCCGCTGTTGCCTCCGCCGGCGCTCGGATTCATTGCCGCGATGCGCGGTGGTAGGCCAGTCAACGGCATCCGAACCTGGCCCCTCCCGCCGTGGATACGTCGCGATTTCGCCCTCTCACACGACCTCAGTGACCGCGCGGGCTCCAGTTTGCCACGTCGGCCGGGTGAACGCCACGGCGCTCATGAAACCCGCTGGTTCTTCGAGAGCAGCTACTCGCCCACTGTACTCGCCGTTCAAGCGGCCGATGCGAGGCGAGCGGGGGTGGAACTTCGCTCGCCACTGTTCGATGGTCGAGTCGTTGCCCACGCCTCTCAGCGACCGCGCGAGGAGCGCTCCGACCGCGGTCAGACGAAGCTTCTCCTAAGGGCCGCCGCGAGAGGCCTACTGCCCGACGATATACTCGCGCCGCGCCGGTCGCGCACCGGGACGACAACCGCCTATTATAGGCGGCGCTTGCTTGCCGAGTTACCTGTGCTGTGCAGGATCGTCCTGCCTCTGTCGGCACTAGCCGACCTGGGAATTGTCGATCCTGTCGCCTTCTCCAATGCCGTCCAACGCTCAGTGCAGGGCGGCGTAGAAGAGTTTGACGTGGCGCTGTTCTACACTATTCAGGCCGAACTCTGGCTCAGGGCGCATGGCTAAAAGAGTAGCGCGCGGCACAGTACGCTCAACTTTCACGCGGAATCGTAGAGATGCCCTATAGCGTCAACCCTCCCACTCTCCTCGTGGTGCCGGCGCGTCGCTACGAGACACCGCGCCTGGAGCGATTCGGCACCTTCCGCGAGCTCACGCTCGCCGGCGGTGGCGGCAACTGTGATCCCAGCCTGGTACTCGGTCCGGAAACCGGGCAGGGCGGCGGCAACCTGAATCGCTGCTACGAGTGAGGAGCGAACGGGAATGGTGACGTGGCGCCGTCAGGCTTCTCGTCGCACATTTCCCGTTCCCCATTCCGTAATCGATGCAGGACTACCAGGTTTTTGGCGGTGTGCTCCGGTCGGCGCTCGTCTGGCCCGAGCTGACTGCGTGTTCGCCCGTGGTATCGCCTGACTGGATACTCAGCCGTGGCGATCCAGTCGGTCTTCACTCCAATGCTTTACGGCTTGGCACTCATCGGTACGCCGATGATGTCGACGTGAGCCTGTGGAGTGACGGGGAACTCTGGCGCGTCGCCACCAGCGACATCGGCGACTTCGACATTGCCGATGACAGCCGGACAATTGTCTGGCGGGCGGGCGCAAGCACGTCCGCCGCTTTAGCTAGCGAGGAACTGGCTCGCTTCGACATGCTGGGAAGGGTACTGCCACTGGCCCTCCATCGGACCGGTGCCCTGTCGCTGCACGGCAGCGCTGTGATCACGCCGGCCGGGGCGATACTGCTGCTAGGGGCAAAAGGACGCGGCAAGTCCACGCTCGCCCTCGCCCTAGCTCAGCGTGGCGCGCAGTTGCTCACTGACGACGTGGCGGTGGTGGAAGCGCCGCCTGGTGAAGGCGCCCGGGTGCGTCCTGGAGTCCACGCCGTGCGCCTCTGGCCCGACGCCGCCGAGCGGTTGGGAACTGCCGACTATGGCAGTGCTGGCTCAATCGGGCGCAAGCTCGTAATCCAAACGCTGCCGGACCGGTTGCGCGCGTTTGCCTCGGCGCCCCTTGCAGCGGTCTATATCCTCGAGCCGGGGGCTCCGGTAGACGCCGGTGCTCCCCCAGTCAAGCGAGAGAGGCTGCGGCAGGTAGACGCCGTGCGCCAGCTGCTCGGCCAGGTCACAGCGGGGAACTTGCTGGGCGGAGAGGCGGCTCCGATCGTGCTGGCCCGCGTTGCCGAGTTGACGCGGCGCGCTCCAGTGCATGTTCTCCGATTGCATCACGACTTCGCGCGTCTGAACGATGTCGTGACCGCGATCCTGGACTGGCATTCGGGCGATCCTGACAATAAGTGGCCGACGTGACAGTAGCCGTGCCGCAGACGGCGCCGCGTATGTCGGATGTCTACCGTCCTCCGCGTAATTTCCGGCCGACCGACGCGGCTGTCCACGTCGAGTCGCTGCAGAAGCGCTTCGCAGTTCGACGTTCCTGGCAGGCCACCTTCCAGAGCCCCAGTCAGAGATCGCACGTTCAGGCGCTGAACGATGTCTCATTGAGCGTTCCCGCTGGTAGCTGTTTCGGTATTCTGGGTCCCAACGGTGCCGGGAAAAGCACCCTCTTCCGCGTCCTAGCCACTCTCGTCCTCCCCGACTCCGGAACAGCAACAATCTGCGGGTTGGACGCCGTGCAGGACGCGCCGGCCGTGCGTGAGTTGCTCTCCAGCGCTGGCGCTGATGAGCGCAGCCTCTTCTGGCGGATCTCGGCGGAGGAGAACCTGCGCCTTTACGCCAGCCTGCAGGGAATGCGGGGCGCGTCGCGCGCACAGCGAGTGGAGGAAGCTCTCGCCATAGTCGGACTGGAGAAGATGGGGGGTCAGCTGGTAGGCCGTTTTTCAAGTGGGCTTCGCCAACGTCTTTTGCTCGCTCGCGCCCTACTGGGCCGACCGCGAGTACTCCTACTCGACGAGCCGACACGCAGTCTGGACCCGGTGGCAGCCCGAGCGTTTCGTGAGTTCCTGAGGAAGGAGATAGTGGAGCGGCAGGGATGCACGGTTCTGATCGCCACCCATGGGGCCGACGAAGCGTTCGACCTCTGCGACCGCGTCGCAGTCCTGCATGCCGGTCAGGTGGTCGCACAGGGGCGCGCGGCGGAGCTGACGGCCGCTCTGGTCGCCGACAGGGTGCTGTTGTGGACCAGCGACCCTTGTCACCCCATCCTTATGCGTCCGGAGACGATGACGCCCGGAGTGGCGAAGCTGCCCGACCTCTCACGTCCTTCTGAGGGCGCGGCTGGAGAGCTGGATGGGCATTGGCGGGCACTGACATTTCTGGTGCCGGGTGGCGCCGCTGGTAGCGCGGCCTGGCTGAGTCAGCTAGTAACCGCCGGAGTTCCAGTGGCCCGCCTGGAGTCGGTTCGCCCTTCTCTTGCCGATTTGATGGAGGAACTCAGCGGCGCTGGTAGTCCGAATCCGACGAGTTCGGCGTTGTTAGGGGAGCGGGCCAATGCGTGAGATGCTCGCCCTGCTCCGGGTACAGTGGCTGACGGCTACGACATATCGCCTGCGCATGACATTCAGTGTCATGGGCATCGTGATAGGCATCGTTCCGGTCTTCTTCGTCTCCCAGGCGCTGCAGTCCATGGTTGGCGATGCGCTGGCGGGCGAAGGAAGCCAGCTGTTCGGCTTTCTGGTGGTCGGGACGGTCGCCCTGATCTTCATTACCAGCGCCCTCACGACCTTACCAGCGGCCATCGGCAGTGGCATCTCGACCGGCAGTTGGGAGTCGCTTCTGGCCACCCAGGCGCGTGTGTGGGGTCTGCTGGCTGGCTACAGCGCCTACGACCTGGTGTGGAACGCGGTTAAGGCTGCCGCCCTGCTGGGTGCGGCGGCATTGCTCGGCGCCCAGATCGCCTGGGAGGGCCTGCTGCTCTCAGCAGGGATCCTGTTTCTCATCGTCATGGCGTACCTGCCGTTGGGAGTGATCGCGGCGGCATCGGCGCTAGCCTTTCGTAGCGCCACGCCGCTGCCGCGGATCGCCCTCATAGCGTCGGTGTTCCTGGGTGGTGTCTATTACCCGACGTCCGTGATCCCGGGATGGCTACGCGACCTGTCTACGTTCATTCCGCTCACGTATGGACTACGGGCGTTGCGGCGCTCGCTTCTGGAGGGATGGACTGTAATTCAGATCCTTCCCGATCTGGAGGTTCTGGTGCTGTTCGATGCCGCCCTGATTCTCGCAGCTGCAGCGGCCTTCGGCGCCGCACTTCGCCATGCGCGTCGAGCCGGGACACTCGCGCAGTACTGATAGCCGACAGCGTCGTACGCTGCCGGCGCCGGCTCCGACCGACCGGCTGCGGCTGGGGAGCGCGCGTGCCCTATTCCTGAGGCTGGCTGGGGCGACCCCTGGGCCGACTGGTCTGGCGGCGTCAGCGTCGGCTGCTGCTATCGCCTCCACTGCCCCCGAGTGGGCGGATGTGAGAGCGCTGGCGCGGCGCGAAGAGGTGACCGCGGCAGTCTGGCCGAGGCTACGCCGCGCCCTCGACGCGGGTGGAGGCGCAGGGGGTGCGCTTCCGGAAGAGGTGGAGGAGGCGTTCCGGCGCGAGGCGATGGTGGCCGAGTTTGCTGCCCGCCGGCTGGAGGCACAACTGCAGGAAGTGCTGGCGATTCTGGCCGCGCGAGGAATCGAACCGGTGCTACTCAAAGGAGCGGGCCTGGCGTACTCGGTGTTCGGAGGGATAGCGAAGCGCCCGATGCGCGACCTGGACCTACTCGTACCGCGAGAGTCGCTGGTGCCGGCGCTGGCAGCGCTCGGCTCCTCAGGCTGGGCTCCGTCACCGGGCCAGCGACCGGCCGGAAGCTACGACGCACACCATCATGCGCCGCCCCTGGTTGCGCCGTCCGGCGGAACCAGCGTGGTCGAGCTACACGATTCGCTGTTCCCGGCAGGACATCCTTTCCACCTCCACGGTTCGGCGGTGATCAGCCGGGCCCGCCGCATTCCCTCGCCCATCGGCGCGCTGCTGGTCCCAGCTGAGGCGGATCAATTACTCCACGCCTGCCTTCACTTCGCCTGGTCGCACGAGCTGCGGTGGGGTGCCTGGCGGGCTGTAGCTGACATCGCCGCACTGCTGGCTGCGGCGGCCGCCGAGGACGCCGCGGCGGTGGGGGAGGGGAGCATGCCAACCACCCGGGCGCTAGATGAGCTCGCTGGGTCAGCGCGTGCGGTGGCGGGTGAGAGCGCCGTCTACTGGACACTTCGACTGGCGGCGACGCTGGGAGAGGTACCGGTGCCGGAAGCCTGGCTGACCGAACTTGAGGCGGGCGGCTGGGGTGAGTCAGCTTTGGTGGAACGTCACTTGGTCCACCAGCTGCTCCCCGGCCCCGGTAATGTGCCGTCAACGTTCCTGGCGCGCGCGCTGTGGAGCGCGGCTCTCCGTCCCGGGCCTAGCGGCCATGGGAGCGCCCGCCCATGGCTGGTGGGATCGGCATCGCATGACGAGTCGGGGGTTGTCCGGAAAGGCCACCCTCTATCCGGGCTCGGCCGTCACCTCTCGGCCTCCGGCCGCTGGCGGAGCTACCTGTCGACCGTACTGGGCTGACGCAGCGCCGGCCTTCCGCGGCTAGTGGGGAATGCGCGCCTGATGGCGGCGGATGGCAGTAACGGCTCCGTTTAGTAGGCGTTGACAAAGCGCCCCTCCGGTGTACTTTTACAAGGCTGCACCCGACCTGTTACCACTTCAGGTTCAGAGGCAGCTGAGTGACGGTGCGAGATGCGCCGCGCCCAGTAATTACAATCCGACGTCAAGGCGGACACGATCGTCTCGGCGCGCCAAGGGTCCCGGCTTGCGCAGCAGTGGCGAGCATACCCGGCGGCTGGCGGAAGGATACCGGCTCCTCGTGATAGGAGCGCCTGGTCCAGCCGCGTTTTTGCTTACTGAAATGAAATCACCGGGTTCGGCGAGCCCGCTGCACCTCTGACGAATCGACTGACATGCCACGAGTCACACCGCTCACGCGTTACCGGAACATCGGCATCATGGCTCACATTGATGCTGGCAAGACGACGACGACCGAGCGCATCCTGTTCTATACGGGTAAGAGCTACAAGATCGGCGAAGTGCACGATGGCGCTGCTACCATGGACTGGATGGAGCAGGAGCAGGAGCGCGGAATTACGATTACTTCCGCTGCGACGACCTGTTTCTGGAAGCGTCACGGCCAGAGCGACGAGAAGGGCACCGGAGAGGAGTACCGGATCAACGTCATCGACACCCCGGGTCACGTCGACTTCACGGTTGAGGTGGAGCGTTCGCTCCGCGTGCTCGACGGTGCAGTGACGCTACTGGACTCGGTGGCTGGCGTGGAGCCTCAGACGGAAACGGTGTGGCGTCAGGCTGATCGCTACATGGTGCCGCGGATGATCTTCGCCAACAAGATGGACCGCGTGGGTGCGAACTTCGATCGTTGCCTGGCGATGGTTCGCGACCGCCTCACGAAGGGCGCCTATCCGGTTCAGTTGCCGGTCGGTTCGGGAGAGCTCTTCACGGGCCACATCGACATCATTGAGCGTAAGCAGTACATCTTCGACGACGCGACCCTTGGCCGCACGTTCACTGTGGTGGATGTGCCTGACGTCTACAAGGAAGCTGTCGAGAAGGCGCGGTTCGAGCTTATCGAGGCCTCGGTGGAGCACGACGAGGCGCTGATGGAGAAGTATCTGGCTGGCGAGGAACTGACCGTCGACGAGATCCACACGGCGGTCCGGAAGGCGACCATCGCCCTCGCGGTGACGCCGGTGCTCTGTGGCGCCTCATTCAAGAACAAGGGCGTGCAGGCTTTGCTCGACGCGGTTCTCGATTATATGCCGTCGCCGATGGACGTGCCGCCCATTCAGGGTCACCTGCCGCATCACGACGAGACGTTCGCGACGCGCGAGGTCAGCGATGACCAGCCGTTCGCCGCTCTCGCGTTCAAGATCGCGACCGACCCGTTCGTGGGTAAGCTGACGTTCTTCCGTGTGTACTCTGGAGTGCTGAAGGCTGGTTCCTACGTCTACAACTCGACCAAGGACAAGCGCGAGCGAGTTGGCCGGCTGTTGCAGATGCACTCGAACAAGCGCGAGGAGATCGAGGAAGTTCGTGCCGGAGACATCGGCGCCGCCATCGGCCTCAAGGACACGCGTACGGGCGACACGCTCTGCGACGAGGACCAGCCGATTATTCTCGAGGCGATGAAGTTCCCGGCGCCGGTTATTGACGTGGCCATCGAGCCGAAGACCAAGGCTGACCAGGACAAGCTCGGTATCGCCCTCGCCAAGCTGGCCGAAGAGGATCCGACATTCCGCGTGCACTCCGATCCGGAGACGGGACAGACGATCATCTCGGGCATGGGTGAGCTTCACCTCGAGATCATCGTTGACCGGATGATGCGCGAGTTTAAGGTCGACGCTAATGTTGGTCGTCCTCAGGTGGCTTACCGTGAGACGGTGAAGTCGCGCGTCGAGAAGGTCGAGGGCAAGTTCATCCGGCAGTCCGGCGGAAAGGGCCAGTACGGTCACGTCGTGATCAACCTGGAGCCGTCGGAACTCGGTCAGGGCTTCGTCTTCGAGGACAAGATCGTGGGTGGCACGGTCCCCCGAGAGTACATCGGACCGGTCGAGCAGGGTATTAAGGAAGCGCTGGAGAACGGTATCGTTGCCGGCTATCCAATGGTCGACATCAAGGTCCAGTTGGTGTTCGGTTCCTACCATGATGTGGACTCCAGCGAAATGGCGTTCAAGATCGCCGGCTCGATGGCCTTTAAGGAGGCCGCGCGCAAGGCTGATCCCATCATCCTGGAGCCGATGATGAACGTGGAGGTCGTCTGCCCGGAAGCCTACATGGGTGACGTGTTGGGTGACCTCAGCTCCCGCCGCGGCAAGATTGGCGGGATGACGCAGCGGGGTGAGGCGCAGGTAATCGTGGCGACCGTACCGCTGTCGGAGATGTTCGGCTACTCCACAAAGCTGCGCTCCTCATCGCAGGGTCGCGCGGTCTACTCGATGGAGTTCAGTCACTACGAGGAAGTGCCCAAGAGCAAGGCCGAGGAGATCGTCAGCAAGGTCAAGGCGTAACGAAGCACCAGGCACCATGGATCAGGCACCAGCGGGCATCGCGCCCGTTTCCTGGCGCCCGGTGCGTGGCCCACTCCCGATAATCATCATTCTGGAATCAGCGTAACATGGCCAAGACGAAATTTGAGCGGACGAAGCCGCACGTGAACGTTGGAACGATCGGTCACGTCGACCACGGTAAGACGACGTTGACGGCGGCGATCAC
>CAJDVF010000046.1_pt1 | contig 24782 bp, 17 predicted proteins | sample 7391391 | NCBI WGS metagenome assembly CAJDVF01 (sample SAMEA7055697, study PRJEB34461) | soil metagenome | biome: terrestrial ecosystem; feature: Peninsula; material: soil | place: Antarctica | collected 2016 | reverse complement strand
CTCACCAACGGATCTCGAGCACGGGCATGGTGGGTGCCAGTTCGGGAGCGCCGGGCGGGCGGAACTCGAAACCGGGGCGTGGCTGGTTCATCAGCCCTTCCTGATAAATCACCGTGTCGGAGCGCGGCGTCGTGGCGCGCACCTGTCCTATTAGCCGTTCGTAGATTGGAAGGTCGGGCGCGCGGAGCCGTACCCACGCGGGCGGGTTCGCGACGTTCTTGTAGATGTGCGTCAGTTCGTAGTAGTCGCCGACGATCGTCGCCTGCTCCTCGGCGGTGAAGTCGACCAGATTCACGCCCTCTCGCAGCCGGTAATTCATATAGGCCACGTTGCGGTTGCCCGTCGCGATCTGCCCGCTGGCATTGTGATAGACGGAGTCGGTAATGTAGCGGGTGCCCTGCGTCTGATACTGCCAGACGTGGGCAACTTCGTGGACGAGCACCGGCCGCTTGTCCTGTTCGAAAGACCATCCGGGCGACACACGGATCTGGTTGCCGAGGGTGGTGGGGGCGTTCAGAAGGCGCGTCTCCACGATGCGGATGCGTGTTGCATCCACGCCAGACTGGAAGATGTCCGTGATGAGTTTGCTTTCCCAGAGGTACAGCGGGCGACCTAACGGATTCACTACGGCGCCGAGCTGAATGGCGGCCCACTCGAGAGCCGGGGAGGTGACTTGCACCGGCAGGTCGTGCCGGTTGCGCAACGTGTCCGAGGGAATGTTGCCGAGTCTGGGGTCGGGCGCCCACTGGCGCGGCGGGGGCGGTGCCATGGCAGGGCCTCCTGCTTATCGATCGAGGAGCGGTGAGGATTGCGAGTGAGCAACCCTACGAGCGTACCGCGTGCGTGGCAAGCGAGCCGTACCTGACGCTCGTCGTTGTCGCGGCGGAATGTTGGCCGGCGTGACTCGGCTCTGCCCGTCAGTCGGTGGCGCCGATGGTCTCCCCAAAGACCACCCGGTGCCCGTCGGGCGTTTCCAGGCTAAACTCGCGCAGCCCCCAAGGCTTCGTTGTCGGTGGCGAAAGAGTGTCGGCACCGCGCCCGGCCACCTCCTCGTGCAACCGGTCGACGCTCTCCGTGGTAACGTAGGCGTACCAGAAGTGATCGCCCGGCGTCGTTGCATCCGGGCACTCTCCCAACATCACCCGTAAGCCGTCGCGCGACAGGAAGCTCCAGCCGTCCGACCCGTCTCCAAAGTCGCGCACGAATCCCAGAACATCGATGTAGAAGCGCGAGGACACGCGTAGGTCGCGGACCGCCAGCACGCTACGTGAATGGACGAGTTGCGGCACATAAGATCCCGGGTCGGGTGGGACAGGCGAGCAGCGTGACGGTGACACGATGCGAGGGAGTATCGGCAGTGCAACCCGCTGCGACCGGCTCCCGTCCTACTCGCGGATGGTCGTTAACGCCTGGTAAACCAGAACCGGGAACTTCGTTACGACGTCCGACTGGTTGGGCAACTGGTTCAGCATGAGCACGATCACCACGCCCTGCGACGGATCTACCCGGTAAAGGCTCGCGTAAGCGCCGCCCCAACCGTAGCTACCTACTGGAAGCAGCGTGTTGTCTGCGCCCAGTCGCTCGATAATGTAGAAGCCAAGTCCGAAGCCCAGGCCGTCCGTCGAATACAGATTGCCCGTCTGATTGGTGGTCATCAGCGACACGGTTTGCGGCGCGAGGAGCCGCACGCCCTCCAGCGTCCCTCCGTTCAGGAGCATCTGCAGCAATCGCGAGTAGTCGCGCGCCGTGGAGACCAGACCGGCGCCGCCGGAAAAGCTGCGTCGCGGCCCGTCCACGTAGTGTCCCTGACCCCGCGCGCCCTCGGGTGCGCGTACCAGCCTTGCCGTGGAGTCGCTCCCGTAGAGCGTCACCAGCCGATCACGCTCGGCCACGGGCACGTAAAAGTAAGTGTCGGTCATCTGGAGCGGCTCGGTAATGCGGGTGCGGAAGAATGCGTCCAGCGACATTCCAGATGCGCGCTCGACAACGCAACCCAGAATGTCGCTGGCGTAGCCGTACACCCACGCCTCTCCCGGCTGGCGTAAGAAGGGAAGGGTGGCGAGGCGCTCCATGGTCGTGCACACCGGCTCGTCCTTGTCGGCCATGTACCAACCGAATCCCGCCGCGGGGCCGAGTCCCTGCTCCCGGTAGAGCGGCCCGAGCGTGGGCTCGACGCCGTAGGAGATGCCGGCAGTCTGAGTGAGCAGGTCGCGAATAGTGATCTGCCGGCCTGCCGGCACGCGGTCGCCGTCCACCATCACAGTCGTCTTTGCGTACGCCGGAATGAATCGGCTCACCGGATCGCCAAGCCCGAGCTTCCCCTCCTCGAACAGCATCATCGCCGCGATGCTCGTGAGTGCCTTGGTTTGCGACGCGATGCGGAACAGAGCGTTGGTGGCCATCGGCCGGCCATGCTCCCGATCTGCCGACCCGACGGCGCGCTCGTAGACGACTACGCCGTCGCGTAGCACTAGCCCGACAGCGCCAGCGATGCGCTGGCTGTCCACCAACTGCTGCAGGTATGCATCGACGCGCTGGAGCCGCTCAGCCGAGAAGGCGGTCGCGGGCGGTGGCGTGGTAACCTGGCGCGCGGGCTGCCCGCCCAGCAACGCGGGAACGGCAAGAAGGAGGAGAGGAGTGAGGCGCATCAGTCGGCCTGTGCTGGGGTGGGTTTACCTCACATCGGGAACCAATAACTCGCCTTGAGGACGAAGACGTTGTCTGGCTTCGCGCGAAAGAGGGCCTGGCGGTCTCGGTTGAAGTCGAAGTCGCCTATGCCCAATGCACGGTCATCCAGGCTCTGCTGCCAGGCAAGGTAGAGCGTCGAGCCGGGCCGATATTCCCACCTCAGCACTCCGGTGCCGCGCAGCGACCTGTAGTTGAAGTCCTTGTTGGGAGCCTGGCCGGTGTACGGCGTGAACGTGAATCCACCAGGCGTGTCCAGCGACCCGACTTCCAGATAGTCGCCGCTCGACAGGAACGGCTGCGCATAAAGTTCGAACGAGAGCTTGGGAGTAAACGTGAAGTTAAAGCGCGTCTCCATGGCCAGTGTCGTCTGCCGCAGAGGAGCGAACAGGTATCGCTTGCCGTAGGTCGCTGTTGCCGACGGATCGGATACGGTGCTGACGTACTGAGCGGGGATCAGGCCCTTAGTAAAAGAGGGTCCGATCTGGATATTCCACCGCGGTGAGGTGCGGATGAACGTCGCCACGTCCAACCCTGCATTCCAACCGTCGTACTCGTCTTTCAGTCCGTTCAGCGTCGCGGAGATGAAAACCGGCTTCCGGGAATCAGAGCCCACGTTCAACCGCGCTTGCCAGTCTTCCGGTCGCTGGATGAGCGGACCGCCGCGAGTGTTGCGGTCGGAGAAGGCGCGTCCCATATGCGTGATGCTGGCCGAGCCGTCCCAGAAGCCGAGCGTTCGGTAGTTGAGCTGTACGCTGTGCCGTACCTGGATCGGCTGCCAATCGTAGTTGTGCTCGTACCGGACGGTTCCGTTGACGGTGTAGTTGCGCAGGATGGAACTGGGCTGGTTCTCCTGATAGGTCACGCTCGTCGCGATGTCACGTCTGTCTGTGCGGTTCTGGTATCCGAGGTCGTTGACCTCGAACGCGGGCGATGTGGCGGCGAGAGCCAGATTGCCCCTCCAGTGTCTGCCGCCCTGCCGCGTGACTTGAGCTCCGACGGAGTAACCGGTGAGCGACGTCGCGTTCCGATCTACCTCGAGGTGCGTGGCGTCGGGTCGCTGGAAGAAGTGGTTGCCGTTGGTTTGAACGGCGATCATCGCATCGGGCGAACCGGCGACGCGACTGTACGCAGCCGACCCGACCAGCGCCCACGCGCGACTCGGCGATTCCATCCGGAAGTCCGCACCTCCTGCGTACGCGCTGGAACGCAGGGTGGCCTCGAGCGGGTCGCTGGTCAGTTGCCGATTCACCGCGGTGAGCATGCCGCCTACCGAGGAGCGACCGCGGTCACCGTCCTTCCGGACGCGCGCCACAAGATAGTTGCTCAGTGGTTCCACTGTGAAATCGGCCTGATTGCCAGCGGTCGTCATGATGCGCGCGTCTTCACGCGCGGTGACGGCCTCGATCACGCCAAGCGACCAACCCGAGGCGGTCTTCCCACTGAATTTGGTCGCGCCAAGGATAGTGGTGATGTCAGGCACATCGGCGGCGGAGGTCGGCGGAGAGAGCTGGGGACTTCGCCCGATACGACGGGAGTAGAAGAGCCTCCCACCACTCGTGTTCCGGCCGAAGTCAAAGATCTCGCCACCTTCCACGAAGAACGGTCGCTTCTCGTCGAAGAACGTTTCGTAAGTGGACAGGTTGACGACTGCTGGGTCGGCTTCCACCTGGCCGAAGTCCGGGTTGAAGGTGGCGTTGACCGTCAACTCGGAGGACACCCGGTAGAGCAGGTCCAATCCGGCTGAGCCAGTTGTCCGGTCGCGGCCGCGGAACGGATTGGCGCCCGGATTCACGTGCGAGGACTTGGCCAGAACGTATGGAAGGACCTCAAGTCGGTGGCCCGGTCTGACGTTCTGCAGACCTAACAGATTCGCGTAGGTCGGGATGCCGCCAGGTTCACTCTTGGGCGTGAAGGAGAGGATGGCAGACTCCTTCCGGCGACCGATGATCCGTTCCACCTGAATGCCCCAGATCTGCTCGTCCGCCCCCCGGAAGCGTAGTTGGCTAAACGGGATGCGATACTCGGCTGTCCAGCCACCAGAATCAACAGTGACCCTGGCTTCCCACACTGGATTCCACGACAGGTCGTCGGACTCGGTGCCGCCCGAACCCATGGATTTGACGGCGTCACGCTGCACGCCGGCCGGGTTCAGCCCGAGTGAGAACGCCGTTCGGTGATCGTGGTAGGAGTCGATGATCACGGTGATCCAATCGGAGTCTTGCAGATCCATGTCTCGCCGGCCCAGACGGATCGTCGGCGGCCGGCTGTCGTCCATACGCACACCGATGTACAGAGCCTGGTCGTCGTAAAGGACTCGCGCCACCGTCTTCTCGCTGACAGGGCGTCCTTCCTCCGGGTCCAACTGCGTGAAGCTGTCCACCGGTTTGGCCTGTGCCCACGATGGTTCGTTCAGGCGCCCGTCCACATGGATCGGTCCGATCGCCCTCGTTGCTTCGATCACCGGCCGACCCTGATCCTGTCCGGCTAGCAGGGTCTGAGCGGCGGCCGGGGTGGTGGCCGACGCAGCGACGAGCACGAGCGCGATTAAGGAGGGAGTGAGTGGAGTGCGCATGGTCAGATCGTCCCTGTCGCCGTCGTGGTTCGCATGGTCCCTGGACGCGTGCGCAGTCGCGCCAACTCGGAGAGAAGAGTGCTGCAAACGGGCAGCTCATCCTGACGATGGAGTAACCGTCCGATCGTCAGGTGAGCCCGTTGAACTGACCGATGTCCGGCCGTTTCAGCGCCTGACTGGAGTATTGACGTCCTTCCCCGACACGCCGGTCATCGGGACGCCCAGCAGGCCAGCGACGGTCGGCGCCACATCCACGATCCTCACGCCCTCTCGCAGCTGCTGGCAGGCGTAGACGCCGGCGCCGGAGAGGATCATGGCTGGGCGTAACTCCGGAATATTCGGGTTGTAGCCATGCTTCCCGGTCGAAGTCGCGGGCGTGATCATGGGCCCTTCCATGTTGCTGCCAAACCCGAACTCGCGACCTGCCTCCAGCCCCAGAAATGAGGTCGGGCTGCCTTGCATCGCCTTCAGGTCTTCAGGGGTGTAAACCTTGATGATTCCGTTCGCCGGGTCGGCTGCCAGCTTCCTCATCAGCTCAGTCGCTTTCGCGATGCTCGCTGAGTCGTTGGGGTCACGTACTTCAAACAGGGCCGATCCGCCTGCGTTGTGCATGAAGACTTTCCAGTCCGTCACCCGTCCAGCTTCGTTGGTGGTGATCAGGCCGGCGTCGCGCAAGGCGATCATTGGGTTGACGACCTTGTCGACCGGATAGAAGCCGTGGTCAGAGACAATCACCCAGGCCGTCTGATCGGCGCGACCGGCCCGAGTTACCGCGGCGCGAATCTCGCCGATCTGGGAGTCGATCTTCTCCAGCGCTGAGTGCGCCTGCGGGGAATGCGGACCGAAGCTGTGCTGAGCACCATCCAGATCTGACAGATGCAGCGCGAGCAGGTCGGGATGATACTTGTCCAGAATGCTCATGGTCGCGTTCGTACGCCAGGCGTCAGTCATTGGCCTGTTCGTCGGATCGACCTTGATCATCTCGTGGAAGAGGCCGCGCGTGGACAGCGCTGCAAGGAGCGCCACGTCCTCTGGCGTCCGTACCGGACGATACTCCGGCAGCAAATAGTCCACCTCAGCTCCGATCGTCACCGGCCAGGAGATCGCAGCAGTCTTGAGGCCGGCACGGTGCAGTACCTGCCAGAGGGTCGGCGACTTGATCTGCTCGGCGAAGTAGAACCAGCCGCCGTTCTGATAGCCAAATGGGTCGAGCGGGGTGTTGGTGTAGATGCCGTGCACTGCCGGCGGCTCGCCGGTGATCATCGCCACGTGGCTTGGATAGGTGACCGTTGGAAAGATGCCCGTCATCCCATCAGCCGCGCAGCCATTGGCCTTCAACGCTTCCAGGTTGGGAATCTTCAGTCCGCCGTCCGGGTGGAGATAGTCCTTTGTCGTCAGGCCGTCGATCGAGATCAGGATGACCTGCCGCTTACCCTCCTGCTGTGCTTCCGACGGCCGTGCGGCGAACAGCCCGGTGATGCAGAGCGACAGTATCAACAGCCGCGTGAGATGACGCCTTGAGAGGTGACTCATACTGACTCCTTGCCAGTCTCTGACCTGAATGACGGAATGGGATCGCATCTATATAAGTATGTCGGATCGCCGACTGGGCGTCATAGTCGGCGATCCGACAGTGACCGTGTGGCTGTTGAACGGCTCGTCGCTGTCGAACGACTGAATTTACGTCATCCCAGGGCATCCACGATGGTTGCCGCGACGTCCGTGGTCGTGGCCTTGCCGCCCAGATCGGGGGTGCGCACCGTGCCCTCGGCCATCACTCGTTCGATAGCCTTGACGATGCGATTGTGGGCACTGGTAATGCCCAGGTGGTCGAGCATGAGCGCGCCAGCCCAGATGGCTCCGATGGGATTGGCGATGCCCCGTCCGGCTATGTCCGGAGCCGAGCCGTGAATGGGCTCGAACATGGACGGGTGCTGGCGCTCGGGATTGATGTTGGCGCCCGGCGCTACGCCGAGGCTGCCGGTGATCGCCGCTCCAAGATCGGTAAGGATGTCCCCGAACAGGTTGGAGGCAACGATCACGTCGAGGGTCTGCGGGTGCGTGACCATTCGCGCGGCGAGGGCATCCACGTGGTACTTCCGCCATTCCACCGTCGGATGGTCCTTAGCTACTGCCTCCACGGCATTATCCCAGAGAACCATGGAATGCTGCAGCGCGTTTGACTTGGTGGCGCTGGCCAGTAGTCGGCGAGGCCTCGTCGCGGCGAGCTCGAAGGCGTACTGAGCAATACGGTCCACACCACGGCGCGTGAAGATGCCGGTCTGCTCAGCCACTTCGTGCGGGGTGTCGGCGAACAGGCGTCCACCGAACCCCGAATACTCCCCCTCGGAGTTCTCGCGAACGCAGACCATGTCGATCTCGTGCGGTTCGCGATCGGCGAGCGGACCTTTCACGCCGGGGAGTAGGCGCATGGGTCGCAGGTTCACGTACTGATCGAAACGCTGCCGTATCGGCAGGATCAGTTCCCACACTGAGATGTGGTCGGGCACCCCGGGCGCGCCGACCGCGCCCAGGTATATCGCGTCGAAGTCCTGCAGGCGATCCAGGGCGTCGGCGCTCATCATGGAGCCCGTGCGGAGGTAGTACTCGCACCCCCACGGGAAGTCTGTGAACTCGAGGGTACAGTCCTCGCCGCGAACGGCATGACGCATGACGTCAATGCCCGCCGGGGTGACCTCCGTGCCGATGCCGTCGCCAGCTATAACGGCGATGCGATAGGTGGGGGGCGATACAGTCATGACTGGCGGTTCACGATTACATGCCGGGCGGCGTGAACCGTCCGTCCTGGGCGAGCCAGCCGCCGTCGGCAAAGATGATGGTTCCGTTCACGTAGCTCGCCGCGTCCGATGCGAGGAAGAGCGTCGGTCCGACCATCTCTTCGGGGGACGCCCAGCGATTGAACGTGTTCTTGGAAGCGTAGGCGTTGTACCAGTCCGCGTTGGCCTTGATCGGAGCTGTCAGCGGCGTCTCCACCACGCCCGGTCCGACGCAGTTGACGCGGACACCGTACGGGCCGAATTCGCACGCTCCGCCACGGGCGAGCTGGAGGATACCGGCCTTGGTGGCCGAATAGACGGCCTGGCCAGGCTCGACAACGAGCGAGCGGATCGAGGAAAAGAGGACGATGCTGCCCTTCTTCTGTTCGACCATGATGCGTCCGGCCGCCCTCAGAACGTTGAAGTTTCCAATGATGTTGACGTTCAGAACGCGATCAATCTCACCCGGAAGGTAGTCCAGCATCTTCTTGCGCACGTTGATGCTCGGCGTGGATATGACGATGTCCAACTTGCCGTGCTTGGCCGCAATCCCCGTCAGCGCTCGCTCCACCGACTCCTCGTCAGTGATATCAATGACACCGCCCGTCGCGCCATTGCCGGCCTTTGCTGCCGCAGCGTCAGCGGCGTCCTGCTTGAGGTCCAGACAGATGACAGTCGCGCCCATTCCGGCGGCGCCAATCGTCACGGCCTCGCCGATGCCGGAGGCGCCACCGATAACGGCGGCAACCTTTCCGGTAAGATCGAAGATGTTCTTAGTGGTCATGGCCGGCTACTTCTCCTTGGAAATGAGGTGGACGCGATCTACCGGCTCGGTTGACCCGGAAATGCGTCGGAAGGTGTATACCACGAGGTAGGCAGCGATGGCACATGCCAGCCCGCCCATCGCCGGAGTGACACCGTTGACCGTGGCGCCACCGTACAGAATCCGCCATCCGCCCACTACGCCTATGCCGGCGATAATCGCCGCCAGAACATCGGCGGATGACGCGTAGCGGCTGTAAAGCCCGGCGATGATGGGCACGAACAGGCTCACGCCCATGATGGTGTAGAAGATACTGAGAGCGCTCACCACATTCGCCGCGACGAGCGCGATCGCTACGCCTGAGGCCCCGCCAACAACCGCGGTCATCCGTGTCACCCGCAGCAGCTGTGAGTCGCTGGCTCCGGGGTTCAGGAAGCGCTTGTAGAAGTCCTGCGCCAGCGATGTAGTAAGGGAGAACAGTACAGCGTCGGCAGAACTCAATTCAGCCGAGAAGACCGCGGCGAGCCCGAGCGCCCCGACAAATGCCGGTACCCCGTACATGAACAGAGTAGGCAGAGCCAATTCGGGCTGTGCCAGGTCCGGAAACTGTACGCGAGCCATCATGCCGAGCAGTACTGGTACGAAGGCATAGAGCATCAGAGCGACACCGTTGAGGCCCACGCCGATGCGCACCGTTCGGTCATCGCGGGCGCCGTAGATCTTCTGGATCAATCCCGGGGCGACGATGAAGGCAGGGCCCAGCATTGCGAGGTAAACGAGTCCCGACTCACCGCCCTGCAGCGGATTCCAGTAGTCGGGGGTGGGCTGAAGGTTGCGCACCACCTGCCAGCCGCCCGATGCCTTGAGCGCAAATGGAATCGCCAGCGCAAAGCCAACCGCCTTGACGGTGAGCTGCACCATGTTGACGTAGGCCGACGAAAGGAGTCCGCCGGCGGCGAAGTACACGGTTACCAGCACCCCGGCGAGGATGCACCCGAATGCCTTCGGTACGCCGGCGGCCACGTTCAGAATCCAGGAGACGGCGATGAGCTGTCCGGCGAGGATGAATATGGAGCCGATCCAGAGAAGCACTGCGATCGTCGTGCGGACGCGAACTCCGAACCGCAACTCCAGGAACTCGCCCACCGTACGCAGGTCGTGCTCGGCGGCTATTCGCCGCATGGCAGGCCCGATCCAGAAGGCCAGGAACATCGACCCGATGCCGGCGGAGAAAACCCACCACATCGCCGACAGTCCATCCCGGTACCCCAGTCCGGTCGCGCCGATCGTGGAGCCGGCGCCGATGTTGGCGGCGAGCATGGTGCTGAACAGCAGGCCGGGTCCGAGCCTGCGACCAGCCACGAAGAAGTCGTTGGATGTCTTGATCCGACGAGATATCCACGCTCCGAGCGCCAGCATGCCAACTGAGTACGCTAGGAGCCACACGAGGTGAGAGTTCATCTGCGTCTGCGGAGTGTACGTGAAGTCTCCGTAGTGCGGTCGGTAACATGTGGGGAGACGGCAAGCGAGAGACTTAATCGCCTGCGCGCTCTCTTGACAAGGCATGAGTCCGCCGATAACTAGCGCCCTCGTACGCTCCTGCCGAACGCCGATGGTGACGTCCGGCAGTTTGAGCGTCCCACGAATTTTACGGGCGCCCCATGCCCAGGTTCCTGGTCGCCAACATGAGCCAAACTCTCAGCGCCATTGATCGTGTGATGGCAGAGATCGACACGGCTACCGACGAGATGGTTGATTTTACTGTCGGCATGCTGCGTATCCCGACCGTGAACCCACCCGGCGATGCGTACGTGGAATGCGCCGAGTTCATTGGACGACGCCTGGAGACGTTCGGGTTCGAGGTTGACTATCCGGTTGCCGAAGGTCGTCCGGAACACACCTCGGCGCACCCACGGATGAACGTCGTGGGTTTGCGCCAGGGACGGAGCATGCGCCCGCTGGTCCACCTGAACGGCCACTTCGACGTGGTGCCAGCGGGTGAAGGTTGGACGGTGGATCCGTTTGGCGGGCTGGTACGCGACGGACGCATATACGGTCGCGGGTCCTGCGATATGAAAGCCGGGATAACGGCGGCCATGTACGCCGCCGAGGCCATCCGGCGCGCCGGAGTGGAGCTGCACGGTTCAATCGAGGTCAGTGGCACCGTGGACGAGGAGAGCGGCGGATTTGCCGGCATGGCATACCTCGCCGAGCAGGGGCGGCTGAGTGCTGACCGGACTGATGCGGTGATCATCACCGAGCCCACGGATACCGACCGCATATACATTGGCCACCGTGGCGTCTACTGGTTCGAGGTAATAACCCGAGGCCGGATCGCCCATGGCTGCATGCCGTTCCTCGGCGTCAACGCTATCTCCCAGATGGGCGTAATACTGGAGGAGATCAGGCATAGGCTCATGCCCGCACTGAAAAGCCGGACGACCGCGGTTCCGGTAATGCCTCCCGATGCGCGGCATGCGACGCTCAACATCAACGCAATAGCCGGTGGACAGGCTGTAGATGGGATCCAGACGCCATGCGTCGCCGACATCTGTCGTGCCATCTTCGATCGTCGCTTCCTGGCCGAGGAGGGATTCGAGTCGACGAAAGCGGAGATCGTGACACTGCTCGAGCGAGCGGCACGCGAGTCACCCGAACTGGTCTACGAACTGCGCGATCTAATGATCGTGCATCCTGTAGCCACTCCGGACGGCTCGTCTGTCGTTTCCGCCCTCGAGGAGTCAGTGCAGGCAGTCCTCGGCCGTCCGGCGATGCTCGCCGCGAGCCCGGGGACGTACGACCACAAGCACGTTGACCGGATAGCCGGAGTGCCGAACTGCGTCGCCTACGGACCCGGCATGCTCGACCTGGCTCACCAGCCGGACGAGTACTGCGTGATAGACGATCTTGTGCAGTCCACAAAGGTGCTTGCGCTCACCTTGCTATCACTCACCGGATCCAGGTGATTGGTACCCCTGCTCACCCGACCGCCTGCTGACATGCAGGCGGCCGGGTGAAAAGGATCAGTAACTCGGCTTTCCCGGCGGCGTCACCGAAATTCGAACGCTGCCGGCTGTTCGTCCGCCACTCCTTGTCGATCGCTTTCAACAAGCAGTTCGTATCTCTCCCCCCGTATGCGGCGGAGTATCCGTCGCATCGCCGATCGTCTTCTCGAGGGACACCGATGACACTTCGTTCTCGATGGACCGCTGCCATTGCCGGCGCACTGCTGACGATGTCAGTTGCATCGCTCGCGACTGCGCAAGCGACAGGAGCGGTTGCTGGCCGCCTCACTGAGGCCAGCACTGGTAAGCCACTTGCTTACGCCCAGATCTTCACTGAACAGGACCGCAGTCGCGCCGCACGCTCAGACCAGGAAGGTCGTTACCGCCTCACCGGTCTCAATCCTGGGGAGCATACGATAGTTGTGCGGCTCGTGGGCTTCTCGAGCAAGTCGGTTACCGTAAACATCGTCGCTGGCGAGACGTCGACGGCTGACGTGCAGCTGACCGCTCAGCCGCTCGCCCTGGACGCGATAGTCGTCACGGGTCAGGGCGGCGAGATCTCCAAGCGTCGTATCGCCACACAGGTGGACGTTGTAGGTCCTGAGCAGATCGAGGCCTCCCCGGCCAAGCGAATTGACGAGCTGCTCCAGGCGAGCATTCCGGGGGCGCAGATCCGCATGACCACCGGCCAGGTGGGAGCGACGTCGATCATCCGCACGCGCGGAATCACGTCAATCAGCAACAACTCGACGCCAGTCATCTACGTGGACGGCGTGCGGGTGGACAACCTGAACACGATCGCCACGCTGGGCATGAACGTCTCCGGCGTCCGCTCCCAGGGTGCCGCTACCAGTGCTCTCGCCGACCTACCGATGGACAACATCGAGCGGGTGGAGTTCATCCCCGGCGGTGCGGCGACTACGCTCTACGGCTCCGACGCGGCGAACGGCGTGATCCAGATCTTCACGAAGCGTGGGGCCGAGGGCAAGGCGAAGGGATACGTGGAGGCGCGAGTGGGCTACGACACGCCGCAGACGCAGTTCCTCTTCTTCGACCGTACAAAGGACCTGATCTACCGGAACGGACTCACGCAGGGATACTCGGCCGGCGTAGATGGCGGGAGCGAGACGATCACTTATAGCGCCTCAGGCAACCTCCGGGCGGCCGAGAGTCAGCGGATCTACGGCGATAACAGGGCGTTCGGCCTTCGGAACGCCATCTCCGCGCGCCTCGGTTCCAAGGCAAGCTACCAGGGAACCATCTCGTATAACCAGAGCAACTCGGTCCGCTTCCGGAACGGAAACTCCGGCGGCTACAACGCTCTGTGGCTGCTCGAGGACGGCCGCGCCTCCGCGCTTGGCTTCGACAACAACATTGATGCCCTGGACGCCGCAGAATACTCCAGGCTGCAGAATTTCATCTCCGAAGCGGAGCGCCTCTCGGACAACAACGTGTTCACGCGGTCGTGGATCACGTCGCACACGCTTTCCTATGATCCCATTCCGTCGCTGAAGACCCACGCCACTTTCGGTGTGAACAACCGTTTCAGCAAGGAGTCGGAGGTCGTCACGAACCAGTTCCTCATCGCCACCAAGTCCTTCCCGGCGGGCACGACGGATCGCGGTACGATCTCTAATTATGAGCGCAACTTCACCGGCTTCACCTTTGACGTCGGCCTCCAGCACAGCGCCTCAATTGGCACGAATCTGTCGATCATCACCTCGGCTGGCGGACAGCTCTTCCGCAACGACGACGCCCAGGTGGCATACACGGCGACTGATGTGCGAGATGGTGCGCAGACGATAGCCGGTGCCGGTCGCACGGCGAGCACGGACCTGGCTTATCGGGTGGCTAACTACGGTGTCTTCGCGCAGACGAACATCAGCTTCATGGAGCGCTACACCATGGAACTGGGTATGCGGGCTGACAAGAACACCGCGTTCGGTGAGAAGACGGGAGCCCAGATCTATCCCAAGGTCGGCCTTGTGTACTCTCTGAGCGATGAGCCGTGGCTTCGCGAGTTCCTGTCGGAGGAAGTGGTGTCCGACCTGCGACTCCGCGCCGCCTACGGCGTCGCCGGCCAGTTCCCGGCGCCGTTCGCCAATGACCGTACGATCGCGTTCAACTCGTTCAACGGTCAGCAGGCAGCCACGTTCGGCCAGCCGGGTAACATCGACCTGAAGCCGGAGCGCACGGGAACGCTGGAGTACGGCGCCGACGTCGGCCTCTTCAACAACATCGCAACCTTTGGCCTCGGTTACTACTCCTCGAATACCACCGACGCGCTGATCAACACGCCGCCAGTGCCGTCCACCGGCCTAACCAGTCAGCTCCGCAACATCGGAGAGATCTCCAACAAGGGGCTGGAGCTGCGCGGTACGGTGACCCCGATCAGCCGCCCGGACGTACGCCTGACGCTGAACGCTGCCTACAACACGCTTACCAACCGGGTGGAGGACCTGCGGGGCACGCCGCCGTTTGCCATCAGCGGTTACGGCGCGAGCACCGTTCAGGGGATCGTCGAAGAAGGCTATCCAATTGGCTACCTTCGTGGGAACACAGCCATCTTCGACGAGAGTGGCAAGATCGTCGAAATCAAGCAGTTGTCCTACCTCGGCAAGCCCACCCCCGACAAGTTCGGCAGCTTTGGCGCGACCCTCGGCCTCGGCTCGCGTCTGACGCTGAGCAGCAGCGCAGACTACCAGTTCGGAGCCCAGCAGCAGTCATTCGACCGCGCCTTCCGCTTCCTCTACGGCATCGATGGCACGGATGACTACGTGCCGGCCAAGGCCGTTGAGCAGTACAAGACGCGCTCAGCGGTCTGGCAGCAGGTTATGAACCTGTGGGTAGAGAACACGGACTACGTGGCCATCCGCACGATCACGGCCGACTACAAGATCCCCGAGCGCTTCGTGCCCGGTCAGGCCAACAACGCTCGCGTCGCCTTCTCAGTCACCAATCCCTGGCGCTGGACCTCATCGACCTGGGATCCGGAGACCGACCTCGCTACGGCGGGAGAGCAGGGTGGTGCCGCTCTGGGCGGTTACAACTACGCGACCGATTCTGCGCCGCGCACCTTCCTTCTCACCCTTCGCTTCGGATTCTGACCATGCACGCCTACTCCTTCACTCGAGTGTCGGCACGCGTGGTCGCACCGCTGCTGGCAGTCCTGGCAACCTCGGTTCTCATAGGCTGCGACGCCTTTAAGCCGACGGATGTCGTCAATCCCAACGTTACGGACAAGCAGTTCCTGAACACCCCCGGCGCCGGCGCGTCGTGGGTCCGCGGCACCCAGCGCCAGTTCCTGGTCAGCCTGAACGATGTTGTGGTGAACAGCGAGCTCGCCTCGGACAATTACTTCAACAACTACACGACCTTCGCTCAGAAGTTTGACGTGCCGGTACTGGAGTACATCGATCCACAGGTGCTGTCGGTTCAGAGCAACCTGGCGCGACTTCGCGACATGGCCTCCTTTGGCCTGGACACGGTATTCGCCCGCGACTCCATGGTTACGCCTAAGGATCGCGCCGAACTGCTCTACATGCGTGGTCTGGCAAAGCTCTTCATCGGCGAAACCTTCGTCGGCCTGCCGGCGACGGGAAACGGCGCGGTGCTGCCATGGCAGGACCACCTTCAGTCGGCCATTGAGGATTTCACTCAGGCCCGCTCAACCAGTCCTGATGCTGCAGCGAAGCAGTCTTACACGATGGCGATTGCCCGCGCGTACTACCGGCTCGGCAACAAGGCAAAGGCAGTCGAGGAGGCCACAGCACTGCTAGCGGCCAACCCGACGTTCATTCGGAACGCCACTTTCGATCCGGTGAACGGGCCTACTAACACGATGCAGACCGTGCTGACGAGTTCTGTCAACAACTTCCAGCCGCTGCCGCGCCTCGACTTCCTGGACCCGAAGTACCCGAATCGTGGTACTAACATCCAGAGTCCGATGGCCTACCTCAAGGCTGAGGAAGCGCACCTGATTCTCGCCGAGGCGCTGCTCGCCGACAACGATGTGGCGGCGGCCAAGAATCGCCTTAAGCAGTTGCTGACGCTGGTACAGTCGCGGAGCACCGAGCTGGTGGACAGCCGACTGCAGCTGCGCGGACGCGCTGGTGGCAAGGTGTTGTATCCGAATAGTGCTGACATCAAGGTCGCGTTTGCCCCGGGCGAGGCGCTACGGGACGGTTTCATCCTTACGCGCACGGCGGGCGATGTGCGAGTTGCAGTCGTGTCCGGCACCTCGGTCACTGCTGATCGCATAGATGCGATTAACTCGGTAGATGACGGGCTCTACGTGCTCTACTTGATGCGTCAGGAGATCTTCATCGCCGAGGGTCGCCGGATGGCCGACCTGGGCATGCGCATGCCGGTTTCTCGGACGGAGGTCCTGGCGAACGCCAATACACAGGACGGCGCACCATACACCCAGGAGCAGGTGCCGGCGTTCATTCCGAAGGACTTCGGCATGGATGCATTCACCTACAACGCCGCCGCCAAGACTGCCGTCATGTCCTTCGACATGAACCGCATTCTCGTGCAGAACAAGACGTCACCCGCGGTTCTTCCTTTTAACTGAAGTGCGAGAGAATAACATGCTACAAGTCTCGCGAGAGACCGTTGGAGGGCTGCGTCGATCCTGGCGCAGCCGTCTCGGCGCGGCGGCAATGGCGCTCTTGGTTCCGGCGCTTGTGGCGAATGCGCAGCCGCCGGTCCAACAGTACAAGATGGTGACCGTCGTCGGCCCGGGACCGACCAACTCCATTACCGATGTCCCAGGCCTCAAGGTCGGAACGTATACCCGCTCGGACAGCGGCTATCGCACCGGCACGACGGTCATCCGGACGGAGAAGGGCGCGACCGCCGGCTACTCCCAGATGGGTGGTGCGCCGGGCACGAAGGAGACGGATCTCCTCAAGCCCGGCGGGTTCGTCAGAGCCGTCCACGCCATTGTCCTGGGCGGAGGCAGTGCATACGGGCTGGATGCCGCCACGGGCGTGATGAGGTGGATGGAGGAGCACGGTTTCGGCGTGCCAATAGGTACCGTCGGGGTAGTGCCCATCGTGCCGGCGGCCATCCTGATGGATCTGGGGCGCGGCGGTGACTTCAAGAAACGTCCCGATGCAGAATTCGGCTACAAGGCGGCTGAAGCGGCCACCACCGACCCGGTGAAGAGCGGTCGTACCGGTATGGGTATGGGCGCCGGCTGGGGTATGGGTACGGCTAGCGTCAAGCTGTCCAACGGCTACACCGTAGCGGCAATTGTCGGTCTTAACCCGGCCGGTTCACCGATCGATCCGCGCACCTGCCTGCCGTACGGAATCTTCCTCGAACTGGGCAAGGAATTCAACATCGTCCAGCCGTCGAAGGCAGAGTGTGCACGTGCTGGGACGGGCGCTGGCGGGCCGAACGACGGCTCCGACAATGCTCCGACCAACACCACCATCGCACTCGTCGCCACTGACGCGCCGTTGGAGGATCTCGAGGCCGAGCGGATGGCCGTGATCGCCAACGCTGGCCTGGCTCGTTCGATCCGTCCAATTCACGGTATCGGGGACGGTGACACGGTATTCGGCATGGCCACGACCGAGCCGACTCACACTATGACCAACGCTGACCTGCAGGCCATATTCGACGCTGGCGCCGATGTGCTGGGTCGCGCTGTCGTGCACGCGGTACTTGATTCCAAGCAGGTCGGTAGCAGTCGGGCTGGATATTGCCAGCAGTATCCCAGTGCTTGCGTTAACCGCCCTGCGGACAAGAAGTAGAGATCTTTTCCAGACGCCTCGACCACCGGTCGAGGCGCTCCCCGAAGGTGTATTTTCAGATGGTGAGATGACGTGAAGCGATTCCTGAGCTGCCTGGCAGCCGTGATGCTGATCCTCGCCACGACCCTTCCAGGTTCCGCCGCAACGCTGGCGGACACCCTCGACATCTATTTCGTAGATGTCGAGGGGGGAAAGGCCACGCTGGTGGTCACCCCGACCGGTCAGTCCATCCTGATGGACGCTGGCTTTGCCGGCGAGGGGAAATTCGATTCAAAGCCCGGAGATCCGGCGACGGCACGGGACGCACAGCGCGTCCTCGCCGCCGCTCGTGATGCCGGGCTATCGCGCATAGACCTGATGCTCGTGTCACACTATCACGCCGATCATTTTGGCGGGGTGATGGAACTCGCTCAGTTGATCCCGATAGTGGAATACATGGATCATGAGGCGCCGAGTGAGGCGGCGGAGGTCCGAGTGCCGGGCACGCTCGCGCTGTACGCCGATTACGTAGCGTTGCGGGGCCGGGCGAAGCATCGGCCGGCGATAGTCGGCGACCACTTCGCCATTGGCGACGTTACCCTGGACGTGGTGGCGAGCGGAGGAAAGGTGCTCACCAGCCCCCTCCCAGGTGGTGGCGAGCGTAACGCCGCCTGCACCGGCCCTGCGATCCCGGCACAGGAGGTAACGGAGAACCCCAATTCGACAGCCGTCAAGCTGACGTACGGCGCATTCTCCTACCTCGACGTGGGCGACCTGAGCGGCGATCCCCTCCACGCGCTCACCTGCCCGGTCAACCTGGTCGGCCAGGCCGACGTGTACAACCTGGCCCACCACGGTGGCGCCGACGGAGCAGACCCGGCCCTTTTCTCGGCTGTCAGGCCGCGGGTGGCAGTGTTCAGCAACGCCGGCTTCAAGGGTGCCGAAGCAGTCACGCTCAACACCGTTCGCGAACTGGGAATCAGCGGCTGGCAGCTCCATCGCTCCGACCGGCCAGCTGTTGAGAACATGCCTGATTCCCAGATCGCAAATCTGGACACAACCACGAGCGCCTGGATCAAGCTATCTGCCAATCGCGACGGATCGTTCTCCGTCACGAACGGGCGCACTGGAGAGACCATGACATATCCCAAGCGCTGACGCACGAGATGAGCGTTAGCCTTTCACAGTTGCAGCACTGTCACGAGGTCGTACATCCATGACTACCAGCATCACCGATGCGAGTAACACAGCGACTGACGTTGGACATTACGGCACTCTCAGCAACTTCGTCGGCGGCAAGCTCGTCGATGTCAGCGGGTCGACAGTTCCGGTCCATAACCCGGCGACGGGCGCGGTCATAGCGCACGTGCCCATGTCTGCCAGCGCAGACGTGGATGCCGCGGTGAGCGCGGCCCGCGCCGCACTGCCCGCATGGCGCGCCCTCACGATGAAGGATCGGGTGCAGGTGTTGTATCGCTATCGCACCCTCGTCGAGCAGAACATGGAGGAACTGAGCCAGCTCATTGTCGAGGAGCATGGCAAGGTCATGGCGGAAGCTCGTGCAGAGTGGCTCAAGGTCATGGAGCTCACCGAGTTTGCCTGTTCGCTGCCGCAGATCGCGACGGGTTCAGTGATGGAGGTCAGCCGGGGTGTGGAGTGCCGCACGGAACGCACTCCGGTGGGAGTGGTCGCGTCCATCGTGCCCTTCAACTTCCCGAGCATGGTGCCGCACTGGACAATCCCCAACGCCATTGCACTTGGTAACACGTTCATTCTCAAGCCGTCCGAGATGGTACCGCTGTCGGCGATGCGCACCGCTGCATTGCTGGCGGAAGCGGGACTGCCGGCTGGCGTCTTCAACGTCGTCCACGGCGGGCGCGAGACGGCGGAGGCTATCTGCGATCACCCGGGCATCAGTGCCGTGACGTTCGTCGGATCCACTCGCGGAGCACAGGCCGTTTACCGTCGCGCTACGTCCAACCTGAAGCGCGCGCTCTGTCTGGGCGGCGCCAAGAACCATCTTATCGTGCTGCCTGACGCGGAGCCTGAGATGACCGCCAGCAACGTCACCGCGTCCATGTCCGGTTGCTCGGGACAGCGCTGCATGGCCGCGTCGGTAATGCTGGCGGTTGGCGGCGACAATGCGATGGACGGGATCGTGAAGGGAGTGGTGGATCACGCGAAGGCCCTGGTCACCGGCCGGGACATCGGTCCCGTGATCTCAGAGGCGGCTAAGTCGCGCATCGAGAAGTACATCGACGAGGCGGAGGCCGCCGGAGCCCACATACTGGTGGACGGACGCAATGCCGTTGTCGAAGGGAAGGAGGGTGGCTACTACGTTGGCGCCACCGTTATTGACCGCGTTACGCCTGAAATGAAGATCGCTCAGGAGGAGGTGTTCGGACCGGTGCTCGCCATCCTGCGCACTGCCACGCTGGACGATGCGCTGGCCGTGGAGAACCGCTCGCCATACGGCAACGCGGCGGCGGTGTTCACCGAGAAGGGCGCCTCGGCACGCTATGTCGCCGAGCACACCACTTCGGCGATGATCGGTGTAAACGTTGGCGTGCCCGTACCGCGCGAGCCGTTCGGCTTCGGGGGCTGGGGTGACTCGGCCTACGGAACGGGCGAGATCACCGGCGAGGCATCGATCGAGTTCTGGACCCGGACCCGCAAGACCACTACCAAGTGGAACCGGGATGCTGGCACAAACTGGATGTCCTGAGGAGACTGGGAATGACAACTACGTCGACAGAGCTCGATGCGCAGTGGATGCCGTTCACGGCGAACCGCGCTTTCAAGCGTGCTCCGCGCCTGCTGGTACGGGCCAAGGGCATGCACTATACAACAGCAGATGGGCAGCAGATTCTGGACGGAACGGCGGGACTCTGGTGCGTGAACGCCGGCCACTGCCGCCAGCCCATCGTCGAGGCGATCGCTGCCTCGGCGCGTGAACTGGACTACGCTCCCGGGTTCCAGCTCGGTCACCCGAGTGCGTTCGAACTTGCCAATCGGCTGGCTGAACTCCTGCCCGGCGATATTGATCGCGTGTTCTTCACCGGATCGGGCTCGGAGTCGGTAGACACGGCTCTCAAGATCGCCCTCGCTTACCATCAGGCGCGCGGAGATTCACAGCGTGTGAAACTGGTGGGACGCCAGCGTGGCTATCACGGAGTGGGCTTTGGTGGTATCTCCGTGGGAGGCATTGAGAACAACCGACGAGCGTTCGCCGCCCAGTTGCTGCCCGGCGTGGATCACATCCGACATACGCACGACCTCACTCGGAACGCGTTCTCGCGCGGCCTTCCGGCCCACGGCGCCGAATTCGCCGACGATCTGGAGCGCGTGATTGCCGAGCATGGCGCGCATTCCATCGCCGCCGTGATCGTGGAGCCGATGGCTGGATCAACGGGTGTTCTGCTCCCACCCGTAGGCTACCTGCAGCGGCTGCGCGAGCTCTGCGATAAGCACGGCATCCTGCTGATCTTTGACGAGGTTATCACAGGTTTTGGCCGCGTCGGAGCGGCGTTCGCCGCCAATGCGGTCGGTGTAACTCCGGACATCATCACGATGGCCAAGGGTTTCACCAATGGGGCCGTCCCGATGGGCGCTGTGGGTGTGCGTCGAGGTGTGTACGACGCGGTGATGGAGAGCTCGCCGTCCGGCATCGAGCTCTTTCATGGCTACACCTATTCCGGTCACCCGCTGGCTTCGGCGGCAGGGCTTGCGACGCTCGATGTTTACAAGTCGGAAGGACTCTTCGAGCGCGCCGCGTCGCTTGCCCCGTATTGGGAGGACGCTGTCCACGCACTGCGTTCCGCGCCCGGTGTGATAGACGTTCGCAATTGGGGTCTCGTGGCGGGAATCGAACTCGAGCCGCGTAGCGGTGCAGCAGGCAAGCTAGGATACGAGAGCTTCGTACGCTGCTTCGACCGAGGGATCCTCATACGGGTCACCGGCGACACAATTGCACTGTCGCCGCCGCTCATCATCGAGAAGGCGGAGATCGATGAATTGCTGGGCGTGCTCGGAGAGGTCCTGGCTGAGGTGGCGACTAGCGTCACCTGAGCCGCCGAAAGCGTGAAAGTACGGGCGCCCCGCGGTCGTCGGTGACCGGATGCCCGAACCTTATCCGACGACACGAGCGACGCCCGAGAGGGCAGGCGATTCGTCTATCATGTTCTACTCGCCAGCGGTCCGGCCAGATGTGGTCGGGCCGCTGGACCTTACTTACGAGAGACTTTTCATCCGGAAGTTAAGAGCCACTACGGGCCCTTCCGTGACCTGTCAGGAGGAACAATGAGATCGATCTGGTTGCTTCCGTTGTTGTTGGGTGCCTGCGTTTCTGCAGGAGGAACCGCTGCAGCGCCAGCACGCATGATGCCGCCTGTCCAGGTGGACGGCCCGTCACTAGTAGTAGACGGCAAGGCCCCGCTCGGGCTTCACTGGGTTCGCACATCAGCGGAGCATCGCGCCATCCTACTACAGGCATACCACGGGGCATCACAGCGCCTTCGTGAGATTGCTGCACCGCTGGAACGCGGGAGCTGGGCGGTTATCATGGACGCCGACGAGACGGTGCTCGACAACTCGCCGTACTTCCACCGCCAGGCGGAGCGGGGACACCTCGCCTTCGGGTACTACACCTGGAGGGAGTACATGAACGAAGCGATCTCACCGGCTCTTCCCGGCGCTTCGGAGTTCACGCAACTGGTTCGTGAGCTGGGTGGCAGGGTGGTTATTGTCACGAATCGCGCCGAAGACATGTGCGATAATACACGTCGCAACCTGGCGAAAGCCAGCATTCCGGTCGATGCGGTGCTATGTCGGCCCCCGGGAGTAGAGGATAAGAATCCACGCTTCGCCGCTGTTGCGAAGGGTGAGGTGGCGGGTCTTCCGCCGCTCCGCGTGGCGATGTACGTGGGCGACAATATTCAGGATTTCCCGGCTCTATTTCAGGCCCAGGCACGAACCGCTACGGACGCGGCATACAGCGAGTTCGGTCGCTCCTGGTGGATCCTGCCCAACCCGTTGTACGGGAGCTGGGAGAGCAATCCATTGCCCTCCGCTCCCTGAAGCAGGCGATCAGACGCTGCTTCCGGGGTGTAGTGACGCGCCCACCTGACCCATGTCTCACATGACGGTCAGGTGGGCGTTTTCGTAAGAGTACGATCGGACAGAAACCGCTACTCGCGCATCGGCTCCTCTCGTGCCATTATCGCTCGGCCCTCAATCCCGCACTGCCTCCCCTGCCTGGTGATCATGGCTACGCTCGCTGTCCCCGACATCCCGCAACTCGACGTCAGCCACAGAAAAGTCATCCTGGCATCCAGCCTTGGAACGGTGTTCGAGTGGTACGACTTCTATCTCTACGGCTCGCTGGCAGTCATTATCGGTCGCCAGTTCTTCTCCGGGCTTAACGAGGCGAGCCAGCTGGTATTTGCTCTACTCGCCTTCGCTGCTGGCTTCGCAGTGCGGCCGTTTGGAGCTCTGGTATTCGGTCGCGTCGGCGATCTGGTCGGGCGTAAGTACACCTTCCTCGTCACCATCGTGATCATGGGGGTGTCAACCTTCCTCGTCGGCGTACTACCCACCTACGCCACCATCGGAATCGCCGCGCCAGTAATGCTGATTGCCCTGCGCATGTTGCAGGGACTGGCACTGGGTGGTGAGTACGGGGGGGCCGCCACGTACGTGGCCGAGCACGCGCCGCCAGGAAAGCGCGGTTTCTACACCAGTTTTATCCAGATCACGGCCACCCTGGGTCTGTTCCTGTCCCTCATCGTCATTCTGGGCTGCAAGTGGGTACTCGGCGACGCCTTCGAAAGCTGGGGGTGGCGCATACCGTTCCTGGTGTCGTCGCTGCTGCTGATCGTTTCGGTGTATATCCGCTCACAACTCGCAGAGTCACCGGCGTTCCTCCAGATGAAGGCGGAGGGAAAGCAGTCGAAGGCTCCGCTCACAGAGTCATTCGCGCGACGCGGCAACCTCAAGCTGGTGTTGCTCGCGCTATTCGGGGCGACCGCTGGCCAGGCCGTGGTGTGGTACTGTGGCCAGTTCTACGCGATGTACTTCCTGGGCACCACCCTGAGGATCGACTCGACGACGACGCAGTTACTGATTGCTGCGGCGCTGCTCATCGGCACGCCATTCTTCGTCTTCTTTGGTTGGCTGTCAGACAAGATCGGACGTAAGCCAGTGGTGCTGACCGGCTGCCTACTCGCTTCGCTCACCTATTTTCCGATCTTCCGCGGACTTACGCACTACGGCAATCCAGCTATCGAGGCGGCAAGTGCTCGCGCGCCGGTAGTGGTGCTGGCAGATCCGGCGAACTGTCACCTGCAGATCAACCTGACCGGAAGTAGCGCGCAGACATTCACGAGTTCCTGCGACGTGGCCAAGAGCTACCTGGCGGCGCGCGGAGTGCCCTACGACAACGAAGCGTTACCCAGCGGGTCGTTGGCTCGGGTAGAGGTCGGCAAAGCAGACATTGCAGCATTTGAGGGCACTGGTCTGCCTACGGCCGATTTTGTCGCCCGCAAGAAAGCGTTCGGCGACGAACTGGAAGCGACGTTGGATCAGGCTGGCTATCCGTCCAGGGCAGAGCCGACGAACAGCAACTATCCCATGCTGATAGTTCTGCTGACGGTTCTCGTGCTCTATGTGACGATGGTCTACGGCCCCATTGCCGCCTGGTTGGTGGAGATGTTCCCGACGAGGATTCGTTATTACACCTCAATGAGTCTGCCGTACCACATCGGTAACGGCTGGTTCGGGGGCTTTCTTCCCTCAGTTTCCTTCGGTATCGTGGCCCTCACCGGCAACATATACTCGGGGCTCTGGTACCCGGTGATCATCGCCGGGATGACGTTCGTGATCGGTCTTCTATTCGTCGGCGAGACGAAGGATGTGGATATCACGGCCTGAAGAGCGACATTGCGTCCGTCGGAGACAAGGATTCAGGCCGCGTCCGTCCCACGTTCCGCCCGACGCACTCCTACCCTGTCTCAGCGTTGATTCACTCGTCACCGTAAGGTGTAGTGTCAGCTGAATTAGTCCTCCTGCGGCTCCAGCAACGGTACCATGGCAGTCACCAGCGATCCGATCATCGCCCTACTTCTCAACAGCTCCATTGTGATCGAGGTCGTGTCGTGAGCAGCTATCTGCGCCGCGGGCTTCTGATCGCCCTGGGATCTGTCTGGCCATGCGTTGTTGCCTCTGCGCAGAACAGCA
>CAJDVF010000044.1_pt1 | contig 25245 bp, 20 predicted proteins | sample 7391391 | NCBI WGS metagenome assembly CAJDVF01 (sample SAMEA7055697, study PRJEB34461) | soil metagenome | biome: terrestrial ecosystem; feature: Peninsula; material: soil | place: Antarctica | collected 2016 | reverse complement strand
CTTTCACTAACGTGCTGGAGGTTCTAATCCGCCGGTTGCGAGTCAAGATCGACGATGGTCACGAGCCGAGGTTGATCCACACCCTGCGCGGCGCTGGGTACCGTTTCGGTGTCTGATTCACCGTTAAGGCTCACTGCGTCGCGAGACAGGTCGCTGAATAAGCTGCGATTGAGGTTGACCGCCTGGTATGTGGGTACCTTCGCGGCCATTCTCATTCTGCTAGGTGCAGGACTATTCCTGGCCATCCGCGGTCAACTCTCGCGCGAACTTGACGACGCCCTGCGTAGCGCGACGTTTGAACTGGAACGAGCGGCGAGGATCCGGCAACTGGAGGCTGACTCAGCCCACGGCCAGGTCGTGGACGCGGTTGACGAGCTTCGCATCCCGGATCGCACGCTCTACCTGCTCGATGCGGCTGGCCGGGCTGTTCGACCGGATTCGGCGCCCAATTGGGTGTCCTCGGCCGGGCGCGATGCCGGTGAAACCGGAACCGCGGACGTAGAATTTGAACTTCGTCCAGGTCGCACAGTGCGGCTGCACGCCGAGCGTTTCCTGCTGCCCGCCGGTCCGCCCATGGTGGCCGTGGCCGTTGCCGACAGGGTTGAACTGGAGCACCGCTATGCGGCCCTGATCGCCGCGTTCGGCGCGGCGGCTGGTGTTGCCGTCATCCTTGTTGCTGGCGGGGGATGGTTGCTGGTGCGCAAGTCTACGGAGCCGGTAGAGAGCACGATTAACCAGATGCGGCGTTTCATGGCGGACGCTGCTCACGAGTTGCGGACGCCGGTCGCCGTGCTGCGTGGGCGGGCGGAGATCTCGCTTCAGCAACCGCGTGAGCCGGCGGCCTACATCGAAGCTCTGCAGGGAATAGAGGAAGAGAGCGTCAGGCTTGGGCGGATAGTGGACGATCTATTCACGCTGGCCCGCGCAGACGCTGGTGAGCGCCGGCTGGAGCATGCTCGCGTCTACCTGGATGACGTGACGGCAGACGCCGTCGGAGCCGCTCAAGCGTTAGCCGTCGGCCGAGGGGTGACCATGACGATGGCGGAGTACGAAGAGGCGGTGGTCAAGGGTGACGCGGCCCTGCTACGTCAGCTGGTCATGATCCTGCTTGACAACGCGGTCAAGTACACGCCGGCAGGCGGGCTGGTGACTGTGGGAGTGACAGCCTCGGCCGGTGGCGCGATGCTGAGCGTCGAGGATAGCGGCCCGGGAATCGCGGCCGAGAAGCTTCCGTTCGTATTCGAACGGTTCTGGCGCGGGGATCCGGCACGCACGCGGTCGGACGGAGGAGAGCAACGCACGGAGGGCGCTGGGTTGGGGCTCTCAATTGCTCGCTGGATCGCCGACTCTCATGACGCCGTGATCAATCTGGAATCTCCGCCGGGCCGCGGGTTACGCGTGACGGTTCGGTTCCCGGCTGTCTCGCCTGTTAGCCGAGCCTGACGTAGCTGACGTCAGATAGTTCGGCTGCAACCACTGGCAGCCTGGTGAATGTCATCTTCGTGACAGTTCCGACGCATAGCTTCGCGTGTATCACTGACACGGAGTTCGATGCGCCTGGCTGTTGGAGTCATCTGCTTAACTCTCTGTGCGAGCGCGCCCTCCACCAATGGGGGCGTGTTTGCTCAGCAGCCAGCGCAGGCAAGACCAGTAAACCGTTCTGAGGCCGTGCAGGCAGCTCTGGGTCATGCCGCGAGGTTATCGGTTGCCAGCGCTGACACGGCGATGGCCTTCGCCCAACTGCTGACAGCACGGGCACGGCAGAATCCGATGCTTACCACGAGCTACAGCCAGTCTACTCCGCAGTATCACGCGTCGGCTGACTTACCGCTGGATCTCACCGGTCTTCGAAGTGCCAGGCTGAGCGCCGCGCGCGCAGTGCGAGAGACCTCTCAGTTCCGATTCGCATTTGAGAGAGTGGCGGCGGCGCTTCGGGCTGATACTGCCTACACCCAGGCGCTGGCGAGACGTGAACGCTCCCGATTGTCAGGCGCAACGGCGTTGGCTGCCGACAGTCTCCGCACTATCGCCGGCATGCGCCGTGACGCCGGCGACGCCAGTGAACTGGATGTGGATCTGGCCGAGTTGAACGCAGGCGCGGAGGCAAATATCGCGGCGACCGATTCACTCTCCTATATCGCCGCCGTACTGGAGCTCCAGGCGGCGATGGGACTGGGGGTCGATTCGGTCGTCGTGTCCCCCGTCGGAGTGCTGGTCGCTCCGACCGTGGAAGAGTGGAGCGTCGAGCGCAGCTGGACCGATGGACAGCCCGTGAGGGGCACGATCGTCCTTTCCCAGCCGCTGGCAGTAGCCGCAGCGCAGGCGTCAGTGGAAGCAGCAAGGTTTTCGGTGCTGGCGGCGAGGCGGAGCGCCTGGGGACAGCCCAGTGTTTCTGCCGGCTTTGAGACGGGGGATCCAACCGGCGGCGAGAAGGGCCTGCTGGCAACTGTTGGTGTCGCTATCCCTTTGCCTGTAATGGATCGCAACAGGGGTCCGATAGCAGAGGCCGAGGCAGCGCGGAAGCGAGCATTGGCCGAACTGGCGTTGGTAACACAGGAGAATCGGATTGAGATGGTCCTGGCCCGACGGTCGCTGGTTCTCGCGCTGGAAAGGGTTGCCCGCGACGAACAACTCGTCACTGTCGCGGACAGGGTCGCCGCGCGGTCCGTCACGGCGTATCGCGAGGGTGCTTCAGCACTCCCAGCCGTGCTCCAGGCGCAGCGCGATGCCCGCAACGTGCTCGCGACCTATGTCGATGACCTGGCCGGAGCTTGGGTCGCTGGCGCTAGTCTGAGAGCGTTGACTATTACAACATCCTTCCCGGAAGTCCCTCCGCGATGACATCGCACCTCAAGTCTCAATCCCGCCGGACTGCTGCCCGCTCTCTACTGATCACCGCGGTGTTAGCTGGCTGTAGCGGCGGTGGAGCCCAGCCTTCAACGGACGAGGCAGCACCGGCGGTGGTCGGCGCGCAGACGAGCGTGGTCAGCACGCGACCATTTACTGAGACAATGTCGGCGATAGGTACGGTCCAGCCTCGCGTGGGGCATGTCGCGACGCTCAGCTCATCAGTGCAGGGGCGAGTGATACGTATTCTCGTCTCGGTCGGAGACCGCGTGGCAGCTGGTCAGCCGCTCATCGAGTTGGACAGCGCGGTCCCGTATGCCATTGCGCGTAGTGCAGAGGCGGCAGTGACCGCAGCGACGCTGAATGAGGACCGTTCCCGAAGGCTGGTGCTAGAGGGGATCTCGCCGCGGCGGGAAGTTGAGCAGGCAACAGCGGATTTAGCGCGCTCGCGGGCTGAACTTATCACGGCGCGACGCCAGGCCGAGCTTACGACTGTGCGCGCGCCCATTGCTGGTGCGGTCACGCGAATGACTACCACCATCGGCGCGACTGTCGACGTCGCGCAGCCGCTCGTCGAGATCGCTGACCCATCCATGGTAGACATCGTCCTCAGCACGACGGCGCATGACGCGGCCCGCATCCGGCTCGGAGCGCCGGTGTCGCTTCTGAGTGGAGAGGGTACGGCGCGAGAGCATCTTGGCACCGGGCGGGTGATGGACATCGGGGCGGCCATCGACACCGCCACACGCACGGTACCGGTGAGGATTCAGGTGCAGTCCATTCTCCGACCCCTTCGCATCGGCGAGGCTGTTCTGGGAGACATCCAGCTGGTGCGGCAGGACGATGCGATAGCCGTGTCCATCGTCGCGCTGGTGCCCGACGGCGATGGCTTCAAAGTGTTCGTGGTCGATTCTCAAGGCGTTGCCGTCTCGCGGGCTGTCCAGATCGGCGCGCGCACTGATTCGGTGGTTGAGATCGTCAGCGGGCTGACCGCCGGACTCAGAATTGTCACGACCGGTGCGTACGGGGTCACCGATGGCGCCCGCGTGGTGCCGTTGCCGTGAGTCGGCGCGACGGGGCCCTGTTCCGCCTGCTCGTGGCCCAGCGGCGCTTCATTTATCTGGTCGTCGCATTCGTCGCGACGGCAGGACTGTGGACGGGTTTCAATCTCCCCTCTGCCATCTACCCTGAGCTCGCCTTCTCACGTATCACGATCGTTACCGAAGGTTCAGCGCTCGGAGCGCGGCAGTTGTTGTTCAGTGTGACGCGTCCGCTGGAGGAGGCGGTCGGCGTGGTGCCGGGGGTAACGCGCGTGCAGTCACGGACCATTCGCGGCGGCTCGGAGATTAACGTGACCTTCAATGAGCGCACGGACATGCAGAACGCGCTTCAGCAGGTGCAGGCGCGTGTAAATCAGGTACAGCCAGGGCTACCCGAAGGGTCAGTGGTACGTGTTGAGTTGCTCACTCCGTCGCTCTTTCCCATCCTTTCCTACAACCTGGAGGGTGGTGACGCGGCAACGCTCTACGATATCGCCCAGTATCAGATCCGTCCGCTATTCGCGCGAGTGCCGGGCGTGGGTCGGGTGGATGTGCAAGCGAGCGATATGCGAGAGATTGAAGTGGTCGCCGATCCGGGCCGGCTGGCAGAGCAGGGGATGACGTATGACGACCTGGCCGCGGCCATCCGACAGGCCACGACCGTGACTGCCGTGGGGCGGATACCCGTCAACTACCGGCAGTACCTCATCGTCACCACTACCGAGGCGCACTCGGCGCAGGATATTGGCGATCTCGCGGTCGCCCGTGGGCTCCGTGTACGCGATCTGGCGACGGTGTCGGCGGGTACTGAAGACCATGTGCGAGTGATCGCTGGCGATGGCCGGCCGGCGGCGTTGCTTAACATCACCCGACAGGTCGGCGGGAACACCGTGGCCATAGCCGATAGCGTTGCGGTCATCGCCGGCATACTTGGCCAGGAATTGCCGCCCGGAGTTGTCCTCAAGCCTGTCTATGACCAGGCGGCCCTTGTCCGGGACGCTGCGGCGAGTGTACGCGACGCCATGCTCATCGGCGCAGCGCTCGCGGTGATGGTGCTATTGCTCTTCCTACAACACGGGCGAATTACGGCAATCAGCGCGTCCGCCATTCCGCTAACCATGGCGATCACCGTCTTCATCATGGGCCGCTTGGGGCAGACGTTCAATCTGATGACCCTCGGCGCGATGGCCGTCGCTATAGGTCTGGTGATAGACGATGCCGTCGTTGTAACGGAGAACATCGTCCGGCATCTTCGCCTGACCCCTGGCGATCGTTCCAGCGCTATCAGCGATGCCGTTCAGGAACTGATCTGGCCCGTCACCACATCGACGATCACCACCGTCGTCGTGTTTGCCCCGCTCCGGCTACTCACCGGAGTGGAGGGGCAGTTCTTCCGTGCTCTGTCGGTCACTCTGACTGTCGCGGTTCTAGTCTCGCTCGTGCTTGCCCTGAGCATTATCCCGCTCCTCAGCGAGCAGTTTCTCACCGGCACGGCGGTACAGTCAGGACAGACATGGGCACAGCGCACTCTCGCCCAGGTGGCTCGGGGGATTGATGCGTTGTCCGATGGCTATGAGCGGTCGCTGGGTGTACTGCTACGGCATGGGCACTGGATGGGAGTGGTTGCCCTACTGCTGGTTGTCGCTGGCGTGGTCGGCTTCCGCTTGGTCGGCACAGGATTCCTTCCTGAAATGGACGAGGGGGCATTCGTGCTCGACTACGTCAGTCCGGGCGGCACGGCGCTAGCCGAGACGGACCGTCAGGTTCATCTGGTCGAAGAGCTTCTGGCCTCCACTCCGGAGGTGGCTGGGACGTCGCGCCGCACGGGTGCGGAGCTGGGGCTATTTGCCACGTCGCAGAACGCCGGCGACATCGTGGTGCGGCTCACCTCATCGGGCGCACGAAAGCGGGCGAGTTCACAGGTCATCGATGATGTTCGTGTGAAGCTGAGCTCCACAGTGCCGCGATTGCGTCTGGAGTTCGTGCAGATTCTATCGGACGTCGTCAACGACCTGGCAGGCGCCTCCGCACCGGTGGAGGTGAGACTCTACGGCCCCGACCTTGACTCGCTCGAGGCCTACGGCGTGAGGCTGGCAGCGCATCTGCAGGCGGTAGCCGGGCTGGCCGACATCTACGACGGGGTGAGCGAGCCAAGTGCCGAGATGGAGATGTCCATCAATGCAGTGGAAACCAACATGGTTGGCCTCACGCCCGATGTTATCAGCGCGCAGGTGCGCGGGGCACTACTCGGTACGGCGGCCGGCGACGTCCGTCTTCAGGACCGAGTTGTGGGCATACGCGTGCGCGCTCCCGACTCCGTGCGTTTCGATGAGCGGCGATTGGGTCAGATTCCCATCATCACGCCAGGCAGTGTCGTTGCCACACCGCTTGGCGCCGTGGCCAGCTTCCGGTCCACTGAATCGCGCGCCGAGTTACTCCGCGAGAATCAGCAGCAGGTGATTGACGTCACTGCCGATATCTCTGGTGCTTCGCTCGGCGAGGTCATGAAGGGGGTAAAGGCAGTCGTCGCGCTGAGTCCTCCGCCATCGGGCGTGAGGGTAGAGCTTGGCGGCCAGTATGCCGGGCAGCAGGCAGCCTTCCGCGCGCTAATGCTCGTTCTTGCCATAGCCGGACTGAGCGTTGTGGCGGTAATGGTCATTCAGTTCCAATCGCTCGTCGAGCCACTGATAATCTTGCTGGCTGCGCCGCTTTCCTTCGTGGGGTCCATTTTTCTGCTTGCCGTGACCGGCACGCCGCTCAACGTGTCCAGCTTCATGGGCCTTATCCTGTTGGTCGGGCTGGTCGTAAAGAACGGCATTATTCTGCTGGACTTCACACATCTGCGCATGCGGACGGACGGGTTGGTGCTGGAGGAGGCGCTTCGCGCGGCAGCCCGGATACGGCTCCGTCCGATTCTAATGACGACGCTGTGCACGGTATTCGGGCTGCTGCCGCTGGCGCTTGGACTGGGCGCAGGGAGCGAACTACAGCGTCCCCTCGCACTGGCCGTCATAGGTGGACTCGTCCTGTCCACGCCGATTACCCTCTATCTGGTGCCGGCACTGCTCACCGCGATCCGTGGACGATCGGCGACACTGGAATTACAGTCCGCGGCGCACAACTAAAGCGGTCGTCGCCTCCTGCCGGGCCGCAGCATACGGTGCGATGTACTGACGGCGAACTGTGCGACACGCTGCACGGTCCCGCGATCACCATCCGGCCGAATAGCGGTCCTTAGCTGTCAGCGCCCACGCGGCGACCGGTTCGCTCGGTGCGCGTTCACAACCACTGTCCAGCCGTTAGCAAGCGGTGCTATGCCCACCTCGCCGATGTGGCGGTCGACCCAACTGTTCCGTCGCCGGTGCGCAAATGCCACCCACTGCGTGCCGATTAGCGTACCGATGCCGGCACCGAGGATGACGTCGCTAGCCCAGTGCTTGTCGTCGTACATCCGGGCCAATCCAACGGAGGTAGCTCCGGCGTAGAGGAGCGGGGTGGCTATGCGAGCGGCAGTCGGATGGTGGCGATTGATTTCCGCGGCAGCGGCGCTGGCAAAGGCGAATGCCGCTGTCGTGTGCCCCGATGGAAAGGACGATCGCCCGGCGTAGGTACCCCGTGCTGGCGAGAAGTCGCCGGCATCGCCTGCTTCCACGTACGGGCGTTGGCGACCGGCGAGGAGTTTAATCACGGCCGTCGTCGCGCCGCCCATAACAATGGCTTCGCCGCTATGGAGGCCGATATCGGCCAATTCCCCGCGGCGGCCCAACTTACCGACGCCGTACATCGCCGCCGACAGGATAAGCACACCGGGGTCACCGGCGATGTTGGCGACTCTGGCGCTACCACGGATCAGCGACGAGCTCTGCACAGAGGGCGTTCGAATGGCACTCTCAAGCTTACTGTCGAAGGGCATGATCGCCACTGTGGCGAGAGCCAGCCCTCCCACACTTAGGAGAGCCGCGCGACCGCTCAAGCGATGATTGACCTGATCGGAGGAGTCAGCGACGTGCCCTGGAGCTTCCGGTCGACTCTGCGCTTGGGGAGCTTGCGCTTCGGTCGTTTGCCCTCGGGAAGTGTGGGCCGTTGTGGTCAGTGCCGCGGTGGCCAACGCGAGGATGAGCGAGAGTCGGTGCATTAGGCGTTCAGTCCCCACAGGTGGAACAGCGTCCGGGCAACCGCGCCGGAAGACGAACGCCGGATGCGCCACGTTTGGCAATCTCGCACGCCCTTGAGTGTAGCTCGGAAAGCTGTCCGTCCGATAACAGATGTGACAGCGGTCAAATATCGTGGCTTATGAATTGCCGCGACAGGAACCGTCCCCATCTCCCGTACTCTCCCCGAACGGCCGCAGATGTCATCCTCCAACTGGCTGCCGTGGGCGCTTGGCTCGGCCGTCTTCGCTGCTCTCACGGCCATCTTCGCCAAGATCGGCCTGGAAGGGATCGATTCCGACTACGCTACGTTCCTGCGCACCGTCGTCATCGTCGCTGTGCTCGGCATCCTGATCCTCGCTACCGGTAAGTGGCGAAATCCGTTCACGCTGCCGCAGCGATCTGTGTCCTTCCTGGTGCTCTCCGCCCTTGCCACGGGCGCGTCGTGGGTGTGCTACTTTCGAGCCCTCAAGATTGGTGACGCGTCGCGGGTGGCTCCGGTGGACAAGCTGAGCGTGGTGCTCGTCGCCGTTTTCGCATTCGCCTTCCTCGGGGAACGTCCGCTGCCCCGTGACTGGGCGGGCATCGCCCTGGTTGCAACGGGCGTCCTTGTCCTCAGCCTGCGACGCTGACGCTGTGTGGCCGGAAGGGCAACTGTGTTGCTAACGGAGAATCGCGTAACACGGAGAGGGCCCCGATGGCGATCCATCGGGCCCCGTTCTGTTAGCAGCCAGTCATCTCGGCTCCGCTTCCCTCAATATTAGGGAAGCCAGGACGTGTGATCGGCCGCCGGCCGTCGCGGCTTTGCCGGGGGGACCTCGGCCGGCTCGCCGAGCACTATCGTAGCGACGAGGCGCTGTCCGGGCGGAACGCCGATGACCGCCCGGCATTCGTCCGAAGTCAGGACGGCTCCCGTCCTGATGTGAGTCCCGAGACCCAACTCCAGCGCTGACAGCGAAAGATTCTGGATCGCCATCATCGCCGCCGCGTAGTCTTCCTCACGGATCTCGGGATCCTCATGCATGGTCGTGGCAACGGCGATCATGGACGGTCGGGCGCGGTGCTCATCGCCCACCGTTTCGCGAACCTTTCTGATCGCCTCGGGGTCGGTGAGCTTGCGTGCCTTGCGATCTGCCAGAACGAGTCCGTAGGCGTGGCGTGCCTCCGGGCCCATGACGTAGAATCGCCAGGGCTCGGTGAGGCGATGGTTGGGTGCAAGAACTGCGGCGGCAAGGACGGTATCGATATCCTCGCGCGACACCGGGCGATCAGAGAACTTCCTGATCGATCGGCGGTTCGTGATGGCGTCAGAGATGTGCATACACCCAATCTAGACGACCGCCGCATCACTTGCGCGGCCATCGCGCAGCCGTTCCGAGCGTCTGATAGTCTAACTCTCAGGAGTGTCCGGTGGGCGCGTGCAGCGGCTCATGCTCCATCTGGATGGTGCAGTGCTCGATCCCGAACTGCCGCTGGAGCACGTCATGGATATCTCGCAGGACATCAGGATCGCGCCGCATGCCGGTGACCTCAACGTGGGCAGAGAGACTCACCATGCCGCTGGTGATCGACCATATATGCAGGTCGTGTACGTCGGCGACTCCGCTCACGTTTGCCATTTCGCCCCGAACAGCTTCCACGTCCAAGCCGGAGGGTGTACCCTCCATGAGAACCGCGACCGTCTCGCTCATGAGGTGCCACGACGAGAAGATCACGAGAATTCCGATGAGCACCGATACTGCGGGATCAGCCCACCGCCAGCCGAATGCCCAGACCAGGAAACCGCCCAGGATTGCTCCCACGCTCCCCAGTGCATCAGTGAGCATGTGAAGCCAGGCGCCGCGGACGTTGAGGCTCTCGTCACGGCCTGAGTTCAGGATCCAGAGGCCGGCAAGGTTGACCAGTAATCCGCCGCTGGCGATGCCCATGACCATGGCGCCCTGCACGGCCGGCGGATCAGAGAAGCGGCGCCAGGCCTCGATAAAAATCAGGATAGCGACTACGACCAGAGTGGCGCCGTTGACGAGGGCGGCGAGAATCTCCGCTCGGTGATATCCGTACGATCGGCTCCGCGTGGGCGGGCGGTCGGAAATCCAGAGGGCAAATAGAGACAGACCCAACGCCGCGGCATCGGAGAGCATGTGGCCGGCGTCGGCCAGCAACGCCAGCGAGTTGGCGACGAGCCCGCCGATCAACTCAGCGATCATGTACGCCCCGACGAGGACCAGGGCGATCGTCAGTCGCTTCCTGTTAGTGGCACGTCCAGCACTGCCGTGCTGGTGTCCGCCTGGCGGATGGGCGTGGCCAGCCCCGCCTTCTGGCAACGGCGTCACTGTTAGGTGGGGCTTGTGTCCCCGGCGCTGTATGTCGAGCTAGTCGTCGCTACGAGCGTCGTCGCTGTGGGCGTGCCCTTTCTTTCCGCTCGCCCTCTTGTCATCGATAGCCTTCTGGGAGGCGGCGAACTCCTGCTTCTGGCGCTCCAGGAGCCCCGAATTCTCACGCTGCTCGTTGTGATCCGCGCCGCCGGACTCGGGTCTGTCGCTCTGAAGGTTGCTGGATGGCTTGTGTCCCATGTGACCCTCGCTGGATGATCCGCGGTGGATACTAAAGTGGCTTGAGTGATCCCGCGGGTGACGTTCGTGGCCGTTAGTGATGCAAGGGAGGGTCCGCTGTTGCTCACGCCGGGTGCCGCACGCGGGCACAACCGTCAGTCCCGGTTCGCTACCGGACAGTCAACCGTCGCTCGCTGTCGTCGCGCTTGCCGAGGAACTCACCGACCGCGGCAAGCGACTCGATGTTATCACAGCAGATCTTGAATGCGGCCAGCAGCGGGACCGCGATAAAGGCACCCGGAATTCCCCATATCCAGTACCAGAAAGCCAGTCCGACGAAGATTGCCACTGGGTTAAGCGCGAGCCGGTGACCCAGGAGCAGCGGGCTGATGAGGTTTCCTTGGACGATGTTAATGAGGAGGAAACTGGCCGGTACGAGGAGGGCGTGACCGATGCTGTCGAAGGTGGTTAGCGCGGCGATGGCGAGGATTATCGTCATCGCGAGGGCTCCCAAGTAGGGAATGAACTCGAACACCAGAACGAGTGCGCCCCAGAGCGCCGGATTGGGCATCCCGAGTAGATACATCACCACCCCGACCACTATTCCCTCGGCCAGGTTGACAGAAGCGGCCGTGAGCAGATAGGTGGAAATGGAAGCCTCGGTTGCCCGGGCGATCTCTACCGCTTTCTTCTTCTCGCCGAGGTTGGGGAGCACCTTGATGAGCTTCTGTAGAAAGAGGTCGCCGGCTGCTAGAAGGAAGAAGAGCAGGACGAGCACCTGCAGCACGGCCACAACCGAGCGCTGGGTCGTACCAAATATCCGGGATGCCATGCTCGGGCCCTGGACTACGACCGTAGCCGTCTTGGCGTTGGTCTCGCCGTTGGTCGCGTCGGAAGCGGCGTGGGCGACCTGCTCGGCGGTTTTCGAAGCCTGCTGAATCGGGCTGATAAGTCGCTGCAGCCGTCGTTCTGCCTTGGCCATCGTCTTCGGAGCATCGGCTGCCCACTCACGCACTGACCCGGAGAGGCCGAAGACACCCGAGGCCAGAACTCCAACCATGGTAAGAACGATGATTCCCGCGCTCAGCGGAGGAGGGATGTGGATACGGGACATCGCTCGAACGATCGGGCTGAACAGGAAGTCCAGCAGGAGCGCGAAAACGATCGGGATCAGGAAGTCGCGAGCGAAGTAGAGCGAGTAGAGCAGCGCGAGTACGGCCAGGACTGTCACCCCGGTGGATCTGCCCAGGCGGCTCTGGATGGCATCGCGGGTTGCGTCAAGATCCGGCTCGGGTGCCCCAACTGAGACCGGGACGGCATTGGCCGTCGAATCGACGTCAGGCGTGAGGACGGACGATGCGTCCGTGCGGCGATTGGAACCATCATGTATGGGCTCGCGGTCCGCATCGGAATGGAGGTCGGCTGTCATGAGAGGTACGTGCCTAAAGGTGAGAGCCGACTGCTCGAAGTTTGACCAACCGACCGCACAAAGGGCGCTCCTTCCAGGTGAGTACGGAGCGCTCATCTGAGCGGCGCCGGGGGCGTACAGCGGCAAACCACGTGCCCGAGGCCGAGCCCGCCACCGCTCCCTTGACAGAAAGTCATAATGAGTTTACTTAGCTAGTAAGTTTAACTGGATGGTTAACATGGCAAGCTCAACTGATAACCAGACATCCACCGCGATCGATGACCAGACGGAGGACCGAATCCTCCGCGCTGCTCGCGCTGTATTCGTGCGCCGCGGAACCGCTGGTGCGAGAATGCAGGAGATCGCTACCGAAGCTGGCGTGAACCAGGCGCTGCTCCACTACTACTTCCGGACGAAGGAACGTCTGGCCGACGCTGTGTTCCGCGACATCGCGGGACGGATCGCGCCAACTATCGCCACGCTCCTCGCCTCTGACGCCACGCTTGAGCAGAAGGTCGAGAGGTTCGTGCACATCTACATGGACAGCGTGCGCGAGCATCCGTTCCTACCCGGCTACGTGATCGCTGAGCTACACCATCATCCGGAGCGGCTGAAGGTGCTGCTGTCGTCGACGCGAGCCGATCAGGGCGGCGACCTCCTGGCTTCGTCCGTCACGCCGCTCGCCCGTCAGGTCCTGGAGAAGTTGGGCGCTCAACTGCAACAGCGTGCGGCGGAGGGAACGATGAGGCAGATCGCCCCGGAGCAGTTCCTGATTGATCTCGTCGCGCTCTCCGTCTTCCCATTCGTCGCCCGTCCGGTACTCGAGTCGGTCTTCGGAATGGGCAGCGACGCCTTCCATCTGTTTCTGGACGAGCGCCGGAAGCGGCTTCCTGGCTTCATCCTCGACGCACTCCGGCCATGACATCACGCGCTCTATTCCTCGTGTCGCTCATCGGGTGCCTGGTCGGTGCCCTGGGCGTCCGACCGACCCCTGCCACGGCTCAGCAGCCCGCGTCATCCGCCGACACTCTCCGGCTCGGCACCTTGCAGACCGAAGCCGTGACTCGCGACCCACGACGTCAGCAATTGTCGCTACTGGAGTCGCAATCAAGCCTTCGCCGTCGCAATATCGCTGGCGAGCGGTTTCCGGATATCTCAGTCGGTGCGCAGGCCCAGTATCAGTCTGACGTCGCCACGATCCCGTTCCAGCTTCCCGGCACCTCCATCACCACGCCGCCGCTGGACAGCTACGACGCTCGCCTCTCTCTTCGGCAGACGCTGTTCGACCCTACACGACGTTCTCGGGTGGAGGTGGAGCGAGCTCGACTGGCTGAGTCACAGGCGGGCGTCCGCACATCGATTTTTAAGCTCCGTGAGCAGGTGACCGAGAGTTACTTCGCCGTTCTCCTTTTGGACGCTCAACGGGCCGAGCTGGAGACAGCGATCGTCGATCTCGAGGCTCGACTGACGACGGCGCGGGATAGGGTGCGCCTGGGAAGTGCGCTGCCGAGCGACGCGGCGACGTTGGAAGCTGAGCTGCTGCGTCGTCGGCAGTCGATCGACGAGATCGACGCCAATAGAGCAGCCTCCCTCTTAATCCTTGGCGAACTCACTGGTCGCACGTTGAGCGCCGGCGATGCGCTGGCACTACCGGAGGTGGAGGACGAAGTGGCTCGCGTGAGGGCGGAGATCGGAGAACTTCGAGAGCGGCCGGAGTACGCCCGCTTCGCAAGCAGCCGCGCGTTGCTGGAGCGGCAGAAGGAGTCGATTGTCGCCCAGGAGCGCCCGCGTCTTTCGGCATTCGGACGAGCCGGCTACGGTCGGCCTGGCCTCAACCCGTTAGGCCGGGAGTTCGATACCTACTGGTTGGCCGGCCTGCAGGTGGAATGGTCGCCCTGGAACTGGGGGAAGAGCGATCGTCAGCGCGAGGAGATCACGCTCCAGCAACGGGTACTGGAGACGGAAGAAGCGGCGTTCGTTGAGGCTCTGCTCCGCGGCACGGCGACGGACCTGGCGACGATGGACCGCTTGGTAGCCAGCTCACGAGCCGATGACGAGATCGTCGCCCTGAGGGAGGATATCCTGCGCGAAACGACGTTTCGTTTTAGCGAGGGCGTGATAGGGTCGGCGGAGTACGTGGACCGGCAGACTGACCTGTTGGCGGCGCGGCTGAACCGCGCGACTCATCGCGTCGAGCTGGCACGGGCTCGCGCACATTTCCTGACCTTCGTCGGAGTTGAGGTGCACTGATGCGACACATATTCACATCGCGCGGTGGCTACGCCGTCGTCGTCGCCGTGCTCTCGACCGTCCTGGTCGCCTGTGGCAGGGATGCGGGGCCCGATGCATACGGCAACTTCGAGGCGACCGAAGTAGTGGTCTCGGCGCAGACGGCCGGTCAGCTGCAGCAGTTCGTGCCAGTAGAAGGGATGCAGCTGGATCGTGGCGCACTGGTCGCGGTCGTGGACACGACCCAGCTAGTCCTGGAACGCGCGCAACTGCTTGCCCAGCGCGGCGCGACGAACGCTCGTCGCACCGAGGTCACCCGTCAGATAGAGGTGCTGGAGCTGCAGCGGGACATTTCCAAAAGAGCATTCGAGCGGACGACTAGGCTGTTCGACGAGAAGGCCGCCACGGCGCAACAGCTGGATCAGGCAGAGCGGGATTATCGTACTCTCGTGGCTCAGATCTCGGCGGCCCGTGCGCAACTAACATCGGTGGGGATGGACGTCGCGTCCGGAGATGCGCGGGTGAACCAGGTGAGTGATCGAATATCGCTGAGCACCGTCACAAACCCGACCGCGGGAACGGTGCTGGCGAGTTACGCCCGTTCCGGCGAGGTGGTACAGCCGGGCCGTCCGCTGTACAGAATCGCCAACCTGGACACGTTGGTCCTCCGAGCCTACCTCACTGGCGGTCAGATGGACGCGGTGCGTCTCGGTCAGCACGTGCAGGTCAACGTGGATCGTGGCGGCGACGGCCTGCGGACAGTAGATGGAGTGGTCACATGGATTTCGCCGACTGCCGAGTTTACGCCTACGCCGGTGCAGACCCGCGACGAACGTGCTGATCTCGTGTATGCGGTGAAGATCAGCGTGGCGAACGGAGATGGCAGGCTGAGGATTGGTATGCCGGGCGACGTGACCCTCGGGCCCGCCGCTTCCGTCAGCCCGGACAGCGGCGGTGGGCCGGCGCCTGAAGCGCCGGTAAGTCGGTGAACGCAACGGCGTCGTCCGTGGCCTCATCTTTTGCCGTCTCACCATCTGTCGCATCGCCACTGGTGGTCGACGGACTCGGCAAGCGATTCGGGGAGGTGGTGGCACTCGATGATGTATCAATCGAGGTGCAGACTGCCGAGCTGTTCGGGCTCGTGGGACCTGACGGCGGTGGCAAGACGACTCTATTCCGCATCCTCACGACGCTCCTCATCCCCGACTCTGGCTCGGCGACTGTGCTGGGCCTGGATGTGGTGCGAGACATGTGGAAGATCCGCAAGCGGGTAGGCTACATGCCCGGTCAATTCTCCCTCTACCCCGACCTCAGCGTAGAGGAGAATCTGAGCTTTTTCGCGTCGGTATTCGGGACGACCATCGAGGAAGGTCGGTCCATCATCGCGCCCATCTACGAACAGATCGAACCGTTTCGCGATCGCCGCGCGGGCGCGCTGTCGGGAGGGATGAAGCAGAAGCTGGCCCTCTCCTGCGCACTCGTCCACCGTCCCGACATCCTATTCCTGGATGAGCCGACGACGGGTGTAGATGCGGTGTCGCGTCGGGAGTTCTGGGATCTCTTGCGCACGCTCAAGGAATCCGGATTAACGATCATCGTCTCGACGCCCTACATGGACGAGGCCGATCGGTGCGACAGGGTGGCGCTGATGCAGCGCGGCCAGATCCTCGCCACCGACAGACCAGCGGCGATTGGTGCGCGCTTTCCGCGACCGCTATTCGGCGTGCGCGGTCACGACCGGGTGGCACTCATCAAGTCGCTCAGGGAAGCTCCGCACTCAGCGTCAGTTTTCCCGTTCGGTGAGGAGCTGCACTACAGCGACTCGCGGACCGACCTGGATCCGGCTCAGATCATTTCCGAACTCAGCCAGATGCTTCACCAGCAAGGGCTGGCTGACGCCGAAGTGAGATCAATCGAGCCTGGTATTGAGGACACCTTCATGTCGCTCATGGGAACGACGTCGCAAACGGTGTCAAAGTGACGATGGCGATAGATGTTCACGAGCTGACTCGAAAGTTCGGCAACTTCACCGCCGTCGACGCGATCAGCTTCTCGGTGGGTTCCGGGGAAGTGTTCGGCTTTCTCGGTGCCAACGGCGCGGGCAAGACCACGGCGATCCGGATGCTAACGGGTCTGCTGGCTCCCACCTCAGGAGAAGCCCGGGTAGCCGGTTTCGACGTTCTAACACAGACCGAGGAGGTGAAGCGCAGGATCGGCTACATGAGCCAGCGCTTCTCGCTTTATGGCGACCTCACGGTGCGCGAAAACATCGCCCTCTACGGCGGCATTTACGGCCTGAGCGACAAGGAGATCAGCGACCGGACCGAAGCCATGCTAGGGCAGCTCCACCTCGGCGACTCCGGCGACAGCAGGGTGGCATCGCTGCCGCTGGGGTGGAAGCAGAAGCTGGCCTTCTCGGTAGCGCTCGTCCACCAGCCGGCTGTGGTCTTTCTCGACGAGCCGACCGGGGGTGTGGATCCGGTTACGCGTCGACAGTTCTGGGAAATGATCTACAACGCCGCGGCCGGCGGTACGACGGTATTCGTGACCACCCACTACATGGACGAGGCGGAGTACTGCGACCGCGTATCCATCATGGTCGACGGGCGCATCGGGGCAATGGGAACACCCGCCGAGCTGAAGGTGCAGTTCGACGTCGGAACGCTGGATGAGCTGTTCGTGCAGTTGGCTCGACCGGCCGTCGACGCGACCAGCGGAGGAGGTGGGTGATGATGCAATCACAGGCAATGCGGGCTTTCATGGTCAAGGAGATCAGGCACATCCTTCGTGACCGGCAGACTCTGACGATCCTTCTCCTGCTGCCGCTGGCGATGGTGGTGCTGTTTGGCTACGCGTTACGCAGTGATGTGAAGGACGTCCGGATCGCCTTCGTCGATCCCGTGCCCGATGCTGCCACCAATGCGATACGTAGCCGCTTCACCGGCAACAGCCGCTTCCGGGTTGTGGGTGTGGTTAAGACAGTGGCTGATATCGAGCCGCTCTTCCGTCGTGGCGCAGCGGACGTGGCGCTGGTATTCGAACCCGATCTCGTAGGCCGGTTAGCGAGTGGCACCCCGGCTCAACTCCTTCTCATCGGCGACGTTTCGGATCCCAATACCGGGACGACGATACAGGCTTATGCGAGCGCTGTCCTTGCTGATTACCAGCGTGAATTGGCTGCCGGGGCAGGGTCAATTCAGATCGAGATGCGAACTCGCATGCGGTACAACCCGACACTGGAGAGCGTCAACCTCTTCGTGCCCGGTCTCATCGCCCTCGTGTTGACTCTCGTGTCAGCGCTGATGACGGCGATATCGCTGTCACGGGAGAAGGAGCGCGGCACCCTCGAAGTGCTCCTGGTGTCGCCCCTCCGTCCCTGGCAGATCATTCTCGGCAAGGTGCTGCCCTATCTCCTGCTGGCGTTCGTGAACGTTGTCACGGCGCTCGTCGCCGCCTGGGTGGTTTTTCAGGTGCCATTCCGTGGAAGTCTCGTGCTTCTCCTGGCGGCCAGCATGCTCTATTCCATGGTGAGTCTGGCGCTCGGCGTTCTGGTTGCGGCGATCACAACGTCACAACGGGCGGCCATGATCGGGGCGATGGCCGGCACCATGCTTCCGAACGAACTCCTCTCGGGGATGATCTTCCCGATTGCGAGCCTGCCCGAGTGGCTACAGTGGGTAACGGTCATCATCCCTGCTCGCTGGTTCATCGTCATCTCGCGCGGCATCATGCTGAAGGGCATCGGCATTGCCCATCTGTGGCCCGAGATGCTGGCACTCGTGGCCATGCTCGTGGTCTTCCTGATCCTCGCGGTGCGCAACTTCAGCTCGAGGCTCGACTGACCATGCGTACGCTCCGCTTCCTGCTCCGAAAGGAATTCCTGCAGATCTTTCGCGACCGCATGCTGCTCGGGATGCTCTTCATCATGCCCCTGGGCCAGCTCGTACTGCTCGCTAACGCGGCGACTTTCGAAGTTCGTAGTGCGAGGATGTATGTCGTGGACCAGGACCGATCTCCTACCTCGCGTGGGGTGGTCGATCGACTCGCCGCGTCTGGTCGGTTCATCCGCACGGCGTCGTCACCTTCCATCGCGTTGGCCAACGACGCCATGCTCGGCGGCGATACGGACGTTATCATCGTCGTTCCTCCGAGCTTCGAGCGGGATCTGGTGCGCGACCATCGTGCGCCGGTGCAATTCATCGTCAATGCAGAGGACGGCGGCGCCGCCGGGGTCATGCAGTCCTACGCCTCGCGGATCCTGGCCGGCTACGCCGCCGAGCTGAGCGTTGAGCTATTGCCAACGGCCATGGCAATTTCTGGAGCCCCGGAAGTGCCGGTAGCGGGTCGGGCCACAATCGAAGTGCGGCGGCACGGCTGGTACAACCCCAGTCTCGATTACGCCGACTACATGGTGCCCGGAATTCTCGTCATCGTCGTTACAATCGTCGGCACATTGCTGACCGCGATGAACATCGTGCGCGAGAAGGAGGCTGGCACTCTGGACCAGTTAAACGTCACGCCGATCAAGCGTTCTACTTTCATCGCTGCGAAGTTAATACCCTTGTGGAGCCTGGCTCTTTTGGACTTCGCGCTTGGCTTGCTCCTCGCCTACTTCGTCCTCGACGTCCCGATCCGCGGGAGTCTGTTGGTCGTCTTCGTGGGTGCCGCTGTCTATCTGGTGGGCGCGTTGGGCATCGGACTGTGGATCTCGAGTATCGTGGAGACTCAGCAGCAATCGATGTTCGTGAGCTTCTCGATTCTCATGACCTACCTGCTCATGAGCGGACTCTTCACTCCCATTCGAGCGATGCCAAATTGGGCGCGCTGGCTTTCCGAAGCCAATCCCCTGGCACATTTCACCTACCTGATGCGCGCGGTACTGCTAAAGGGAGCAGGGTTCGGCGACCTGGCACACCAGTTCATCATGTTGACGGCGATTGGACTTATAGTGCTCACTCTGGCTGTGCGGCAGTACAGCAAGCGGACCGAGTGATGCCGACGGGCGGCCAGCGGATTGGTGACGGCTCGTTCGCGGAACCATCCCTCACCTGAACGCTGGCGACAGTCTGGAAAGAAAGACGCCCCGCACATACTCGTGCGGGGCGTTCAACATCCTGCGCGCGCTGTCGCTCTACTTAGCCGTTACGACTCCGCAGGCGATGCGAGCACCTGCATCACCTGCCGGGTCACTCTTATAGTCGTCGGGCCCGGCATGGACCACAACAGCCGCCCCGTCGTCGTCCAGCAGCGCGTTCTCTCCGTGGAGCGTGCCACCGGGCGTGCGGGCCATCACCGAAACGCTACTGTCGGCGGCGACCATTATGTTGGGCATGTCGGCGAAATGAGCGCCTTCGGGATTCTCGGTGCCGTGCTGACGACCGGTCGGATTCCAGTGTCCACCGGCTGAGGTAAATGGAGCCTCGCACTGCCCGGTGGTGTGGAGATGGATGCCGTGCTCACCCGGCGGAAGTCCGGACAGAGTGCCCGCCACCTGGATGCCGCCGGCAACGTCGGTAAGTGTAAGGACGCCAATCTCGCGTCCAGTCGCGTCCTTGAGAGTCGCGGTTGCCGACTCAGCAGCAGGCATCGGCGCCGTAGATGACATCGACGAACTATCGGCTGGCATGCCAGCATCGTCGCTGGAGCCGGAGCAAGCGGAGAGTGACAGGCCAACGACAACGGCTGCGATTGCGGTGCGCATGAGCGATCCTCTGGATGTCGGTACAGGTGTTTGGAGATCTGGAATGGGCAGCGAAAATGAAGCGTGCGGCACTCACGACCATCACCATTGAGCGTGGCCATGACCGGGCAGCGAGTCGCTACGTCCACCTCTTGGAATGCGCACAGGGCGTGCCGGCGGTGTCGATCCTGCGCCTTCTATTCGACTGCTGCCCAGTCCGGCTGCGCACCGTGGACTTCGATGGTCAAGGCGACGCATCGGAGTGGTTGAGGACGGCGACATCGGGGACAGCGGCGACCTGTATAGGAAGCTTCCGCGTCTCCAACGGCGGGGCGGCCGGCAATCCGGTCACCTCCAGTATCTCCGACTCGTCGAGAGTCTCCCGAGACAACAGCGCCTCTGCCAGTGCATCCAGTTCGCTCCGGTACTCGTGTAGAAGTCGCAGCGCCTCTTTATGGCTCTCGTCGATGATCTGCTGCACCTCAGCATCGATGACTCGTGCGGTCTCCTCGCTAAAGGAACCACGCGTGCCAAAGTTGTCGCCGCGCGAGAGGTAGGGATTATCGCGCGGGGCCAACTGCACCAACCCGAGTCGGTCGCTCATTCCCCAACGCGTGACCATGTTGCGAGCGAGATTGCTGGCCTGCTCAATATCGTTTTCAGCGCCGGTGGTCTTGGTCCCGTACACAACCTCCTCGGCAGCGCGTCCTCCCAGCATGCCCACGATGCGTGAGCGCAGGTAGGCTTCTGGGAAGTTGTAACGATCGGCGTCGGGGCGCTGATAGGTTACGCCGAGCGCCTGGCCGCGCGGCACGATCGTGACGCGATGGACCGGATCGGCGCCGGGGACAACCAGGCCCAGGATGGCGTGCCCGCCTTCATGGTAGGCTATTCGCTCACGATCCTGGGAGCTGAGAAGAAGCGGCCGCTCCGGTCCCAACACGATCTTCTCGAGGGCGTCCAGGAAGTCCTTCTCCTTCACGTCGTTCTGCTCTCGTCTGGCGGCTAGTAGTGCAGCTTCGTTGACGAGATTACGCAGGTCGGCTCCCGAAAGTCCCGGTGTGGCGGAGGCGATTGACCCCAGGCTGACGTCCGGCGCCAGGGGCACCAGGCGCGTATGGACTTCCAGAATGGCCTCCCGGCCGGTGCGGTCGGGGAGATTTACGACGACTCGACGATCGAACCGACCGGGTCGGAGCAGCGCCTTATCGAGCACGTCCGGCTGGTTGGTGGCTGCGAGGACGATGATTCCCTCGCGACTCGAGAAGCCGTCCATCTCGGTAAGGATCTGGTTCAGCGTCTGTTCCTGCTCACTGGATCCGCCGAGTGCGACCTGCCCACGGGCACGTCCGATGGAGTCCAGCTCGTCGATGAAGATGATTGCCGGTGCGTGTTCGCGGGCCTGCTTGAACAGGTCTCGCACTCGCGCCGCCCCAACCCCGACGATCATTTCGATGAACTCTGACGCGCTCATCGAGAAGAATGGCACACCAGCCTCACCGGCGACAGCGCGGGCAAGCAACGTCTTACCCGTACCCGGCGCGCCGACGAGCAGGACACCTTTCGGTGCGGTGCCTCCGAGCCGGGTGTACTTCTGCGGATCGCGCAAGAAGTCGACAATCTCCACCAACTCATTCTCGGCCTCGTCGATACCCGCGACGTCGTCGAAGCTGATCTTTCCTTCAGTTTCCTGATCGAATCGGCGGGCGACGCTCTTCCCCATTCCGCCGGTGAGGGCTCCGCTAAGTCCTCCGCCAAGCCCTCCGCCCTGCTTGGCCGCCCGTCGGTAGATCCACACGTAAAACCCGATCAGCAGAATGGCCGGTCCAAACCCAAAAAGCAGCGTGAATATGGATGGGCCACCCTGATCGATCGGCTCCGCGCTAATCTCCACACCGTTGGCGATTAGTAGCGCTTCCAGTCCTGGGTCCACGAATGCTGGAAGGGTCGTGGCGAAGTTGGTTACCGGCCGAGATTCCTTGCTGTTGGCCTTGTCTGACGCGGGAGGATAAGTAACAGGCGAGACGAAGCGTCCCGTGAGACTCTCGCCGCGGCTGTAGATCCGCTCCACGTTCCGCTTCGCCACCTCCTGCTTGAACAGGGTGTAAGGCACCTTGGCCGGCGCGTCCGGGTCGGGAAAGAGGAAGCGCATGAGGAGGAAATTCGCGGCGAGCACCAGCAGGAACAGCGGCCAGGTGCGTCGAGGCGGCATGGCCGGCTTCGTCGGCGATGGCGTCCCCGGCCGGTCGGGCCCGCCGTGTGCAGAGTTGCCTGATCGGTCGCCCGATGGCGATGGGCGATCGGCTCGACGTGAATCAGGCAGTTGCGGTCTCGGCATGCACTTTGGCTCCGTCCAGGGTCGTTGGACATTCAAGTTACCCGGCGGGAGCCGGAGGGCACCATTGATGATTGAGCAGGCACCGGACGCGTTAGACGAAGTCTACAGGCTGGACGTCGATGACGTCATCGCCAACCTGGCCAGCGACGCAGATAACGGACTCGACTCGAACGAGGCCCTATCGCGCCTTGAGCGTGATGGCAGGAATGAACTCGCCAGCACCCCAGCGGTGCCGGGATGGCGTCGTTTCCTCGCCCAGTTCCAGGAAGCACTCGTGCTGCTGCTTCTCGTTGCGACGGTCGTCTCGACGGGACTCTGGCTCTACGAGCGCGATACTTCGCTCCCATTCGAAGCAATCGCGATACTAGCAGTGGTCATCCTGAACGCGGCCATGGGCTATGTGCAGGAAGCACGAGCCGAGGCCGCAGTCGCCGCGCTTCAGAAGATGTCTGCAAACGAGGCCGATGTCATTCGCAACGGCGAACGCATGCGGATCCTAGCTGCGGAACTCGTTCGCGGCGACATCGTCCTGGTGGAGGAAGGTGCTACGGTCCCGGCGGATGCTCGACTGATCAGCGCCGCCTCGCTGCAGGTGGCCGAGGCCGCCCTCACCGGCGAGAGCCAGCCGGTGTCCAAGGAAGCGGGAAAGATTGAGGGGTCGGTAGTTCTGGGTGACCGCGTCAACATGATCTTCAGCGGTACTGCGGTCACCTACGGCCACGGGGTGGGCGTCGTAACGGGGACCGGGATGCAGACGGAGATGGGACGCATCGCCGGACTTCTGGATGCGACGCCGGAGACTCAGACGCCGCTGCAGAACGAGTTGGATCGAGTCGGAAAGCTGCTCGGCGCAGTTGTCATCGTCATCGCCGTCGTCATGATCGGGACGATCATTGTCGTGGAGCAGATCAGGGACCCGGCCGGTCTGGTCGCCGTGCTCATCCTCGGTGTCGCGCTCGCGGTTGCCGCCGTCCCGGAGGGGCTGCCAGCAGTGGTGACGGCCGTCCTCTCCCTTGGTGTCCAACGCATGGCGGGACGGAATGCGATCGTTCGGCATCTGGCGGCGGTCGAAACGCTCGGGTCGGCGACCGTAATCGCCTCGGACAAGACGGGCACTCTGACGCGGAACGAGATGACTGTCAGGGTGCTGGTGACAGCCAGTGGATCTATAAAGTTTGACGGCTCTGGCTACGCACCGGGCGGGAGCGTGAGTCGGAGCGACGGCAGCGACATGGACGAAATGTTAAAGAAAGAGATGGAGCGGGCGATGGCCGCGGCCGAGCTATCGAATAACGCGACAGTTCTGGAGCAAAGCGGCGAATGGCTGGTGCAGGGCGATCCCACGGAGGGCGCACTTGTGGTAGCGGCTCGGAAGGCGGGATTGGAGGAATCGGACCTCGATGCGCAGCTACCTCGAGTCGGCGAGATCCCGTTCTCCTCTGAGCGGAAGCTGATGAGCACCCTGCACAGTGACAGCGGGCGGCCGGGCTCGGTTGTGATCTTCGTGAAGGGCGCCCCAGACGTACTCATGCCTCTCTGCACCAGAGAGATCCTGGGCGATGGAGAGCGGGACCTGAACGACGATCGACGCGTCGGAATAGCTGACGCCAACGAATCTCTCGCCGTTGAGGGCCTGCGGACTCTGGGGCTGGCAATTCGGGTCGTTCCATCTGAATCGCTGGTCGGCTACGCCGAGGATCAAGCTTCGTTGGTTGAGCAGGACCTCTCCTTCGCCGGCCTGATCGGGATGCTTGATCCGCCGCGGTCGGAGGCATTGGAGGCAGTGGCCCGGGCGGGGCGGGCTGGGATACGTACGTTGATGATCACTGGCGATCACCCGCTCACCGCAACCGTCATAGCCCGTGAGCTGGGTATCGGGGGCGAGGGCAGGGCGGTGACCGGGGCCGAGTTGGAGAGCATGTCGGCGGACGAGCTGGATCAAATGGTGAAGGAGGTCTCGGTCTACGCGCGCGTGAATCCTGAGCACAAGCTGCGGATAGTCGCCGCGCTCCAGCGCAACGGGGAGATCGTGGCGATGACGGGCGACGGAGTGAATGACGCCCCCGCGCTTAAATCGGCCGATATAGGCGTGGCCATGGGGATCACCGGTACTGATGTATCCAAAGAGGCCGCGGACGTCGTCCTCGCCGACGACAACTTCGCGACAATCGTGGTCGCTGTAGAGGAAGGACGAGCGATTTTCGCGAACATCCGGAAGTTCCTGCGTTTCCTCCTCTCTTCGAACATCGGCGAAGTGCTGACGATGTTCTTTGGGGTGCTGCTGGCAGATCAGATCGGTTTGAGACCGACGACCGACAGCGCCCTGGCATTACCGCTGCTGGCGACGCAGATACTCTGGATCAATCTCGTCACCGATGGAGCGCCAGCGTTCGCACTGGGGATGGATGCAGCGGAGGGCGGGTTGATGGACAGGCCGCCGCGCCCGCCTGGCGAACGCGTCATCACCGGCCGGATGTGGCGCGGGATCATCTTCGTGGGACTGATAATGGCCGCCGGAACGCTCTACATCCTGGATGCCTCCCTGCCCGGAGGCTTCGTCGACGGCAGCGGCAGTCTCCCTTATGCCCAGACGATGGCCTTCACGACCATCGTGCTCTTCCAGCTTTTTAATACGGTAAACGCACGATCCGATGAGCAGAGCGCCTTCGCCCATCTGTTCACCAACAAGTGGCTGTGGGGAGCCATCGCGCTCTCCGTTTTTCTCCAGTGCATTGCGGTCTATCTGCCACCCATGCAACGAGGGTTCGGGACCGTTGCGCTCACCGCTGGCGACTGGCTGCGCTGCCTGACGGTAGCCAGCACCGTTCTCTGGCTGCGAGAGATCTACAAGCTTGTGACCCGTGCCATTGACCGCCGTTGACTGGCGCTTCTCGCCGGCAGTTCATCCCTGTGCCACTGTTGAGCGCTCCTTGCCAGCGGCACGTCGATGAGCCGGTGTAACTGCGCGCTCCACCATCGCTAGCGTCCCGTCTACGAGGA
>CAJDVF010000040.1_pt1 | contig 26232 bp, 25 predicted proteins | sample 7391391 | NCBI WGS metagenome assembly CAJDVF01 (sample SAMEA7055697, study PRJEB34461) | soil metagenome | biome: terrestrial ecosystem; feature: Peninsula; material: soil | place: Antarctica | collected 2016 | reverse complement strand
GGCATCAGCCCGCTCGGCAAGAAGGTAGTAGCGGAGGCCAACCGTCTTGGCATCATGCTCGACATCTCGCACCCCTCCAAGCAGACGATGTTGCAGTTGGTGGAGCTGAGCAGCGCACCGCTCGTTGCGTCGCACTCAGGTGTGAGGTCCATCTGCAATCACAGCCGCAACCTGGACGACGAGGAACTGCAGGCGCTCAAGAAGAATGGCGGCGTGGTGCAGCTGGTGGCCTTCAGCAGCTACGTGAAGTGCGACCCAACGGTGGACGCCGCGCGTACCGCGCAGCGCGACTCGGCGATGACCGAACTCCGCTCGAAGTTCAGCCTTCCCGCGCCCGCGGCCGGCCGGGGCGGCTTCGCCGCAATGCGCGCCCTGGTGGACTCCATGCCCGAAGACCGGCGGAATGACTACACGGCGCAGCAGGAGGAGATCATGACCCGCTTCGCCGCGCCCAGGGCTACTGTGAGCGACTTCGTGGATCACATCGACTACGTCGTAAAGCTCATCGGCATTGACCATGCCGGAATCAGCTCAGACTTCGACGGCGGCGGCGGCGTGGAGGGATGGAACAACGCTGACGAGACGATCAACGTCACGCGTGAACTGGTGAAGCGCGGCTACACGGAGGAAGAGATCGAGAAGATCTGGAGCGGCAACCTGCTGCGCGTACTTGATCAGGTGCAGGCGGTAGCGGCAAAGAGCGGTAGCAGTAACTAGCGGATAGTCGAGCTTTAGATGTAGGCAGGGGCGCGCCGGATTCTGGCGTGCCCCTGCTTGCATTTATCTTGGACCGATTTCCTTCAATTGCCTGGAAGCGCTGAATTCACGGCATTCGGTTATCTGGAATTGGAGCTGTGTCCGACGCACGGTGGGCGTGGGCTCATTCCAGCTAGCCAGGCGGTCAGAACCAACCTCGCTATTGCGGAGTCGCTGCTCAGGGAGGCAGCATAGGGAACCACTCGGCGTCGCCGGTAGACTCTGGCGACTGAGCCAATGCCTTCTGGAGGAGCCAACGATGCAAGCAGTTCCCCCACGCCTGCCTTCATGCCCGCGTAAACGGATGAATGACCGGCCTGCTCGCGGGCATGACCGCGTCGCCGCGAAGTGGTGCCTGCCGATCCTGTTGATGAGCGCGGTCGTGATGCCGCTATCGGCGCAAGGGCAGGTCGCCATGTCTGACGCGGCGCCTAGTGCCGCGATGTCGAACCGGCTGACTGTCGCCGACTACTTCGACTGGGAGGATGTGAGTAACCCAGCCTTGTCCCCCGATGGCAAGCAAATCCTGTACACACGTACGTGGATCGACAGAATGAATGACAAGCGCGAATCATCGGTGTGGCTGATGAACGCGGACGGCACCAGGAATCGGTTCCTGACGAAGGGTTCCGATGCAAAATGGTCACCCGATGGCGGGCGCGTGGCGTATACCGCTCCCGGCGAGCCCAGTGGTTCGCAGATCTGGGTGCGATACATGGACGCGGAAGGAGCAACCACACAGATCACGCGGCTTTCGGAATCGCCCAGCAACATCGAGTGGTCGCCAGACGGCAATTCTCTAGCGTTCAGCATGCTGGTACGTGGTAGCGATAGCTGGCGCATCCCCATGCCGGTCACACCCCGTGGCGCAAAGTGGACTGAACCGCCTCGCGTAGTTACAAAAGTGAAGTACCGTTCTGATCGACAGGGGTTTCTGGAGGACGGGCTGCAACAGCTCTTTACCGTACCGGCCGACGGTGGTACGGCTCGGCAAATCACGACCGGAGACTGGGCATCCAACGGCACCACGTGGATGCCGGATGGAAAAAGCCTGCTGTTCACGTCACTTCGCGTCGCGGATTCCGAGTACGCATGGCGCGAGTCAGAGATCTATCGGGTGGATCTCGCCAGTGGTGTGACCACGGCACTCACCAGCCGCAAAGGTCCGGACAACAATCCCGTGCCGTCTCCTGACGGCAAATTGATTGCGTACACGGGATATGACAGCACCGACGCCACGTGGCAGGATGCCATCCTCTATGTGATGGACGCCAATGGGGCCAATCCGCGGGCTCTAACAGCGGAACTCGATAGAACGCCGAGCGGCATGATCTGGGCGCCCGACGGAAGTGGTCTGTATTTCACGGCCGAGAATCAGGGCTCGCGCAACCTCCACTTCGTGTCGTTGCGGGGGCAGGTCCGTGAAGTGACCAAGGGCGAACAGGTGCTAACCACAGCCGACGTTGGTAAGAACTTCATGGCGGTCGGGGTAGTGGGAAGTTCGCAGAAGCCCAACGACGTCGTCGTGTTCGATGTGCGGTCCCCGGTGCTCAAGACGCTTACTGACGTCAACAGCGATGTGTTGGCCGGAAAGGTCCTGGCCACGACCGAAGAGGTGTGGTACACGTCGGTTGACGGAATGAAGATCCAGGGATGGATCGTCAAGCCACCTGACTTCGACGCGTCAAGGAAGTATCCGCTCATGCTGGAGATACATGGAGGACCACATTCCATGTACAACGTCGGCTTCAGTTTTTCGCGCCAGGACCATGCCTCTAACGGGTTCGTTACGTTGTACACCAACCCGCGCGGGTCGACGGGTTATGGCTCGGCGTTCGGCAACGCGATCAAGAATGCGTATCCGGGTAAGGATTTCGACGACCTGATGGCCGGTGTCGACACGGTGATCAATCGTGGATACATCGACACGAATCGGCTGTATGTGTATGGGTGTTCCGGTGGTGGCGTGCTGACTGCCTGGACAGTTGGACACACCAACAGATTCGCCGCTGCGTCGTCGAACTGTCCGGTGATCAACTGGCTGAGTTTTGTGGGCAACACCGATGGTGCCAGCTGGTACTACAACTTCGCCAACATGCCGTGGGAAGATCCGAGCGAGCATCTCCGCCGGTCGCCGTTGATGTATGTGGCCAACGTCAGAACGCCAACGATGCTGATGACCGGCGTGAATGACTTGCGCACACCGATGAGTCAGACGGAGGAGTTCTATCAGGCGCTCAAGATGAATCGCGTACCAACCGCGATGGTGCGATTCAACAACGAATGGCACGGCACCGGCTCCACGCCGTCGAATTTCATTCGGACGCAGCTGTATTTACGGAGCTGGTTTGACCGGTACCAGACACCGCCAACGGCGGCACGGACTGCTCAGGACAGCCCATAAGGGGTAGTATGGCCAGTGCCCCGGCCTGGTCTGATTCGGAAGGCGAGGCAACGGGCCTGGCGCATACAGTCGCGCCAGGCCCGTTGTCGTTCCAGTTGAATGGCGTTAGCCGAGCTGTTCTCAGTTCGAAGTGCTCACCAGTGGTTGTCACCGCCTGAGATCCCGGCCGTGTTGACCACCCGGACCAGCTACTTGAAGCTCGCCACGATACTCTGAGTCAACAACGCCCACCCATCCACGAGCACGAATAGCAGCAGTTTGAACGGCAGCGAGATCATCGCCGGCGGTAGCATGAACATTCCCATGCTCATGAGCACCGATGCCACCACGACGTCGATGACGATGAACGGCAGGAAGAGAGCGAAGCCAATCTGGAAGGCTGTCCGCAACTCGCTGGTAACGAACGCCGATGTCAGAACAACAAGGGGCACGTCGTTCATCGTTGCCGGCTCGGGTGCGTCGCTCATGTCCAGGAAGGCGCGAATGTCGGCGTCGCGGGTCTGGCGAGACATGAAATCACGGAAGGGCACGACGCCTAGGCTGAGCATCTCCGTCTGGGCTATCTCGCCGTTCATCCATGGCTCCAGCGCGTTCTGATTGACCTCGCGCAGCGTTGGTGCCATTACGAAACCGGTGAGAAGCAGCGCCAGGCCGGCCACGAGGTGGCTCGGCGGGGCGCTCTGGGTGCCGAGCGCCTGACGGAGGAAGTGCAGGACGATGAGGATGCGGGTGAAGCCCGTCATCATCAGGACGAGCGTCGGCAGAAGAGTGAGCAGCCCCATCATGACGATGACGCCAACTGTGCCGCTCAACCGCAACCCACCGTCCTGATCACCCATCCGCAGGTCGACGCTCGGCGCCAGCCGCGCGATCATCTCGTCCGCGCTCGTGCCAGCGCCGGCTCCACTGCGTGCGGGAGCAGGCGCGTTGGCCGGAGTGGCCGGTCGTGCCACCGCGGCGGCTGTGGTAGCTGGCTGGGCGGAGCTGCCTGGCGCTGGCACGGGCACCACCGACGGCAACGGCGCCGGTGTGAGCGGCCTTGCCTGACCAGCACCGGTCGGCGTCGAAGCCCCGGTTGCCCGCTGTGGCGCCGCGGGCTGCCCGGCCGCGGGCGCCATCACTGCTGCCTGTCCCACCGACGGCTGACCGGCTGGCGGCTGCCCGATCACTGCCTGACCGACTGCTGGCTGTATCGCTGCTGGCTGGATGACGGGTGCTGTTGCCGGCAACGGAACCGTCTGCTGTGCTCGCGCGGTGCTGGACGTGACCGATACTAGGAGAAGAGCAAGCGTTGCCACCGCGCCGCCATGGAGTGCCGCGCGCAACAGGTTGCCGAAACCACTCGGCGTGTCAGGAATGGCGGGCATCCCGGCCTGAGCGAGTAGGGCGTTGGGACTGGACGGCATACCAATTTGCGCGTGCGCAAGTCGCGGGTCGGGCACGGCAGCCATTGGAGGCAGTGGCGAGAGCAGCGGAGTGCGGGTCCTCGCCACCGGCATCGTCATCGACGTCATTGCCGCGGACGCAACTAAGTCAGCTGTCGCGCTCGTCGCTGATTTGCCGAACATCGCCGCAAGACCGGCGGGCATCGCCGACATGGCCGTCGTTAACGTCTGTCCGGCAGTGGTGGGTTCCTCGGCGAGCAGGGCCTGTTCGGCCTCGCCAAGTTCCGCCAGTGGCCGCACACCGCCCTCGCCCAACGATACGGCGAGAAGGCGATCTCCCACCCGAACTACGGCGATCCCCTGCTTGGGTCCGAGCGACAGCCGCTGCACAACTTCCATCCTTAGTCGGCCGCGCCCACCACTGTTGCCCATGGCGAATCGCCGCAGCAGTCGAACAACCAGGGCGAGTACACCGAGGACGATGCCCAGAGTGAGACACACCCAGAGCATGGAGCCGATTGTCACGCGTTCGTCTCGCCGAGTGGATGGTGGTTCACAATGCGGGTGATGCGGACACCGAAATGCTCTCCCAGTACCACCACTTCACCTTCGGCAAAGCGTCTCTCGCCGACATAGATGTCGATCGGCTCGCCGGCCAGACGCTCCAGCTGGATCACCGAGCCGCGACCGAGGCGGAGGATCTCCTGTACCGTCATCGACGTACGACCGAGCTCGATGGAGACGGGCAGGGTAAGGTCGAGAAGCATGGACAGCGGCACCTCACCCTGCGGTCCCATTCCGGCGCCTAGTTCGTCAAAGTTCGGATTGAGGCCGCCGGGCTCGGCGGTGGATGGGGCGTAAGTCTGGGACATTGCAGGTTGGCCGGGAGGATGTGTGCTGTTGCTGGCTCGGTACAACGCGGAACTATCGAGCGTTCAGGTCATGTGTCGGCGGCAGCGGGGGCAGCAGCACCTTCAGCAGCTGCGCTTACAGCATCGCTGTCCAGATGGTGGACCTCGAGCACGCGGACAGCGAGCTTGCCGGAAGAGCGGCCGGCGGCGGCTGTAAATCGTTTCTGCCCGCTCGCCATTACTTCGATATTGGCGTTGGTCGGAATGCCTGTAGTGAGTATGCCTCCCACGTGTAGCCCGGCAATCGTGTTCAGCGGGATATTGAAGGTTGGCAGGCGGGCGGCAATCTGGACGTTGGCCGAGCGGAGGGAGCTTTCGGTGAGTTCCCGACTGGCCTCGCGCTCGCGCTCGGAGCCGGCGATGGTGTTGCCGCGGCGGTTCGTGCTTCCGGCGAAGAACTTGTCCAGGACGGCGAACGGCAGGCAGACCAGAACAAGGCTGTTCATGTCGGCCGTGCGCACCTCGATGTTGGCCACCAGCACCGGATCCTCGCGGTTCACGGCCTGTAGAATCTCCGGGAAGCTCTCGAATCCAGACAACTTCAGCTCGAGCTTCACGTGATCCTGCCAGATCTCATCGAGCTGCGAGATCATCCGCTCGGCGACACCCCTCACGGCCATCCGCTCGATCGGGGTGAGTGAGCGGTCCATCGAGGTGAGGCTGCCGCTGCCGCCGCCAAAGAATCGGTCGACGAGGAAGTAGGCGAATTCGTGGCCGATGTCGATCACGCCCTGCTGCCCACCGGAGTCAGCGATGTCAAACAGGTAGGAGGCGCAGGGAGTCGGAAGCGAGAAGATGAACTCGCCGAAACTGAACGGCTCGATGCTCTGGAGCTGCAGCTCGATCTGACCGCGCACGCGACCAATGAGCCATCCTTCCAGCGACTTCACCAGCCGCTCGTACATCGACTCCAGCGTACGCAGCTTCTCCTTGGAGACACGGCTCGGGCGACGGAAATCATAGATCTGGATGTCCATCGCCGGCACGTCGGCTGCGGGCGCCGTCGCGGCAGCACCGCCGCGCCGGAGCAAGTTGTCGATCTCGGACTGAGAGAGCGTCTCGGATGACATTGCGCGCGCCTACTGAATCACGAACTGCGGAAAGTAGACATCGCGTACGGCGTCCTTGCCGAATCGCTTCTGTACGGCCGTCCGCAGCTGGACCTTGATGGAGTCCCGCCTTGTGATGTCCGCGAGTTCCTCGACCTCACGCGCGCCCAGGTCGCGGAGGATGATGTCGCGCAGTTCCGGATCGCGTTCGGTCATCGACTTCACGACCTCTGCATCCTTGACGGCAAAGGCGACGGAGAGGAGCAGAAATCGCGCGCCGTTAGATCGGGCGGGATTGAGCACCATGTTTTCGACGAGATGCAGCGGCGCCGCGTCGGTTTGCTTGCCCCCGGACTTCTTCTCCGCCCCTTCATCGTCGGCAGAATCAGCGTCGGCATCGGAAGTGGCCGCCACAGCCGGCTTCGGCAGACTGCCAGCCAGGAGCGGCCCGGCCATGTAGACTCCGGCACCGCCACCGCCCACCACGCCGACAACGATCGCGATGATGATGAGGAGCTTCTTCGACTTCGATGGCGCCGGTGGTGCCTGATCGTCGGCTGTGGACATTTGAAGTGCGGATGGTGGGATATCGGACGAGCTACGCCTGACTTCAAGGCAGGGGCTGTACCAGTCGGTACGGTCTCCGGAATGACGCCCACGGACGCCCGCAAGTCACGCTCTGACAAGCGCATACGACACGCGGCGAGCGACCGCCTGTGGTCGCTCGCCGCGTGGGCGCTCCTGCCGAGCGGCAGGAATTGCCGGGTGTGGGTAGGCGGGAAGTGCCGTCGGCCGCCAGCCCACAGCCTCTCGCTATCAGCGCTTCAGGTTCACCACTTCCTGGAGCATCTCGTCCGAATTCGTGATCACCCGGCTGTTGGCCTGGAAGCCTCGCTGGGCGACGATCATGCTCGTGAACTCCTGGGCCAGGTCCACGTTCGACATCTCGAGCGCTCCGCTGGTGACGAACGACTGGCTCCCCTCAAGGGCGAAGCCGAGTACCGCGCCACCGGAGTTGCCGGAGACGCCGTACATGTTGTCACCCACGCGCAGGAGGCCGCCGGGGTTGTTGAAGTCGGCAAGGACGATCTGGGCCAGCGACACGTTAACGCCGTTCGTAAAGGCACCGGTGATGAGTCCCGTCCGGTCGATGGAGAAGTTCTGCAGCGTACCGGCGGCGTAGCCGTCCTGGTCACGCAGCACTACCGTGCTCGTTCCAGCGAACTGCGACAGGCCGTTCACGCCGACTCCCGGGTTGAGCGTGATAGCCACCGTATCGGTGCCCGGCGGATCGAAGGAGATCTCGGGGAGCGGCGAAGGCGTTGTGATCGTACCGTCGGTGCCGAAGGTGAAGGATCCCGAGTCGCCGCTGAAGTTTGTAACGCCGGCGGCGAGCATATCGGTCTGATCGACCGCCCAGTTCCAGGTGTCGGCGGCGGTCTTCCACATGTCCACCTTGAGCTCGTGCTTCGTGCCCAGTCCATCGTAAGCGGTGATGGACGTCTTCACGTAGGAACCCTTGTTGACATCGAGCGCCCGATGGGCTGGATCGGCTGGGTTGCCGGCTCCGCCAACGCCGTCGGTGAACAGCGGCGCCGAGGCATCGAGGTTACCGGCGATGTTGACGCTGGCCGTCGCGGAGGCGGCGGTCTTCTGGCCGAACGGGAGACGGATGTCCTGTATGCCGTCAATCGGCTTGCCGTTCTCGTACATCTTGCCCTGGACCACGAAGCCGTTCGTCGGCGACACGAGGCGGCCGTCGGCGTCCACCTGGAAGTTTCCGGAGCGGGTGTAGTAGTGCTCGTTACCCTTGGCGACGACGAAGAAGGAATCACCCTGAATTGCCAGGTCCGTATTGGCGCCGGTCGTCTCGATGTTACCCTGCACGAACATCTGGTCGATGGAGCCGATCTGCATTCCAAGTCCGACCTGAATCGGGTTGATTCCGCCGTGGTCTCCGGGCGGGCGGCTGGCGCCCTGAAGGAGCTGCGCGAAGCCTTCCTTGAACGTCACCCGACCAGCTTTAAAGGCGACGGTGTTAACGTTTGCCACGTTGTTGCCGATAACATCCATGCGGACCTGGTGGTTTCGCAGGCCTGAGACGCCGGCGAAGAGAGAGCGCATCATTGGGACCGTCCGTGTTATGGGAGAGAGTCTGTGCGGGAGCGTTGCGTGTCGGTTGTCGGGAAGGACAGCCGGCGCGCGCGCCTGCATTTAGTCTTGTTGCCGTGTGATGCTGAGCGTTCGTGCTGAGCGATCGTGCTGAGCGTTCGTGCTGAGCTTTGGTGCTGCTCTTCAGTGCCGCTACTTGCCGCCAGTCGCCGTCGTTACGCTGATGACCTGTCCGATTGGAATCGTGATCTTCCCGGCGGTGAGTACAGCGCCGCTGCTGCCGTAGGTCACGCCGTTGACGACGCCCTTCACGTATTGCTCGACGTCCACAGCGTTGTCGCCATCCTTGACCTCGACCTCGTAGCGGTAGAGCCCCGGTTCAGCCTTCGCGCCGATCTCGCCGAGGTTGAACGTCTGACGCCCGCCGCCGACAACGCCAAGGAAGGTCGAGGACACCACCTTGCCGTCCGAGTCGAGCAGCTTGAGCGTCGCCCGGCCGCCAGTCTTATCGACGGCGAAGCTGACCGAGGCGTCGTCCACACCGCTCTCCGGTATCTCCACCTGATTACCCAGAGCGAAGACTTCCTTGCCGATGGTGCCAAGAGCGACGTTGCTGTTAGTAGCCTGGAGCATTGCCGCCGCGCCTTCGGACTGCGCCAGGATGCTCTTGTTCAACTCCACGAGCTGTTCGACACTGGAGAACTGGGCTAGCTGGGCAGCCATATCCTGACCCTTCATGGGGTCCATCGGATCCTGGTAGCGGAGCTGAGTGACGAGCAGGTGGAGGAACTCCTGCTTACCCATCTTGCCCCCCGCTCCAGCGGTGAGGGAGTTGGGTTCCGGCGCTCCAGTGTATGTCGAAGTGGATGAAGTGGGATTGATCACCTGCGATTCTCCTTTGGCTCGCGCCGGGGACGGTGGCGGGGCGACGGGTCATCGGGCTGACCGTCGGAGGTTGGTCGGCCGTCTCGCTCGCGCTGCTGCGTGGACGACTGGCCGGGGTTATTGTTGCTGCCGGCGCGCACACCCTCGCGCTCCAGGGTGGCGCCGGCGATGCGACTACTCATGTCCTGCGCTTCGGTCGCGCCTGGAGCAGCGCGCCGCACCTGGAGCGAGTCGCTCTGCAAGCCGCGCTGCTCCAGCGCCTTCTGCAATTCGCCCAGATTAGAGCTCACCCGGTCGCGCAGCATCGGGTCGCTCAGTTCGAGTATGGCACCTGCCTGAGAGCCGCGAACGTCCACGCGGATGCGGTCGGTACCGCCGTCCGCATTGTCCATGGTCAGAGTCAGGTGGGACAGCGGGCGAGAGGCGCTACCGTCGCGGAGCGCGTCGATCTGATCTATGCGAGTCAGGGCATCGGCAGCGCTGGCGCCGGTGATCGAGGCCATGCGCGGCGCTGCCGCCGGGCTTCCGCCATCGCGGCGTCCATCGCCTCCGAAGAGCGTGCTGCTGTCGCTGTTCGCGGACGCTTCACCGCTCGTTTCAGCGGCCTGTTCGTCTCCGATCGACCTTGCTCGGGCCCGCGGCGAGACCTGTCCGTTCAGCGCTGACATCTGACCAGCGGCCAGAGGTGCGGTGCTTGCGGCAGTGGACTCAGCAGCGGCCAACCTGGCCGCGCTGCCGGCGCTGCCGGCGCTGTCGGTTGCGCTGGCGGAGCCGACCGAGGCCGCGGTAGCGGTCGCGCCGTTCGCGGACGAGTTATGGGCACGCGCCGACAGTTGGCCAGAGTGTGCGATGCCTCTGTCGCCATCTATCGCCACTCGGCCGCCGGTTCGCGCCCCCGGTACGGCTACGCGTGCTACGCGAGCAACGGTGGCGACCTGCGCGATTGTGGCTACTGAGGCCGCCCGGGCCAGTCCGTTGGAAGGCTGCGCAAGCGTATTATGCGCTGCCGCAGAGCCATTGTTGTTCCGCGTCGTCGTCGTTGCCGGAACAGAGTCCATCTCCAAGTCCAGGCTCTCTACTCGCGCGCCAGCATCGCTGGCCAACTGCGTGAGAGCAGCGAGGTCGATGCCTGTCGTGGCCCCGCCAGCCAGAGCGGCCGCGTTCGGTCGGGCCGATCCGGCCACGGAGGCGGGCAGCTCCAGATGGCCTGGGTCGCGCATCCCAATGGTGTGCAGTCCTTCCTCGCGGGCCACCCGCTGCAGCGTCGCGAAACCTTGCGTGTCGCTGTAGCCGCCGTTCACCGTCACGTCCACCGCGCGGCCCTGAGTGTGTCGGGAGTTTCGCGTCCATGTCACTACCGGGCCGGGCTTGCTGCGCCCCTGTGCGTGCAGCGTCTCCTGGCGAGCCTGTGTGCGGTAGCCCTCCGTAATGTCCACGGCGATGCCGAACTCGTCGCGCATGCGATCCACAACTCGCTCCACCCGCTCGCGCAGCTCCGGGGCGATGGTGTCCAGCTTCGCGGCGGAGCGTGACAATGCAGCGGTCGCGGTGGCCTCTGTGGCGCTATTAGCGGCACTGCTGGCCGCTAACTTCGCGGCCGCTCGTCCCGTGCTGGAGGCACCTCTCGCGTCCTCAGTGCCCTGCTCGTTGACGGAGTCCGCGCTAACGGTTCCGGCATTCTCGCCAGACAGCGCGGCTAGCCCCACTGCGCCTAATGTGGTGGCAAAGAGTCCAGCCGCCTGGAACTCGGCTTCGCTCAGCGCGTCCGGGCCCGATGTCGCTGATACGTCAGTGCCGGCGCTATCGAGCAGAGCCAGGAGATCGTCTTCAGAGCTACCATTGCTGCCGCGGGCTGGGCCCTCGGCGGCGTTCTGGAAGTCGTCCGTTACGCCAGTCGCGGTACGTGCGGCACCGTTGGTGGCGAGTATAGCCCCCAGCAAGGCGCTGAACGGCGCGGCGCCAGACTTCCTTGATGACGGTGTCGGTGCTGTCGTGGGCGTCATGTCACGCGTTGGCGCGACGGACACCGGACGGATGAATGGCGACCGCGATGCGGCGGTGCCTGGCAGGGTGCTCATGGGTTCTCCCGCGCAAGGCGCATGGTCATGCCAGTGATCTTTGCGGCCCGCTCCGGCGGAATGGATCCCATCACCGCAGCAGCCTGACGGTCGCTCAGGTAGGAGATCAGTGTGTGCACGTCATCATCACCCAACTCGGCCAGCACCTTTGCCGCATCTCGCGGCGCCATGGTACCGAAAATCTTGGCCAGTCGGCGCACAGTCACGGCCGGCGCTATGTCTGCAGAAGTCGTGGGTGCGGCGGCGGCTACCGGTGCAGCCGCTGTGGCAGCGGCCTCAGTCGGCACGGTCACGGCGGCAGCCAGATCGCTCGCCGGTGCCGCGCGTCCGCCGTCCGCTGCCGCCGCCGCGCGTGCGGCACCGGCCGGATCGTCGGAGGCGCCGAGCACATAGCTGCGACCTGACGAGTCAGCGCTTGCGCTATCGGCCAGCATGTCGTCCCCATGAATGCTGTCTGCATTCACGGCGACACCCATTCCGACGCTCGTCGTGTCTCCTGACTCAGCCGACGCCAGAGTGGCGGAGTCAGCGGCGACAACAGCGGCGATGAGTTGGGCCCGGCGAGCGCCAAAGCCCGCGCCGGCGGCGAGAGCGGCGACGAATATGCCGATGAATAGAGGAAGGAGCTTCTTCATTTCGATCTGGATCCGGTGTTGCTGTCCGAGACTGGAGCGCCCGGAGGCGTTGCACGCTGGCTGAATCGCACGAGTGCGATGTTGTCCATCGTCTGTCGGTCGGCCCGTGACTCGGCGTCGCGCCAACCGGCGGCCTGCTTGTCGCGCAGTCGGTCCAGCACTCGTCGCTCCACGTGGGCGGTGTTCAGGTCCTGGCGTACTGTGGCAGCGGCGGTCTCCGCGGCGTTCATCGCTGTCGCCGCCGATTCCACCTGGCGATCCAATTGCTCGACGACGAAGGCGATGTTTCGTAGTTGTCCCACCGTGCCGTCGCTACTGGTAGGCGAGAGCAGCCCGGTGCGACCGGCGTCACGTGCTGCCTCGATGCCGTTGAGCATAGCGCGCGTGGCCTCACACACTGCTTCCGCCTGGACCATCTCGACGGACTTGGCTCTCTCGTGCGCTGTTCGCAGATCGAGTAGCCGCTGCAGACGGAACTTGAAGATCGTCATGGACCTCTCCGCACGGTGGCGGCATCTATGCGACTGGCTAGCGCCTTGAGTTGCGCTCGTGTGTCGTCGTAGGGTGTGCTCTCCTCCGGCAATTGCTGCAGGAAGCCAAGCAGGTTCTCGCGAAGGAGGACGGCGGCGTCCACCATCGGGTCACTGCCCTTCTGGTAGGCGCCTACCATGAGCAGGTCTTCCTTCTCCCGGTACGCCGCCTCCATGCGCAGCATCTTGTTCGCCGCCTGTCGCTCATCAGCGTCCAGCAGATGGTCGCGGACACGGCTCTTGCTCTCCAGCACATCCACCGCCGGATAGTGGCCGGCGGCGGCGAGCTTGCGTGTGAGCACCACATGCCCGTCGAGGATCGAGCGCGCTGCGTCGGCCACTGGTTCGTTGAAGTCGTCTCCATCCACGAGCACGGTGTAGAGCCCGGTAATGCCGCCCACCGCGCCGTTGCCGGCACGCTCGAGCAGTCGCGGTAACGACGCAAATACCGACGGCGGATAGCCCTTTGTGGTTGGCGGTTCGCCAACGGCAAGGCCGATCTCACGCCACGCCATGGCTACCCGCGTTACCGAGTCCACCATCAGCAGCACTTGCTTTCCCTGGTCGCGGAAGTACTCGGCGATGGCCGTGGCCACCAGAGCGCCGCGTGCGCGCACCAGCGCCGCCTGATCTCCCGTGGCCACGATAAGGACCGACCGAGCCAGCCCTTCCTCGCCGAGCGAGTTCTCCAGAAAGTCACGCACCTCGCGTCCGCGCTCACCGAGCAGCGCGATCACGTTCACGTCGGCCTTGGCCTCGCGCGCGATCATGCCCAGCAGGGTGCTCTTGCCGACGCCGGAGCCGGCGAAGATGCCGACGCGCTGACCGCGGCCGATGGTCAGAGGACCGTCGATGGCCCGCACACCCGTCTCTAACGGCTGGTCGATAATCTGGCGTTCCAGCGGATTAGGTGGTTCGGCGCTCAGCGGAACGCGTTCAGTCACCTCGAGCTTTCCCAATCCATCTATGGGATGACCGAGGCCACTGAGAACGCGACCGAGTAGACCCGGACCGACATCGACTCCGAACGAGCGCCCGAGCGGAGTGACACTACTTCCGGGATGCAGTCCATCCATCTCGCCCAGCGGCATTAGCAGTACGCCACGCTCGTGAAAGCCCACGACCTCAGCGAGTGTGGACCTCTGCTCGTTGAGGCTGGTGACGCGACAGAGTTCGCCGAGGCCGACTTCCATACCGGCAGCCTCGATGACAAGACCGACCACGCGCGTCACCCGGCCATGGGCGGCGAAGCGCGGCGTGTCCTCCACTCGCTCGAGAAGCGTGGCGAGCGCGCCGTGCTCAGGCATGATTGCCCGTCATGCGTCGGTAGACGCGTTCCAGCGCGGCATCCACCCGACCGTCGATGATGCGCTCGCGACCTTCGACGATGCAGCCGCCGGAAATGACAGTTGGATCGGCGATCCAGCGAGTCTCGCGGTTGGGTGCCACTGCCGCAGTGCCGCCTGGACCCTCGTCGACCGGATGGGAAGCAGCCAGCATCGCCAGGTCCAATGGATTCACCCGAATGCTTACCGGTTGGTCGATGGGGAACTCGCTGAGAGCGCGACGGAGCAGATCGGTGAGGGTGCTCGGGTCGCTCTCCAGCTCACGACCGATCACCTGTCGGGCGATCGCGACGGCAAGCGCGCAGACGTTGTCCTCCAGTTGTTCCAACCAGCGCGACTCTCCCGCATGCAGATGATCCAGCGCCTGCTCGGCCGCCGTGAGTGCTGTCGCCAGACGCACCTGCTCAGCGGAACGACCGGCATCTCTTCCCGCGGCATATCCCTCGGCGCGAGCAGTCGCGATGAGCCGATCGCGCTCCTTGGCCAGTGCGGTCTCACGGGCCTGGTCGGCCGCCGCGCGCAACTCTTCCGTGGTCGGCGTGTCAACGTCCGGCGCCTGATCGAATGAGTCTGGTGTGAGCGGCGAAAGCTCGTCCAGCATCCACGCGCATGTGCCGTCAGACTCCCGGCTGACGCTGCCTGCGGGAGTGCCCCGCAGCATCGTCGGCCGGAGCGGAAAGCGGCTCGGCGGCACGTCGGTACTACCCGATGACCATGTCATCCGCACCTCCGCCCGCGATCACGATCTCGCCCGCTTCCTCGAGCGCCCGCACCTGAGCAACGATGGCTGCCTGTGCCTGTTCCACGTCACGCAGACGCACCGGGCCCATGTACTCCATCTCCTCCTCCAGTGCCTGTACTGCGCGCTGCGACATGGCGCCGGTGATCTTGCCGCGCAGTTCGTCGCTGGCCGCCTTGAGAGCGAGCGCCAGTTGCTTCGCGTCCACCTCGCGCAGCAGTCGCTGCAGCGAACGATCGTCGAGCGAGGACAGGTCCTCGAAGACGAACATCAGATTCTTGATCTCCTCGCAGAGCTTCGGGTCACGTGCCGCGACACCGTCCAGGAGCATCTTCTCCAGCGAGCCGGCCGTGAAGTTGAGGATCGCCGCGACTGCCGCCGGTCCGCCCGAAGTAGCCATCCCCTGGGCTAGCGAGAGGTCGGCTTCGCTGCCAATCGAACGCTCGATAAGTTGGAGCATCTCGGGCGATACCTTCTCCATCTTGGCCATGCGGAAGACCACCTCGCTCCCGGTTGCCGGGTCCAGCTCCTTCAGCACCGCCGCGGTGTGTCCTGGCTCCAGGTGAGCGAGCAGGAGGGCGATGGTCTGCGGGTGCTCATTCCTGAACATGCTTCCCAACTGCTGCGGGTCGGCCTTGCGCAGGCGATAGAGTCCAGCGCTATCGGCCAGTTGGTTCTGGATGCGCTTGAGGATCTGGTTCGCCCGCTGCGCCCCGTACGCCTTCTCCAACACTTCCTTGGCGTATTCCAGTCCGCCTGACGATACCGAGTCCAGCGCGAGGGTCAGTTCCAACCACTCGTTGAGCACCTCCTCGGCCAGCTCGGCGGTGATCGAGTCGAGACGGGCGATCTCGTAGGAGATCACCTCGGCTTCCTCACTCGTCAGCCGCTGGGTGATACGCGCGGCGGACTCGGATCCGAGTGCCATGCAGAGCACTGCCACCTTCTGACGACCAGTAAGAGGTGGGTGCGTTGGAGGCGCGCTCAGGCGGGCGACTGCAGTAGACATAGGCTCAGCTCTCCCTCATCCAGCTGCGCACGAGGCGCACGGCCACTTCCGGATTCTGATCCACTCCGGCCAGGATCTGATCGCGCAGCACCATTGTCGCCGATGGGGCGCGTTCCAGAACGGCAGGTCGTTGCGGCGACCGCACTTGCACGACGCCGTCGTCGTCGATTTCGCCCTCACCTTCACCGGCTCTGAGCGCCGCCTGTGGAAGGGGCGCCGGAAGCGCTGGCGCGGGGCGTAGAGCTCGCAGCAGGAGCACGGCGACAATGAAAGCGAGCAGCAGTCCCAGCGCGCCGAGCAGGGTCTGGCGCTCTTCTCCTACGCGTTCTAGAAGCGTCGGCACCGGATCCGGTGTGCTCATGTCAATTGCCGGCGCGAAGGGCATGCTGACGACATTGACGACGTCGCCCCGTGCCGAGTCGAAGCCTACCGCACTTCTAACCAGCGCTTCGATCCGATCCACCTCCTGCTGGCCACGAGCGACTACTGTTGGCGGTGAAGTGGAATCGGCGCCGGGCACCAGGCGGTCGTTCACGAGCACGGCGACGCTCAGTCGTTTGAGATCACCCACTGCCGCTGAGACAGTTTCGACCGAGCGGGAGTTCTCGTAGCTGGTGGCCACGTTGCTGGAAGCAGCGCCGCCCTCGGCGCCGGGGGTGATCTCCGCTTTCTGCTCGGTGCTTATAGCTTGGCGATCGGGATCCACCGACTGCACCGTGCGTTCGATGCGGTCGAAGTTCATCGCTGCGCTCACCTGCACGCGGGCGTTACCGGGACCCACTAGCTGGCCCACCAGTCCTTCAGCCTTTCCTTCCAGGTAGTGCTCCACTTCCTGCTGCATGGCCAACTGACGGCTCGTCATGCCGGACATCGAGGACGGGTCGTCGGACATCGAGAGCAGTCGACCGGCATCGTCCAGCACCGTCACCCGCTCGCCATCCAGGCCATCCACGCTGCTCGCCACGAGCTGCGCAATTCCGCGCACCACGTCATCCGCCGGCGTCTGCCCGCTGGTAAGACGGAGCACCACGGATGCCTGTCCCGGTGTCTCTGATGAACGCCGGAAGCTCTGCGTCTCGTGAAGCGCCAGGTGGACCTGAGCCGCCTCGATACCGCGCATTTTGCCGATCGTGCGCTCGAGTTCTCCCTCCAGTGCGCGACGATAGTTGACGCGCTGGGTGAAGTCCGTCATCCCCCACGAAGGCTGGTCGAATAGTTCCAGCCCCGGCCGGCCCTTGGTCGGCATGCCTTCGCTGGCCAGTAGCACTCGGGTCTGCGCTAGCTTGGCCGCCGGCACCGTGACCTGCGCGCCTCCCTGCTCCAGCCGGAACTGGATACCAGCTGCAGTGAGCTTGTCGGTCATGGAGCTCACCTGCTCGAGCGGGACATTGCTGAAAACCGGCACGTACACCGGTGCGCTTGCCCAGCGCGAGACGCCGAGTATGAGGACGACAGTGGCCAGTCCGACAAGCGCGAGGAGCGCCCGGCGCGGTCCGCCCACGCGGTCTACATATGGCTGGAGGAAGGTTGGCATCTAACGGCTGATGGGTGGGCGAGGTCTGCAGAGCGTGGGGAGCGAGGCCAAAGCTGGATCCGGTTCGCGCCGCTATTCAGATGATCGGTGAGAGGGGTGGAGCAGGGCGATCCCGCCGCTCGCGCGATCCTTCGGACCCCAGAGAAGGCAACTGACAGGCCACTCCTCGAACCATCGATGGCTGCCACTTAAAGTACTGGGGAATAACGAGTTAAGATGCGTTAAACAGGCAGACTCAGGCCTTCGCGGAGGGATGCAGAAGCTGCCGAGCGGCAACTTTTGCCGCCCGGCAGTGACCGGACTCGTCCATTGTTTGGGGTCGTGCCTGGGCGGAGCGGGCGCGAGGGCAGGAAGACGAAGCGCCAGCTCGGATTTACGTCAGCTCTGCATGTTGATGACGGTCCTGTATGCCTCGGCGAACTTATTCCGCACTTCCACCAGCAGTTCCAGCGACAGGCTGGCTTCCTCAGCGGCGGCGGTCACCTGGTGGAGCTCCACCGGTTCGCCGCGAATGAATGCGCCGGTCATCTCAGCCGACCGATCCTGCGCGCCGGAGACCTCGTTGAGAGCGCGTGTGAGCGTCTCGCCGAACGCCGGTGTCTCTGCGCCCGGACGGGTGAAGGGCACCTGGATTCCGCCGTCGCCGGGTCCGCTGGCCTGGGCAAACTCGGACAGGGCGCGACGTGCCGCCGCCTGGGCCGCGTTCGGTGTGACGTTCTGGATCCGTTGGGAGATACCAACGCCGAGGCTACCGATGGGATTGCTCATGGGGTCAGGCCTTCACATCCAGTCGACCACCGCGCATGCTGGGCGACGCGGCTGGTGGAGCAGTCATGCGTCCGTAGGTGAGCGGTCCCATGGTGCCGACACGGGCGAAGAATGCGCGCTCCTCACCGGTGAGGACGCTCCACAATTCGGGATCGGTACCCGGTGGGGCGGAGGCCGAAAGTGATGACTGCGCCGGCTGGGCGATGCCGCCGACATTTGCCCGCAGCGGAGGCTGGGCGATCGGCCTGGCGATGGAGCGGGCCGGGTCCTGAGCGACACGGGTGCTCCGATCGCCTTCGGTTCCGGACGGGGGACGCTGAATAGCGCCGAGCATTCCGGCGAGGGTGCTGGAGAGCGGGTTGATGGACATGGTCTCGTGATCAGATATCGATGGCCCGGCGGAGCATCTGCTTCGCCGACTGGAATACGGTGGCGTTGGCCTCGAAGACGCGGCGCGCGTCCATCAGGTCGACGATCTCCTCGGTGGTGCGGACGTTGGGGTAGCGCACGTAGCCATTGGGATCGGCGTCCGGATGGCCCGGGTCATAGACCAGCGGCCCCTCCGACGGATCCTCGACGATCCCGGTGATCTGCACTCCGACGCCATCCTCGGCGCCGGGTACCATTGCCGCGCCAAGCGGTCTCGCTGGCGGCACGGGGGCGGCACCGAGGCGGCCATCCATGAGTGACGGGAGGGACGGGAAGCCGGGGGCGCCGCCGTTGGGGCCGGCCGTGGTCATCTGCACTGCCCGCCGGCGATAAGGACCGCCCTCTTCGGTACGGGTGACGTCGGCGTTGGCGATGTTCTGGGCAATCGTCTCCATACGCATGCGCTGAGCGGACAGTCCGCTAGCGGCGACGGAGAGCGTACGAAACATTGGCTTGACCAGTTGCTGCTCACCCACCATGGGGAGTAGTCCGACCCGGAATGGACCCGACATCAGCGATCCCTGATGGAAGTGCGGATCTGCTGATATGTCTTCTGGAGCAGCTTGGCAGTGGCTTCGTAGCGGAGCTGCTCATCCGCCAGGCTGGCCATCTCGGCCTCCAGGTTCACCGGACCCTGCTCGCTGCTGCCCGCGGTTGACCCGAGCTCGGCCAGCGCGAAACCGCCGTTCGGCTGCTGGAGTGACGCCTGCGAGACGCGGCCAGCCAGAACGCGTGTGCGCTGGCTGCTGACGTCGAGCGCTGACTTGAGTGGGTCCGCTGATGAAACGCGGCCAATAAATCCGAACGGCATCTTCTCTCCCAGGCGAAATGGTACAGTCCGTCGTCGTAGGAGAAGGCAACCCAGATGCCAATTTAAAACATGACCATATTTGTGATGTAGGCGAATGTAGATTGTTCAGCTAAAGACCGGTAACATAAAGAGTTAACGCCTAGCTATGAGCAGAATCGGATTGGCAGGAGTCAGGTTGAGCAAAGTCGTCCGAGGGCTGCAAAAGCTGCCGCTAGGTACTTTCTGCCTACCTTGAGCAGCCGTTAGCTGTTCTTGAGGAGGGAGGAGTACAGTGCGCCGCGGCGGTCTGTAAGGCGCCGCTGTATTTCGTGGCCCGGCGAGGTGGGGCCGGCCAAACCGCCCGAGTACCCGTCGGCGACAGAAGAGCATGATCCGACATTGGCGCGCCTCCGTTCCCAGGCCGATGAATTCGCCAATAGAAAGAGAGCCCGGCGCGATGTCAGTATCGCGCCGGGCTCTCTGGATGGTTGCTGGAACTCTGCCGGGACTACTCGCCGCCGCGGCCGCGAGTGCGCCCAGCTGCCGGCGCGCTGACCGCGCCGCCACCCGACCCACCACGGCTACGGGGGGTGACGCTGCCACCGCTGGAGCTGCCGCCTGTACCGCCGGCGCGTGGAACGTATACGGTGCCGCCAACCGGGAAGGTGCCGCGACGCGTGGTCGATCCGCGCCGTGGGCGGATCTCGCAATGGTCACCGTCGCCGATGGAGCCACCACGGATGATGACGCCTCCCAGTCCACCCCACCCGCCGCCGCTGCCACGTCCAACGTCGCCAGTACCGGCGTCGCCCCAGCCGCCCGGATCGCGCGGGCGCGAAGCGCCAGTGCCGTCCTCGGTGGTCTGTGGGCCGGCCAGCACAACAGGCTCAGGAACTGGAGCGGCAGACGGTTCGGGCGCTGGCGCCGCAGCCATTGTCGCTGCCGGTGCCACGACTTCTTCGGTCGCCGGAGCCGGCGTTTCCTCGGCCACAGAGGCCACTGGCGCCTCCACCGTCTTCTGGGCAGCGTGACGGACTACGGGGGCCGGTTCCGGCCGTGCCCGCGGCGCCGGCTTCGGTAGCGGTGCCCTGTCACCGGCCAGAGTTGCACCTGCGCGGCCGGCCTCCACTCCCGAGATAACCTCAGTGCGGGCCCGCGAACTACTGGCCAACTCCAGTGAACTGGCCTTGGCCAATTCGAGGTCCTTCTGCAAGTCGTTGGCGAGCTCGGCCGTGTCGCGCTGCGTCACACCGCTACAGGCGGCCAACAGGCCGACCATCGCAGCGGCTGGGACCGCGAGCATGAAACGAGAAAATCCTGGCATGAGCCCTCCTGGAGTTGCGGCCGTTGCTTCAGGTGGCTGGGGCGCACGTTGCGCTCTTTAAGCCGATGAACCCCGAGGCGACGACAATAGTCACCTAATACTTACGGCATGCACCGCGCCAGAGATTCATCCCCCTGTAAGCCGTTCCCGCCGTTCAACTGTCCCATCTGCTGGACGCGTCGCTGTCACGTCAGGTGGACGGGGCGACTGCTGAGCGCTGGCTGCATTCATCTTAAAAGCCGACCTACGACAACCTACGTCGTAGTATAGTAGCCGATCTGCCTCGCAGTATCCGACCACTTCATGATGTCTGAGTTGCGTCAGGGGAGCCGTCGGAGGACGACATCCTGCATGACACTCTTCGGGTTTGCTACCGGCCGCGCTGCGGCCAGTACACGCATCCTTCTACCCGCCTCGGCACCGAACCGATCCTTTCACGCCATCCTTATGCGCGTCATCACGCCCGCGTTAACGCTACTACTCGCCGCCGTGCTCGGTTGTACCGCTGCCTCCGGCGACTCCGATCGTCTTCTGTCGGCGTCCGACCGGCAGGAGATCGCGACCGCCGTCGAGCAGCGACTGCGCGACGCCACGGACCTCCGCGCCGGTGGCGACGTGGTAGCTCGTATGCTCAGCCTCTACCCGGACAGTGGGCGAGTCGTGTCGGCGAGCGCCGGATACGTCACCACCGACCGCGACTCCCTGGCCGCCTCGGTGAGCCACTTCTGGGAGTACATCGGGCAGAACATGCGCAACCCCGAATGGCGCTGGGGGCCTATGGAGGTGGACGTCCTGGGGCCGGACGCGGCGGTGGTCACTGCGACCTACCGAATTCCACACATCACTCCACGGGGCGAACCACATGTGATCGGCGGCGCCTGGACTGCCGTCTTCGCTCGCCGTGGCGGTCGTTGGGTGGTCGTCCAGGAGCACCTCTCCGACACTCCGGGGCCAATCTCACCGACCCCCTGACCGGTCATAAGCTCAGGAAGCAGCCGGCGAGTTGAGCTTGTTCCGCAGTGTTCTCACGCTGATCCCGAGCATCTCGGCCGCTCGCGTACGATTCTGATTGGCCCGCTCCAGCGCTCGCTCGATCAGAACCGCCTCCGCTTCGGCGACGTTGAGGGTGTGGAGTATGACGGCGTCCGCATCCAGCCCGCCGGCCGCTGCCGCGGCGGCGGCGCTGGCGGCGATTGATGCGCGAGAGCCGGCAGCGGTGAGACCCATAGTGAGTCCGAAGCGCTCTCCATCCAGCGCACCCGCGGTCAACGTAGGATTCGGACTGAGGATGACCGCACGCTCCACCGCGTGCTGCAGTTCCCGAACGTTGCCATGCCACGGAGCAGCCTGGAGCATGGCCATTGCCTCTGGATCGATGCCGTCAAATTTCTTCCCGGTGTCCTGCGCCGTCCGGAGGGCGAACCGGTAGGCCAGAAGGGGAATGTCTTCGGGGCGCTCGCGCAGCGGTGGGATGGAAACCGGGATCGTGCTCAGTCTGTAGTATAGATCCTGCCGGAACGTGCCCGCCTGAGCATCGGCGGCCAGGTTGCGATTCGTGGTAGCGATGATTCGCACGTCCACCGCGATCGGGTGCGAGCCGCCCACCCGCTCGAACTCCTGCTCCTGAAGCACGCGAAGCAGCTTCGCTTGCAGATCCAACCGCATCTCGCTGATCTCGTCCAGCAGCAGAGTCCCACGATGGGCCCGCTCGAATGCACCTTCCACCCGCTTGATCGCCCCGGTAAAGGCACCCTTCTCGTGACCGAACAGGGCGCTCTCAATCAACCCTTCGGGAAGGGCAGCGCAGTTGAGCTTGATGAACGGCCGGTCGCGCCGATCGCTCTGATCGTGGATAGCACGGGCAAACAACTCCTTGCCCGTCCCGCTCTCGCCCTGGAGCAGCACCGTCGCCCGCGTCGGCGCTGCCATCGCGACGGTCTGCATCAGACGGCGGATCGCCGCACTCTCGCCGAGTATCTGGCGCTCGTTCCGGAGTTCCATGACTTCGCGGCGCAGCGTCTCATTCTCCCGCCTCAACCGCACGAACTCCAGCGCCTGATCCACCGCCAGCTCGAGCTGCTGCGGACGGACGGGCTTCGTGATGTAGTCGACGGCACCCGCCTTGATCGCCGTCACCGCGTGCTCTATGGAGGCGTAGCCAGTGAGCATGATGAGCGGGACGTCGTACCCCTCACGCTGCATCATCGAGATGAGCTCGAGCCCGGTGATCCCCGGCATCCGGTAGTCGGAGATGATCAGGTCCACGCCACCCTGGGAGAGGACATGGAGCGCCTCGGGCACGTGACGCGCCCCTATAGTCTCGTGGCCAGCGCGATGGAGGGTGTCCTCCAGTATCAATCCGACCGACGGATCGTCATCGACGTACAGGATCGTGGCCATGTACAGGGGCTCGGGCCGCTCAAGGAAATCGGGCGAGAGCCCGATACCCGGATAGGATAACGCATGAGTGCCCTGCCCGGCAATATTTGCCGGTCGTTGCACCTTGCGGTGGAAGTCCAGGCGCGAGTCTCAATCAGAGAATCCGATGAGGATCACGAACAACATCACCACCCAGAACGCGCTCCGAACCATGCAGCGCGGCCAGCAGGAGATTGCTTCTGCATCCAGTCGCGTCTACTCGGGCCTGCGATTCGAGCGGGCGTCCGAGGATCCTACCGGTGCCGCGCAGGTCATGCGCACCAGCGGATCGCTGCGCGCGCTCGTACAGTACCGCCGTAACATCGACGCGGCCACTGCACGCACCAGCGCCGAGGAGGGAGTGCTCGACCAATTGGACAGCGTGCTCGTTCGGGCGAGGGAGTTGGGCGTTTCCCAGGCTACTGCGACGGCCAACGCCGACACGCGGATGGTGGTGAAGGCCGAAGTGGACCAGTTGCTTCGCTTCGCTGTCTCATTGGGGAACACCAGGTCCGGGGACGCGTATCTGTTTGGCGGCTCACAGGGTATGGTGCCGCCGTTCGGCGTGGACGATACTGATCCGGCGAATCTTGATTTCACAACCACCAGCCCTGTTGGTGAGAGGAAAATCGAGATCTCCTCCGGCCAGTTGCTGAGCACCAACCATGATGGCACCGAGGTGTTCGGCACGGCCACCTCGGGTCCGCTGGCCGCCCTCCGCGAACTCTCTCGCGCACTCGGCGCCAACGATCAGGACGCCATTGGCGCCGCCACCGACCGGTTGAGGTCAGCTGCTGGCGGGGTGCAGACGTTGATCGGTGATGTGGGTGCGCGCATGAATCAGCTTGAGGTTACCGGCGCGAACCTGAGTGCCCTGGAAGTCACGCTCAAGACCTTCAAGTCGGATACTCAGGAGATCGACTTCGAGCAGGCCGTGACAGAGATGGTGGGAAGACAGACGGCATTCCAGGCGGCCATGCTGGCCACCTCCCGAGTGATGGGTATGAACCTCACAGACTACCTGCGATGAGTCTCAATGCTGCCCTGTCCCGTGTGGAGTCTGCGCCGCGCGAGAAGGCCCTTGCCACCGTGACCTCTGACCTGCTCGGCCTGGTGAATCCAGCGCGGGAGAGCACCTTCACCTTCCCCATCGGACTGTTTGGTTTTCCCGAGTGCCGACAGTTCACGCTGCTCACGGCTGGCCGGCCCGGCATGTTCTGGCTGCAGTCACTGGAACACAGCGCACTCACTTTCCTTCTCGCCGATCCTTTCCTCTTCTTCGAAGGCTATGCGGTGGAACTCGGTGCGAGCGACAGGGCAGAACTCAAGCTGCACGACGACACCAACGGTGACGACGTGGCAGTGCTCGTGATTGTGACTCTGCCGCGTACACTCGACGAGCTCCCGACGGCCAACCTGCAGGGTCCGATAGCAGTCAACTTCGCCAGCAGCATGGGTCGTCAGTTGGCACTCTCGGAAGGTGCATGGGGCGTGCGCTGCTCGTTCACGCCCTGAACCAGACAGTTGCGGAGTAGGCACCGACTGTCGGCAGCAAGAAGGCTTATCACGGGCGCGTCTCTCACTGGACGCGCCCGTTGAACGTTCATGAAACAGGTCGGCTCGTACGTCGATAAAGCCCGCCAGTTCAGGATTCTGAAGGTTTCCTTCGCGCAACGCTAAAGTCCGCCGCAGAGCCGACGATACTGATGGCAGAGGCGATCGACGCCTCTACTACCACTTCGGAGCAAGGACGCTCCAGTCATCATTCGGGAAGGAACCCTACCATGCGTATCAACACGAACGTCGCCGCTCTCAACGCCTACCGGAACCTCAGCGACACCAACAGCGCTGTCTCCAGCTCGATGCAGAAGCTGTCGTCCGGCTTCCGTATCAACCGTGCCGCCGACGACGCTGCCGGCCTCGGCATCGCCAACAAGATGCGCGCCGATACCCGCGCCATGACCCAGGCGTCCAAGAACGCCGAGCAGGCCAACTCGGTCCTCCAGATCGCCGAAGGCAGCGCCGGTACGATCCAGCAGATGCTGGAGCGCATGAAGGAGCTAGCCACGCAGGCCGGTTCTGACAACACTGACGTCTCCGGTCGTGCTCGCCTGGACACCGAGTTCAAGGCGCTGCAGCAGGAAATCACCCGTACGACCCAGACCACCAAGTTCCAGGGTAAGCTCCTTCTGACCGGTGGCTTCGGCGCCAAGCTCGACACGAACGCTGCTTCGAGCACGGCGCTGGCAGCCGGCACCGGTGTCTACTCGGCTGACATCAGCGGTGCCGCGGCCGGTACCTACGCCATCGACGGCTCGGTGGATGGCGAGTTGACGCTGACCAGCGGCGGCGTGAGCGAGACGATCGCCGTCACCGCCGACGGTGCCCAGGACATCGCCTTCACCAAGCTCGGCGTCAGCCTGAAGCTCGATGCCAACTTCACCGCGGCCGCTGGCGGTACTGCCTCTAGCGCTGACGGCAGCGACGTGGTTGTCTCCGCAGGCGTAGACGGCGGATCCTTCATGGTCAGCTCGAGCGGCTCCTACACCTCGTCCGACCTGGTCTCGCTGAAGTCGATGGACCTGACGCTCGCCGCTCTCGGAGTCGGCGCGGACACCATCACTGACTCCACGGTAGCGAAGGCCGCCCTGACCAACATCGACAGCGCGATCGGCGTCGTCAACAGCGTGCTCGGAGACATCGGTGCGGCTCAGAACCGGATCGAGTACGCCCAGTCCAACGTCAAGACGGCGATCCAGAACTTCTCCGCCGCCGAGTCGGTGATCCGCGACCTGGACATGGCCGAGGAGATGACGAAGTTCTCGAAGAACAACATCCTGGCGCAGGCCGGCACGGCGATGCTGGCACAGGCCAACCAGAGCGCCCAGGGCGTGCTGCAGCTTCTCCGCGGCTAATCGCGGTTCGCGGACCGGCGCTGGACGCTTCGCCGCCCTCGCCTTACGCGATTCATCACACCCCCGGAAACGAACTCCGTTTCCGGGGGTGCGGTGTTGTGTGCCCAGCATGGGCTCTGGCTTTGAGGTGTAAGTCCTCTGGGGAGTTGGTCGCAACGACCCGAGTGAACCGCAAGGCGCCGACCGTGAGGGGAGCGCTGAAAGAAGCGGTGTAG
>CAJDVF010000041.1_pt1 | contig 26473 bp, 15 predicted proteins | sample 7391391 | NCBI WGS metagenome assembly CAJDVF01 (sample SAMEA7055697, study PRJEB34461) | soil metagenome | biome: terrestrial ecosystem; feature: Peninsula; material: soil | place: Antarctica | collected 2016 | reverse complement strand
ACGACGTTTCCGGTGTGTCATCTGTTCGTACGGATGAATTTCAACGACAACACCGCCACCTCGTGGCGGCGCATCGGCGGGTCCGAAGCTCTCCCATTCGGGCCGCCCAGACCGTACCCGCGCTATTCCGGAACCACCGAGCAACTGGATTCGCCAGACGACGCGCTCATCGGTTCACCTCCCAGCACGACCGACGTCGCCGATTGGGTGGCATCGCTGCCTGCCGACACCCGGTTCATCGTGATTGGCAGGTGTTGCGACATCAAGACGAGCACGGAGAATCGCAATCGCGACCTCGCCAACGAGCGCTACACGAAGGGACGCGACATGCTCGTCGCGGCGGGCGTCGATGCATCGCGCATCCAGGGCATTGGCGAGCAGGGGACGGTGCCGGGCCCCGATGGGGCAGCGTACGCCAGCGCGACCGACTTCGCGCCCACCGGCCACGCGCGCCAGTTGGGGCGACACGCAGTCGCGACCGGAGCGGTTGGAGGCGCGCGGGGTGGACATCTATGCAATTGTGACCGACCCGGCCACGACACCGCCGGTGCCGGACAGCGGTGAGGAGGCCACTCGTGGCGCCGACCTGATGCGCGCACTTGTGCCGGGCGAGGATCCGGAGACGACGGCGCCGCTCGATCCGAGTACTACACAGCCGGCCTATCGCTTTGAGGCGAAGGCCGTCTGGGATTCGCCGAGTATCATAAACGATGTGGACTGGGTGCCCACGCTGGCCCAGCTCACGCTCGAGTGGCCGTCCACCGATGTGCAGGTGCCGGGGCTGTCGGACGGCGACACCGTTGCGCCGAGGAATCCCAATCCAGAGACCGGTCCCGATCTCTGGCGCATCATCGCCCGATTCACCACCGACCAGCGTAGCGGGCAGACCTCGTTCTTGCTCTCGCTGGACTCAATGGGCGATTCCGACGGGCTGTTCGCCATCGTGAAGCCAGATGCCGGCAGTCGTGTCGACGAGACGGTGGCCGTGACGCTCGCCCTGGCGCCAGCGCTGCTGGGCGGCATCACCACCGACGACCCGGCTGGTGCCGGCGTGCGCATAGCCGCCCTCATCGCCGCCGCGGCCGCCGCGGCGGCGCTCAAGCTAGAGGGCGACTATGTCATCAAGGACGGCAAGGTCATCGTCGAGAAAATGGAGGGAGAGGTACGCCTGCGGTCCATCGACGCCACCGAAGGAATGAAGGTTCGCCTGAGCGTGGACTACACGGCGTCGTTCGGTGTGAGCGCGAACCTGGGTGGCGCGGTGGGCGTGTCGACCAGCGAACCGATTAAGGTCCGCTACAAGAACGTGGGGCTGGAGTACGAGCACGACGACAGCAAGCCGCTACTGGAGCGGGTGCGCTTCGTCTTCGAGGACGCTCAGTTCGAAGTGGCTGATCCCGGACGGTGGGCGATCACCGGTGCCCTCGGGAAGTTGCTCGGAATCACGGCGATCCGGGTGGGCGCGGGCTCCGTCTGGGTCGAGGTGGATATCGAGTTCGCGCTTGACCTGGGCGTGGTGAAGATCTCGCGCACGACGATCCGGTTGGAGATCGACACCGAAGCCGATCCGCCGACAGTCTCGGTGGGCATTCGCGGCATCAAGGCGTCGATTGACGTGCCGGCGACGGTGAAGGGCACCGGCGAGTTGACGATCCTGCCGGACGGATTCGGGGCGAGCGTAGAACTGGACGTCATCCCGGCCAAGCTGAAGGCGTGGGGCAGTTTTGCCTATCGCGACCCGAACATGGTGCACATCGAGGGTGGTGTGCAGTTCGCCACTGGCATCCCGTTGGGCAGCACCGGACTCGGACTGTTCGGTTTTGCTGGTCGCTTCGTAGCCAACGGAGCGCGGGACCTCGACGGCCTTGATCTCACCGACGTCTACGCCCGCGAGGTGGGCTGGCACCAACGTGCGGTGAAGTACAAGCCGCAACCCAACCAGTTCGCCGTCGGCTTTGGCGCAATGGTCGGTACGCTGCCCGACGCTGCGTTCACCTTCAACGCCAAGGGGATGCTGACGATCGGCTTCCCCGACATCTCCGTCGTCTTCTCCATCGAGGCCGTACTAATCAAGCCGCCGGTGGGTGCAGCCGAGGAGAATCGCTCCAGTGCTCCGGCGGCAAGCGGACTACAGTTGCTGGGCATCGTCTCCATTGATTCGACGGCGATCGGCGTCGCCATCAGTGCCGACTACGTGATTCCGCGGGTTCTAAAGCTGCAGGTGCCAGTGGGCGCCTACTTCCCGCTGCAGACGAGTACGCAGGGCGGCTACGTGCGTGTGGGCTCCGACGGCGGCGATGATCGTCCCGACCGACCGGTCACGGTCCAGATACTCCCCGATGTACTCGACCTGAGGGCGACGGCGTTCTTCATGGTGGAGGAGCGTCACCTCCGGAAACTGGGCAAGCGCGACACGCTCAACTTCGAGGGATTCTCGATTGGGATGGGCGCCGGTTTGAGCGTGAAATGGGGCGGCGGCTCCATCTATCTCAAGGCGTCTATTACCGTGCTGGTTGGGTTGGGCACGCGGCCGTTCGTACTTGCCGGCGGACTGTACGTGTCAGGCCAACTTCGCCTGGTGATCATCAGTATCAGCGCGTCAGGCGAGCTGGAAGCGCTCATCACCGAGGCTGGTTCGCAGCTAGTTGGCAAGTTCTGCGGAAAGGTCGATTTCTTCTTCTTCAGCATCAAGGGTTGCGTCGACTTCACCATCGGCTCCACTCCGGCGCTGGCGGCACCCCCCGCCGACCCACTGGTGACCAGCATGGTGCTGGCCGACAAGTTCACGCGCGTTGTAGGCGCGGGTCAGGAGGCGCTCGCCGGGTTGGGTGACGCGCAGACCGCCTGGCTGGACACGGTGCCGGTGTTGCGTTTTGCTCATCGAGTCCGCTCCAGCATCCCGGGCACGTCCACCGGATTCGCGCCCACGCCCAGCCAGGGGTGGGGCGGTGTGGAGTGGTCGGGCACGAATCGCGTGCGTTACCTGTACGAGCTGCAGGCAGCGGAACTGGTAAAAATTGCGGCCGACGGTAGCGAGACGGTGCTTGACACTCACGCATGGCCGGCGGCCTGGTGGATGCCGACATTCCGTCCGGCGGTGCCCGAGGTGGGCAGCACGCCAGCGTCCAGCCACGAAGGATGGGACCTGGCGCTCCTGCGTTGGGATCCGGCGCCCTGGTCGCGGGCGCACACCGACGGTGGCGACGGACTGTCGTCCGACCCGGCCGGGAACCTTGGCCGCGTCTGCGATCCAGCGCCTCGTCCAACGCGTCACTGCGTCCTCGGTGGGACGGGTAACAGAATTGCCCAGGGGCGCGTGCAATTCACGGCGCCACCGAGCGGTCAGTCACCGTACTCGCCCGACTTCTTCGTGGCGGGTGTGGAAGGCATACCTCCCGACTTCCCAGTGTCTGCACTGGCCGCGCTGGCCGTCATCTTCGGCTTCGCGTTCGAGCCCGGAAAAAGTGGAGCGCTTCCAGCTCCGTTCCTGCCGACCGGTGAGACGGTGGCGCTAACGCACGCCTGGCGGTTGCCTCGCTACACCCGCGCCTCGATGACGGCGATGAGCCTGGGCATCCAGGGGACGTTCGTACCCGAGGTGTCGGAGCCGGAGTTGCTCCTCGCCGTGTGTCTCACCGTGCCGGACATTGGCGGACGCGAGACGACCTGTCTGAACATGGGTCAGCTCAAGCGCTACGAGCGCTTTCGCGGCAGTGATATCAGGATCGGCAACGTTCGCTTTAGCGCCGGGAGTGGACTGCTCGGTGCAGCGGACAGGTTCCCACTGAGCGCCCCGGACGGCAACCACGAGCTGACCTTCACTGATGGTCTGCTCCAGGCAGTCCTGCCCACGGAAACCGATCGGGTATCGTTGCAGATCGGTGCCATGGAGGCCGCGACAATCCACGCATACGGCCTGGGTAGTGACGGTAGTGTAGTGGCCCAGGAGACGTCTCGGAGCAAGATCGGCGCGGTGCACGTCATCACCCTGCGAGGCGTTGGCATCACGTCGGTGCAGATCAAGATGAAGCCCAGCTTGGGACACCTGATCAGCTTCTGCTACGACCTCGATACGTTCGTCGGCGAAGAGAAGATCGTGGAGCAGATCATGTCCATGTTCCAGCCCGACGGGCTGTCGGACAGGGTGAATCGGAAGGCTCAGCGGCGCCTCCCGCTGCCAATCGTTATCGGCACCTACCAGGGCAAGCCGCAGGCGTGGCCTGGTGAGTTGCTGAGCGTGTCGGTGAAGGGGCGACATGGGTGCGCCTACGTGCGCTACCGGCCACGCATCTCGGGGCCGTGGACCGCCTTCCAGGTAATGCCATATCCGTACTTCGACATCGGCGTGGTGCGCGTATGCGGTATAAGGCACGACGCCATCGTCGCCGCCGATAATGACGATGCCGCGCGCGACGAACTGCGTGATGAGTGGAACGACGCTACCGAAGCCGCGAACACCATTGACCGCTACCAGTTGCTCGACCCAGGCATGCGCTACGCCGTGCAGGTGAAGTATCGCGCGGCGGTCTGGGTGGGCGCCGAGTCCACTCAGACTCCTCCGTCGGCATCGACGCTCAGCTTCGACGCCCCACCGGCCGGCGTCACGGTCACCGGTCACGCGCCCCGCTTCCACTTCCGTACGGCCAGTAACGGTACTCTTCCCGACGCCGAGCTACGAGACTTCGCCAAGCAGGAACTGTTCGACCCGCGAGCACTTGCCCGCTACCTGCGTGGCTTTGATCCGGTGGCCGAAGTGCCATCGCATCTGCGCCGCGATCCAATGCTCGTCTGGTTCGAGGTGGAGTGGGTCGAAGACCTTCTCGACCGCTACGGCTACGAGCTGAAGGTGATCGTGCGACGCACCGATCCGCCGCCCACACCACCATCGGGAATACCACCAGTGATCCTGCCCCTGCTGGAGCCGCTCGTGTGGACCGGTTTGCCGTTCGAGTTACGTAATCTGGCCGACCAGCGCCTTATCACTGCGGCGGTGGCCGCACCCTGTCTGGAGGAGGCGCCGGTGGATGGTGCAACCTTGCAGGTGACGGCCGATCTGGTGCCACAGGCGCGTTACGATCTGGTCGTACAGGCCGTGCCGCTGGCCGGCGGTGACGGTATAGATATCGGGCTCTCGCACTTCCGCGCCTCGCGCTACCGGGATGTCACCGAACTCATCGAGGCCACTGGCTTCGGATTCACCACACCCAATCCGTTCTATCCGCTGGACGTGTTGGTGACCAGCGCGCCTCCGTCCGACCTGCAGCTCGCCGATGATGAGCTGCTGGACGCCGCGCTCACCACCATTGGGCTGGACCCATTCGCGCCAGCCACCGGGCCACGGTCGGTCGCGCTCTGGCTCGAGGTGGGCACCGAGTGGCGTCTCGTAGGACTGCTCCTGGATAGCGACGAGGCGCTGCTGCGCGCACCCCGGCTGATCGATCCGGTGAACAACCCACCCCGCCTGAACATTCTTGACGTGAGCATTCCGGGCATACCGGCCACCGAGCCTTCCACTCTCGTGCCCGTGCGCTCAAACGAATCGGCCACGCGGGTGCTCCTGGCCTGCTCGCCCGGTATAGAGGTGCCTGATCAGGCCAGTCTGCAGCTCCGCATCACCGAACCGGCCGGCACACGCATCGCATCTCGCAGCATCAACTCCATTCCGCTGGTCGTCCTGCAGGAGCGGACATGAGCGCATTACCTCCACGTTGGGCCATGGGCGCCTCTGGTATTGATAGCGCTGGCGATCCCCACCTCGTTGACGGCATTCATCTCCGGGTGTACGTGGCACCGTCGCTCGGACTGCCGGTCTGTCCCTTCCTCGTCTATAAAGTGGAAGAGGGCATCATTCAGGACATCATCGGTCGCGGCACGCGCACCGGTATTGCCTGGGTGGACTCGTACGGCCGGGTGCTCGCACTCCCGTTCGCCGTTACGGCTGATAACCCGGTCACCGGCCACCTGCTGCGTAACAGCGGCGAGGTGGCGATCGCCGTGAGCGTGCAGGGCGGTGGGGAAATGCGTGATCCGATTCTCACCCACCGTCCAGTAGAACCGACCGAAAAGGATGCCGGACTTTCCGTATCGGCCTACGTCGACACTACGTCAGGTCGTCGCTTTATCGGCGAGCGGACCATGTCGCCCTACACTATTGCCGGTTCGCACATAGACGGTGTGGTGATCTCGGGCGAGGGCGTGGTACGTGCCGCGGCCTGGATTGCCGCCGATGTGAGCATGGTCGAGAAATTCAAGCCGATCAACCTCCTCGGCCTGCCTTATGAGTCGGCAGCCCGTTATCAGGGCATAGCGTCAGCGCGTGACTTGGCCGAAAAACGGGTGCGCCGAGCGGCGCCACAGCGGCTTGGACTGGCCGACGATCCCTCGGTCGCCTCGGCTACGTTCGCGGCCCCTGCTACCGACAACGACGAATGGAAGCGCGTCGAGCCGCTCACACGTGACATCGAACCGCATCTGAAGCAGCTAATCGACGATCTTTCCGCGCGTCAGCACGACCTCGGCAGCACCATTGACCTGGATGAAGGGGTCACCAGCGGTGCCGCTGTTGCCACGGCTCAGCTCAACAGCCTGGATGCTGTGTTGTCCGGCACCGTGGATCCCGGCATGGCGCGCTGGCTCGGCTTCATGGATGTGGATCAGTCATCGCCGCTGGCGCGGCCATTCGAGCTCTACTTCATACGTGGTTTCGTCGCTGTGGACAGCTCGAAGCTCGATCTCGCCCAGATGATATCGCTGCTCGTAGCTGGTGGGCCTATGACCGCGCCAGCGAATGTCCTGTCGCTGCCCTTCACGGTGCCGCACCGGTCGGCCGACGGGGTGCCCGTGTACGACTTCACGGTGCCACTTTTCGTCTTTCGTGGCGCGCCACCGTCACGCCCTTCGGCGCCACTAGTGGGCACGCCGCTGCTGCCGGCCGAGCAGGTGGGAGTGAGTGGCTCCACCCAGGCACTGCCGACCGGCGACGCCCTCGGCACCTGGGTTTCAGAGGTGCTGCCACCAGCGGCGCTGCGCGAGATAACCCTCCCTCTCACCGGGCTCACGGCTGCGCCGACGCTGGCGGTAGCTCGGCGCGACAGCGGCGCCGGCGCGGTCGTGAGCCTCAACTCGCGGCACCCAGAGAGCGGGCGCGCGCTGGCCCTCGTGCCCACTGTTCCCGATGGCGCCACCGAGGGCGGTTGCGGGCGCTATGCCGATGACTCAGCGCCGCCGGACGGCGTTGAGTACAGAATTGCCCAGGCCGATTGGTGGGGCCGGTGGAGCGACTGGGGCACCCGCGCTGTCGCCGCCAAGCCACGCACGAAACCACCGGCACCGGTGCTGTCGCTGGAGTACGACCTCGCCAACCAACTGCCGCTCGACGACTCGCCGCGCTTCGGCACGCTTTGCGCCGCGCTCATCCTGCCGCGGGTGGACGACCTCGCCGCCGGCAGCCGACCGCTCATGGGCGCCCGCGTCTCGGGCACGGTGGGCGGCGTGACGGTCAACGAGGAGGTGAACCTGCCAGCGGTGCATCCGTCGAAGTTTTATGTCACGATCACGCCACCGGCCGGCATGATAGCCCGTACCGGAAGTGTGGAGGCGAAGCTGATCGCTCACTGGTTCGACAGCGACGGCTACGGCGATCCATCCGAGGAGCAACGCAAGGTGTTGGTGGACCCACGTCCGCCCGCCGCGTTGGTAATGGACCCGACGCTCCGCTACAGCGCCCGTCCGGACGCCGTGGGTCGGGCGCGGGTGGTTTTGTCATGGACCGGCGCGCCCAGCGCCCGCTATCGCGTCTACACCACCGACGAGACGCGGCTGCACTCGGCGCTCGCCGAGCGGGGCGCCGCCGGGAATGCTGCCGCGGCGGCTGTGGTCGCGGCGGTGGATGCGGCACCCGACGCCGCCTACCGCGGAGCGGCCTGGAGCGACCCGTCGCACGCGGCCGTCTTCACCCGCGACCTGTTCACCAACCTCACCGACGAGCCGCTCCAGGGCACCGCGCTACGCTACTCGCATGACCTCTCGGGTTCCCTGCGCGTGCTCGCCTTCTTCAAGATCGTCGCGATCAGCGCACAGAACGTAGAGAGTGAGTTCACGGCGGCGACGCTGCTCCCGGTGGCCGTGCCATCGGGTGGCCCGCCGCCGCGTCCGTTGCTCGACCTGGTGGAGTTCACCGAAGACGGAGAGGCCCACTTCACCGCCACTGTCGTTCGCGGTCCACAGCCGGCGGCTCGCTGGCGGCTGCGCCGGAGTGTGGCCGACTCGGATCCGTTACGCATGCCGATCGTGGCTGAGGGCGACGTTCCGGCGCCCGCGCCGGACGCCGATCCGGCCGCCGACGGACCGCAGAAAATCGACCTGGTGGATTCCGGCACGGATCGATTTGCCGAGGGTTCGCTCCCGCCGTGGACGCGCATGTCATGGCGTGTCGAAGTGCAGGCGCCACCACCCCCGGGTACCACCCGGCCGGGTGAGTGGAGTCCGGCCAGCGGAGCCGTGAGCTCAGCGTTCATCCCGGCGAACGCGCCGGCTGCGGCCGCAGACCCCACGCTGGCTGTTAGCGGCACCGACGCCATGATCAGTTGGCAGCATCCCGAACGACTCCGGCGCGGCGCCATGGGCGGCTACCGGTTCGATGTCTATCGCCGTTTGCCGGGAGGTCGGGAGACCCGCGTTGGAACGGTGCTCGCCGACGATCCGACTGCGTCCACGGGCACCGATCTGGCCCGGACCTTCCAGTTCGTGGATGCCGTGGGCGACGATCCGCCGCTGGGTACCACATGGCGCGTCATCACGCTGGATCCCGCCGGTCGGTTGAGTGCGCCGTCCACCACTGTGACGAGGAACTGACGGCGATGATCACCCTCACGCCTTCCCCTCGCAGCCTGGGCCTCCACAGCCCCGTGCTCGGGCCCTGGTTCTCGGCCGACACGGTCCAGCTACCCGTCCCCGACGACGACCTGGCGGTGCCGCTCACCCTGGGCGGCGACGTGGAATGGCGACCGCCCGCGGCAGGTATTCTTTCCTTCTACGTGGCCAGCGACCCGCGCCCGCTCGGTCTGGCCCATCTGCGCGGACCGGACGGTCTGGCCTTTACCGACGGTCGGTTGGTGGCCACCTACGAGCTGCTGCCGCAGGCGTCGGAGCGGCTGGGCGCGCTCATGCGCACAATCCCAACACTGGGTAACCCGACTGTCGCGAACCGAGCAACGCGGCCGATAATACGTACAGTGGCGCTTGAGATCATCGATGCTGTCGCTGGTCTGTCGTGGTTTAATGATCGTCTGCCCTTTGCCTATCCGATCGGCGTTTACGACGACACGAAAAAACTTGAATATCTGGGGCTCGCCTCCAGCGGCGGTGGGATTGGTAACGGGGCGGGACCCATGCGCGACCCGTTCCGACCCGGCGAGACTCTGGGAGAGTCGCAGTTCCTGCTGAAATTCCCCACGAGCACCGCGGTCCGCCTCTGGACATTCGACCGTTTGGGGAACGCGGTGGATCCGGGCGCCGTGGCCTGCTGGTGGCTGTACATGGCGACTCAAGCGGACAACGGCTTCGCGGAGCTATTCGCCGACGGGGTGGATTCGCGCACAGCGCCGGTGGCGACGGACGCGGACAGGCTGACGGTACAGCTCGTGAACGCGTTTGGCGGACCGCTGGAGGCCTCGGAACTCGCCCGCGTCACCGTCGGAGGTAGCGCAGCGGGCACAGGGGCCGTGCGCTTCCACGATGGCACCGACTCGGGCGCTGTTGACCTCGCCTTCAGCGATGCTCCGGCCGGTGCTCCGGACGACTTCCCGCTACCTCGGCTCGCCGTACTGCCCGACGGTCGCTTTAGCGGCAGCGCGGCGCTGTTCAATGGCGGTCCGATCGATCCGATACTCCGCCGGGATCATGTCCGCGTGGCTGTAGTGAGCATCGAGCACCACCTCACCGGCCAACCGCGCCACGCCGACGGCGGTGCGGCCGAGCCGGTGCGCACGCGCGCTGCCGACCAGGAGCGGGCGACCACGCGTATCCTCGTCGATCGGTCGACACGTCCCGGTCTGCTCCGGACGCCGGACGATGTGGCCGCGACAGCTCTGGAGGCGCTGCGGCTGCAGGATGGCGGCGCTGCTGTCCCTTCGGGGCTGCTGGCGTCGGCGCTCACCCTCGACTGGGGGCCGGTGACCGGGACATTGCCCGATATCCCGGTGCCGGCCGAGCTTACCCTTACCGCCCAGGCGCTGGTGGGTGGCGGTGCGGACGACAGCGGGACTGTGGCCGGTCAGCGCGCGCTCCTGATCGTGGACGTGGGTACGGCGGCCGCCGGTGCCTGGGTGCGTTGCTGGACCCAGGGTTTCGATCACACCACTGGCACCCGCTACCATCTGGACGGAGGTGCGGGGCTGGTGAACGCGGAAGGTGTCGCCCGCGTCGTGGCTCCGCTCCCCGACGGCGACTCAGCTCCCGAGACTCCCATGGGCGCGAGCGTACTGGTGGTGACGGCTCAGGGCCGGCGCCACTTCGCTGACCAGCGCTTCAACCGACCGCCGCCAGTCGGTGGGTCGGCGGTTGCCGCAGCGACCGCCAGCGGACCCTTCCTGCTCTGCGAGGAAGGACGCGAGGTGGCCACGCTCGGTGCTGGAGCCAACATCGCCTCGGGGACGCATGTGGTCGCCCTCGGTGGCGGGAGCACCTCGCTCGTTGACCCGACGACCATAACGGCGGCCATGCGCGCTTCAGCTACTTTCGCTGCTGCAGCAAGCGCGAACGTCACCCTCCGCCTTACTGTTCCGGCGCTCAAAGGTGAGCCCACCGGAGATGGCGACACTGCACTCGCGGCCACTGGCGCCACCGTACGCCGTACCACGCGTACACTGCCCAACGCCTGGCAGGCCGGCCAGCCCTATCCAGGGCTCGAGCGGCGTGAACTCGTCGCGGCGGCAACCGCGACGGGCGCCTCTCGAGCGGCGGTGGGAGGCGGTCCCGCCGTGGGCGAGCGACACGGACTGCCGCCACATCAGGACGGCCATCCGCTCTGTCCGGCCGGTCCCGACGTGGTCGCCGTGGGCGCGCGGGTTGACGGACCCGCCGTGCGTGGGATCGCCGAATACGTGCGCGACCGCCTGGCCGGAAGCACCGTAGACCTCGTGACGTCGGCAGCAGAGAACGAGATCGCGGTACCCTCTACGCCCACCGATGACAGCCTCTGGGCTGCCGGCCTACGCACGGTGGCCGCAGGCATGGAGGCCGAAGTCGGACTGCCCGAACTCGTGGCGCTGGTGGGAGGGAGCGGCTATCCGTTTGGAGAGGGGCTCGACAGCATCCGCACTGCCCTGAACGGTTTTGGCATCACCATTCCCGCCGACATTGACGATCCGGCCGACCGGATCGTCCGCGCCCTGGACCGTCGCTTTCTCGCCGCCGCTAAAGGAGCGCGCGAAGGCGCCACGGCGCTCCTTCGTGCTATCGGACGCGCCGAGGACTTCATCTACATCGAGACTCCGGCACTCGACGACCTCCCTTTTGGGGAGTCCGGCGACAGCGTGCACCTGCTCGACGCGCTGTTCACCCGCATGACCGAACGTCCGGGTCTGCGAGTGCTGGTCTGCATGCCTGTCTTCTTCGACGCCGGCCTGCCGAAGGCGTTCCAGCGTATCCGCGATCAGCTCACGCGGGCGGCCCTGGACCGTCTCGCCTCGCCGACACGGCAGTCTCGGGTGGCCGTATTCTCACCCTCGGCTGGACCGGGGCGGACGCTCAAGCTGGCCACCACCGCCGTGATCGTGGATGACGCGTGGGCGATGGTCGGCACGACCCATCTCTGGCGGCGTGGCCTGTCCTACGACAGTTCTTACGCGGTCACGATGTTCGACGATCGCGTTGAGAATGGACGCCCACAGGAGATCCTCGCCTTTCGGCGTCAGCTCTGCGCCGACCGGTTGGGGGTGTCGGTGAACGAGCTCCCCGATCACCCGGCGGACGTCGTGGCGGCGGCGCGGGCGCTGGTCGCTCGGGGAGGCTTCGGCCGTCTGGCGGCGGAGCGCCTACGGCCGCCAGTGCCGGAAGCCACTACGGCCGATGATGCGTTCACCGAGGCCGATGTCTGGAACCCTGACGGGAGCCCGACGACCGCGATCAATCTTGCTCAGGCGGCCTTCGGTCTGCTGCCTACAGCAGTCACGGAGTCGCTCGCCACGCCGTGAACGGGAATGGCGCCTGTTGTCAAAGCGAGGAAAGGCCTGGCCCTGCTGGTGCAGTCGGGTGAGCGTCGTGGACGTCTCCTTCCCGGACGAAATCGGTCGTTACGGCAGGGCGCCGATCCAGCAGCAGCGGCGGCGGTGCTAACGGCGCATCGGCCAGCCCGTCAGAACGACAGTCCCACCACCAGCGGTACGAAGTTCGTCCGGCTGGGATCCGTGGACACCGAGTAGTAGCGTGCCTCGGCGAACAGCGCTCCCATGCCAAATGAAAGGCGAACTCCCAGGCCGCCGTTGTAGCCGAAGTCGGTATCGTTGCGGCTGAGTTTGCGGAACTCGTCGACCGCACCCTCTACGTCCTGCGATACCCGTCGCTGGAAGACGCCAACGCCGCCCACGAGATAGGGCTGCAAGAAGCCGCTGGTCAATTTCAGCGTGAGGTCCAGCGACGCACCCAACAGATCGACGTCACCGGTGACGTTGTAATTCGGGTTGTCCGGGAGCGTGATACCGCCGGTCGACTTGATGAGAGGATTCTCCATGTCGCTGCGGCTCCAGAAAAGCGAACCGCGCACCCCCAGCCTGCTGGCCGTGCGGATCTCCACGAATCCGTTCAGTACGAGACCTCGCTTCGTTGCGTCGGCATAGTCGGCAGTGGGCACGTTGGCGCCCGCGGCGACCCCGATTCCCAGGCCCTGCGCCGCCGCCGTCGATGCCGTTACGGCAAACACGACGGTGGTGGTCAGGGCGGCAATGGCACGGGCGGTAGCGTTGAGGCGAAACGAACTGTGCATCTGGGAAACCCCCGTTAATCGATTCGAGTTCTTTCAGGTTCCGGTGGCCGCGCTTGGCGGATTGGTTCAGTCTAAGCCGGCGGCCGGCTGGCAGGGTTGTTGTCGGGTGCGGGGGCGTGAGCTACCGCACCTGGCCAGTCGCCTTCTCCCAATGGTATCGCACGGGATGGTCCACTGTGCTGGAAAGACGACGAGCCCGTGTCCGGAGCCGTCAGAGCTCGAAGCGCCACAACGCGTCGCCGCTCACCGGGTCAGACACCCGGTGGGCGCGTACTCGGAATACCCGTTCGAGGAGTGCTTCGTCAACCGCCAGTGGGTCGTTGGCCTGTAGCACCAGACGACCGTCGTCGAGGACGATGAAGCTGTCGCCGTAATGCAGCGCCATGTTCAGGTCGTGCAGCACCGCCACTACCGTGCAGTCGCTTCCGAGCAGGCTGCGCGCGACATCCAACAGGTGGAGCTGATAGCGCACGTCCAGACTGGACGTTGGCTCGTCCAAAAAGAGGATACGCGGCGTTTGCGGAGCGTCCGCACGAGTCTCCTTCCAGATCTGAGCCAGCACGCGCGCCATCTGCACCTTCTGCTGCTCGCCGCCCGAGAGCGTCGGGTACGACTGTTCACTCCGGTCGGAAATCCCCACCAGTGCCAGTGCCTCCGTCACTATGACCCGATCGCGCGCGCTCGGCGTGCGGCCGAAGTGCGGATAGCGGCCCATCATCACTACGTCCTCCGCCGGCAGCGGGAAGGGAAGTGTGATGTGTTGCGACAGCACCGCGCGTGTGCGGGCCAGCGCGCCTGCAGCCAGCGAGCGCACCGGCTGGCCGTCGTAAGTCACCTCGCCCGTGGTCGGGCGCAGTAAACCTGCGGCAATGCGCAGCAGCGTTGACTTGCCGGCCCCATTAGGTCCGAGAATGACGTGGAAGCACCCCGGTTCCAGCGACACCGTGATCTCGTGCAGGATCTCCCGCCCGCCCGCCCTGTAACCCACGCCGTTCAGCTCCACCATCTACATCCCGCTCCCCGTTGGCTGCCGCTGCCGCAACAGGATCGCGAGAAAGATTGGCGCGCCCACCAGTGCCGTGATAATTCCCACCGGTAACTCGGCCGGCGCCACGATCAGCCGAGCGACCACGTCCACCACCTCCATCAACAGCGCGCCCAACAACGCCGAGGCGGGAATCAGGAAGGTGTAGTCCGATGACTTGAGCAGGCGCAACAGGTGCGGCACGACGAGGCCGACGAAAGCGATCACGCCCACCATCGCCGTCGCCACGGCCACCATCAGGGTGTTCACGACGAGCAGTTGCATCACCAACTTACGGGGGTCAACGCCCAGCGCAGCCGCCTCTTCCTCGCCCAGCATGAGCGCGTTGAGCGCCTTGCCCGCACGTCTCGTCCAGAACATCCCAAGTACGAGCACGGTGCCGACCATCGCCGCGCCGTACCAGGTGGCGGTAGTGAAGGTGCCCAGGCTCCAGAAGGTGATGTTGCGCGCCTGCGGGTCCCGTGCGACGAACGACAGATATCCAGTGCCCGCGGCGCACATGGCGTTCACCGCGATGCCGGCGAGGAGCAGGGTGAAAACGTTGACAGTGCCGAACGACGCCGACACGCGGTAGACGATCATCGTCGCTGCGAACGCGCCGGCAAACGCAAAAACAGGCAGCAACAGCGAGCCCAACGCGGCGGTGGGGGCGAAGACGGCGGTGCCGCCGAAGACGAAGACGAGAGACGCACCTAGCGCTGCACCGGCCGACGTGCCCACCAGCCCGGGTTCCACTATCGGGTTTCGGAAGAGCCCCTGCATCAGCGTCCCGCTCACACCCAGTATTGCGCCGGTGAGGCCGGCCACGATCACCCGCGGCAGCCGTAGCTGCAGAAACACATTCCGATCCAGCGCGTCGCTCGTCGTTGGCGCCAGCCAGTGCGCGCCCTGGCCCAGATAGAGCAGCATCTTGCCGGGCGCAAAGCTGAATGCGCCCACCCCTGCCGACAGCGTAAGTGCGCCCAGGAGTGCGACGGCGAGTAGTAGCTGAAACTGGAGGTTGGTGAGCCGCTTCAGCATCGGCTTCGGCTGGTCTTTCGCCGATCACGAGCTGCGTCGACGGACGTCTTCGTTGCCCTACTGATAAGCGAGTGAGGAAGGGCTGTATGATGCCGATTGACTGATCGCGCCCCGACGCAGTGCCGTCCGTCACCGCTCTGATCAGGAGACACGCGCCCACGCTCTGCCGGTGGCCGACCTTCGGGCTGTCGATCTATTCACGCAGCTGCTGCAGTCGCTCACCTGGCCAAACAACGAGCAACACGCCAACGCCCTGTCCGTCGCTGTGATTCTGCCTGGTGAGCTACTTTCAGGCGCGCCATTTTCCGCTCGCCCATCCGACATGCCACTCATGGATGCAGCATGCCGGCGATCCGGCTCACTGCCGCCGGCGTGCGCGGCCCGAAGTACATGATCTCGGCCTCGTCAATCCGATAGATGCGACCGTTGCGTCCGGCCGGGGTCAGGCTTACCCCAGGCAGTTCAGCGAACTTCTCAGCGCTCCCGAAACGGTCGAAACCGACGTCGGTGGCGATGATCACGTCGGGAGCCGCCCGGGCAATCAGTTCCGGCGTCAGTCGCGTCATGCCGCCCAGCGAATCGATGGCGTTGTCGCCGCCGGCCCAGTGCAGAATCAGATCCGCTGTGCTGCCGCTGTTCACCGCCAGATAGTTGTTGATAATCTGGCCGAAGTGGATCAAGAGCACTCGCGGCCGCGGCTTGCCAGCCCACTTCGCGCTATCCGAGCTGATGCTGGTCATCCCCTGTCGCCAGATGGCGATCACGCTGTCGGCGGTAGACTCATGATGGAATCGCTCCCCCAGTGCCGCCATCAGCGCCTGGGCGCTGTCCACTGTGCTGCCGCCGCGCATGACGAGCACCGGGATCCCGACGTCCTCCACCTGTTTAATCACGGCGTCCGGTCCGACGTTGCCATCGGTGAGGAGCAGGGTAGGGCGGGTCGAGATGATCCCCTCAGCGCTCAACGCGCGGTGGTACCCCACCGACGTCTTTTCCTTGATGGCCGGTGGGTAGACGGATGTGAGGTCGCGAGCGATGATCACGTCCTCGGCGCCGATGTCGTACATGAATTCGTTGATCTGCTTGGAGACGACGACCACCCGCTCGGTCCCACTCTGCTTGTCCGAGTCGCTGCAGGCGGCGCCGGCGATGAGCACGGACAGGGCGAGGAGCAGCCTATAACCGGGACGAGTGTGAGCACGAGAGCGAGTACGATTCATCGGTCCGAGGTGGGATTCGGGGATTGGAGGCGGCCCGGCGTTCAAGCTGACGTCGGGCGTTTGACACAGCCTGATTACGTGAGGGGCAAGGACCGTGTTGAGCCCAGGCCAGAAACTGCTCCTCGGTACGTGCGTGTGATAGTGGTGGAAGCGCTGGCCTATCAAATGCCCAAACCGAAGCAGACTCTCACAGCTTGGAGGTACCATCGCATGCTGATCGGAATGGTGGGGCTGGGCAAGATGGGCTCGAACATGACCACTCGACTCCTTAACGGAGGGCATGAGGTGGTGGCTTATGACCGGGACCCGGCAGCGGTGCAGCTCGCCGTGAAGGGGGGTGCAAAGGGCGCCGACTCGCTTCGCGCCCTCGTTGCCCAACTGGCTGCTCCCCGCGCGGTGTGGGTGATGGTTCCATCCGGCGCGGCCACCGAAAGCACCCTCACGGAACTCTCCACGCTCCTCGAGCGTGACGATGTCGTTGTGGACGGTGGAAACAGCAACTACCACGACAGCCAGCGTCACGGCGATATGCTCGCCGCTCAAGGCGTACACATGGTGGACGCGGGTACCAGCGGAGGAGTGTGGGGACTGGCGGAGGGCTACAGTCTGATGGTCGGCGGCGATGATGAGCCGGTGGAACGGCTGCGCTCCATCTTCGAGGTGCTAGCACCCGGGGCCGATAGCGGCTGGGGCCATGTCGGGCCGCGCGGTTCCGGTCACTTCGTGAAGATGGTTCACAACGGGATCGAGTACGGGCTCATGCAGGCCTATGCCGAGGGCTTTTCGATCATGAAGCACAAGACCGACTTCAGTCTGGATCTGGCTCAGGTAGCGGAGATCTGGCGGAATGGTAGCGTCGTCCGCTCCTGGCTTCTCGACCTTACCGCAAGGGCGCTCAATGAGAACGCTTCGATGGAAGGCATTGCGCCCTACGTCTCTGACTCGGGTGAGGGGCGGTGGACGGTGGCCGAGGCGATCGCGCTCGACGTTCCGGCGCCGGTGATCACCCTCGCTCTGCTGCAGCGCCTGCGTTCACGGGACACCGAATCGTACAGTGACCGACTGCTGGCGGCGCTCCGACACCAGTTCGGCGGTCACGCCATATTCAGCGCGCCGGATTAGCAACCGTGTAGCCCGCTGACCAGCTACGCAGCGTGTTGATGACGGAGGCACCGAGCGCCCGGTAGTCGCCGTCGAAGTGGTGGCCGCCGTCGCGCTCGATACTCCTGACCGCCGTGGAATCCACCTGTCGACAGGCTGAGTCGGTCTCCTCGCGACCGTAGATGCACAGCGCGTGCACACCGCCAAGGCGCGCCACCTCGGGCAGCGTCGGCAAATCGCTGTCGCGTTTGGAGTCGCGCATCAGGTCCACCCAGTGGAACTCGAAGTTCGCGTTGGGGGCCAGGGCGAGCATTACCACCAGTGACAGGCGGCGGTGAAGGTCGTCAGGCAGCCGGTTGGCGACGAATGGGACGAAGTCGGCGCCGCGCGAGTAGCCGATTATCACCACGCTGTCGCGCTGCCACGCCGACAGGTAGTGATGGAGCACTGCCGCCACGTCCTCAGCCAGCCCCGCAGGCGTCCGCCCACCAACCTGCAGATAGCTGCGCGATCGTAGACCCACCACGGCGATGCCGGAATCGGCGAGTGTGCTCGCCACCTCGCGGTCGATGTCCGCCCAGTTCCCGTCTCCGCTCAGCATTACCGCCAGCAACTTTCCGGGCCGGCGCGCCGGAACCTCCACCAACGGTAGCGCGGCGAGGTTCGAACCGTGGGCGAGAGATGCATCGCTGTGTGTACCGGCGCAGGCGCCGAGACAGGCGGCGAGCGCGATCCACGTCATGCCGCGTATCAAGCGCATGCAGAGAGCGGCGCGCCTCAAGATCACTCGGTCGGCGGCGCCTGCATCAATCGTCGCCGACGCATTCTGCACTCGTACCACGTCACTTGCACCGTCTCGCGTCATCTCGCACATCGACATCCCGCACATCGTCTGCCTCATCCGCGAAAAACTGCGTTCGCTCGACATCACTTCTTGACCACTCCGGTCAACCCACCTGATATCAACGACGTGACGTTGGTGAGGATGCGTGGCAACAACAGGCCGCCGGGTGATGCCAGATATCGCGATTCCCATACCGGGTTGAACTTCTCCTTATACTGGCGCAGTCCCTGGAAGTTGTAGAAGTGCTCACCGTGCCGGTAAAGAAGTCCCCCCAGCCGGTTCCAGTTGCTGGCCAGCGGTCGGCCTTCGATGCCGGAGAATGGAGCCATCCCCAGGTTGAACCACTTGTAGCCGCTGACCTGTCCCCAGAGAAGGAGTTCCACGAACAGATAGTCCATCACGCCCTTAGGGGCGTCCGGGGTGTAACGCATGAGGTCCACCGACAGTTCCTCGCAACCGGCGCCTGTCCAGAGATTGGCGAAGGCGACAATACGCATCTCACCAGCATCGGTGGCGTCCTCCTCGTCGGTCGGACCGCGAACGAGCGCCATCGGGAAGTACGACAGGTAGCGGTCGTCGAACCGTCCCAGCGAGAATCCTTTCTCCCGCGTGCTCTTCTCGGCCAACCAACTATCGGATACGCGACGCAGCTCCGGGAGCAGCGCTGGCACCGCTTCCGGCGGCACTACCTCGAAGGTGAATCCCAGCCGGGCCACGTCCTTCATTGTCCGTCGGAGACCCTTCCGTTCGCCGCCTTCCAGGTTGAATGCGGCGAGTTCCACTCGAGCCTCCTCGCCCAGCTTGTGGAGCGTCAGGCCCAGATCCACGTACAGCGGGAGCGTCGCCGCGCTCACCTGGTAGAATACCGGCCACGCTCCGTGCCGGTCCGCCTCCTCTCGAAAGCGCCAGGCGAGTTCGGTGCGGACTTCCGGCGAACCGACTGGGTCCCCGAGAGCGATCCAGCTGCGTCCTTCCACCCCGTACATGATGAGACCGTCGTCAGCGTCGGCGAAAAGAAGCGCCTTGTCGCCTAATAGAGCGAGGTAGGCGGTGGTCTCGCGGCTCTGGCTCACGATCGTACGTGCCCGCTCCAACTCTGCCAGGGTGGGCGCGGTCGGATCGGCCTCGGCGTGGCGGAGTAGGCGGGCAAGGCCGACGGCAAGCAGAACTCCCACCGCGCCTGAAGTCGCGCGGAGGAATCGCGGCGCATCGCCACGAACAGTGAATCGCCACCAGAGCTCGCTGCTGTATTCGACGTGCTTGAAGGAGAAGAAGCCGAGCCAGATCGTGGCTCCGATGACGGCTACTACAGCCACTATCCAGCCCGGCGTGAACGGTTCGCTGGTGAGCGCAGCGCGCCGGTAGAACGCCTCTCGAGAGGGGATGACGGCCGACAGTACTACCGCGAGAAACAGCGCTTCCTCGTAGTCGAGTCCCTTCAGGAGGGAGGCGACGATACCCACGCAGAGAACGATGATGGTAAACGCGTAGGCCGCATCGAGCCGTCGGTAGATGGCCCAGGCGAGCACTACGAGCCCCGCACCGGCCATGCTGGCGGCAAAGTGCGAGAACTCGATGAAACCGAGTGGTAACACCCGGTCCAACGCCGCGACGCGCTTGTGGATGGACGGTGTGGCACCGGAGAGGAGCAGTACGCCGCCGGCCAGGAAGGTGGTCGCGCTCAGCACCGTGGGCAGCACGGTGGGCCCCCACCGCGTGATGAAGTCGCCGGTGGAATTGGCCGCTGCCACCAGCCGCCAACCATGATGGAAGATCTCGTGCCCCGCCAGCATCAGCAGCGCCGCGCCGAAAGGCAGCAGGTAGTAGATGGCGCGGTAGGCGAGCAACGCGGCGAGCGTCTGGTCCGCCGGCACGTGCGGTCCCAGTAGCAGCAGGATGAGAGTCTCGAAGACTCCCAATCCGCCGGGAACATTGCTCAGTACCCCGGCGAACTGGGCGAGTACGAAGATGCCCAGGTAGGGGAGGAAGGCGATGTCGGCGCCGACCGGGAGGAGTACGTAGAGCACCGCGCCGGCAGCGCACCAGTCGGCTGTGGCGAGAATCACCTGGGTAACCGTTAGCCGTGGCGACGGCACCGGAAACTCCCAATTCCGGATCCGCATCGGCTGACCGCGGCGGACGAAGCTCCAGAGCAGGTAGACCGCAACGGCAATCAGTAATACGAGACCGGCCGTGCGGGCCAGCGCGTTGGGCAGGCGGAGTAGGGCGAGCGTGTCTTCCGGCTCGAGAAGGAGAGCCGCACCGCTGATGGTGACCACGCCGACCGTGAACGTGGCACCCACGAAGGCGGCGGCCTGAGCGATCTCGGCGTTGGCCAACCCCCAGGCGCTCCAGAAGCGGTATCGAACGGCACCGCCGGTGACGAGAGGGAAGCCGAGCGTCTGGCTGAGGCCGTAAGCGATGCCCGAACTGAAGGCGATTCGACGGTAAGGAAGGGGGCGCTCAACGTATCGGAGAGCGATGGCGTCGTAGCCGGTGAGGATGATGTAGGCGACGACGGTGAACGCTACGGAGAGCGCGATTGAAATTCGCGGTATCTCGCGCACGGCGTTCACGATCTCGGAGTACCGGTACTGCTTGAGTTCACGGTGGAGTACGACCAGCGCCAGCCCGAGGAGTAGGAGGGCGAGGAGCGGTGAGATCCAGCGCAGCAGTCGTGACATGGGGTGTATCGAGGGGGAACTCGAAGATCGACTTGTGTTCGATATATCGACGACCTATCTTATATCATAAGATATATCGTAGTTATATCGTACTATGGCCTGGAGGTCAGATGTTTGGTGCCAATAGTGGTGGTTGCGGTAGTGGCGGCGGCCGCGGTCGTGGTGGTGGTCGCGGCGGATGGGGCTTCGACCCCGATGTGATGGGATGGATGTGGGGCGGCTCTAGCGGTCAGCGTGGCAGCAGCCGTGGCGGTCGCGGCGGTCGTCGTGGCGGGCGGATGTTCGAGCAGGGCGACCTCAAGTTCGTGATTCTCCAACTGCTTGAAGAGAAGCCGCGGCATGGTTACGAGGTGATAAAGGAATTGGAGCAGCGCTGCGGTGGGGCGTACGTTCCCAGTCCCGGCACCGTCTACCCGACGCTCTCCCTGCTCGAGGACATGGGCTATGCCCGTGCTCACGACGATGGCGGTGGACGCAAGGTCTATACGATCACCGACGAGGGTCGAGCCTACCTTGCTGACCATCAGGACACGGTGGAGGACATCTTCGAGCGGGTGGCGAGCTTCGGGGCGAACCTCTTTGGTGGCCCAATGATGGACGTCCACCAGGCAATGCGTGAGGTTGCCCGCGCCACTTATGCGCAAGCAACCCGCCATCCAGGCGACAGCGACAGGCTGCACCATATCGTCGAGGTTCTACAGCGTGCAGCGGTCGAGCTTGACGCGTTAAGAGCTACAGCGGACACTCGACCGGCCAGTGAGGCGCCCTCGGACATGGGCGGGAACGCACCGGACAGCCATTCCGGTGAGTCTCCGCCACCGTCCGCCAGTTGACGGTCTAACAACCGCGAGAGCCGTACCCCGGCATAACACGCCACACGCCCAGGACCACTCGGCGTCAGCGACCTCCCGTCCAATCGGACGGGAGGTCGTGTCGTATACAAACCAGTACGAGCTCTTGCTACCTTCGCGCCAATGGATCGTCAGCAGTACCGGGCTGTCACCGGTACGGCAATCGCCGTCACACCGCGGGCGCTCCCTACGGACACCGCATACTCACCTGTCCGGATGGTCCAGCCAGGGCTCCAGGTAGGCCACCAGCATGGATTGTAACTCGGCCCGGTAAGCCCGCCGCTCATTGGCCGGCACTGTATGCTCGATGTACTGCATGAGAGCGCGGCCCGACTCGACGGCTGTGAGAGCCAGGCGACGTCGCTTGACCGGTGACAGATGCGGCGTCCGTAGACGAAAGAGCCGCTCCACACGCCGCCGCAGATGCGCCCGCAGTCGACCGCGGATGGCTACCAAGGCGGTTGACCCGGACCGCGAGAAGAGCACGTCGAAGTGTCCCGGATGTGCCTCGTGGAAGCTCACGAACGGCGCTATCATTGCATCCACCAACTCGGGCAGTGGCAGTGCGGCTATCTCCGGCGCGTCACGCGCGTCCAGCAACACATCCAGATCGGCCACATTGCGCTCGGCCAGCATCTGCAGCAGCGAGTCGCGATTCGGGAAGAACTGGTAGAGAGAGCCGATCGATGTCTCAGCCCGCTCGGCGATCGCTTCCATCGTCACCCTATCCACCCCGAGCTCTCCGCACAGCTCACCCGTCGCGCGCAAAATCCGCCCGAGCCGCTCCTGTGAGCGACGCTGGGTGGGGGTGCGACGTGGGGTCGGAGGATGACGATCAGTCTGCGCTGGCTGGTGGGGGCGGTTGTCGGGGACCACGGTCGACGGTTATGGGTTAGGTGGCTGGTGGTCCGACGTGTAAGTGCGTACCTCAGACCCGGAGCATATGTTTGACAACGTGAGGACACCCTCACATTCTGTCAACATCGGCCCGGTTGATGCTTGAACCGCTGCTTGAGAATCACCTCACCCTACCCGAACCTGTTCCCCACGCCTCCATGCCAACATATAAGGCTCCGCTCGACGACATCCGCTTCGTCCTCGCCGACCTTCTAGACGTGGGACAACTAGCGAAGCTTCCGGGCTACGAGGAGTACACGGACGACGTTCTCCTGAGCGTGCTGGAAGAGGGCGGACGGTTCTGCGAGGAGGTGCTCGCACCGCTCAATCAATCAGGTGACCAGGAAGGGTGCCACTTCGAGAACGGCGTGGTCACCACTCCGGCCGGGTTCCGCGAGGCTTACACGGCATACGCTGACGCTGGCTGGCCGGCTATGACCGCGCTGCCCGAGTTCGGCGGGCAGGGACTGCCGCACATTACCCGGCTGGTTTTCGACGAGCTGCTCTGCTCGTCCAACCTGTCGTTCAGCATGTATCCGGAGCTCGGTCACGGTGTCACCGCCCTTCTCGAGCGGTGGGCCGACGACGACCTGAAAGGGCGCTATCTGCCCAAGCTGGTAGACGGTTCGTGGGGTGGTACGATGTGTCTCACCGAACCGCAGGCAGGCACCGACCTGGGGCTCATCACCACCCACGCCGAAGACTCCGGCGACGGCTCGTATCGTGTCAGCGGCACCAAGATCTTCATCTCGGCGGGCGACCACGACCTCACCGAGAACATCGTCCATCTGGTACTGGCGCGCCTTCCCGATGCGCCAACGGGCACTCGTGGCATCAGTCTCTTCCTCGTGCCCAAGCTGCTCCCGAATGACGATGGTTCGGCCGGTGCAGCAAACGGCGTGAGCGTCGGCTCCATCGAGCACAAGATGGGAATCAAGGCCAACGCCACCTGCGTTCTCAACTTCGACAACGCTGCCGCCTGGCTGGTAGGTGAGAAGCACAAGGGGCTGCGCGTGATGTTCACGATGATGAATGGCGCCCGGTTGGGTGTTGGTATGCAGGGACTGGGGTTGGCCGAGGTGGCCTATCAGAACGCCCTTATCTATTCCCACGATCGGCTGCAGGGACGGGCCGCCGGTGGGGCCACAAACCCCGACGCAGACGCCGATCCGATCATTGTCCATCCGGACGTGAGACGCATGCTTCTAACCCAGCGGGCGTACGTGGAGGGAATGCGCGCGCTGTCCTACTGGGTCGGCCTGTTGAGCGACGTCGAGGTGAAGCATCCGGACCCCGCGATCCGCGCCGAGGCGGAGGATCTGGTAGCATTGATGACGCCGATCATCAAGGCGTTCCTGACGGATGTTGGTTTTGAGGTGACCAATCTCGCTCTGCAGTGCTACGGCGGTCATGGTTACATCCGCGAGTTCGGGATGGAGCAGTTCGTCCGCGACGCTCGAATCGCTCAGATCTATGAGGGCACCAACGGCGTGCAGGCGATGGACCTCGTGGGTCGGAAGATGCCCGAAGACAACGGACGACTGGTGAAACGCCTCCTCGCGCTCATGCAGCCCGACGTGGAACGGGCGCTCGCTGGCGGCGACGAACTGTCGCGCGACATCGCCACGCAGCTCGGTCGAGCCATCCAGTCACTGCAGGAAACGACGATGGGGATCGCCAAGCGCGCGCAGAAGGATCCGGAAGAGTTGGGCGCCGCAGCGGTGGACTACCTGCGTCTGTTCGGCCTGGTTGCCACAGGCTGGATGTGGCTGAGAATGGCCACTGTAGCCCAGGCAAAGCTGGACGCTGGCGCTGGCGATGCCGCCTTCATGAACGCCAAGCGATCCACCGCGCGCTTCTACTCCGCCAGGCTGCTGCCGCAGGTGCGAGCGTTGCAGGCGGCAATCGGGAGCGGCGCTGGTCCGGTGATGGAGGGCGCTCTCTGAGTCCGTAGGTGACCGGTGAATCCGCGCGCGCGGCGACGGGCGGCATTTGACGCCAGTAAGGCATAATCGGCCACTCCCTCGCATGCTCGCGAGCGAGGGGGAAATAGGCTTTGCCATCGACGTAGCGTACGCCGGCTCAAGCTACCGTCGGCTTCAGTCGGCTATACAGCACATGCGGCACCGCAGCATAAATGGCCGTGCGCTGTAGGCTCAGACCCACTCGCTCCAACACGCGTCGCGACGCGACGTTGCTCGCCAGGGCGATGCCCACGACTTCCGGCAACTCCAGCACCTTGTCGGCTACGAGAAGGCTCTCGGTGGCTAGCTCGGTGGCCAGGCCGCGTCCCCATGCGTCGGCGACGAGGCCATAGCATACCTCGATCACCGGCTCACCTTCCGCGCTGATACGACGTAGCCCGCCACGACCCAGGAAATCACCGCTCGACCGATCGCGGGCACTCCACCAACCAATGCCGTCGTCACTCCACTGTCTCACCAGTTGGTCGAACAGTGTCCGCACAGCGGCGGTCGGTCTCAATCCGCCCAGCGTGGCGACCACCCGACCGTCCTCGTGCATCAGGCGGAAGTCATCCCAGTCGCTCTCGCCCAACGCCGCCAGAGTCAGCCGGGCGGTGCTGCGCCGCGCGAGCGACGGCCGGAGCGACTGTGGTACGGGCAACACCACGCAGAAGTTCGACGTGTGACCGGCTTACTGAACTAGCCAGTCAGCCAACCGCCGGCCGGCGTAGATCCCGACCCCGGTGCCTATCGCGGCCAGTATTACAGCTGTCATGACACCCATGTGCATACCCAGCCACCAGCCCGCCGAACTTCCCACCATCGACCCGACCATCCCCAGTAACTTCGGCACGTAGACGGTCTCCGGTCGAGGGTTCGTCAGCAGCGGCAGGGCGCCGTCGCATTTGTCTCTAGTCCACTACTGACGAATCGCTCGCCACCCCGGCAACCGAGCCGACTGCCCGTTCTGGCTCTAGTTGTGTTCGTCTGCCGAAGGGCCGTAGATGGACGGCACCGGCACGTCGCGCAGCCGGAGGTAGACGCTCAACTGACCGCGGTGATGGATGCTGTGGCTGAAGACAAGAGTGCGCAGTACAGCCGCCCGCGGCATGGCGAAAACGACGGTATCGCCATTCCTGAAGGTCCACGGCTGCATGAGCTGTTCGTCAGTCGCCGCTGCCAATGCTTCCCGTGTCTTCCGGACGTTGGCGTCGAACGCTTCGACGAGGGCCGCAGTAGATGAGAACTCCGGCCGCGCCGAACCAGCGGCATTGTATTCGTCATGCAGGAGAATCAGCGCGCCATACGCCGGAATGTGGCCCAGGTGGACGGCAAGGCTGCCGAGGCTCATCGACTTGTCATGAGGCTTCCACGAGGCGTCCTGTTCGGGAACCCGTTCGAGTAGCCGGCGCGTTGTGGCCATCTCGCGATCGAACTCGGGTAACAGCGCACTGGTCATCGACATAATCATCTCGTTGAAAGTCGTGAGCCCGGAGCTTCCGGGACTGATGTGATAAGGAGTGAGTTCCGTCCATCCCGCAAATTCCGTCAACAACTGCTCAGAAAGGATCGACGGGATTAACAGAATTGTCGAGACCACAAACGAGCCGCCGTGCCCAACACCGGCGACCCCACCTGGTTCCGGCGGCTTCCCGTCCGCGCCGTCTCCCCTGTCAACAATTATGGGTCTTCAGGCATTGGTGTGGGTAGTTGGACCTGATCCCCAGCCCAGGTGCTCCTCCCGACCACTCTCGACTCGAACCTGCCCTACACGCCATTCCAGCACTCACGAGTCCGCACCGTAGTGCTCGTTGGTGACGGTGAAGCATCTGTACCTGACCTGGGCCCGAAGGCGAATTCTTGAC